>Ga0315336_1002148_pt1 | contig 31937 bp, 28 predicted proteins | sample ASW5metaG_FD_204512 | JGI IMG/M metagenome (GOLD analysis project Ga0315336, IMG submission 204512) | Ammonia-oxidizing marine archaeal communities from Monterey Bay, California, United States - ASW #5 | ecosystem: Environmental > Aquatic > Marine > Intertidal zone | place: USA: California...
ATGTTGCTTACGAACTAGAGTATCTTGATTTTCTAAGGGACAGCGGCATCGGAGTAGCACCTGCTATTCGGACTAAGGATGGACATCATTATTTCACCGTTGAAGCGCCGGAGGGTCCTAGGGCACTGGCGGTTTTCGAGTGGGCCCCAGGGCGGAAATTTTCGGAAAACATGGACGAGGATATGGCCATAAGTCTCGGTCAAGTAATGGCTGACATTCACGATGTAGGCGCGAACTTTGAGCCAACTAAAATGCGGCGCACGAATCATGTTTCGGTAATTGAGGAAAACTTACCTTTAGTTCAGAGAATGGTAAGCGACCGACCGGGCGAAGCAGAATTCTATACTTCACTGACGGATCTTTTGATTGCGGCATTTGGGAATGTTGATCCAGAAAAGGTGCCTTTAGGAGCTTGTCACGGAGATTTTCACCTCCATAACGTCCATATCGATGATGATGCCACAATTGTTTACCTAGATTTCGACAATGCTGGATGGGACTATTACGTGTCGGATGTGATGTGTTTTGTTTGGGCTAATGAGTACTGCAATCAGTTGCCTGTTTATGCCCAACGGTTCGTGGAAGGCTACGAAAGTAAGCGACCGTTCTCTGATGCGGAACGAGCTCATATTCCTTTAGCCATCTTGGCGAAGGAGTTCCGGCTATTTACAGGATCTGCCATGCATGTAAACGCTGTTGGTCATGCACCACTGCGGTTCCAAGATCTCGACTGGTTTGCCCGATCAATTCGCCGGCATGCGGAAGAAGCGGGTCTCATATAGGCTGTAAGAAGTCGGCGCTGCTGTTATGGTTCAAAGACTAGTAACTTCCCTATCCTCTATTGTTGGAACAGGCCACGTTTTAACAGATACCGCGGAACGAGAGTACTACAGCCACGACGTGTTTTTCTGGGATGATGTGGTTTTACCAGAGGTCGTGGTGAGACCAAGGACCGCAGCCCAGGTTGCGAAAATTGTTACTTTTTGTATCTCCCGGGATCTATGCCTTTCAATTCGCGGCGGGGGCATGTCCTATACGCAGGGTTATGGTCCGACAAATGATGGGACCGTGCTACTTGATATGGGTCGCTTGCAGGATATTCGAGAGGTTAATACCACTGATCGTTATGTTATCGCGGAAGCGGGGTGCACCTGGCAGCAAGTTTCTGAGGCTTTGAAGCCACATGGTTTAGTGGTTGATTTTCCAGCGCCGCTTTCTGGTAGTCATTCAACCGTTGGTGGGGCTCTTTCACAGAACGTGCCTGGATCGATGCGGGGTGTTCTAGCAGTAGAAGTAATACGTGCTGACGGCGGTTGTCTGCAAACAGGCACTTGGGGTCGTAGCGGTAATTCGCAACCGTTTGGGCGGGATTATGGCCCCGATCTTACTGGCATGTTTTTAGGAGACTGCGGTGCCTTCGGCATTAAGACGGCAGCGGTGATTCGTCTAAAAACAACACTGCCAGGACGCGCTTTTGCCTCTTTCGCCTTTGAAACTTTTGAAGATATGGCGGCAACTATGATCAATCTTTCACCCTATGACTTTATAGTTCGGCGCACAGGTCTTGACCCGTACGAAAGTCAAACCATCGCTAAAGTAGGCCTCCGAGATGCGGTCAATGTAGTAAGCAAAGTTGCGGCTGTTGAGGACAGTTTGGGTGCTGGCATCAAAGAAATAGGAAAAATGGCCATCGCCGGGTCAGGTTTTATGGAAGGGGTCAGGTGGTCGCTTCACCTTAAGACCTCTGGTATTACCGACCTGGATGCTGAAACCGGCATGTCTCAGGTGCGGTCAGAATGTCTCCAGCGCGCGCGCGAATTGCCCGACCTTCTACCCCGGGCCCGTGATGCGGTGGGTTTTTCTATCCGCAAGTTTCTAGGTCCAAGCGGTGAACGCTGGGTAGCCACATCGTCTATTTGGCCCATCAGTCAGGCGGTAGAGGTCGCTCAGGAGGTCCAGGAATTTTTTGCCAGGCACCGGACTATCATGGACCAATATGGAGTTTGGGAGTCTTACATTACCAATTTCAGCTCCCATTATTTTCTCTGCGAACCGTGTTTCTATTGGTCCGATGAGGTCAGTGAGTTGCATCTACGTCATCTGCCTTCGGCAGAGGCAAAACGTTTTGGTCGTATTCCCGCTAATCCAGAGGCCCGCAGCTTTGTTAAGAACCTTAGGCGTGATCTCAGGGAACTGTTTCATAGCATGGGGTCCGTTCATGTGCAGATTGGTAAATTTTATAAGTATCGCGAAGTGCTGGCTCCGGAGACTGGCCGACTTTTGACTGAGATCAAGTATATGCTCGATCCAGAACGACGCCTAAGTCGAGGTAACCTCGGTTTTGACTGATTTCACACCTTAGGCGGAAAGCGGTAAAATTAATTATCGTGCGGCTTTGTAAGCTGTAAGTTTATGGCTTTGGTGAACAATGGATGAAGCGTGCTAATACGGAAACTCTCGTTCTTACAAAGTCTAGTTGTTTTCGATCTCATACATTGTCATGCCCCAGTCACCGTCGTGCCATTCGAGCACAGTTGAACCACCATTGGAATGTTCGTGCCAGCCGTGAACGCCATAGGCTGGGTTCCAAAGATACCAGCCGGGTTTCATGAGGCGGATATCGTCAGGGCCAATATCACCGGAAAGGCAGAAAATTTCCTCGTTGACGGGGTGATAGTTGAGGCCACGGCCTTCAAAGCCGGGTGGAATTACTAATAACCGGGTGTCTGCCCCTGTTACAGGGTCTTGCCATATAGTCCGATGCTGGAATCCGTCTAATTTCCAGCCATCATGCGCTGGTTGGTGATAGGGGACGTCATATGCATTGGGCAGTATCAAAGCGTTATCACCGCTTGCATCGCCGATGGCGTCGTCGAAGGCTGGTGTGCCGTCAGCAATAACAATAATTTCGCAACCATTAGTGGATCCGAAGGGGGGCATTACACTTTTTTCAGGTTGCACCACATAACTATTTTCTGTGAGTGTTAAGTCACCCAGTTTCAAATCCCCTGATATTACAAAGAAATGCAACCTAGCGAGCAGTCGCAAGTCTTTAGCACTATTCCAACCGGCTGGAATGTTAAGTACTGCACTACGTAAGCGGCCACTCTCAAGTCGACGTAGAGGGTGCAGGTACAGGCCGTCTGCTAGTCCTGCGGGTCGGAAGGGCTGCCACGGCAGGGTGTTGCTATCAAAACAGATGGAGACATCGAGGCGAACTTCTTGGGTCACGGCCATTCTCCTTGGATAAAACTAGTTTCTTGTCAGCACATCCACGTAAGGACTGTGCAGCCGGTAGTAGATTTAACCACGTTTGGGTGACGCGTTCCAGGTGGTTGGTAACTATAACCAAGTGTTTGGAATGTTTTACCGTTATCCAATTGCCACGTACCATCAATCATAAACCACTCGCGGCTGCGGCTTCGATCGGTGCCCAATGATCCCGACCACCCCGCAGGAAGCTTGATTAAGGCAGTGTAACCGCCAGTATCCCTATCCTGACTCAGAATTTTAATCCCTAGGGCGGACTTGCCAGTACCTGATGGTTTCCAATCAGCTGTAGGGGTTCTAAAATGGACTATGTGGTCCCGACTATCGTCGATAAGGTCTATGGGATATTCTGTCAGCTGCTTTGGTTTGTGGACAAGGTTGAAGTCTGTCGACCCACCCATCTTGATTATGCAGCGGCAGCCTTGTTTGGCACTCTCGTCAAAACCATGTACAACTCTGGATGGACGATAAAGATATGAACCAGCAATTAGGTAGTCTTTTCCGTCCAAAGTGACGTCACCGCTGATGATATAGACTTCCTCAGAGCAGGAATGGTAATGGGCAACGCCGCCGCCCTTCCAATTTTCCGGAATGTGGATGTACATAGTTTCAGCATTCGTCTCAGGGTCTAGGCTCAACTGCTTTTTCTGTATCCCATGGATGCCCTGGGACTCCCATCGAAGATCATCAATATCCGTAATCTGAATTGACTGTCGCATCGAATCAAGTTGGTGTTTCAGACCACATCAGAGCAGTGCATCCCCGAACACTCGAAGCAATGGGCGGGGCTTTCTGATGCGGATGGTGGTGAAAGTACGACCCCACTTTAATCTCGGTACCGTCCTCTAGATTAAGAGCGCCATGAACAACGGCACATTCTAAGTTGCGGTCATCATCACCCTTGAATCTACCTTTAAAACCCGCGGGTAGGTTAAGTAAGAAGGTGCGGTTTTTGTTGTCGCTATCTTCGCTAAGAATTTTTGTACCGAAACGGGCAGCAGCTTTTTCATGCCACGTCCAGCCCATGTCCTTGGTTCTTAGATGAATGATATGGGGGCGACCGTCATGGTGACGCACTTCGGGTAAATCATATTCATCTTCGTGATCGGGCCCGGGCACCGATATAATATCGGTTGGTCCGCCCATTTTAATTATAACGGTAGCTCCTTCGCGGGACTTTTCAACCCATCCATGGACTATGCCGCCGGGGCGATAGAGGTACGAGCCCTCCACTAAATCCTCGTGACCGTTTAGATTAATGTCGCCGCTTATGATATAGGCTTCTTCGTAAAAGGTGTGGATGTGGGCACCAGCATCACCAGCCCAGCCTGGAGGAATTCGAACGAAACAGGTATCTGAACCGGTATCGGGATCCACTCCAAGGAATTTTCGTTCGACTCCTTTGCCTAAGATTTGGACCCATTCTTGGTCTGTGGGGTCTATAAAGGAAATATGGGGGCGCATGCGTGTCTCCAATTGTTTGCCTAACTTAGATCATTACCAATCTGAACAATGATACGACCAGTATTTTTGGCATCTGAGCCGGTTAGTAATGCAAATATTTCTGGTGCTTGGGTCAAACCCATCCGATGGGTAATGGTAGGCTTGAGGTTGATTCTGCCCTGGGCAATCAGTTCTAAAGCACGCTCCTGATGGTGACCTGCTCTCACGCCGAATACAGCTAGTTCCTTATGTACCATTTGCCAGGGAGTAACCGTAAGTGGCGCTGGTGCGCCGGTCAAGGCGATACGACCACCAACCGCGGCGATGGAAAAACTTTGTTTCACGCCCCAGTTGGTAGCAGAAGTCTCCATGACGCAATCAAGGCCGTTCGGCACTACAGCTAGCACTTTCTTGGTTACATCTTCATCGTAGGAATCTAGGGGAACCACATAATCTGCGCCCGCACTCTCCGCTAATTCCACTCGTTTGCCCGTGCCCCCAACTGCAACTACGGTATTACCAAAAGTTTTTGCGGTAGCAATGGCGGCCCACCCCATGGCTCCTACGCCAATAATGGCAATGGTTTCACCCTCCTTAGGCTTTGTCATGTCAAAGGCATTGAGAGCATCAACAATGCCACCGAGCATGGCAGCGTCTTCGAAAGTGACTACATCTGGTAGTCTAGCCAACTTGCGTGCCATCACAGTGGTGTACTCTTGGCACGCGACCTGGCGGGGTGAGTTGAGGAAGGATTCATCCAGGCATAGGTTTGTTCGACCGGCAAGACAATTTCGGCACAAACCGCAATGGGCCATGGCCAGGGCAGATACCCTGTCCCCAGCCACGAATCCTGCAACTTTTTTTCCTACTGAGCTGATAACACCTGAGAAATCCGCCCCTATTCCGACCGGGTAAGATTTTATATAGCGCCGATCTTGGTTGAGATAGGCGCCCAGGTCGGTCCCATAGGGGGAATAACATATCACCTGAACGACCACCTCTTCCGGTGCAGGTGAAGGCTTGTCTAAGTTGGTTATACGTAGGTCACCGGGACCATACAATAATGCCGCCTTCATTGTTATGACTCTGACTACTGTAGATCCCGCGCAATCCGAAAACCGAAAATGTGACTGATGCGGTCTTCAGGGTCTCGGCCGCGGAATGTGGGGCGTTCCCAGCTAATAGGGGAGGCCCAGCTGCCGCCCTTAACAACTCTATTGTCGCACTGACCCTTTACTTGAATAGCCTGTCCGTCCGAAGGGGTCTGGGGGATTGGCACTATGTAACAGTCTTCAACCCATTCCCAGACGTTACCTATAACGTCGTATAAACCGAAGGGGTTGGCAGGATAGGAGCCTACTGGGGCAACACCGATCCAACCATCATTGCACTTTGTCGTCTCCCATGGCCGCGTAGGATCGAAGGCTGATTGATCATAAATATTGGCTTCACGACAACCAATGTCAGGGTCGTCGCCCCAAGCATATGGTCCAGTTCTACCGGCTCGAGCGGCATACTCCCACTCTGCTTCGGATAACAACCGATAAGATTTTCCGGTCTTTCTTGCAAGCCAATCAACATATGCTTTGACGTCCGTCCACGTTATGCACACCACGGGTTCCGTGGGCTTCGGCGGGCGTCCGTAGCCGGCATCGTGCCAACCAGTTCCTTGTATTTTGCTGTAGAATATTTTTGCTCTTTTTGTTGGACTATAGAACATACCATCCCACATGCTGCAGTCGGTGCCTGACTTGTGGCCGGAATGCAGGAGGAAGGACGCGTATTCAGCGTTAGTAACTTCGTAGCGTCCTGCAGCAAAATCGTAGCCTATACTAACACGGCGCACAGGGCCTTCGTAGCGTTCGTCGTTAACCCCGCCATCAAACCCCATATCAAAATCACCCTTTGGAACAACAACCATTTCAGGACAATCAGGGCAATCTCGAAAAATAGCCCCTGCATCGAGGGTGACTTGGTCAGCGAGAGAAATGTTTGAGCCTAATAGGAGAGATACTAAAATAGCAGTAGCCAGAAAAGTAGACTCCTTGATTACAATGTTCATGCGATGTTCCTTGTTTCCCAATTTTGTAAATCTTATTGCAAATCGCGGGCAATGCGCAGCCCAAATGTCTGGGTAATGAGGGTCTCCATATCCCGTCCGCGGAATGTTGGACGCGTGCGTTGTGTTTGGGTTGACCAACATCCACCCCTAACACTGCGCACGTTGCAACCGTTTTCTAACACATAGCTACTGCCGTCAATGGGCTGGTCAGCGTAGGGCGCGATATAACAGTCCTGAACCCATTCCCATACGTTACCAATTATATCGTATACACCAAAACTGTTAGCTGGGAATGCACCAACGGGCGAAACCGTTATAAAACCATCATCACAATTAACTGGTGTATTGGGACGCAAGGGATTTTTGCCTGACTGATCGTAGATGTTGGCATAAGCGCAGCCATCATCAGGATTTTCGCCCCAGGCAAAGGTATGGTTGTTGCGATCGTGTGCAACATACTCCCATTCCGATTCGGTAGGTAGACGGTAGGGTTTCCCTGTTTTTTTCGCCAACCAGTCCACGTAGGCTGAGGCGTCAGGCCAAGTGATGCATGCCACAGGTTCATTATCCATGGGTGGGCGTCCATACCCAGGGTTTAGCCAGCCAAGCCCCTGTATATTCTGCATTCCATCGGCGGTCCAATTACGACAATCGTTAGGGGTCTTGTGGCCGGTCGCTTCCACAAATGCTCTAAATTGGGCCGTAGTTATCTCATAACGGCCAAGAGCAAACGCGTAGTCGAGCTTCACGGTATGTACGGGGCCGTCGTAGCGATCCTCTGAAATACCCCCATCGTACCCCATGGAAAATTCTCCTGGTGGTATTACAACCACTTCAGGGCAATCCGCACAATCACGGAAGACAGTCATCGCTTCAAGGGTAAGGTCTTCCGCTAGTACAGCCGAAGCAGGCAAAACTATTATAGCCTTTGCTATAAAGACAAATAACCATCTCTTAATGAGTATTACTCCAAATTCCGAGCCGCACGTATCCCGAACACCTGGGTGACGAAGTCTTCCGGATCCCGGCCGCGAAAAGTGGGTTTTTGCCAAGTGGCACGTGAGTGCCAAGCGCCTCCGCGTGTTACGCGTTTTTCACAGGGACCATCGACTTGATGGGCGCTACCGTCGGTGGGTTGCACCCCATATGGCATTACATAGCAGTCCTCTGCCCACTCCCAGACATTACCGACCATGTCGTAGAGACCAAAGGAATTGACCTTCAGAGATCCAACAGGAGCAGCCTGGCGGTGCCCGTCACTGCACTTTACAGGGTCCCAAGGCCGAAGGCCTGCTGCTGTTTGGTCATATAGGTTGGCTTCCGGACACGCTCCACTTGGATCATCACCCCACGGGTAACGTGATGCAGTATTAACGCGGGCGGCGTATTCCCACTCCGCTTCAGTTGGTAGGCGATAGGGTTGGCCTGTCTTGTCGGAAAGCCAGGCTACGTAAGCCTTAGCATCACGCCAATCAACACAGGCGGCGGGTTGATCGGTTTTTGGCGGGTAATCATAACCGGGCTTGCGCCAGTCTCTACCTAGCCGTCCCTCCACTGTCTTATTAATAAAAATACGGCAATCGGTTCCTGCTTTATGGCCAGTTGCAGTGACAAACTCTGCGAACTGCTCGTTAGTCACCTCAAAACGTCCAAGAGCGAAAGCATAGCCGATGGTTACATCATGGACCGGCCCCTCGTAGCGGTCCTCACTGACACCACCGTCATACCCCATTTTGAGGGAGCCTTGCGGCACCACCACCATCTCCGGACAATCTGCGCAGTCTTTGAAAATAGCCCCGGGTTTGAGTTGAACAGTTTGGGCGATTGTCACCCCGCATCCGGGTAGCACGGCTAATGCGGCAGTTAATAATAACAGTATTCTCATCTTTTCCCCCACGGTAATAATATCAGCAAGAAAAAGTATCTTGATACTTAGCTGTATCTATTTTTTCTTGTTATTCTGTCATCGTGCTCTGAGGCGACGGGTCAAACATGTCAGATTGATATGCGCTCTTCAGGAATAGCATGTACATGAACTATATATAGGTCTATCAGACAAGCTATGAATAATATTTCCAGTCCAGTCGGGTTTAGCTTATCAGCATTTATTGAGGCCGTGCGCGGTCGTCCGATAAAGACATTCCTAATTTGTCTTGCGGGTGTAACCCTCTCAACCATGGATCAAGCATTATTTTCCTATGCTATTCCCGGAATCATGGAAGACTTCGGTGTTGGGCTTGAGGTGCCTGGTCGGATGTTATCCCTGTCATTTCTCGTTGCTGCCTTCACAGTTATTGTTGCCGGCGTGTTGACGGACTATTTCGGGCGCCGTCGAATGTTTATTGCGATGCTGGCGTTGTCTGCCTTATTTGTCGGATGTCATGCTCTTGCCCAGACTATTGGATGGTTAACTCTATTCCGGATACTAGCTTTCGCTGTTGCGGCAGGTCTTTACCCAGTGACCGCCACGATTGTAATTGAGGTGGCTCCTGCTCGTTATCGCGGAATGTTGTCGGCCTGGCTACAAATGAGCTATCCCATCGGTTTCGCAATTGGCGCCTTGCTCGCTTCTGGGCTCCTTGCCGAGTATGGATGGAGGATAACTTTTTATCCGGCGTTTCTAGTCATTCCGATGGCATTCGTATTGGGAGCAATGCTCAAAGAGACGGATCGGTTTAAGAAAACTGCGGGTGCCACGCCAGCAGCTAATGCGGTCGCCTCTGATTCCGAAGCGCATCTAGAAACGGGGGCGAGACGGCCTGTGCATCAACATTTGGCCGAACTACTGTCGCCTCAGCTTCGGTCCCGGACTCTTATTTGTTTTGCTGGTACCATTTGCTCTAATATGGCTATCGCTGGTGCAACCTACTTCCTCCCTACATTTCTTTATCAGGATCGCGGCGTTTCCCAGGCCGACGCGGCGGGTATGCTAGTGTGGTCCTGGGGAATCGCCGCTATTGGCTATTTCATCGCCTCATATGTAGGAGAATTTCTACTTACGCGACGTGATACCGTTATTCTTTATCAATGGTTAGGTGCTGTTTGTTTTGCAGTGACCTTGTGGTTCTTTGATACACCTACACTTGTTATGTTGGGACTAGGTATATCTACCATGTTCTTTTTTGGTTCTGAGAGCATGCGCATGCCATTGGTCACGGAAATTTTTCCAACCCGTCTACGTGCAACTGCATCGGCTTCAGTGGGTTCAGTGGCGGTAAGTATTGCGTCCTTTGTGACTCCCCTTATTATTTCTAGTGTGGTGCCTCATCTCGGGTGGAACATGACGTTTACTATATTCGCCGTCATACCTTTGTTGGTGGCTGGCGCCATCTTTACTCGACTCGAAAATTTTCCAGCAGGGGTTGAGGTTGAGGAATTGAGCTCCTAGGGATCATCAAGTCTACAGCAGGTAGGCTTATTTTAGTTTCCAGCTCAAGGGGATAAGTCACAGCCTCAGTGCTAGTTCATTTGCGTCTTGGACGGCTGCCCAGAGGGATCGCGGAGATATACAGTCGCCTATAGCCTTTGCACCCTCCGGAACGCTATTGGAAGCCGTGCCCATGGACAAAACAATACCATTGAAGGGACCTAGATTTTCTCCAGCCACGGTCTTGGCAGTATCCCCGTGCACTTCCGCAATCAGTGTGGAGGGTAAAACGGTAATACCATCCTCGCTCAACCTTCTCGTTACCTCACCGATCTCAAAGGTATAGCCTAAGTCTGGAAGGCCAAATTGTGGGCGGGACGTCGCAACAGTTACATTGCTGACTCTAACATTCGCACTCAAAGACTCGGCAAGGGAAACGGCTGGCCAGCCTCCCTCTTCATCTATGACGAGGATGGACCCCGATACAGGTTGTTTGCCAGACATTACGTCGCGCCCGTGGGGTAAGGTTTTCCCACCCGGGATCCCGTCTCTTAGCGACGGACGGCTGCGCCACAAATACGTCCAATCTGGCACGGCACCAATGGCCCAGATTATCTCGTCGGCCGCTAGACCGCTAGAATGACCAATTGCGTTATTAATGCGAACATCCACTCCAAGGGTTTGTAACTCGGATTCCCACCATGCCATCATATCAAGCATTTCGCTGCGGTGAGGAGCTTCTGCCCACAGGCGGAAGGAGCCTCCTAGACGGTCAGTTGACTCATATAGTGTTACTGTATGCCCGCGTTCGGCAGCGATGCGGGCACATTCCATACCGGCAGGTCCGCCGCCAATAATGGTCACCCGTTTTCTCGATTTTGCTTGTTTGATAGGCGGTAATTCCCGCTCTCGGCCTACATGGGCGTTTACCACACAACTGGCGGGCAGCCCGCGGCCGGAAAAACCGATACAAGCTACGTTGCAGGAAAAGCATGGCCGGATGCGGTTAGCGTCACCTCGCAATACCTTTGTCATCCAATGTGAATCCGCCATAAAGGTGCGTGCCATGGCTATTACGTCTGCTTGGCTTTCGGCGATGATTGCTTCCGCTTCCTTAGGTGTTCGTATACGACCAGCTACGACTACTGGAACATCGAGAGCGTCCTTAAATAGTTTGGCCTGTTTTGCTAATTGTGGGCGGGGCTGCGCCATAGTTGGGATCAATAGATCGAAGGTCCAATGGGAGCCGGATATTAGGCTGACCCAATCAGCGAGACCCCGATCCGTAAGTAGTTTCATTGCTGCCAAGGAATCGTCTAAGCCGTAGACCTTGGGATCGGTTCGGATGGTTTGTTCTACACAGGTCCGCACGCTGACAGCGGTTTGGGATCCGGCGGCATCACGTGCCGCTTTTAAAACATCAGCTGGAAACCGGCATCGGTTTTCAAGAGAACCACCATAATCGTCGTCACGGCGGTTCAAGATCGGGGATAAGAATGAGCCCAAAAGGTAGTCGGATGAAGTTTGTATTTCTATGGCATCTACACCGGCTCTGACACATCGCTCTGCAGCGGCACCATATGCTTCAACCAAGTTGGTGATTTCGGGAACTGTTAGTACTTTGGGCACTTCTCCCGTGACATCGGAAGGAATAGCTGATGGTGCCACAGGAACTATGCCCTGATAATGCGTGACATTGTGACCCACATGCCAAAGTATAATTGATAGTTTGGCGCCTGCTTCGTGCACTTCGTCTGCGGTTCTAGCGAGTCCATCTATAACTTCGTCGCGCCAAAGGTTGATGTGATAACGAATCATGCGGGATGTCGGATGCACGGGTACCGAACCGATGCCCACAATGGCCGCACCACCTTTGGCCCGTTCCACCAGATAACCTCGATATTTTTCGCCGATGGTGCCGTCGGGTTCCGCCATACCGACGTTGTGACCGGGTATTATTACTCGATGGGGCAAGGCCAATGGCCCCATCTTGATAGGGGAAAGGAGGTGGGGATACAGATCCTGAGGTGATGTATTCATGGATTCTGATCCTTGCGGTTACAAAGTCTGTGCCAGACGTGCGCCGTCCTGTACTGCCGACCATATAGTGCGAGGGGCAAGGCAATCCCCAATGGCTTTAACTCCGTCAGGGACGTGATTGGCTGCGGCTCCCATGGATAGAACCATGGTATCAAAGGGACCAATACTATCACCATCCACGGTGACTGCGTTCTTGTTACTTATCTCTTTGACTAAAGTGCTGGTTAATAATTTTATACCAGCTTGTTTCATACGTCGTGTTACCATGGGCAGCTCTCCAGTTAAGGACAGATCTGGGGCTCCGAACAGAGCGCTCTCCGTCGCCACAGTGACACTACTTATGGCATCGTTAGCTGCTAGGGACTCTACCAAATTGACTGCTGGCCAGTTTCCTTCTTCATCGATCACCAGTACGTTTCCAGCAACAACCTTCACGCCCGTCATAATGTCACGGCCGTGAGGGAGATCTTGGGCACCGGGGATACCATTCACTAGGCGGGGACGGTTGCGCCAGAGCCAAGTCCAGCCAGATACTCCACCCGTGGCCCAGATAATTTCATCAGCGTCTAGTGTTTTTGGATCATCTATGAACTTGTTCAGTTGAACGTTAACGTCTAGCAATTCGAGCTCCCTTTCCCACCAATCTAATGCTGGAAGCATTTCCTCGCGGTAAGGTGATTGGGCGGCGAGGCGCATGGCACCGCCGAGTTGAGCGGATGCCTCATACAAAGTGATTTTATGTCCGCGCTCTGCCGCCATGCGGGCACATTCCAAACCGGCTGGTCCCCCACCCACCACAACTATAGTTTTAGATGTGGATGACATTGTAGGAGCGGGTATTTCCAGTTCGCGTCCAGCGGCCGGGTTTATGTTGCACCCTGCTGGCAGCATGCGGCTAGCCATACCCAAACAGATCTGGTTGCATGACATACATGGGCGAATGCGGTCTTTTTCTCCGTGTTGCACCTTGGTTACCCAGTTGGGATCTGCGATGAAGGTGCGTGCCATCGCGACAATATCTGCTTGTCCGGATGCGATAATTGCTTCAGCTTCCTCTGGTGTGCGGATACGGCCTGCCACCGTTACTGGAACTGGTAAGGCCTGTTTGAACTGGGCAGCTTGTGTTGCCACTTGTGCCCGGGGATAAGTCATTGGTGAAATAGTTTCGGCCATAGCTGCATTGGAGCCGCTCATAACGCTAACATAATCGGTCAGTCCGCTTTCAGCGATAGCAACCATCGCAGGCAGAGAGTCGTCGATGCCGTAGCCTTCGGGATCCCCGGGAATATAATGTCCTACAGAAGTTCGAAGCCCCACGGCTACGGTGGCTGGAACTTTTTTCCGGATTGCCTCCAGAACCTCCAAAACAATTCGGCAACGCTTTGTTACCGAACCACCGTATTCATCTGTGCGGTGATTGAGTTGTGGGCTGATGAACGATCCTAGAAGATAGTCGGAAGCGGTTTGTACCTCAATGACGTCTATCCCAGCTTTAGCGCAGCGCTCTGCCGCCGCTGCGTAGAAGGATATAATGTCCCGGATTTCAGCTGTGGAAATGACTTTGGGCACTTCGCCGATTTGGACCGAGGGAATGGCGGATGGGGCCAAGGCGACTGCGCCGCGCATAAATGATACATTATGGCCCCCATGCCACAAAATGATTGATAGTTTTGATCCGGCCTTGTGAACTGCCTCGGCGGTTCGGGAGAGTGAATCAACGATTTCATCTCGCCACATTTCCAATTGTCCGGTCCATGTTAAGCTGTGGGGGTGAATGGGTGCAGATTCAATACCTACGAGTGCAGCACCTCCCTCGGCACGGGTAACTAGATAAGCGTGATAACGCTCACTGATGAGGCCAGACGAATCCCCATGAACCATCGAGTGACCAGGAATGATCACTCGGTGCTGTAGCTTAACTGGGCCCAAGTTGATTGGGGAAAAAAGATTCGGGTACAAGTTTTGTGGTGTGTGCGTCATTCCTAATGGTCCTCTTTCTTATAGGTTGGAACGGGCGGGTGTCGTTCTCCCCTGCTGCTTATATGTTTTAAGGTAAGAGGTAATTACCAGTTGCTATTAATACATTAGCCAGCTGACAAAAAATTATGTCAATGGCAGGCATGGCGCAAATGAATGGTGCGAGTTACACACACGTCAATTTTCCGGCGGCACGAAGTCTACCGGAACAGGCTTGTAGGGTCCGGGCCCTGGGTCCTTTTGCTGCGCTCTAAGTACTTCTGCAACTTTGGATTGGCAATATTCAGGGCTATCATCACCTTCAAAATCTTTGTTTAAATGGGCAGTAACCGATGGTCTTTGAATCGCTTCATCAAACCAGTCTCTCAAATTTGTATGATTATCCCGCCAATCATAGCCGGTTGGCACCGGTGGAGGGAGCCCTCTCTGGGTCTGTCGGTCTAAATATGTGAGAGCGTGTAACGAAGATGCCTGACCAATATCAAAGGATTCAAAACCATTGCCTGCATCTTCCTCCATTTGGGCAAGACCACGGATAATTTTTGGCCAGTACCAGCTGTATACAGATGCTCGTGGTGGTTCTTCCGACCTTTCCAGTGCCATGATAACAGTGCTTTCGAACATGGTGTCGCCGAGCGCGAGACGTCTTAGGGCATCCCAACGCTTAGGTCCTGCAGGAGGATATAGGCGGCTTCCTGTGGTGCTAATCGAGTCCAGATATTCAACGGCAGTTTGACTGCCATACAGCATGGTCCCGTCGTCAAGAGCTATGCATGGCACTTTGTGTAGGGGGTTGATGGCCCCTAAGGAGTAGCCGTGGCGTACTGGATAGACGGGCACTACTTCGATTTGGTCCCAAACACCTGCTTCATGAGCGGTGACCAATATTTTATGGATAAAGGAGTGGATCGGCGTGTAAAAGAGTTTCATGGCGCGGAGTCCTATTTTCTTTTCTTTGCTATCGGCATGTGCATGGGGTCTATCCTAACGCAGGTAAGAATGAGGGAAAGGGTGATTTTTCCGTTCTCATTCTAGTTAGTTAGCTTTGATATTTGGGGTCGTCTCCGCCGGAGGGGGATATGAAGTCAACATTTTCCGAAAAATGCATTTCAGAATCGAGATTGAGGCCTTGGGATTTGAGCACTTCGGCAACCTTAGACTGGCAAAATACGGCACTATCCTCGCCATCAAATTCCTTATTGAAGTGGCTGGTGACTGATGGGCGCTGTATGACCTCGTTGAACCAGGCTGTCAGAGCTGGACGCTTGTTGCGCCAGTCATAAGTTTGGGGTAGCGGTGCGGGTAACCCCTGATCTGTATGTCGCTGCAGGTAGCTAATGCCCTGCAGCCATCCCACCTGACCAATATCAAAGGATTTAAATCCCTTTCTTGCATCTCGCTCCATCTGATCAAGCGCACGCCCCACCTTGGGCCATTGCCACTGCAGCACATAGGCCATCGGAGGGGTGTTTAAACGCTCTTGGCCGATGCGTACGGTGATGTCAAATAAGATGTCGCCGAGGGCGAGACGTCTAAGTGCATCCCATCGGGCGTCATTGTTTGTTGGGTACAGAGGAGTTCCCGAGGTACGCAATGAGTCCAGGTACTCGCATATCGTCTGGCTGCCGTAGAGAACCACACCGTCGTCACGGGCTAAGGTTGGCACCTTTGCCAGTGGGTTGATGGCAGCGATAGAATATCCATTTTGTCGAATGTATACAGGTACTTGCTCAATCTGGCCCCATACGCCAGCTTCGCAAGCAGCTACCACGGACTTATGAATAAATCCAAAGACTGGTGTGTAGAATAGTTTTAGGGTCATGAGATCTTCCTTGAGAATTTTATGTTTCCGCAGAGTTTTCTCCAGCGATCTTAGACATGTTTAGCGGGAGTACAGGGTCCGATTCTGGGATAGAAAGGGGGTTATCGAATAAGGAGGTTTCTATCATCGCTGTGTCTATCATTTCGTAGATATTACTAATTTTTTGATCACGGAAATTAAAGAGCTCCATGTAGGTCTGCGTGTAATCGTGGCCATGAATACTTTTTCCTCCGCCCTCAAACATGGCTACAACGGCTGCGTCATCAGCACAGACAATCTTATAGTTCCGGCCGAAATTCCATGTGCCAGGTTCTATTAAGCTAAAGACCTTTGTGGCTAGTTCGACCATGCCGTGATCTTTGCCCACCCAACGACCAGAAACTGGTGTGCGGCCTACAATGTAAAGTTCCACATCATCGGTAAGTACGGCGTTGGCGGCTTCCATATCCTGGTTTCGCAGGGCTTCGTAAAAGATGTGAACCGTATCGATGTTTTTCTGACGTGCCGACATGGTATAATATACTCCCAAAAAGAACCTCTTGTTTCCAAACATAGTAAATGTTGTGGCCGCAATAGGCGAGTAGGAGGATTGACTGTATGAATTCGCATCTAGATGGAAAATTACCCGAGGTATCCGGCTATTGCGACCCGATTTTTCAGAAGGTGGCTGATGAATTTGAACAAAACTTCACTGATCGCGGTGATTCCGGTGATGTGGGTGCGTCTTGTGCCGTAATGGTCGAAGGGGAGATGGTTGTTGACCTATGGGGTGGGTATGCGGATGTGCAGAAGGAACAAATTTGGCAGGAAGATACGTTAGTATGCTGCTGGTCAGTTTCAAAAGGACTCGGCGCTACCTTGGCTCTTATGCTGGTTGACAAGGGTCAATTGGATATTAATGCTCCCGTTGCTGATTATTGGCCCGAATTCGTTGCAAATGACAAGAAGAGCGTGTTAGTCCGCCATTTACTGAACCATACGGCCGGGCTGGCATGTCTTGATGCTGACCTTGCACCAGGGGATCTATATGATTGGGACACCATTGTAACTGCCATTGAGGACACAGGTGCTAACTGGGAACCCGGATCTAGATTGGGGTATCTCAATATGACCCACGGCTATTTGTTAGGAGAACTTTGTTCTAGGGTCAACGGTGGACGGCGACTCGCCCAGGCTCTCGAGGAGGATCTGGCTAGCCCTCTTGGCCTCGACTGGCATTTTGCAGTTCCAGACGAATTTCTGCCGCGGATTGCTACTGTTTATCAGGCTGATCCTGCGTTCTTTAATTCAATGATTGAACAAGATCCGGAGACTTATTTTGCTAAGAGCATGAAGGGTAGGGATCCGGAGGAAGACTACAATTCCCTCAAATGGCGGAAGGCTCAGAACGGCTCCGGTACATCCCACTGTAATGCCAGGGCTATGGCGCGTCTTTATGGTTGCTTGGCTCGTGGCGGTGAGTTAGATGGAATCCGACTACTATCAGAAGACACCTTACGTCTTGCAAAAGTAGAGACGGTTAGAGAAATTTGTGCGGTTAACGGCATCGAGATGAGGTTTTCTAACGGCTTTGAAATGAATTGCCCACCGGCAACGCCCATGGGCCCTAACGATAGATGTTTCGGCTATCTTGGTGCGGGGGGGTCATACGCCTTCGCCGATCCAGACACCAAGATGGGTTTTGGCTATTCCCACAATTTTATGCATATGGGTGTGGGACCCGGTCCGTGCGGATTACCTTTGGTGGAAGCTACTATATCGGGAATTGGGAAGGCGTAACATATTCACTAGTTAATTTCGTGTATCCGATAGGCGACTCCGGTAGGGGTGGTGTGTCCAACGCCAATGGCTATGATACCGTTGAGCCAGGCATACTGACCGTCCCCAGTTTCAAAGGTTAATTGGGTCCGGAAATAGTAGCTGTCCGACGATAAATCATCATAAGAACCTGATTCTAATGCAGAAAGAACTTCCGGTGGGGCTGTGATATAGCCGCCATATGTCGCATAGATAAAATGTCCGTCGTCGGTCTTGAGTGTTGTGCGTACATCAATCTTATACGATCCGTCCGCTCGTTTTAATGCCCAGTCAGTGCCGCCTACGACAATTCCGCGTAGTCTCGGTCCCTCAAAGCGTCCGCCAGTGACTGGATAGATACCCCGCTGACCTGCTGGTGTTGTTCCAAGCACCGCAGGTGCCCCCGTTTGCAGGTCTAAATCCATAAGCCAGGTAGATGCGAGATCCTGTGCAGGGGCCTGGGTATGTACTCCAGAGAAAATTACCAAAAGGTATATAAATCTACTCACACTGGGTAGGTGAGCTAAGTCATAAACAAGCCGACCCAACCTTTTTCCGAGCATGAAATTCTACTTCCACGCTCCAAAAGTGAACCACTTAAGCCCGCCCTGGAGCTTACCCACATTACCCTCTACGCCTGCTGCATTGGCACGGGCCGCTGACAAAAGAGCCTCCTCACCATTGTTGTGGAGACTAGGAACAACAAACTGAACAAGTTTGTCTGCCTCAAACCCGGCATCAGCCATTGCCTTATCAACGTCTAGGTCTCGCAATGATTTATAGAATGGTTCCTTATTGTAATAGCTGTCCCAATCGATATAGAACTGCTCGTATGGCTCTACGTATTTGTTAAGTGGCAGTTCCATGTGGAGCATAAGGCCGTTCGGCTTGAGTACGCGACGACTTTCCTCAAACACCTTAGAGACGACCTTCATTGGCATCTCATGAAGCACCATAGCCGACCAGACAATGTCAAACGTCTCGTCTTCAAACTTGAGATCTGCACCATCCATCAGATGCCAGTGAATGGTCTCGCCCAAAGCCTGACTGCGGGCGTGGCCATACCGAACATTCGGTGCACCAACATCGATCGCGTGAATTTCTAGGTCGGGCCATACTTCTAACCAGGGATGGCTATGGAAGCCAATAGTGGCACCGATATCTAGCATTTTCTTTGGTTTAAAGTCTGGATAACGCTCTTTGAGAAAGTGAGCGACGGCGCGTCCAGTATCGTCGCATTCTGGACCGAGAAATCCCATCAGGAACACGTTTAAACCGTTTTCGTATAACGCTCCCTGGCTGACGTCACCATCAAAATATTCTGTATGGTAGCAGCCGGGCATAAGATGAACGTCCAAGGCGCTAATGTACCGAGGTGTTTTAAATTTAGGGTTTATATCTAATGTTCCATCCGCATTGCCGCTGCCGTTGTTATGTTGTGCGGCGCGTTCGGCTAAGTCTTCGGCTTCTCTCTCAATTCCAGGCATAACTGATCGCCACACCATTTCCTGTGTTGCACCCCGCACAGTAGAATAGAACTTAAACATGGGATCGGACTTCATTGCCGTGTGAATCTCTCGACCGTCTTTTGGTGCGTGCCCATTCTTTCTTTCAAGGGCAGGCTTGACGTTGGCTTCATACGAAGTGCGCATATGACCTGCGAGATCGCCAAGTACATACCGTCGCATTCCTGTCACAAATTGCTGGCGAGAGTATTCATCTCGGGTGTAGCTGACCGCCATGTCATGGCTGACTTGTTTAGGCATGATCGAGACTCCTTTTTGTTAGCCTCAGTATAAAGGAAGTCTAACTATATGTCTTGCTTCTACCTTTTCTTATTCACCATGGCCTGGCCCGTACAAGCAGATTAGTGTGGGGCTTCCTAGCCGCGGTCCGGGACCAATTATGGTAAGCTTGGCTGCGTTACTTACGGAAAAAGGACCATTGTTTCACGGTTTGTCAGAATCGCTGGTGTAGAAGGAGGAAGTCTAATTTCCTAATTTATTCCTGAAACTGCAGCGGACCGTTTTTCTGGGCGTTTTTATCTCCGTAAAATATGCCTGCAAATCAATCTGTTCTGTGAAGTGGCGGTGGGAAGTAGCCCTCGTCTGTTAGACGTTTCATCACATTGGCATAAAGATTGCGCAGCTCCGACTGATCTTTCATGCCGGCTTTGAACTGGTTGGGCGGTGTGATGGTGCGTTTGTATTCGGTATATAGCTCGGTGCGCAACTGGGCGATAACGTTGAAACTGTTACCCGAATGGCGGTGGGCCCGCAACTGTTCTATATCTATAAGGGCTCTGCATTTCATGCTTTCACCTGAAGGCACGCACTCGTTGATGATGCTGCCATAGTAGTCGATGACTTTAGTGCCGCCGGCATTGGTAGATTCTAGAAGGCCACGCCGACTCACCCAACCACCGGTGTTGGTAGAAATCAGGTAGCAGTTGTTTTCTAAGGCGCGAGCTTGTTTGCAGGCGACCCAACCAGGGAAGTCGGGAGAATCAGATGTTGGGTTAATTAGCACTTCTGCTCCTTTCATGGCGAACATGCGTGCTACTTCCGGTTTGGTGATTTCCATGCAGGGAAACATGGCAATTTTTCCTATTTCCGTATCAGCAACCGGGAACAAGGCATCCCAGCCCATGACCTCGATGTATTCATCAAGAAAGTCGTGAGGGGATGGTGTGGTTAGAGAATGCAGCCTCCGATACTTGAGAATTACATCCCCTTTTGGGTCTATAAGGAAAGAGCAATTAAAATATCTCCCTTCCCATTGTGGGTCGTATTCGTAACAATTGGCACCAACAAACACGCCATAATCCCGTGCTACCTGGAACAGCGGAGCAAGTTCTGGGCCGGGGACTTCCAAACAGCCAATATTGATAAAGTCGGAAGACTTTCGTCCTCGCCAAGCTGCCGGGCTTAAAGTCAAAAACATTTCCGGCAAGGTTACCAGCTTAACATCGCCAAGATGGTTACCCAGGCCTTTGCGCATCAAGTCGATAGCGGCGTCCAAATTTTCTCTTACTACCCCCATAGCTTCAGCTCGGTTCTGTACGTCTTCGCGGATGGGATTAACTATGGTTTGACAGGCTAGAGCGTAGTAACGGGGAATCATACTCAGTCTCCTGGTGTTGAGCTAAGTTCAAGCTAAACGTAGCTGGACTTGTCGACGGTTGCTGTTGGGGCTACGAACATCCCCTCCTTCTGCAGAGCACTAATACGTTCTTTACCCTTCTTAATATTACCAAAATCATTTGGTGGTGCACTGTTTCTCCACATATGGGCTGGCCACATCTTCTTGCGGGCGTACTGCCGTGCGTGAACTTCAGTCTGAAGCTGGGCGAGAAAGTTCATCTGCAACTGGGATCTTTTTTGCCGTAGTCGTTCGATTTCTATGTCGACCTGAAGGATAGTTTCTCCGGTGGTTTCGGCGATGTTCATCACCCGACCGGTGAAGTCGATGATCTGTGAGCGGCCGCGCATACGATCTGTTGGAAAGTCGGAACCGAGAAACTGACCCTGATTTGCCGAAATCAAATAACAGGTATTTTCATATGCGCGGCTCCGCTTTCCTATTTCCCAACCACCGAAGTCTTCCAGCATGAACGGTGCGCGGCCCTCAGACGTAGGATGGAGCAATATTTCGGCACCGTTGAGTGCTAGGCAACGGGCTTGTTCAGGAAAGTTAATGTCATAACAAACCAGACAGCCCATCCGGCCAATCGGCGTATCTACAACGGGATAAAGTTGGTCCTCACCGTAACGTGCAACGTACTCCTCCAACACGTCGCCGGGTTTTGTCTTGCCAGTGGGGTCATAGTGCTTGTGGTACTTTAGGCATATCTCTCCTTCTGGGCTAATGATGAAGGCAGTGTTCCAGTATCGGTTAGGCCACTCATCCATAATCTCCCACACCATCCCCGAGATATAGGCGTTGGCATTCTTAGCGCACTGGGCTAGGCGTTCAATCTCCGGTCCGGGAATGCGTACACAGATCAACTCACGGTTCTGTGTTGCATTGAGGACACCACCGGCTCCAGTCAGGAAGAATTCGGGTAATACGTAGATTTTAGACGGATTCCAGGTGGCAACACGTTCAATTAGGTCAATAGCTCGGTGTAGGTTTTTCTCCTTATAATCCATGTTGGGTACGCCATTACGGTCGGCAAACACCGGCCATACATTAGTTTGCACCGCAGCAGCTGTGTAGATAGGCACAGATGGAGGTGTCGTGGTGGCTTCCTCGGCGTCCTTCATAGTATTTTCCTTACCATTGGATCTTGGGTTTTTGTGCTAGGGTAAATGGGACGACTGGGTGGCACCCAGAGTCAAGTTCAATCGTGTAGGGGTTCATATATTGGTTATCTCCATAGCCACGAGTTTTTCGTCAAGGTGGCAATTTTTCAGTGTTCTAATTGTGCTTTGGTTCGTTTCTATGTTTACGGTGTCAGCCAGCACTCTCCGAGTCGGTGCCCCAGCGCGGACCGCGGGCCTTGGTAATCCTTATGTAGGGCTAATCTCACAAATCACTCAGACCCGTTCCGCTATTTTTGACGGTCTCACGCGCATCTCCTCCAACGGCGGCCTTGAGCCTGAACTTGCGTTGTCGTGGGAGGTGATCACACCAAATACATGGATATTCAATTTACGTCCGAACGTATATTTCTCTAACGGTGAACCATTCGGGGCAGAATCAGTTATCACCAGCATTGGATTTCTGCAAAATTCAGTCGGTCAAATGTATGGTGCGGCTGTTGAAATGAGGGGAGTAAAGCAGGTCCGAGCGTTAGACAGCCTAACTGTTGAAATCACGACGTTGCGTCCAGACGCGATACTACCAAAACGGCTAAGTATGGTAATGATGGTGCCGCCACGTGCGTGGACGAAAATGGGTTTGACCGAGTTTTCTCAAGCTCCCGTAGGTACCGGTCCATTTGTCCTTAAGGATTGGGGTGTGAACCGAGGGAGGACTGTTCTAGAGGCAAACGCGAACTCATGGCGTGCCCCAGTCGACGTGGACAGGCTGGAGGTGGTGTTTCCACTTAGGGATTCAGTCGTACGCCGTCAGGCTCTTGAGGCAGGGGAGATTGATGTTACGCCCCAACTTACCTTAGACGACATAGCTGTGCTTTCCGCAGAAGGATTTATTACTCATGCTGAAGCGGTTCCGGAAGTGAGGGCGCTTGCCCTAAGAAACGTTGAGAACGAGGGATCCCCACTCAGGGATGTTAGGGTGCGCCGGGCCCTTAACTACGGAGTTAACAAGCAAGAAATTGCTGATGTTTTCTACTTAAGTGTAGCTAGGCCAGTTGGTCAGGGCGCTATTCCAGGGACCTTCGGCTACAACCCAGACATCACTCCTTATCCTTACGATCCGGGCCGTGCCAAGGCTTTGTTGGCGGAGGCTGGTTATCAGAACGGTCTAACCCTTAGGGCAGAAGTGGAGCAGGGCCAGGCGCAGGTCATATACGTCAAGGCATCGCAGGATCTGGCCAGGATAGGCGTTGATTTACAAGTGCACACGCTAGTTGCTCAGGAGTGGCTACGTAAGTATTTCTCAAGTGATTGGGGAAGGGCCGACATATTGTCTGTTGTTTGGAACTCGGGTGCGTATTGGGATACAATCCGTGCTCTAGAAATTTATTCATGCGCTAAACCATCCCCCTTTTTCTGTGAACCAAGTTTGATGCCGCTAATTGAAAAAAGCCATGCGCAGTTTAACTCAGAAATGCGGGAGCGTACTCTGCAAGATATCATGCGGCACATGCATGATTTGGCGCCGGCTCTTTTTCTTATTAGTCACACGCATACCTTCGCTGCAGCACCACACATAAAAGATGTTGAACAGACTCAAAGGGGCTTTGTTTTTGAGAAAATTGTAGTTGGAAGACAGAACTAGTGTCTTACTTATGTGCTGTCAGGAAGTGTGCAGCGAAAGGTACAATGATGCTGTCGCCGTCCTGGTACATCTCAAGTGCATGCCGCACACCCTGAAAGATAGCATGGCGGGAAGATTCTTCGTATTCTTCTAATGACTTTCGGGTAAAAGGTCCGCCGCGAGATACTCCTTCTATAAACCCGTCTGCATCCTCGAAGCGTACCGGCTTATCGAGTGGCTCAACCGAGGTTACTGAGAGTCCAGAACCCTCTACCATGGTTCTAAGTTTTTCTGCATCACCCAGACGGAACCCTGCTGCGGCGTGCACTTCTTCCGGACTGATATTCGATTGCTCCGCCATGCCCCTGATCAATGCTCCATATGCGGGACAATGATCGAAGTGACGCCAACAGCACGTAACGAAGCGTCCACCAGGCTTTAAGACACGGTATATTTCGCTGAGAGCCTTATTTGGATCAGCTAAATGTTGGAGAACATGGCAACCTATTGTTACGTCGAACGTACTATCATCAAACTGCAAAGCTTGGGCGTCACCCTCGGTCCATTCAATCGCGGCTGCCTCCTTGGCAAGTGTTTTTGACTTTCCAACTGCCAGCATGGCCGGTTGAGGGTCTAAGGCCACGACTCGGCCGGCAGTTAAGACGCGTTCCGCCGCTAATATTGATGCAGGCCCTGTGCCACACCCGATATCGATAATACTCTCCGCGGGCTGCAGATTGGCGCGGTCAACAACCTCCTGCGATGAGGGTTGAAACATAGTCGGTACCAAAAGTCGGTCAAATGCAGCCGATGCGGCAGCCCAATCGATATCGTCGTGTCCTGACATCATTACCCTCGCAAATTATTTCTCTAGATTTTCTAGCTGTCTAGTCCATGTCATCACAACGAGTCACACGAACATTTGGGAATGGGTTGTCAGTAATTTATATCGCTCATGATGAAGTCCTTAACACTAGGTATGAAAGTATTTCGGACAACGTCGAGGTGGTGTTCATCCTGTTCGTAGGCTTGACGAGCATCTTCGTCAGCAAAATCTCCCGCTAGGAACCATTCAAACGGGGACTTCTCTCCCGGGGGTACAATATTCTTTTCCACGACGAAATTTTGGGCTGTTGGTAAGTTGCTGAGGCTGCGCATAGATTCTATAACAGAATTACGTTCCTCCTCGCTCAGTTCTTCCTTGAAGTTGAATAATACGTTATGGCGATGCATGGTTTTGCTCTCCTGTTTCTTATAGGAACCGCCAGCGCATCCTACGGTCTACGTCGCAATGCTGCAATACGGGGTATTAGTTTGATGTTTTTTCTTCGGTTTGTTGGACGTTAAAAACCTTTATGAAGTAACGTTCTAGTGAAAACAGATCTCTCTATTATATGGTATCTATTCATTATTACACTAAACCTAACAAATGAAGAATCTTGGTAACGATGAAAACTAGCCAAGCCGAATTGTTAACATCTCTATCAGTATAATAATTTTATTCAAAGTCGACCCCATTCGAAGTGGCAGATCTAAACTAGCGGAAAATGGAATCTTGTAATGACCAAGGGTTCAACAAATCGAAATGATATAGAGCAATCCAAATGTATTAGCGTTGTAGGTTTGGGTATTATGGGATCGGCCATCTCGCGGCATTTGATTGAGGCCAGCTATCTCGTTGTAGGATTCGATATTGATGCTCGCCGCTGCCGTGAGGCGGAAGGCTGGGGTGTGAGTATTGCAGATGATGCCGCTTCCAGTATAGCGGCAGCTGACCTGGCTTTGACCAGCTTGCCGAGCGACGCGGCTTTGGATGAAGTAGTTGCAGACGTCGCTTCACGTGTAAAGAACGGAAAGCCAGCTGTAATCGCGGACCTAAGCACCTTGTCACTTGCTTGTAAGATCCGGAATCGCGACCTTCTTTCCAAGGCGGGAATAGAATTTCTCGATTGCCCTATTAGTGGTACCGGTGCTCAGGCAAAGACTAAGGACATTGTTATTTATGCGAGTGGTGACAAGGTAAAATATGATGGTTGCTCAGCAGTATTCTCGGACTTCTCCTGCAATAGTCGGTATCTGGGTGCATTCGGAAATGGCACCAAGACAAAACTAATAGCAAACCTTTTGGTTGCCATCCATAACGTTGCGGCAGCTGAAGCTGTAAACCTTGCTAAGCGCGCAGGCCTGAACCTGGATGTGCTCTGTGAGGTAATAGCGTCTGGTGCGGGCGGCTCCCGCGTTTTTGAACTCCGGGCGCCGCTTATGGCAATGGAGTCCTACAAACCGCCCACAATGAAACTGGCTGTGTGGCAAAAGGACATGTCCTTGATCGCAGATTTTGCAAAAGCTTGCGGTGCAGTAACGCCGCTTTTCTCCGTGACAGGGCCCCTTTACCAAGCCGCTGTAGACCAGGGCCGTGGCTTAGAGGATACCGCTGCCGTCTGTGCTGTTCTACAAGAGATGGAAGTACAAGGATAGCGCTCGAGCATGACAGCTGTTACCCTCAATAGCACGTCCCTGCACCGCAGCGGAGATGGCGAGGTGGTTGTTCTGCTGCACTGCGAGGTTTTCTGCCCTAGCTAATGGCCTTGTTGACAGCGGGCATGACTTGGGTAGCCATCATTTCCATAGACTGTCGTGCTAATTTCGGTTCTGCCCAGTCTTTGCCGGCGTACAATAGTGTTCCAAAATCGCCCACTTGATCCCGGAAAGCTAAGAGATCGTCGGTTACTTTTTCCGGTGTGCCCCAAATAACCAGATCCTTGAGGACGCCGTCCAAGGTGACCTTATCATCGGCTAATTTTTGGTCTACTTTGAATAGATTAGCTCGTCCGCTGGCTTTCATTTTGGTGACAATCTGTTTGTAATAATTGCGGTAAGGGCTTTGCGGTCCCAATGCATAGTTCTTGGCAACATTTATATCATCGGCAACAAACACACTTTTTGCTACGCGCCAGTGCTCCGAGCGAGGGGTTAATCCGCCCTCTTCACAACCTTGCACATACTTAGGCCAATGAGTTGAGACCCATTGAGGTAGAAGAAAGTTAGCGGAGATGGGTTGCCAGCCGCGAGCTGCCGCAGACACTACTCCTTTTGAATAGGGAGCTACTACGGTAATGACGATGAGAGGGTGAGGTTCTTGCAGTGGCTTGAGGACTTCTCCCTGGCCAATATCTGGCAATTGCGTGCGCTCGGTGGATACGGTCCAGAATTTGCCCTTCAGATTGTAGGGTGGATCCGATGCCCAGATCTTTAGAACGAGGTCTATGCATTCGATAAACATATCAGTGCGGTTTCTATCAAGATTGCCAAAAGCTTCTGCATCCGACAGCAGACCGCCGGGGCTGATACCAAATATTAGTCGTCCGTCCAGCAAATGGTCGAGCATTGCGATCTGACTTGCCACGGTTACCGGATGTGCGTTGGGCATATTAATTGTTCCTGTGCCCAAGCGGATGGACTTGGTTGCATTAGCTAGGGATGCAATAAAGATAGAGCAGGAAGTAATGTTTTCTGCCCTATCAGTGGCGTGTTCACCAACAAAGCCTTCAGTAAAGCCTAATTCATCGGCGAATATGAAGGCTTCGCGATCTTCCTGCAGGCACTGGCGCCAGTCCTTCTCCAATGGATGGATGGGCATGGTGAAAAAACCAAGATCCATGTCGCTTTCCTCTAATCATGAAGCGTTTCTGATGTTTGACTGGGTGCTTCCAAGAAAAACTGTCAGGAATTCAATAGTGCCAATACTCGTTGTAGGCCAGAGACTACCTAACAATATCGAGATGCAAGACACAAATTATCACCCTGTAATAAACCTAGATTAATTTAAGGACCCTAAGATTGTATACGACGCCGACAGGAAAAAGCTGTTTATAAAGCCTTATGCGTAAATACTGATGAGTTGCTTAAGATGAGAAATATTAAGGACAAAAAAGAATACGTTACATTATCTTAGACCAATCAAAAGTCTCTATATATTGTATAGTATGTATCCGAATGAATGATCAAGTTTGTACCGATTTAATAAGTAAGATCCATGAAGTCGGGGTCTGGCATATGTTGCCCCGCCATTGGTGGGATACCGTTGGTATAAAGTCGTATAAAAAATATGTGGGGCATTGGGGGACGCATGACAAGAAACGCTGCAAAGACTAATAGGCAAGTCCGCGAGGCCATTTGGCCCGGACTGGAAGCGGGAGTTCCCAAGCCATTGATGCCCTATAGCCCCGCAATTAAAGCTGGTGACTGGGTATTTATTGCTGGGCAGATAGCTAGTGATTTTGAAACTGGCCTAGCACCGGAGGTCGTCAAGGCTAATTCCTATATTGGCAATGAGTTATCATTGCAGGCGGACTACGTGCTGCGTAATCTAGCCAACACGATTAAAGCCACCGGCTGCGATGTGAACAAAAGCATGGTCCGCATGTGGCAATGGCTTGTGTCCGATGACCCGACAAAGGATGCATTTGCCTGGGGGGACAACTGGCCAGCGATTAGCCTCAGGCCCTACCTCAACATTCGGGATGAATATGTCAACTCTCCAGCGCCACCATCTTCGTACTTAGGGGTGCGGGAGCTCTTGTGTTTGGGGACGGTTCTTGAAGTGGACATGATTTGCCTAGACGACGAAAATGAGCCGCAAGTTATTAATGTACCTAAAGGCATATCGGCCGGAGCGGGTGGACATGCCGCTGGACTGCGAAGAGGCGACTGGGTCTTTCTTGGTGCAGAGAATGCAGAAGACCTTGTAGAGGCTGGAACGGATACTGATCAGTGGTACGGGGATCCCGTCGAACATCAAACGAACCACATTTTGGACAAATTGACCACCATTGCGGAGGCTGCCGGATCGTCGTTAAGCAACGCCGTAAAGGCCGACGTCTACATTGGCCATCCCACCGACTTTGCTGCAATGGACCGGGTGTGGAAGCAACGTTTTTCTACTAATCCACCAGCCCGGGTTGTCATCCCGTATATGGGGATGGGTACCCAGGAGAGCCGGGTCGAGGTAGCTCTAACTCTATTGACCGACGGTGCCAAGACCGAAGCAAAGACAATTGAAACCACAGACGCGCCCGCGCCTCTGGGTCACGAACCACAGGCCGTCAAGGCTGGTGATCTTTTGTTCTTTAGTACTCAGATGGCTTTTGACTCTGGCGGTAACCTAGCAGCAGGAATGGTGCGCCACCCGTCTTTCCCTTGGTACGGATCACCAGGCCAGGCGCAGATGCGCTACATGATGAAAAATGTCGCCGCTATCTGTGAAGCGGCAGGCACATCGGTCGAAAATATATGCCGACGGGTTTGCTTCCATGATGATTTTCAATGGTTTGCCGAATCCATAGAGGAATGGGCCCGCTATTTCCCTGATGACAAACCAGCGTCTACCACCATCCGTCTGGGTGGGCCCTTTGTTGTGCCCGGCGCCAACACTTTACTGGACCTGATCGCATACGCGCCTAACTGACGTTAAGAAACTGTCGTCTGGGGAGCACACGTATGGTTAATGTTGGCTTTGTCGGCCTAGGAAAAATGGGCCTCGCAATGGCGTTACGTTTGATAGAGGCAGGTCATAAACTAACAGTGTGGAATCGCACACCCGAAAAATGTTTGTCTCTTCGGGATCACGGGGCGGTTGTCGCCGGCAAACCAGCACAGCTCGCGACAGACTCCGACATCATCGTCACCATGCTTCTTGATTCCGGCGCTATAGATGAGGTTTACAATGGACCTGATGGGCTGCTGTCACAATCTGTAATGGGAAAGCTGTTTATCGATATGAGTACGTTGGCCCCTGCTTCGGCAAGGGAGTTGTCCTATAAAGTCATCGACAAAGGAGCCGCGTTTGTTGATGCTCCCGTTTCTGGAACCGTAGCACCAGCAAGAGACGGAAGGCTTCTCGCGCTTGTTGGTGGGAGTTTAAAGGACGTTGAGGCGGCTCGTCCTTTGCTCAATGTTTTGTGCCGGCGCATTGTGCATGCTGGACCGGTTGGTCAGGGGGCCCTACTAAAGCTAGCGGTAAATCTCCCCCTTGCAATTTACTGGCAAGCCCTTGCCGAAGCTGTTGCTCTCGGCAAATCCGGGGGGCTCAATAAGAAACTTGTTTTGGATACAATCCAAGATAGTTCTGCTGCTCTTGCTGTACTCGGGTTTAAAATTCCGGCCATCTTAGGTGAATCGGGGTCGGTGGCCTTTAATACTGCCAGTATGAAAAAAGATTTACTATCTATGCTCGAGACTGGGAAATCCCAAGGTGTGCCGATGGCAACTACAGAGGCGGTTCTTGCTGCCTATTCTGCTGCCATTGACGCTGGGCTTGGGGATGATGACGCAGTTTCTGTCATCCGATTTTTGGCCGACCAAGTTACAAAAAACTAGATGGATAAGGAAATTATGCTATGGCGGGTCTGACGGAGGCTAAAACAAAAACCCGCGATGGTATACGTATTGACTGGGATGTTGGCATAGAAATGGACGACGGCGTTATACTCCGCAGTGACATATTCCGACCTGATGACGATAGTTGCTACCCAGTGTTGATAACCTATGGGCCATACGCAAAGGGCCTTGCTTTTCAGGAGGGGTATTCAAGCGCTTGGGAAACGATGGCTCGGGAACACCCAGATGTGACAGCTGGGTCCACAAACAAGTATCAGAACTGGGAGGTGGTTGATCCTGAGAAGTGGGTGCCAGATGGATATGTTTGTGTTCGTGTAGACTCTAGGGGTTGCGGTCGCTCACCAGGTTTTGTAGATCATTTTTCTCCCCGCGAGACCGACGACTTTGCCGCCTGTATCCAGTGGGCAGGGGTCCAACCCTGGAGCAATGGTAAAGTTGGCATAGCTGGCGTTTCCTACTACGGTATCAATCAATGGCAAGTGGCTTCCAGACAGCCGACGCACTTGACAGCTATCTGTATATGGGAGGGGGCAGCGGATTGGTACCGAGATATGACCCATCATGGTGGTATTCTCACCACCTTCTGGGACAACTGGTACGACATGCAAGTGAAAACTGTACAGCATGGCCTCGGAAACCGGGGTCCGAAGAGCCTAGTTACCAATGAGCTGGTGTGCGGACCACCGACTTTGAGCGATGAAGTTCTCAAAGCTAACAGGTGCGACTTTGGTGCCGAAATCTATGATCATCCGCTTGACGACGACTACCATAAAGCGCGTTCTCCGATTTGGTCGAAAATTACAGTGCCCCTGCTAACAGCGGCCAATTGGGGCGGTCAGGGACTCCACCTCCGCGGTAACTTTGAGGGATTCGTACGTGCCGCCTCGGACCAGAAATGGCTTGAAGTACATGGCTTGGAACATTGGACGGAGTTTTATACCGATTACGGTGTCAAACTGCAGAAACGATTTTTCGGCCATTTTTTGAAGGGAGAGGATACTGGTTGGGATAAACAACCGCCCGTTCAGTTGCAGGTGCGCCATCTCGACTGCTTCGTAGAGCGCCATGAAAATGATTGGCCCCTTCCAAGCACTCGATGGACCAAATTTCATCTTTTACCCGAGAACCGGAGTCTTTCAGCGGAAGCGGCTGTTAAGAAAAATCACCTTGAGTTCGGAGCTTTAACCGATGGTCTCACTTTTTTGTCCACTTCCCTAGAACAGGAAACTGAAATCACCGGACCCTCTGTGGCAAAACTCTGTGTATCCTCAACCACTGCCGACGCGGACTTGTTTGTGGTGTTAAGAGTTTTTGACAAAGACGAAAATGAAGTAGTGTTTCAAGGGGCTATCGATCCCCATACTCCAATAGGTCAAGGCTGGCTCCGTGCTTCGCATCGTAAGCTCGATAAGTTTCTTTCGGAGCCGTGGCGGCCTTATCACAGCCATGATGAGGTCCAGCCACTGGTACCCGGGGAGCATGTTAAAGTGGAAATTGAGATTTGGCCTACATGCCTGGTTATCCCAGAGGGTTATCGGATAGGTCTTACTGTTCAGGGCAAAGATTATAAATATGCCAAGGCCACCGGATCGCGACAGTCAAACTTCAAGAACGAGCTGCAGGGTTGTGGGCCGTTTCTACACGATGACGCTCGCGATCGGCCCATGGACAAGTTTGACGGTAAGACAACCCTTCATTTTGGTCCGGAGATAGAAAACTACCTTATGTTACCGGTTATTCCGCTTAAGTCCTCATCCTAGTTAACGGACACGGGCCTAAATTTTCTTAGTCCTTAGTCAATTGGCCACGAACTTCTCCTCCTCGTACCTTGGCTGTGTGCACGTTGAGATACCAGCGGCCAGCGAGGAGATCGG
>Ga0315336_1002150_pt1 | contig 31931 bp, 27 predicted proteins | sample ASW5metaG_FD_204512 | JGI IMG/M metagenome (GOLD analysis project Ga0315336, IMG submission 204512) | Ammonia-oxidizing marine archaeal communities from Monterey Bay, California, United States - ASW #5 | ecosystem: Environmental > Aquatic > Marine > Intertidal zone | place: USA: California...
AGTTCAATTCTAACATCTTATACGTCTAGAGTTTTATAAAAGCCTGTAATTCTGACAATCGGCTATACTGCATTGCTTCCGGTATGCTCCAGAAAATACGGTTTTTTACCCTTGTCAGGGATCACATGCTGCCTGAATTTTCAGGCATTCAAAAAAGTGATTCCGGTATCCGTGTAACTATATGTCTCTTATCGGATTATGGCTAGTTTTTCAACGTGCTCGCTTACCTGTCTTTCACCGTTCTGGTGCTGAACTGCTACCTTGATACGATAAAGGTATACTCCAGTTGCCGGTCGGTCCAGATCTTCATCTTTCCCGTCCCAGTAGACTTGTAAGGGTCCACTGCTCAGAACGCCCTCAGGAAGGGCCTCGTCGGAATGTATTGTTCGTATCGGTTTTCCGCTAAGCGTATAGATGCGTATTTGGACCTCTGCTTGGGTCCCTGGAGGCTGATTATGCTCGAATATGAATCGAGTTTCCCGGTTCATGGGATTCGGGTAGTTATACACATTACTAACGGACAATACCTCATCATTCGCGACCGAAAATGAAAGATCGGCCGTATTCGAGTTATTAAGCACATCCCAGGCCCTCACGCTGAGCGAATGCATGCCCGATTCGAGGTTTGAAATATTCCAGCGGATCTCCCCTTCCTGAAATGAATTCTCAGCGGCAACAAAGCCGCTACCGATGTCGATTGCGCTCTGATCATCACCGTCAATCGAGAGCAGCATCTCATGCCCGACGCCGGCACCGACTGTATTTATACCAGATTGATCGAATAAACGCACAATCAATTCTGGATCAGATTCCACTGATGCCCCGTCCACGAACGTCGAATCGTTCAGAAAGAGACGAATATCGGGTCCTGAAGAATCATCTGGGGGAGTGTCGGATGTACCACCGACTAAGAAATTCTGCGAATATCCAATTGCCTGTTCATCCCCGTCTTGAGCATAAACTGCAATTCGGCCTGGCTGATTTGAATAACTAATATCTTTTGGGACAACAAACTCCGCAGTGAACAACCCGGCAGCTACCTGGACCTCGCCACGCCATAGAAGATCTTCACGCTGCCTGAAATATGGTTTTGGACTGTAGCGTTGTTCAAGAAGAGGAACCTGTCGTTCTGCGTCAAACACCGTAACGCTTACCGTTCCGTTGAAGTTGAGATCTACACTGCCAGACGAAGTCAAAATTGACCCATCGATCGTGAGACGATCAAGCGCCTTCATCTGACCGGTCTGATCCGTGAGTGGTACTTCTTTCAACCTATCAACGGACGCCTGCCTTGGAGGAATTCCCACGCGCATCGTTGGATCTCCAAGCAGATTGAATTTCCGACTGTTACCCTCGAGTCCCACCGTCGTGTTTTTTGTCTCTCGCAGCACGTCACCCAGTCTCTTTGGAAGGCCGTCACCATCTGGATCGAATAGTTGAATGTTCAATGCCCTATTCAGCCCTGCGTTAAGCGAGGTGTCCGAGCTGGACGTGTAGGCCAACCGCACTGCTGTAAATAAAGCAATCGCGCCGCCATCCGGATTCAAAAGCATGATTTCGGCACCACTTTGTTCTTCCTCCAGATCCCACCAACCAAACGAACAGGTAGCGGTAATCACGATCGGCAGACGATCGCCGTTTGTAAGGAGCCCAGCGTCGTCGCGCGTAAAAATTGCTTCCTGAGCGAGGCCGTCCGGGCCTCCATGGCCACTATAGTTAAGCACCAGCGTGCCGCGGTCTATACCATCAAGAATAGCCTGACGCGCCTCCGGCTGCCTAAAGCCGTTCAGAAAAACCCGATCGTACGTTTCGCCATAGATCTTCCGCATATTAATCTGCGGATAGATCTGATCCGTGATAAGCTCCGTGACCTGATCAATATTGGAGAGATGCAAATCCTGCTGAAGAACGTTCCCGGTTAGTCCCGTTGGGCCGTCGTCGGCTACGGCTATATATGATGTGCGCCAGGCGCCAAACGAGTCGGGACTGTCATAGGTGATGACCTTATCCACTAGTAACTCAGCTTCAGACGAATTCTGCACGGGAAAACGCCCGATGCCGATGTCCAATCGTTCTTCTGAGCGATGGAAGATGGACACGAACTGCCAGACTCCCTCATCGTCATCCAAGAGACCGAAATAGTCGTCTGATGTATACGAGGCGGTGGTCGCGGTAGATGCTTCGGTCTCGAACGGAAACAGATGATTCGCTAGCGGATTCTGGAAGCCTGAAAGCCCACGATAGTCATAATGTCCGTCTCCGAACAACAACAGGTATTCTGGTAGCTGGTCCTGGTTTCCGGCACGGTCATAGAGAAATTTCATGTAATCCCGAACTGCTCTCATGTCCGGAACGCCTCCAGAGAACTCATTAAAAACCTGTTCTTGAGTAGCGACTACCACCTCCATTCCTTCCGCTCGTCTGTGGGAAGCGAGGCGGTTCGCAGCGTTCAAAAAATCTTCCCCGGTGACTATCACGAAATCTGGGAAGGATGAGAGCCCGTGCAAGTTTTGATTCGGAACGGGGCGAACCTGTTCAGAAGGTAACGACTTGATTGCATCCTGAGAGAATGCAATGATTTCTCGAGGAGCGGCTCCACCATCAATAATGGGCAGGTGGATCAGGTGATTTCCTCCGCCTGTCTGAACTTCGAATGCATTCTGCGAAATGCCATCGGTGACGTCCCAGACTCGGGGCTCAGAACTGAAACCAGCCAGCTCAAAATTTTGGCGACTGGTCTGACCCGCACGGGTGAAAAACTGAAGCAGGCCATCGGCTGCTACAAGATTCTGCTCGTATGTTATTCTGACCCAATCGATGGCAGCTTCTGGCTCATTCGTCTGATTGAGCAGCCTCATCGAGAGATTTAGATTTTGGTCACTAGATACCGGCTGAGCAAAAGAAAACGTGGTCACCGACGATGTTGGATATTCTGACCCTCTAATAGTGGTCGTCGGAGCGGTTCTCTGACCGAGAACCACATCGTCAGAAATCATGGCGACAGTAGCCCTGGGATTTGATGCGATTGCCACTCTGGCTTCGTACTGGATTGTGCCAGCCAGCAATCCGGGAAGCGCCACTCCATTGAGAAGTACACGCTCGCCACCGGAACGAATGGTATGGCTCATCCAGTCATGTCCACTTCCATGCTCTCGGCTCCAGACGATTTCTTCCAGATCTACAAAATGCCTTCCCTCGGTCGAAGAAAACGTCGGTGCCGTATTTGGTGAAGGAAACGAACTCGTGGAGAGCTCGCTGCCGACGGAACCGATTTTCAGAAATACCGCATTGTCATTCGAAAAAGGATGAACAAAATGCTCGAACGCGCCATCATCGAATATCCACCCGGAAGGCGCGCTTGCGTAGAACAGCACGAAGTCTGATGACCCAAAACTCCCGTCTCCTCCTCCGCTGCGTTCTACCGACAGCTCATTGAGATCCTCAAAACGATCAACACCTGCCAGCGGAATAAGCGGACGGCCCCCATTGCCGAATACTTGAACGTCTGCTGGATCGATTACATCAGGAGCGAGCCCTAGCGACTGCAGAAGGGCTCGGTCAATCCGATACACTCCTGACTCTGTTATTGATATCCTGAATATCTGCCCGGTTGAAAGCGCACTCTCGGTGACGCTGCTCTTATTAGCAGCGAAGGTGTTGCCAGCTGCATCTGGTAAAGATGCCAGCGAAACAGATATGACGACACGCCGAATCCTCTGTAGAATCGAAGAAGTGGCGTCTAGATGATGCGACGTCGTAATGACGTTGACTGTTGGCGTTTTACGCTGGAGACCGAGACCTGATGCGAATACTTCAGGCATGGAAGTGATCTGCTCATTTAAATCGGTCGAAATCGGCACCTCGATTTCATCCATTTCCCGGCTTAATATCCGCACTTCGGGAAGCGCGTACGAGGGAAGTTGTAGCGTATGTGATGCAACGAGTTGGCTTCCCGTGAGCGCATCGATTGTTTCGTAGTCCCACGTTTCAACCCCTGAAGAGTCCACAAACTCCCGAAGACTAGTTTTCCAATTGAAGGAAAACTCCAATCGGATTTCCTCTTGGTCAGAGGAAAGGCGCGTCACACTTAGTTGGGCTGAGGCGGAGCCCACCAGAAATACTAAACACACCCCTACCAGAACGCTGCTTAGAGTGCTAGAAGAACCAGTTTGGAGACGATCGGGTACAGATCGCATATTCAAAATACGTCGGTTTACAGATGGTCGACACCAAGTGTTAGTGCCGCTACGATGCAATTTGTATCAGAAAAGCGATAGACTCTCCAGTGTTAGTTAGCTGACAGTAGAATAGTACACTTGCGCACTAGGACTCCGTCAAGTTTTCCGTAAGGTCCGATAGAATTTTTCGTACTACAATCAGACGATCCACATGTTCAGCAAGCAGTTGAACTGCTTTCTCGATGTCTTCTAGTGGCCCGCCCAGATCGGCATCGACACCCAGTGCTTTCGACAGCTCTTCCAGCAACTCCACATTTCCCGAAATAACGGCCAAGGGGTTGTTGATGTCGTGGTGCGTCTTCGAAAGCTGAAGTCGTACTTGCTCCAGTTTACCAAGAAGCTCCTGCTTTATTTCAAAGTCTGTAGTCGTCATCGTGCGGTGTTGTGAGGTGTTCTATGAATTCACTTGTTATGGAGCCGGTTCCCCGATATCGGGGGACTTACGAATGACAGAAGAATCTAGGCTGGCCCACAACACACCTACCGACCCGTAGCCTGTAATATCCATTTCAGATGCATACCACCTGCTCGATACGGTCCCTACTGTGGTCTTGATGTTCAATTCTTGACTCCGATCTTCTGGATTACCGTCCAACCAGGCTTTGAAAACCTTCTGCTCTCGACCACTCGCGAAGAGTTTCTTGGTGAAGCTTTGCAGATCGCTGACATCTTCTGTCTCGATTCCTGAAATCAAGGAAGCGGCAGGAGAGAAAAAGATCGTTTCGGCGTCTTCGTTGAAAGCCACCACAAACTGGCCCGTTGCTTCCATGATTGCATTCAGCAGGTGGTCGTCTCTCGAACCGTATGGCGGCTCTACATTTAGGACCGCACCATCACCCGAAGCCATCTGGTCTATTATTTCAGCTGAGGCGATCACGTCGGCGGCCGTTTCGAGGTCTTCGACCTGCTCAAGAACCTCCGCAATCACGACGTGTGCTGGCGAATCGTGGTGTAAAATGGGGCAAATCGTTATTGCCATGGGAGCGGTTAGCTGGCTCGTGTCGTCTGGATATATCTCCATTCTCCGGACTCCGACCTTCGAAGACGATGCTTTCGAAAACCAGCGCTCCAAGGCCGTAATCGGTAGTAAGCCGTTAAAAAGGGTAACATCTCGGCCGGAAATCCAACGTCGATCGAGATCAAGTTTTTCTGACAATGCCTGATTACAGTCCACAATTCGAGCATTCCCGGCTCGTATGAAGGCAAAAGAGTGAATCGAGTCAAAGACGCTCCTAAACCTTGCCCGAGATTCTGCGAGGCGCTTTTCTTTGGCCTGTAGTCTTCTGGCAAGATCTACGACAGTGTCAGCGTGTCCTCCAAGTGAAGGTGCGGTTTCGGCCCAAAGGCGCTCGAGCGCCGCGTCTGAAAGCGCTCGTCCCTTCACGAGTTCGTGCGTACGATTATCGAGCTTCTTGATGGGTTCAGCAATTTTCCTGGAAAGAGTCAGAACAATGAGGGCGGAAACCAAAAACCACAGTGTGAGACTCAGAGCGAGAATAATTGCGAGGTAGCTCGCTGCCTGAGCAATGACGGACGATGGGCGGGAAATGATCACGACCCATCGGCCCAGCTCGACGTTGTGGACTGCAGTGAGGGAAAGCTGCTGACTTCCAAACTGAATCTGTTCCTGAATGAGGCCTGAGCCACGACCATCCAAAAGATTCCACCAGCGTTCGTCAAGGCGTTGTCCTTGCTCATGCTCCTGATTCGACTCAAGGATATCTCCGGTGGCACTAAGCACCCATACTCGCTCATAGCCCCTGTTTTGGCTCAAAACAGCCAAACCGTTACGTCCTGAATTAACGGCAATGCTGGTCTCAAATATGGTTCGAACGGTGGCTTGTTGCTCCATTCGAGTGGCATTTTCAAGGCGGTTCAACTGCCGGAAAGAAAGCAGCATTGCGGCGGCGAGTAAAAGCACACCCAGGGGTATTACAATTCGAAGCGTCAGGCTCCGAATTGGTATTCCGAGCCGAACGGCGGTAGTTCGATTCACAGCGTCAAAATGGTATTGATGAGGGAAGGTGAATAGGTCTACCCCCTCATCCCCAACATTCGTGCCAGCCGCACCTACTCTTCAGGTGGAAAGTCTTTAAAATGGCCGTTTGACCGAATTTTTTTCCTCACCGTCTCCGCCTGTTCCACCGCAGGAATGAACTGTTCGAGATGCGTGATGAGAAACTTTATTCTGTCTTTTTCAGCATCATCCTCCAGTACATTTTGCTTCTGATCGAGCGTAAGCCCCGCATTATGCGCAATGAAAAAGGAGATCCGGTCTCGATTCTCATACAAAGATGGAGAAGGGGTTCGGCCAGCAAGCTCCAGAAGCTTTATATGTTGCGCGATCAACCTGTCGATAAGCTTCGGATTGGGTGCCTTCTGTCCATCTAAGATCGTTTCAGTTTCCGCCGTCAAATAGGACCGCCTGTGGTGAACCTGAAGTATCCGAAAACGCTCCATTCCCGTGACTATGATGTTTTTGGAGCCGTCTTCGAACTGTTCTGTGACTTTGCTAATCTTAGCCGTACAGCCGATTTCTTTCATTTTCCCGTCTACTATCAAGACAATCCCGAATGATGCATCTTCCGCCAGACAATCATTCACTAATTCGATAAACTTGGTCTCGAAAATATGAAGGGGGAGAACCTCGTCAGGGTACAGAACTACTTCCAATGGAAAGAGAGGTAGAGAGTCAAGCTGCATATTCAAAACGGGCTGGGATTCTTATCGCCGGAAGGTAGTTTAACCCACTCGGTTCCTCGATGTGCCGGCAACGCAAAACAAGTTTCATTGGAATGATTGCTGTGATATTTCCGAATGCTCCCAACATGCAAAGTAGCTGATGTGTCATATCAGATATAATTTGTCCGTCCGGACGAGGCTGCATTCAATCTGTTTTGTTTGCGTTGCGCTCCTGTACCGCAAGCGAGCCACTCAAAAAACTAAATCTGCCCGATGGGTGTTTTTGTGGATCGTATTGTCATTGACGATGTCAGTTCTGGTGCCAGCTCGACCCACGATGGCACAGGAAAACCAGGCTGCCGGAACGATGAACTGGATGATGGGCTCGATTGATGACCCCGCCGAACTTTATCGCAATGCAAGATCACCTGTTTCTTCCAACCTTTTCATGGCTGGAGGACTCTCCCTCATTGGACCGCAGTGGCGCAGCGCTCTCAGCCTTGATATTAGCTCTCACCGCGAAAAAACGGCGTTTCAGCTTTCTTCGATACTCAGGGCAGGGCTCTACGGAGGCTACGAGCCAGATTCCGATCAACGTTATGATTTTCTTCGAGCGATCGACTACCTACGATATCAACCCCGAGGTGGATCAGGATACTTGCGTATCGGTGCCCTGGACCGAATGCGACTTGGCCACGGACAGCTAGTAAATTTCCTTTCTTCTCAAACGAGTTGGGACAATCGGACGATAGGTGCCGAAGCGAGGATGGGTGGACGTGTGCTTGCGATTGAAGGCTTCACATCGGACGTCGCGAAGGCCGGACTGACTGGGCTTCGCGTGGCTGTTTCGCCCTTCCCAGGAAGTGCCAGTGGTTGGAAATCGATGACTCTGGGCACGGCACTCGTGCGGGATTTCACTTCGACACTAGAGAACGGTAGCCATTTTGAAGGATTTGAATCCGATTTTAGGGTGAGAATATTTAATAGCGGAGGATTCGCATTCACTCCCTTTGCCAGCTTTGCCAGGTTGACATCGTTTGGCCAAGGTGTTCAAATTGGCGCTGATCTCGAGAACGCCAATTTCATCGACCTTGCCCGGATTCACCTCCGCCTGGCGTTGCAGTACAATAGCTCAGACTTCCGGCCAGGCTACCTCGGAAGCTTCTACCCCGTAAGTAATCTTGCGGCTTCGATTGGCTCGATCGGTTCCGACGCTTCCGAAGGAACTGACTTCACTGCGGATATCCGACTTCGAGATATCAAAAGAGGAAATGCTGTAAATACCGAGTTGCGGATACTGATCTTCGAGCGGTTTGAGTTCTGGTATCAGTTCATGCGGTACCACGGAGAACAGAGGCTCAGCGAATATCATTTGCGCCTCTTCTTCCGATCGCCTCGATTGGAGCTTTCGGTCGGTCAAGATCGTCGCGGGCTAAAAGGATTCACCTCGTTGTTCAGCAATTTGGGAGACGAAAACAGGATGCGGTTCGAGGTTGATATCAGACTTTTTGCCAGAGTTTGGGCGCAATTTGATGCGCACTATACGTATCGTGAGCTCCTCGATCACGAAGGCAGAAAAACATTTGGAATTCAACGCCGCTTTGATCCACTCCTGGGGATTCGAGCTAGTTTTTGACAGGACCTAACAGAGCCTGTTTCCATCAATCATGGCCATGAAAAAAAGCATCCTCTTTCTATGCACGCATAACAGCGCGCGATCTCAATTGGCCGAAGGACTCATGCGCTTCGACTTTGGTGCTGACTGGGAAGTATTCAGTGCTGGGACAGAACGAACGCGTGTAAAATCGCCCGTTTTGATTGTGTTGGAGGAGCTCGGAATCGATGCGAGAGCACAGTGGTCCAAGACGGTTGCCGATCTCGGCGAACGCGTTGCAGACGTAGATGTGGTTGTCACGGTTTGCGACGAGGCCAAAGAACACTGCCCATATCACCCAGGGAAGAAGAAAACGATACACCGTTCGTTCGCCGATCCCTCGAATGAAACGGCCACTCCAGAGGAAGCTGTTTCAGCGTTCCGCTCAACGCGCGATGATATCCGAAACTGGCTCAAGAGCGAGTTCGGTTAGGACATTTTCCAGTCTGCGATCTGATCGATCAAATACGTGACGACATTGTCGATCGGAATACGAGCTTGCTCCATGGTATCGCGATGTCGAACGGTAATGGTATTTTCCTCGGTCGATTCGCCATCTATTGTGATGCAAAATGGCGTCCCAACTTCGTCCATTCGACGATAGCGACGTCCAATCGCTCCTTTTTCGTCATAAAATGTTGCGAAATGCTCTTTTAAACGATCCTCAACTGCATGAGCTAGTTCAGGCATTCCATGTTTCTTGACAAGCGGAAAAAGCGCCGCTGTAATGGGCGCGAGCTTAGGATGGAATTTCATCAGCGAACGCGTGTCACCTCCCACTTCTTCCTCACGATACGCCTCGCAAAGCAAGGTTAGCACGGTCCGATCCACTCCTGCTGACGTTTCGACTACAAAGGGAATGTATTTCTCGTTCGACTGTGGGTCGAAGTATTCCATTTTCTTCCCTGAGTGCTCTTGATGAGCCGTAAGGTCGAAATCAGTCCTGCTGTGAATACCTTCAACTTCCTGCCACCCGATCGGGAATTCGTACTGGATATCATAAGCTGCATCGGCATAGTGAGCCAGTTTTTCATGCCCATGCCAGCGGAGCTTCGACGGTCGAATTCCGTTGTCAACATGCCACTGCATACGCTCCTCACGCCAGGCTTCAAACGCTTCCATCTGGGAGCCGGGCTTTACGAAGTACTGCATCTCCATCTGCTCGAATTCGCGCATTCTGAAAATGAACTGTCGAGCGACAATTTCATTTCGGAAGGCCTTCCCGATCTGTGCAATTCCAAAGGGCACCTGATGCCGCCCGGTCTCTCGCACGTTGTGGAAGTTCACGAAAATACCCTGAGCGGTCTCAGGGCGTAGATAAATCTTGTTGTCCGCGTTCGTGATTGGGCCGACGTGCGTATCGAACATCAGATTGAATTGCCTGACCTCCGTCCAGTCGAACATCCCTGAATCAGGAGAGCGAATCTCTTCCGACATGATTACTTCGTATAACGCCTTGGCCGCGTCTTCCGCATTCAGCGCGGCAACGAGAGCGTCGTAAACTTTGTCGGCTCGCTCGTCTTTTCCTTTTCGCCTCAAACGCTCAATATGTCCTTCGATAAGCTGGTCTGCCCGATAACGCATCTTTGACGTTTTATCGTCGATAAGAGGATCGCTGAAGGCATCAACGTGACCGGAAGCTTTCCATGTCGTCGGGTGCATGAGGATGGCCGCATCCAATCCTGAGATATTGTGATGCTTTTTAACCATCGAATTCCACCACCGCTGCGTCACGTTTCGCTTCAGCTCAACTCCAAGAGGCCCGTAGTCGTACGTTGCGGACAAACCGCCGTAAATTTCTGAAGACTGAAAAATGAAACCACGTCGCTTGGAGAGCGAGACAATTTTTTCGAAAAGATCTGACATGCCGAATCGAGCGGATATGAATAATCGTGAAGCGCGGAATTTACGATGCTAACGCCCGCGACGCATTATTCTGGATTGAAGTTCTTGTCTGTAATGAAGTTGTCGCCGAAATCGAATCTAGCCCGATCGCGCTTACGTCAGCCCGCGCTCTGCCAGCGAAGTGTACGTGTCCGCCGCGATTATGACGTGATCTCTCACGGGAATTCCGACCACGCGACCTGCTTCGACTAGTTGCCGGGTAACCAGAATATCCTCCTTACTCGGTTCGGGATTGCCAGATGGGTGGTTGTGAATACAGATAACCGCCGCAGCATGCTCCAAGATAGCCCGCCGGAAGATGAGTCTCGGCTCAACGATGCTTGATGCCAGCCCTCCCTCACTCGCTGTAAAATCGGCGATACGTACGTGGGCCGTATTTAGAAGCACCACTTTGAAGACTTCTCGCTTGAGGTCTGCCAGGAAAGGTGCGTACTCACGAAATATATCTTGTGGGCAACGAAATGAGGCCGCCGCCTCGCGCGGCATCCGCGAGAGGCGGCGGCCCAACTCAAATGTCGCAGCAAGCCTAGCCGCTTTTGTGGGGCCTACTCCCTCATGACTGAGAAAATCTCGGACGCCTCTCGAAGCCATCTCTCGCAACGAGTTATACGAGTGCAGGAAGGCTTCGCCGACCTGAAGAGATGATTTGTTTCGCGCTCCAGTGCCGATAATGAGAGCCAGGAGCTCCGCATCTGTCAGAATCTCGGTACCGTGATCGAATAGTTTCTCTCGGGGATAAGCTCTGGGGTAATCTCGGTGCGAAATATTGGGCATACTCGGCGATTGGGTCTACAAAACGAGACCCCTACCGACCACTGATATAACTTCCCTCAATAGACGTCCCGCTGGAAACCAGCCGCAATCTATCCCCTGCTTGGAATCAGGCTATTTAGCAGATCTTCGTTCGTCGGTGCCTGCTGCATGTGACGCTGCAGTGCAATCATCGCATCTACGGGGCTACGACTGTTCAGGGCACGAAAAAGTCGATTATGTTGATCGATAAATTCTTCGCCAATCAACAACTCTTCGTTTCTCGTTCCGCTCTTGCGCAGGTTGATGGCTGGGAAGATTCGCTTGTCTGCCATTTCGCGATCCAAAACAAGCTCAGAGTTACCCGTTCCCTTAAATTCCTCGAATATGACCTCATCCATTCGACTTCCAGTGTCGATGAGAGCCGTTGCAATAATCGTTAAAGAACCGCCACCTTCAAAATTGCGGGCTGCCCCGAATATCTTACGCGGAATGTTCATCGCGCGAGCATCCAGACCGCCAGAGAGCGTCCTTCCACTCCCCTGCTGATAGATGTTGTAGTTCCTTCCGAGGCGCGTCAGTGAGTCTAGCAGAATCACCACATCTTTTCCCAGTTCGACATGACGTTTAGCGAACTCAAGCGAGAGCTGAGAGACCCGAACGTGGTTGTCCTCATCACGATCATTCGAGGAGGCGAACAGGGTGGCTGAGGTCGTTCTGCTAAAATCTGTAACCTCTTCTGGTCGTTCGTCGACGAGAAGCCCCACGAGCACAACTTCAGGATGGTTAACTGAAATTGCAGCCGCAATTTCCTTCAGGATCATCGTCTTACCCGTTCGGGGCGGAGCCGTAATAAGAGCACGCTGACCTTTACCAATTGGCGCGGTCAGATCAATGATTCTTGTGGTAAAATTTGTCGGGCTCGTAATCAGATTGAACTTTTCGTCTGGATAAATCGTGTGGCCACTGTCAAAATCAGTTGCCTTCGTCCACTTCTCGAGCGAGAGTCCCATCACAGATTCGATGTCGTGAACCTGAAGATCACCTTTTCGACCGCGTCGCAGCGTACCCTCCATCGTCACGCCATCGCGAAGTTTGTGGCGCTTTATTATTGCTGGAGATACGAAAGGGTCTTTTTTGCCTTTGGGAACGTCGTGACGAAATTCGCGAATAAAGCCGAATTTTTTGTCTCCGATTAATTCCAGAATTCCGTTGAACGGTGTGTTGGGCATGGAGTTATGAATTATTTCCTATCCTCGGACTCGAACGCGCAATTGGTGCGTTTCATCGTTCTATAAAAGGGATAAGATTACCACGATCATTATCTTCATCGCCGATGATCATGGGGCGATTGAAGGAATTTCAATTTGAACTTCCACTAGTGAATGTTTTCCCGGCAGAAACAAACGGGTAAAACAGATACACCAGGGACACAGATACGCTAATATAGCGGGTATCAACCCCGCCAACAACGAAAACCACAGTTGGGACGACGAAATTCGGGTTCAGATTCTGAAAAGAACCTTCTTTTAGAGGTTCAGGGAAGAGATATATCGATCCGTGCTTCCGAATATGGGTCGGCAGACTCGCCTGCGCTACTCATCCTTCACGGATGGGGTAGTTCTTCCGAATTGATGAATTCGTTGACGACGATGCTTCAGATAGATCATCACGTGATTGCGTTTGATTTTCCCGGTTGTGGAAAGTCACCAGTTCCTCCTGTTGCGCTCTCGGTTGAGGATCAAGTCCAGATTGTGATTCAGGTGGCGAAAGCGTTCGAGCTAAGTACATTCGGTATCGTCGGCCATTCAAATGGCGGGCGTGTGGGGCTGGAACTGGCCCCTCGCAAGGAATCCGGTATCGACATTTCGTTCCTCGCCCTCATTTCCCCGTCAGGAATCCGGCGCAAAAGGAGCGCTTCGTTTTACGTGAAGTCCTGGACGGCGCGCATTTTGAAGGCACCCTTTCTTGTCCTGCCTGCGGGCGCCAAAGACTTCTGCCTAGATTGGCTCCGGCACTCCCTCGTCTGGAAGATGCTAGGTTCTTCCGATTATAGAGCGCTTGAAGGCGTCATGCGCGAGACGTTCGTTCTGACGGTGAATCACTATTTGGATGAAGTGCTGCCGCTTGTCAACTGTCCAGTCCTGCTATTTCGAGGCACGAATGATGATGCCGTTTCTAGCGAACAAATAAAGAAAATGGCGGATTTATTGCCAGACGCGGGCATATACGAAATTGAAGGCGCTGGTCACTTCGCCCACATTGACGACCCCAGTGTAATATTGGACGGTATAGCGGAGCTGGCGCGGAAATGACTACGCTCTTAAATATCAGCATCCTTCTAGCAACTGGATTCAGCTTCTGGCGAATCGGCCGTCGCCTGCGTTTTTCGTTGCATATGATTCAACTATTCGGATACAAGACCGAGCCGTACGGCAATTGGATATCTGAACGAAAACGAGACCTGCTGTACCGAGTCTCTCACAGCCTGGGACTGCTAATTCTGGCACTGATCCTGCTGCTAAAGCCGGATTCAATTGTATTTCTGACGCTGGTTTACACGCTCTGGGCTGCAGCTTTCGCTTCGTCTAAACGATACCGACGAGACCGTCCCAAAAAGCCACTGGCCTGGACCGCACGGCTGAAACGTCTCGCTGCCCTGAGCGCCTTGCTAACCGCCGCTTCAGTGGTGATAGGGTCGACGCTCGCTCTCACCGCAGCCGGGCATGCTCAGGCAATCTTCCTGCTCTCCGGATTTTGGATCGCCGACTTCGCCGCTCCTCTTTTCGTTCGGCTGGCTGCCTTCCTGATTTCAGGCAACGAAGCACGCATCCACAACGGATTCAAAACCGCTGCCCGCGATCGACTCCTCGAGCGGCACGACCTCGAGGTTGTGGCCATTACCGGTTCTTATGGAAAGACCTCTGTCAAGTACGCTGTTTCGGAAGTGTTGAACCAGCGCTATCCCACCCTGATGACACCCGGTTCATTCAACACCCCGATGGGAATCAGTAAGGTTATAAACAAAGATCTGAGTGACGACCACAGGTATCTCGTTCTGGAGATGGGAATGCGCCACGCCGGCGATATTGCGGAGTTAACCGACATTGCCAGTCCAGATCTTGCCATCATCACATCGATTGGGCCTGCACATCTCGAGTCAATGGGATCCGTCGAAGCAATTGCTCAGGAAAAACTGTCGCTTTTGGATGCCCTTTCGGAGGACGGCGTCGCCGTCGTTAACGGAGATGATCCCCTCGTACTAGATGGGGCTTTAGAACACCAAGTGGATTTGTTCGTGGTTTCCGTCGAGCGGAACGGAGTAGACCTGTGGGCCAGCGATATAAACTACGGCGCCGAAGGAGCTAGTTTTTCGGTCCATTCGGCAACTGGGCAGCAAGTCGATTTTACTACCAGATTGCTTGGAAAGCATAACATTTCGAACATCCTGTTGGCTCTTGGAGCTGGACTAAATGCCGGTCTCACACTTCGCCAGATGCGCCTGGCAGTCGAGCGGCTCGATTCAGTTCCTCATCGACTTGCACTCAGAAACGAAGGTGGCCTCATCATTCTGGATGACGCGTTTAATTCCAACCCAGTGGGTGCAGGAAATGCTGTTGAAGTTCTCGGACAGTTTTCTTCGGGAAACCGAGTGATCGTCACTCCCGGTATGATCGAACTTGGAGCTGAAGAAGAGAAATTGAATAAGGCCTTCGGAAAACAGATCGCGAAACATGCCGACATCGCGTTGTTGGTCGGCCCGGAAAGAACTCTTCCGATCGCGGAAGGTCTGACTGGGTCCGGCTGGGAAGGCGAACGAATCGTAGTCTGTGCGACACTGTTCGAAGCCAAAGACTGGATCGCAGCCAATTTGAAAAGTGGCGACGTGGTCCTGTTTGAAAACGACCTGCCGGATCAGTTCACCGAGAACGTCCCCGCCACATGACGATAACAACTCAACATGCATTATTCGCCGATGTCCCGTTTGACGAATCGGATCTCGCTTTTGAGCGCCGGTTGTGGAAAACTGGGATCAACTGCGTTGCAGGCGTGGACGAAGCTGGGCGGGGCTGCCTTGCCGGTCCCGTTGTGGCAGCCGCTGTCATCCTCCCACACGAGTTCCGCATTGATGGCGTCACCGATAGCAAAACGCTCAGCGAAAAGGTTCGCTCGGAACTCGCCGCGAAAATAATGGAGTCTGCAACTTCGTGGGCTATCGCCTCCTGCTCGCCGTCAGAGATAGACAAGTTGAATATTCTCTGGGCTTCAATGGAAGCAATGCGGCGCGCCGTTCAGGGACTTGACAGGAAAGCTGAGCACGTCCTGATAGATGGCAACACGATGATTCCTCGCCTCGAAATTAGCGCAGAAGCCATCGTTAAAGGTGATTCGAGAAGCCACTCCATAGCTGCGGCTTCGATCCTGGCCAAAACGCACCGCGATGCGCTGATGCACGAACTGCACCAGGAGTGCCCAATGTATGCGTGGAATACTAACGTTGGATATCCTACCCTCGCGCATTATGCCGCGCTTCGCAAACATGGTCTGACTCAGTATCACCGGAAATCATTCAAGCTGCTGAAATGAGTGATATCCGGGTATCCATAGTCATCGTTTCGTGGAATGCGCTTGATACGATTCAGAAATGCCTCCCGAGTGTAGTCCAAACTGCATTCGACGGCTTCGAAATCCTTTTCGCCGATAACGCGTCTTCAGATGCCTCTGTCGAGTGGGTGGAGTCGAGTTTTCCGGAGGTCCGCATCATTCTGCATCCCGAAAATTGGGGATTTGCGCGCGGCAACAACGAAGCGGTAAAACATGCGCGCGGCGAGATCATTATTCTTTTGAATAATGACGTTGAAGTGCCACCGGACTGGCTCGATCCAATCGTGAAGGCATTTGATTCAGATCCGGCGATCGGAGCTGCCCAGCCCATCTTGCACCAGTTCGACAGGCGGTCAGAATTCGAGTATTCCGGTGCGGCAGGAGGCTTTCTGGATCGGTTCGGATACCCCTTTGCGCGAGGTCGATTGTTTGACACGTTGGAAAAAGACGAGGGTCAATACGATTCGGAATACAGTCGGACGAGCGAAATATTCTGGGCTTCTGGGACGTGTCTTGCTGTTCGGCGGAGCCTCTACGAGGCGTTGTTTGGGCTTGAAGAAAGCTTCTTCATGCATATGGAAGAGATCGATTTCTGCTGGAGACTGCGTTCGCAGGGCCACCGAATTGTTTGTGTAAGCGATTCAGTGGTCTATCATATTGGGGGCGCCAGTCTGCCCGCTGGCAACCCACGCAAGACATATCTCAACTTCCGAAACAATCTTTTGATGCTCCACCGAAATCTATCTCCGGCAGACTGGCGCCGCATATTTACCGCCCGCCTGACACTTGACGGAATTGCTGTATTGCGTGCGTTGCTCTCTCTTAAGCCACGCGATGCATGGGCCATTCTTCGAGCTTACGCCGCTGCGCATCGGATGAAGGCTCGACTTCCCGGGCCACACGCCAGCCTGCCGTATCGCCGATCAATAGTCGTTGACTATTTCTTGCGAGGCAAAAAGCGCTTTTCCGATCTTGACCAAAACGAGTTTCGACTCTAGGCGTCCCCGTCCTGGCGAACGCTGTAACGGGTTCCGTCCGCGTCTTCGTAGGTACTTCCTTCCACCTGAGTTAAATGTAGCGTTACGCTCTTTTCGTCTTCACCCTTTCGAAGCTTAATCATGAGCGGCACGGTGAGCGTCACAAGACCTACAAGAATCGAAAAGACTGACAGGACTCTGAAGAACCATTCGTTCTTATAATCACCCCAGATCAGAGCCACAATCATAACGGCCAAAATGGTTATTAGGGTCGAAGAAGCTTGTTGAACCCATTTTTGATTTTCGTCCAGCCTGGGTAGCAATAACAGGAAAGCATGCGCAAACGCCGCAGAGCCGACAAACAGCGTAAGCATGACCTTGATATAATTCTGATTCTCGTACTCCGCCCAGAGAGCGAATATTCCCATGGCCGCAGTAGCGACAGCCATCGCAATTCCCGTCATTCCCAGTGCTGGATAATCCCTTCTTTCTAAAAAAGCAGCGCAAGACATGGCAAGAATACTGGCGGCGGATATGATGGCACTTGTACCAAGAATCTTGGCCTGCATCTCACCGAAAGAATCAGTGAGAATCGAATAGATCGCCAATAAGGCCGTGAGCACAAGAAACCCTAAAAATCCTTTGAGGAATAGCTTTCTAATGTCTGAATAATCCATGGAGGTCTCCTCTAGTTGCTACTGTGTCAATCGCTTAACACCAAGTATCTAAATGTAATCTGATACACGTATATTTGCGCGAGTACGGATCACGTCTTTTATAATAGAATTTCTTGGAGAGTTTGACATGGCGGCATATACCTGTAACAAATGTGGAATGAGCGTGGGATCAATGACATGCGGTCACTGCAATAAAGAACTTGTTCACGATACGATCACCACAGGCTCAGGCGCTCAGGTTGCAGTCTCCAAATGCCCTGACGGCCACGGAAAAGTAAAGTCTCCCATGTGCTGCGGCGACGACATGACCTGTGAAATCGGTCATTAAGTATTGCTCTCAATCCTTTCTGGTTTCAGAGCTAGTCCTACCGAGATAAGAATCACCAAGATCGCAACACTTGCGATGAGCGTGGGGACTTCGCCGAAGAAAGCGAATGCGAGAAGAGATGCGCCCACGGGCTCGACGAGGCTGGCGATTCCAATTGTTGCAGCAGGAAAGAACCGTACCGCGTAATTGAGTGCGCCGTGTCCCATCAGTTGCGGAATGACGGCCATACTAAGGCAGAGGAGGTAGATGGAGTAATCATATCCTAGAAGTGGAACGTCGCGCAAGAAGGCGATGCTCAACGTAGTTAGTGCGGTCACGACATAGAGCGGAGCCACATAGGCCAGCCAGGATCGCTTCTGACGCACATGCCTTCCAATCAGGATGTACACAGAGACAAATCCTGCCGCAGCCAACGCCAGCGAATTGCCAAGCATCGGATTCGATCCAGCCTCAATCCCTGAGGACGAGTCGGCCATACTGAGCGCCACCGTTCCAAGTGTTGCGACACCTATCGCCATGAGCTCAATACGTCGGGGTCGTTCTTTTAGAATCAGAAATCCCAAGATCGCCAAGAAGATCGGGCTGAGGGAGACCAAGGTCGAAGCACTGGCCACGTTCGTGTGGTAGAGCGAACTAATCCAGGTCACGAAATGAAATCCGAGGAACGCTCCAGACACAATGATCAAGATTATTTCTCGAGCGGACAGAGACAGAATTTCCCGACGGCCCTTCGTCACAGCAAAAGGTAGGAGCATACCCGCGGCAAATATCGTCCGCCAAACAGCTACCGCTTCACCAGGCGCACTTCCGGCGTATCGAATGAGAATTGCGCTGATAGAAATCGCCAACAGGCCACCGCCAAGGATCAGATAAACGCCCAGTCCACGATGCTGATCATGGTTTGGCATTACCGCAGTCGATCCATTGACTTGACGAGCTTCGCATCTTTGTCGATACCTCGACGCGCCATAAGAAACATGAGATAGGCAATAACTGGCCCGCCGATAACCGCCCACTCAGAAAAAGAAGCGTTCGAGGTCATGGAAGGCATATTGCCTGCTATAAAATGAGCTGTAAACAGCACAATCAGTCCGAGAATCGTTAGAAACTGGAGCGCGACCACAACTTGGCGTTGTCGATTTCGATCCTTGAATAGGAAGATCGAAACGATCGAACCAACGAGCGTAAGACCAAAAACACCCATAGTCACCGGCACAAACCAGGAGAACTCGGCCGCGGTGGTCCCGGTCCAGACACTATCGAACGCAAAAATTATGCTTAGCAGAATCGCCGCGAGAACTAGATATACAGTTTGAATTCGTTGAATCATGGTGTTTCCCTACGCCATTCTTTCGGCTACGCGAGCAGCCAGCTGATCTGCAAACACGTCTGTTCCGGTTGTGCCGCCCTGATCGCCCGTGAGAAATTTTGCTTCTGTGTATATATCCACGAGCGAATCGTGAACGGCATCGGCAGCTTTGGTCTCGCCCAGATGGCGCAACATCATTTCAGCTGACCGAAGCAGCGCCGTCGGATTGGCTTTGTTCTGACCTGCAATGTCTGGGGCACTACCATGCACAGCTTCAAAGACTGCGTATTCATCGCCGATATTGGCTCCAGCGACCACTCCAAGTCCACCGACCAGACCGGCCGCGAGATCACTCAGGATATCACCGAACAGGTTGGTCGTGACAATACACGTGTACTCCTGCGGGCGGACCACCAGCTGCATACACATGTTATCAATTATTCGATCGTTGAAGGTTAGCTCGGGATATTGCATTGCTCGTTCCTGCGCTAGCTTCAAAAACATTCCCGATGTAAGCTTTAGAATGTTCGCCTTGTGAACGACGGTCACTTTGTCCAAGCCGTGCGTCCGGGCATATTCAAAACAGAAGTTGATAATTTTTTGTGATCCTGCTTTAGAAATGCGAGCTACAGAATCTGCTATGTCATGCCGCTCATCATAGGACTCGAGTCCAGAATAGAGGCCTTCCGTGTTTTCTCGAAAAATAATCAGGTTGACATTTTCGAAGGGGGTCTTAATCCCAGGAAGCGATTTGCAGGGACGTACGTTCGCATACAGATCCAGTTTTTGCCTGAGCTGCACGTTTACAGACTTAAAGCCTTTCCCGACTGGCGTCGTCACGGGACCCTTGAGAGCGATTTTCGTCCCTTTTATGGAATCGAGAACGTGCTCCGGTAGTGGGCTCCCAAATTTCTCTACTGCGTTGGCGCCCAACTCTTCGTGGCGAACCCAGTCGAATTCGATTCCGGTGGCTTCAAGGATTTGAACGGTGGCTGCGGTGACTTCTGGACCGATTCCATCTCCGGGAAGGAGTGTGATTCTATACGACATGGACTGAGCTTTGAGCTGATCTTCGTTTAATTCGAGGCAAAACCCAAGTTACGGGACGACATAAAAAAAAGGGCGCCGCGAACGCGGCGCCCTTTCGATTTCGGGATTGATTCACGTAGCGTGAAATCAACCAGAACTCATAATCAGACTAGGAAGGAATATCTCTCTTCGAGGAATAGTTGATTCGAAGCGTTCCCGCCTCTCTCAATTCCTGCTGTACATCAAGCACAACTCCCATTTCTGAGGTCTCATCAACTTTGAGTGAGACGATCAGTCGGGGCTGCTCGAGAAGCTTTCGATACATGATATCACGGACATTTCCCAGATCCTCGACGAGCGCGTCGTCAATCTGAACGCCCGTGTCACCAATGCGATTTCCTTCCAGTTTCCGTGGGCCGATGTAGACGTAAGAAACCAGTCGTTTCTGATCGATCTTGGTCAATGCCTCAGCCTTAGGAAGGACGGTGCGTACTTGTACCGTTGTTTCCCTGAGCACGGTTGTGACCATGAAGAAAATGAGCAACATGAAGATGATATCCGGCAGCGAAGCTGTAGGTATATCTTCTTTTGTTTTTGTCTTCTTCTTAAAATGTCCTGACATAAGACGTTCTCAGTTTACCAAGTCTAAATGGTGGGTGTCCGTTTCGGACTCTTCTTTAAAAACTATGCTTCGTCGGGCTCAGCTATGGAGATCGCAGCTTTTATCTTGTCGCGAATCTCATTTTCGCCATCCGTCGTTTCAAGCATGGTCACATAAGCTGCATAGTCGGAAAATCCCAACTGACGAGCTTCCGAATCCCACATTTCGAAATAGGCCATCCAGACTTCATCCAACACACCTACGTAGGCATTGTACGGAGTCTGACGAGCAGTTTTAATCGAAACAAGCGCCTTACCCGGTTCTTCTGCATATCGAGGATCCGCGCCATAATTCAACACATGCTTCCTGACTTCTTCTCTAATGAGCTGAACGGCTGAAGGCTGATCTTCAACCAAAACCAATCCTTGCTCATTGACCAGGATCTTCAGAACGTTCCGTTCCCTAATGGGAGGAGGTTCGATGTCGTCTTCAAGTTTCGGTGGAAGAACCATTCCGATTCCTGTATCGACGTCAATCGTGGTAGTCACGAGGAAGAAAATCAGCAAGAGGAATGCGATATCCGCCATCGACGATGTCGGAATCTCTGCCTCTCTTCTCGTTTTCTTATTCAGCATTGCTGCCATTGAAATCCCTCAGAATTAATCTTCAATCCAACATCAAACAAACAAGCCTTTGACACCTGACAATAGCAGAGCCAAAGAAGTCAAGGCAAGCGCGATGAGAGATCCTAAAATTGCTGCATGCGACCAGTCGCCCATTACTAGTCCCAGAACGCCGACTATAAGCAACGGAGCTGCTGTAAGAGCAATTGTCAGGGGATCCAATTTGCCCTGAATAAGCGACCTCAGTCCAAAAAGAGCGATTGCCAGTAGACCTAGTCCCGTGACAATGATCACTAGCCATACTGCGTAGGGTACGATTTGAGCCATGTTAGTTCCTATTAATGGAATTCAGCCGGCCCTCAAACGGGCCGGTTAAACTCAATTATAATTGATTCAGGTTTAGTTGCCCGACCTTAGTTACCCGAGGGCGAACCGGCGTTCATCAGCACTAGTGAGTCAATGAGCTCAATAGATGCTTCTTCCATGTCAATCACAATGCGGTCAATTTTAGACGTGATGTAATTGTAGAAGAACTGTAGGATGATGGCCGTAATGAGACCAAACACTGTCGTCAGAAGGGCCACCTTGATACCACCGGCCACGAGGCTCGGGGAGATATCACCGGCAGACTCAATAGAGTCGAAAGCCTCGACCATACCGACAACCGTTCCAAGGAAACCAAACATCGGAGCCAGGGAGATAAAGAGCGAAAGCCAAACGAGACCTCTTTCGAGGAAGCTCATTTCGATGGAGCCATATGAAACAATGGCTTTTTCGACAGCTTCAATTCCTTCATCGTGGCGAAGAAGACCAGCCTGAAATACGGATGCGACCGGGCCGCGCGTATTGGCACATACTTCTTCTGCAGCAGTGATGCCGCCCTCTTCGAGAGAACCTTTTACCTGGACGATGAACTTCCTGGTATTGATATCGGCTCGGTTGAGCGTGATAATGCGCTCAAATGCGATAGCGAGTCCAATGATCAACGAGATCAGTACCGGCCACATGAAGTCGCCACCCTCGTTGAAACGCTGAACGAGCATGTTGACAAGTCCTTCATCGCCGGCCGCTTCCTGCGGCAACATCAGAAGCAGGTTGTAAAACGTCATAGAAGTCGTCCCTCCTATTACAGAACAGATTTGTTGTTGATGGTTTTGATATGCTGGTGGGAGCCCGTCGTGGAAAGACCAAAACCCCAATCAGTCAAACGGCCGCTCGACCCGCCAAATGACGAGTTAGTGAACGGCCGCAAAAGCAGGCCGAATAATATCCATTAATGAGTCGTTTGTCAATGCAAGGATTTCTCCTTTAGACAGAATCGACATCGTTCACCTTCGGATTCTCCTTTCATCATGCAAGACTAGACAGGAAACGTCAAGTTGCTCCCCTTTCTAGCGATTATGAAAAATTGTGGCGTAATGATCTGAAGGCTATTTAAGACTCAAATAATTTTCCAAATGCAATCAATATTACTGCGCGTGAGCATATTGCGCAGCCAAATCGTCGGCAGGCTCCCAAAGTTTCTGTGACTCGATCAGCAGATGATCTACATTTCTCCAAACCGGATACCACGCACTCCGATCATAAAGTCTGGTCGCAAGCCTTCCCTTCAACAATGTGTCGAGCTTCTCACGGTCCGCTGCCAGATCGGCCAGGGTAAAATTTTTCGGGGCCTCTGCTTCTGATTCTCGTTCGCCTATCACTACACCTTTGTCCGCCACATACGACATAAATGCTTCCACCATCTCGTCGCTAACCACGAATGAGGCAACAAACCGGTTCTGCGTGTCACCCCAAGTATTTTTAAGGGAAGCGCCGTAGAGATCTACCCAGGTCCTGATAAACTGATTTTCTAAACTGGGACCCAGCACAGCCTGCATCAGCGCCGACAAACTGTCTGAAGGCACGATATAGTCGGGGATGATGCCACCGCCTGCAATAACCGTCCGGCCGGATGAGGTCGGATATTTCAAAGAATCCGCAACGTCTGAGAGCAGGTCAGCCGAACTTTGCGTCCCATCTGAGCGCCGCTGAGCCGCCTTAGTCGCGTAATAGTCTGTTCTATCACCATCATCGTAAGCAGTCTGAATCAATCTACCGGACGGTGTATAGTAGCGCGCGACCGTCAGTCGCAACGCGCTGCCGTCTCGCAGACCGTACTGTTTCTGAACGAGTCCTTTGCCGAAGGAACGTCGGCCAACAATTAAAGCGCGGTCGTGATCCTGTAATGCTCCCGCAACAATCTCGCTCGCGGAGGCAGAGCCACCATCGACGAGCACCATGACCGGTCCGCTTTCCCACAGGCCGCCACTCGTGGCGTAAAAAGAATCATGACTGTCTGCCGTTGTCCCTTTCTGTGAAACGATTAACTGACCTTCCTTGAGAAATTCTCCTGAGATTCGGACCGCCATCTCCATGTATCCGCCACGATTGCCACGCAGATCCAAGACGACCCGCTCCATCCCGCGCGCTTTGAGCTGGCGAAGGCTGGACATAAACTCATTGTAGGTCGTCCGGGCAAATCGATTCAATCGGATATAACCCGTTCCGTCGTCCATCATGTACGCCGCGTCGAGCGTATAGATAGGAATCTTGTCTCGAACGATGTCGAATTTGATTAACTCATCCACTCCAGGACGCTGAACTGAAATTGTAACCTCAGAACCACGTGGACCTTTCAAATTTTTTCGAACGTCTACATCCTTATATCCGATGGTCGTTCGGCCGTCGACAAACATGATCCGATCACCCGATTGCAGACCCACATCCTCACTCGGTCCACCCGGTAAAACATTCAGAACAGCGAGCGTATCGGCACCGTCCTTACCCCTAAGTAGTTCGTACGATATCCCTATGCCCTCAAAAGCAGCATCAAATTGCTCAGTTTCGCCCTTGAGTTGTTCAACATCGAAATAGATGCTGTGAGGATCGAGGTCCTTCAACATTCCCTGGATAGCACTCTGCGCGACTACCGAAGCATCTACTTCATCAACATATCGTTTGTTGATCAGCACAAAAACGTCTTCAATTTTTTGAAGGGCTTCCGTTGTATCAACGTTTAAAACCTGGCTATCCAACTGCACTCCGAGCACCACGGCAGCAAGTAATGCGATGGAAAATATCACAGACTTTCTAGCAGAAACTGACTTTTTTCCTTTGCTGGGCATCAATTTATTTTCTCTCACTGGGTTCGTTTTCTACTTCGTAATAGAGCGGTTTATGAGATCCAAACCAATTTCGTGTCTTTACGGAAGGATAAACGCGATTGATCCCCGTTTCGTATCAGGTCATTGTTTTTGGACCTGCTCAATATACTTTTTGAATTTGCCGCGGTAGCGCAGTTTAGGTGGAATGGGCGCTCATGATGGACCGCGGAATGCTTAGATTGCCAGGGTAGATTTTCCGAGTGGATTGTCTACATCGAAACCCATTTGAAGCATTCATGACGAACAAAGCGCTCGCAAAGCCGCTGAAAGAAACTGCGGCCCTTATTGAGTTAACTGGCGGAAATATGTTCAGGGCTCGAGCATTCTCTAATGCAGCTCGGACCATCGAACGACTCGAGATACCGGTCGCAGAATTAATAGCCACCGCTCAGTTGACAGAAATAAAAGGAATTGGGAGCGGGCTGGCCTCTCAAATTCAAGAGATCCTCGAGTACGGCTCGTTTGAGGTGCGGGACTCGTTGCTCGGTGCTCTTCCACCAGGTTTGTTAGACGTCCTGTCAGTGAAGGGCCTTGGCGCTAAAAAGGCACGAGTTCTCTGGCAGACTTTGAGCATTCAATCATTGGATGACCTAGAAGCGGCGGCTGTGGCGGGTAGAATTGCAGAGCTAGACGGCTTTGCCGAAAAAAGTCAGAACAGCATCCTAGAAAATATTTCGCAGCTACGGTCGTATCAGGGAAAAAGAAGGGGTGCCGAAGCATTTCCAATTGCAAACCATATTGAGTCGCTCCTAAACGAAATACCATCCGTGAGCGAGGTGATCCTGGTTGGAGAGTTGGCCCGAAAAATGGAAATCGTTGAGACTATCGCGTTTGTAGTGACGATGGACGATCCGGCTCCCATCGAATTTGAGGGACTCGATTTCCAGTCTGAATCAGTAGAAGAAGGTCTTCTTCAGCGGGCCGTTCTTGAGAGTGGACTGAAGCTGGAAATAATGTGTACCGATACGAAACGTGCAGGAATCGCCACACTCGTCGGCACAGGACCTCAGGGGTTTGTAGATGACTGGAAATCTCTGGGTTTAGACTCCATGACGGCCTCGACTGAAGACGCTTTGTTCGCTGCGGCGTCTGTCGCGTATATCGTGCCGGAACTCAGGGATCTGCCAAACGCATTATCTCGAGCCTCGGAATTGGCCGCCCTCCCACTTCTTCAAGATGCGGACTTACGCGGTATCGTACATAATCACTCGACCTATTCCGATGGTGCACATACGCTTCGAGAAATGTCACTCGCCACCCGAGAGCGTGGTTTTGAATATTTTGGAATCTGTGACCACAGCCAATCTCTAAAGATTGCTCATGGAATGTCCGTCGAGACGTTGATGAGACAAAAAGCAGAAATCCAGGCGTTAAACGAGGAGTTTGCTTCGGATGGAGGATCTCCATTCACCGTCTTTTTTGGAGTCGAGAGCGACATACTGAAGGATGGTAGTCTGGACTACGAAGACGAGGTTTTGGCAGAATTCGATTTCCTTGTCGCAAGTGTTCACGTCGGATTTAACATGAGCGAGACAGAGGCAACAGATCGAGTTATTCGAGCTGTTGCCAACCCGTTCACGACGATTCTCGGACATCCAACGGGCAGATTGATCTTGAAGAGGGAAGGATATCCTCTCAATCATCTTGCGGTGCTCGAAGCATGCGCGCATTACGGCGTTTCGATCGAGCTCAATGCGAATCCGTATCGCCTCGATCTCGACTGGCGTTGGATTGAAAAAGCGGCCGAGTTGAGCGTGCCGGTGTCTATAAACCCCGACGCACATTCAATCGAGCAACTGGATTTGATGAAGTGGGGCGTGTTTGCGGCTCGAAAGGGAGGGTTGACGGCTTCTGGGTGTCTGAACGCGCTAAATGTGGCCGATTTCAGAGCGTTTATTACGACAATCAAAGGTTGACATTAGCATGGCCAAGCGTGTTGGCTTCATAATGCTGCTTGTATGTACAGGGTTTCTGCTCACGGGCTCTCTCGTTCTGTACCTAGCGTTTTCCGCGGGCCCTGATGCACCTCGCAATATTCTGACGACCAGGGTAATGGAAGATACCGAAGTTTCGTGGTCGTCGGGCGGGGCCTTGAGCCTAAGCGCTTCTTCATTTGAAGATGGAATAGTTGCACTGGGCTATGGTCACGCACGTTCTCGTTCCTGGCAAATGATTCTCTGGAGACAGGCCGCCCAGGGCCGACTTTCAGAATGGTTTGGCGAAGACGCGGTAGACATCGACCGTTTGATGCGGCAGCTAAAAATTGCTGAAGGGGCCGAATCCGCTTGGGCTAACCTGACAGGCGAACCGAGAATCGCGCTCACTCACTATGCTGAAGGAGTTAACCTGGCCATTACATCTAGAGATCTAAACAGAGGCACTCCTTTTTTGCTACTTGATGTAGAGGCTGAGCGGTGGGAGCCGTGGCACTCCATTGCGATTGAGCGCCTTTTTGCCTGGATCGCCAGCGAAGCATTTCCTCCATCCGATGAAAGCTCGTTTGCTCTTGCCAACCGAGCCCTTCAGGAGATTCTACACATATACGGCTTCGATCTGAACACCGTCACGACGGTTCAGGGCACCGATTCGAACACCGACTTGAATTATGTCGCTGCGCGATACGCTACGGGAGACACCGGTATTCCATTTTTTGTCGAGACGACGTTAGACTATGCGTCAGGAAGTTTCGTGGGCCTGACCGTACCCGGCGGACTGATTGCGCCACTCGGACTTACTCATGCAGATTCCTGGGCTCTCTTACTCAGCGGTACAGCCCACATAAGAAACGCAGTCATTGATCGTGGAACGATCCGGTTGGAATATGGAAAAGTCGATCACCGAGAAAGAGAAGAACTCTTTTCCGTTTGGCGAACGGATGATGGAATGGTTTTATCGAATCCAGATCAGACAGGCGCAAGCGCTGAACTAGATCTCCTCGTCTGGAGCGGATTCGGGCCAAACACCGACACGGGAGAATGGCTCGGAGCTCTGAAAGGAAAAGCACCCGCCCCAAACCTGATTTCGAGATCCGGAGTGGCAGCCCACTCAGCAGAGTGGCTGATTACTGGTTCACCGAAAAACGTTTTGCAAACCAATCTGGGCCTCAAGTTGGTTACGTCCGCAAGCTCATCTTTGAGCCCCGTCAGAACTGCGGAGACACTCGCCGTGCTCCCCACCCCTCAAGAGCTGCTGGTCATGGAATTCAGTCAGGCAGCGCGGGATCAGATTCCAGCATTGATTAATCGAATTCCAGATTCGTTACTTACTAGCGATCAAGATCGAGAAGCTCTCAGGTATCTGAACAATTGGAATCATGTTTACGGCGCAGCAGAACCGGGAGCTTCCATTGCGGAAGAAATGCTAAGAGAGATCATGCCGCAAGCTTCGGTCACAGATGCTATTCTCATCACCGAATTGCATGATGCCGTAACTCAGCTGACCGGCATTTACGGAACGGACATGAGTTCTTGGAGATGGGAAACAGTTCAAGACCGACGTGTCCAATTTCCGGGGACGACGACAGCGCCCGCAGACGGAGGCCGAAAAGAAATTTCATTCTATCGCAAGTACGGATCAGTCTTGATGTCCGGACCGGGGCACTCTCAGACGTTCACCTGGGGAACGGTCCGACTTCCTGGACGACTTCCCATCTCCTCTGCCTGGGAAGGATCCATTTCGCGCAATGGAGGAGAATTTCTTTTCAGGCGACCCTCCGTAGAATTTGATGAGTTTCTGGGTACGTTCATCACTGCGGATCGCCCACCTCTTTTGCAAACCCTAGTCCGAAGCGAAAACACGTATTCCACGACACTACTTGCTGAGAATCAATGAGATCAAAAATTGATTTTATAGCTGTCGGAGCGGATGCCGGCGGGAGTAAATGCTCAGTTCGGTGCCAGAAAGGGTCGTGGTCGGCACAATCCGAGGGAGCAAGCTTCAATGTGTCGGGCGCCGACCCACTCGAGTTTGCAGAACAATTTGCGCGACAAGTTGAGATGCTTCTACCGGACCCTTCTGATGTAAATCACATACGATGTTGCATTGGTGTAGCCGGAGGCGGATCCCCGCACTTTAAGCAAGCATGTGAGGAATTCCTCGCTTCAAGGTGGCGCGTCTCGTTGGAGCACATACTGGTCGTTACTGATGCGCGTGTGGCGCTCGAAGCTGCGCACCCACAGGAAGCAGGAGTCATTGTTATCGCTGGAACTGGTTCAGGCTGCTATGGAAGAGCCGCTCCGTCGAGTGAAATCCTGCGTACAGGAGGATGGGGACCGCGATTGGGTGATCCTGGCAGCGGAACAGCGATCGCAACGCTAGGTGTCACGTCGCTACTACGAGAACTGGAAACAGGACCTCTCTCGGCATTTGGAGAGCGTGTTTTGGCGCATCTGGATATCGAAGAACCGAGCGTTGCTAGCGTGCTGGCGGTGTTTTACAATGCCGCGCTTCGCATTGCAGGCTTGGCCCCGGCAATCCTGGAGTTATTCGAGGGAGGCAATATTGTAGCGAGGGAAATCGTAACCTCACAATGTGATCTACTTGCGACACAGTGTGAGCGATTGGCGCGCCGGCTCGGCAATGAAGACCCAAATATCTGTCTAACTGGTGGCCTCACCAATAATGCAGGCTACACCGGTGTACTCATCAGGGCGCTTGCAAAGGTACTTCCATCGGCGCGCGTGAGCCATTCGCCGCGACTGCCGGTTGAGGGCGCCTTAGATCTAGCTCACGGCCTTTAGATCAGACTTTAGATCCGACTTTTGGACCGGCTTCAGCAATTTCCGCCGAGCTGCCGTCGCGGTACGCTTCGAAGTTATCCGCGAAGAGCTTAGCCAACTTTTGGGCTGCTGCGTCATAGGCGAGCGGGTCGGCCCAAGTGTCACGTGGTATGAGAACTTCCGACGGGACGGCTGGAACGGAAGATGGTACTTCAATACCAAAAACCGAATCCGTTATGGTCTCCACATCATCGAGTGCCCCTGCATGAATCGCATCGATGATCGCACGTGTGTACGAGAGCTTCATTCGCGAACCGACACCATATCCCCCACCGGTCATGCCCGTATTTATGAGCCATGCCTTCGCTCCGTGAGCCTGCATCTTCTCAGCAAGCATTTCTGCGTATTTGGCCGGGTGAAGTACGAGGAATGCGTCTCCAAAACATGCTGAAAATGTAGCCTGGGGCTCTGTAACTCCCATTTCCGTTCCGGCAACCTTTGCTGTGTAACCAGAAATAAAATGATACATCGCCTGAGCAGAAGTCAGTTTTGAAATCGGAGGAAGAACTCCGAACGCATCGTAAGTCAGAAATATGATGTTTTTTGGATGACCACCAACGCATGGGATCTTGGCGTTGTCGATATAGTCGATCTGATACGCCACACGCGTATTTTCCGTGATCGATGAGTCTTCAAAATCGACTACGTGCGTCTGCTCGTCGTAAACCACGTTCTCGAGCACGGCACCAAATCGAATCGCACCATAAATCTCGGGCTCCGACTTTTCTGACAAGCCAATTGCTTTGGCGTAGCATCCGCCTTCAATATTGAAGACACCGTCGTCGCTCCAGCAGTGTTCATCATCGCCAATCAAATTACGTTCCGGGTCGGCGGAAAGCGTTGTTTTACCTGTACCCGACAAGCCAAAGAACAGAGACACATCCTCTTCATTACCCGAGTTCGCACTGCAATGCATTGAAAGAACGCCCTGCTTGGGCATGATGTAATGCATGATCGAGAAAACGCCCTTTTTCATCTCTCCGGCATACTCGGTACCCAGAATCGTCAGCTCCTTGCGATCAAAACTCAGTGCGATACTGGTCTTGGACGACATCTGATCCGTCAGTCGATTTGCAGGGAATTTGCCAGCATTCATGATTGTAAAGTCTGGCTCGCCGAAATCTGCCAACTGCTCGTTGGTTGGCCTGATGAGCATATTTCGCATGAACAGCGCGTGATACGGCCTGGTGCAGATAACGCGCACTTTAATCTGATACTCCGGGTCCCAACCGGCAAAACCATCAAACACATAGAGATTGGAGACGGCATTGAAATAATCAATCGCTCGCTCTCTGTTGATTTCGTAGTTGCGCCGTTCCAGCGGGATGTTGACTTTTCCCCACCATACATCCTCTGTAACACCATCAATCTGAACGACGCGCTTGTCTTTTGGGCTTCGACCTGTTTTCTCTCCAGAACGCAGCATGAGGGCGCCTTTGTGCGATATCGCGGCATCTTCATCGTGTATCAGGGCTTCGTGATACAACTTGGCGCGAGAAAGATTGCGGGCGATGTTGGGATTCGTAATTCCCAAATATTCCAACGATAATTCAGAGCTCATGTCACCTTACGGATTGGTCACGTTACAGATATGTTACGCTTCGGGCCGGTTACACTACAGATCGGCTATCTCCAGAAGTGGAGTCCGCAAAACTACGGTGCGGTATTTCCAAATAGCATGAAGATCAACTAAAGACACCTCGGATCACGTGTACTGGCGCCGAACGGACGTTCGGCGCCAGTACAGCCTACTTCTATCTATTCTGCCGATTTTCGATCAGCATTCCCACAACGGATTCATCGGCAAGAGTCGAAGTATCACCTAGACTCGAATAATCGTTGGCCGCGATTTTTCTGAGAATCCTTCGCATGATCTTGCCAGAACGTGTCTTGGGAAGGCCGGTCGTGAACTGAATAAAGTCGGGTTTGGCGATTGGCCCGATTACCTGCCTCACATGCTTAACGAGTTCCGTCCGCAACTCATCGCTTTCGGCTACACCTGAGTTGAGCGTCACATAGCCGTAGATTCCCTGACCTTTTATGTCGTGTGGGACTCCAACCACTGCAGCTTCTGCCACAGTTGCGTGCGCGACGAGAGCACTTTCAACTTCTGCTGTTCCCATTCTGTGTCCAGACACGTTAATGACATCATCGACGCGGCCGGTGATCCAGTAATATCCATCCTCATCGCGCCTGCAGCCGTCTCCCGTAAAATACTGACCTTCGAAACTGGAGAAATAGGTCTGAATGAAGCGATCGTGATTCTGATAGATCGATCTTGCCTGTCCAGGCCAGGAATCGGTGATTACCAGAAGTCCATCCGTCGCTCCTTCAAGAACGTTTCCTTCATTGCCGAGAATGGCGGGTTTGATGCCGAAGAAGGGTACGGTCGCCGCTCCCGGTTTCGTCGTGATAGCACCAGGAAGAGGCGTAATCATTATCCCCCCGGTCTCTGTTTGCCACCAGGTATCTACGATGGGGCATCTGCCCTCTCCCACGACTTCGTTGTACCAGCGCCACGCTTCAGGATTTATGGGTTCTCCCACGGACCCGAGCACCTTCAATGATT
>Ga0315336_1002151_pt1 | contig 31927 bp, 27 predicted proteins | sample ASW5metaG_FD_204512 | JGI IMG/M metagenome (GOLD analysis project Ga0315336, IMG submission 204512) | Ammonia-oxidizing marine archaeal communities from Monterey Bay, California, United States - ASW #5 | ecosystem: Environmental > Aquatic > Marine > Intertidal zone | place: USA: California...
GCCGCAGGACACCGTTCATAATATTGATACAAAAATGCCTGTCATTGAGTAATGTACCGTTCCAATCCCAAATGATATGTTTGTAAGCCATAATAGGTAATAAACCTGCGGGAGATTTATTAAAAAAGAAATAACTTTTCAAGTCATGTTAACTGAATTAAATCATTTGGTCGCATCATTACAAAAACGCCTTTCCAATTCACTGCCTGGACAAGAGGCGCATCAATTAGCCAAGGTTCAAAGCCAAACACCATTTTCTTTTTTTAATTCAATTGAAACACCAGTACCCGCTTCTGTTTTGATTCTTTTATTTCCTAAAGATAATGATATTCATTTTTTTCTCACCAAACGAACCGATGCCGTGGAACATCACAAAGGGCAAATTTCCTTACCGGGAGGTGCCAGGGAGGATGGAGAACAACTCCAAGAAACGGCGATCCGTGAAACAGAAGAAGAAATTGGTGTCGATAAAAATATAATACAATTGGTAGGCGGTCTCACGCCATTTTATATACCAGTAACCGGATTTATGGTCCATCCTTTTATTGGGTGGTGTAATAAAGAACCCTCTACAAATATTCAGATTGAGGAAGTGAATAAATTATTTACTGTATCTCTTTCAACTCTATTAGATGACCAAATATTTCAGTCAGAAAATTGGGAAATTCGAGGACAGAAGGCTGTCGTTCCCTTTTATAACTTTGAAGGACGAAAAGTATGGGGAGTCACAGCATCAATCCTTTCGGAATTCAAATTGATATTAAAAGATATGAAGCTTTGAAATTTTTATGACTCACCATTTTAATAATGGCTCGGTTTTGTCAAGTCAAGCAAAAATGCATTTCATAGAGATTTCTATCGATTAATTTGAAATCCATACTAATAATATGTAAATCCCAACAGTCACACTCATAATAGCAATGGATGCTTTATTTGCAGATGCCCATGGTGTCATATCAACTGGGGCCGGATCCCGTTGATCGCTGATGGCAATTTCCTCGGCAGTCTTCGGATTAAGCTTCCCAATGATCAACATAACCAATACAGATGCCATAAAACTAATGAAATAACCATGGAGCCAATGGAGATCTCCATCACTATTAGCAAAGAATTCAGGTACATCCTTGATATTAATGAATGTAAAAAATGCGTAGGCTGCCATACCCACAACCATCCCCAATTTTGCCGCGATTGCAGGTACGTGCTTGGTGGTAATCCCTAATAGAAAAATCCCGATAATTGGCACACTGTACAACCCATTCACTTTTTGAAGATATTCAAAAATGGACTGCATTTGATCCAAAAGTGGTGCAATAAAAATCGATGCAACTGCCAAAGCGATCCCAAACTTTTTACCTGTAGATACAATTTGTTCTCCACTGGCCGTTTTGTTGAAATATCCTTTATAAAACTGAAGAGAGAATAATGTTGAAGCACTATTCAATGCAGAGTTGAAAGAACTTAAGATGGAGCCCATCAATACGGCGGCGAATAATCCCAATGACCAATCGGGGAGTACGTGTCGAACAATTGCCCCATAGGCCTGATCCTGTTTAACAATCGTGAGGTCAGTCATGTGCAATGCGATAATCCCCGGGAGGCAGAGCATTAACGGTCCCACCAATTTCATTGCAGAGGCAAAAAGAACACCTTTCTGCCCTTCGGCCAAACTTTTGGCCGCCATGGCCCGCTGAACGATCACCTGGTTCGTTGACCAGTAAAATACTTGAATGAACATCATACCTGTGAACAATGTTGGCCAAGGGACGGAAACCACATTCCCATCACTATTCAAATTGGTCAGGGGCGTAAGGTATTGGGGGTTATCTCTGGTTAGCACGGCCAACCCAGAAAAGAATGAGCCGTCTCCCAATGCTATCAAAGCTAAGAATGGGATGGTTAATCCACCGATCAACAGCCCTACACCATTGATCGTATCACTGACGGCTACTGATTTCAGTCCGCCAAAAATGGCATAGGCACTTCCCAAAATACCAATCGTTCCCACCACGAGCCATAAAGGTAAATTCAGATCAAACATACCGATCAATGCCAGGGATCCCGTGTAAAGCACCACTGGGAGCAGCACGGTGACATATCCGAATAAAAATAAACCCGAAACCATAGATCGGGTGGTTTTATCAAATCGCTTTTCCAAAAATGCCGGAGTGGTGGTAAATCCACTGGCGAGATATCGCGGCAGAAAAACTAAAGCTGTAGCAATCATGGCAAATGCGGCCAAGGCCTCCCAGGCAATACCAACTAAAGCCTTATCCCCAAAAACAGCGCCGTTTAACCCCACCAGTTGTTCCGTGGATAAGTTGGTCAGTAATAATGATCCAGCCACAACAGGCCAGGCTAAAGCACGCCCACCGGTAAAATATTCTTCTGTGGGATTATCAGACTTCTTCATTTTACGAACAATCTGAAATGTGAAGTAGGCAACTGCACCTGTGGCCAAGATAAAGGATATGATTGAGATTGTATTCATTTTATGACACATAATTTTAGTCTATTTTATAGCATACTAAATAACTATTAATTCTATAAAAAAGGGAATATTTTGGGAAATAAATTAGGCATAGATCTTGGTGGCACTAAAATTGAAGCCATCGTTATCAATGATGCATTTCAAGTGGTTGAACGGAAGCGCATTGCAACAAACCGAGAAGAAGGATATGATGCAATTTTACAACGTATCGTTAATTTAGCTAAAGAGCTAATAGAGACCGGCAATGTTGAGGGTCCAGTTGGCATATGCACGCCAGGTGCGATCGACTATAAAACCGGGACTTTAAAAAACAGCAATACAGTATGCTTAATTGATAAACCGTTACAATCTGATCTAGAATCAGCGCTCTCACTTCCCCTTCTTATGGAAAATGATGCAAATTGCTTTGCATTAGCTGAAGCAATTTTGGGTGCGGCAAAAGATTATAAATTGGTATTTGGTGTGGTCCTTGGCACCGGTTGTGGTGCTGGTATTGTGATAAATAAAAATATACATCGTGGCCCAAATCATATTAGTGGAGAATGGGGGCATCATGTGTTATACCCAGGTGGAAGAGATTGCTATTGCGGAAATAAGGGCTGCACTGAGTCCTATATTTCAGGAACAGCACTAGAAACAGAATGGAAAGCTTTAACTGGTGAATATTTACGCACAACAGATATTATTGATAGCGGGGCTTATAAAGCTCACCCACATTGGAAGGATACTTTTATTGAAAATTTTGGTAGAGCCGTAGCAAATGTTATGGATATCTTGGACCCGGATGCTATAATATTAGGGGGAGGATTATCTAATATGGATATTCTTTACACAGAAGGTCGTGACGCAGCTTATGATGCATCATTCAGTAAAAATATGGTGACACCTATAATTAAAAACAAGTTGGGGGACTCTGCCGGTGTGTTTGGGGCTGCCATGCTGGGGGACTATATTTGAAATTTTCTAATTCAATTACCTTAAAAAGATGATTTTATGAGAAATCCTATTAGAATCGGACTATTTGGTTTTGGCCGTATCGGTCGTAATATTTTTCGTCAGACATATAAAAACCCCAAATTCGAAATTATAGCGATCAGCGATTTGGGCCAAGCTGAAGCCATGCATTATTTATTAATGCGAGATTCGATCCACGGGATCATGGATGATGAAATTGTTCTGGAGGGCGAATGTTTAAAATATAATAATCATTCTGTACGCTTATTAGCCGGGGGGAAACCGGGAAATGTTCCCTGGGGTGCATTTGACATTGATATTGTTATTGATTCTACGGGTGCCTACCGCTTGCGGGAAGAACTTCAGCCTCATCTGGATGCGGGCGCCAAGCGTATTCTGGTATCTAAACCACCGATAGATAAGATTGATCGTACAATCATTAAAGGTATCAATGATGAGGAAATTCAACCAACGGATAAAATTATTTCCACTACCTCATCGACGACCCAGGTTTTGGCCCTGATGCTTAAAATATTGGATGAAACATTTGGTGTCAAACAAGCAATGATGACTACGGTCCATGCCTACACTTCTGATCAGCCTTTGGCCGATGCCGTTAATTCGGATTTACGGCGTAGCCGTTCAGCTGTGAGAAATATTATTCCCAATGAAACATGGGCCCCGGATTATGTATCCCAACTCATGCCTCAATTCAATAATAAACTTACAGGAATGGCCATCAATGTCCCTGTGGCCAATGGATCGTGTGTCGATTTGACGACAGAAATGGAAGAAATGCCTTCAATTGAAGCTGTCAATGCTGCCTTTAAAGCTGCCAGTGAAAATGGCCTGCGGAATATCATTGGATATACAGAAGATCCGATAGTTTCTAGTGATGCAATTGGCAGCGGCAACACCATGGTTTTTGACAGCCAAGCCACAATGATTGCGTCTGGCAAACTGTTAAAAACAATTTCCTGGTTTGATAATGGCTGGGGATTTGCAAATCGAATTATAGATTTAGCTGATGCTTACGCATCCTTGGGAGAGTCTTAATATGAGAGTCGCAATTAATGGATTTGGCCGCATTGGCCGTTCCGTATTCAGAATTCTGAATAGTAGAGAAAATGTTTCTGTTGTGGCAATCAATGATATCGCTCAGAATGATGCCTTGGTGTACCTCCTTAAATATGATACTGTTATGGGTCGTTTTGAGGATACGGTTACCCTGGATGGCGATGTGATGAAAACGTCAAACAATACAATCAAAATGATGGCAGAGCGAGAGCCTTCTCAATTACCATGGAATAATTTGAATGTGGACGTGGTCATCGAAGCGACTGGAATTTTCTGCGCCCGGGACCAAATCCAACAGCACATTGATGCCGGAGCAAAACGGGTGATCCTGACTGTCCCTGCCAAAGATGAAATTGATTATACCGTAGTAATCGGTGTGAATGATGATGGCTTAACTGCGAATCATAAGATCATTTCTAACGCAAGTTGTACCACCAACTGTTTGGCGCCGATGGCAAAAATATTAAATGATAGCTTTGGCATTGAGTATGGGGTGATTAATACGATCCACGCCTATACCAACGATCAAAGATTGGCTGATGTACCGCACTCGGATTGGCGTCGCAGTCGTGCCGCAGCTGAAAATATTATTCCAACCACCACCGGTGCTGCCAAAGCAGTCGGTAAAGTATTACCGGAATTGAAAGGTAAACTGGATGGAATTGCTATGCGTGTGCCCGTCCCGGATGGTTCTGTTGTGGACAGTGTATTCCGATTGGGCAAAGATGTGACAGTTGATGATATCAATGAAGCTGTTTTAACTGCGTCCCAAAATAACGGCATGAGTAATGTGGTTGAATATTCCACACTGCCGGTTGTTTCAACGGATATTATCGGGAATCCACATTCATCTATTTTTGATGCACCTTTTACCAAAGTCATTGGTGGTACTTTAATTAAGACGCTAAATTGGTATGATAATGAATGGGGCTATTCAAACCGGGTTGCCGACCTCGTTAGTCTGTTAGCCAAGTTTTAGTTTAATCAAGCAATGGTTCAATACAAAGGCTAAAAGGTAAATACCTTTGGCTCAAGTAGCCCTCATGAATCTGCTATTTTGCTAACCATTCTTATAAAAAAGAAATCTTTAGTAATACAATGGTAATACCAACAATAAAAAATACATGGGGAGACTCTGCCGGTGTGTTTGGAGCAGCTATGCTTGGGGATTATATTTGAAATTTTCCAAATGGCTTTACAACCTGTCCAGGACAGATCAGCTTATTATTATCGGCTTTTTTGCCATTGGGTTGGGACTGTCATATTTCACAATTCTTATTTTGCGGCTATGGCATGAACGGGTTCACGGCGGTTCAAAATATTCCCATGAAATGCGCGTGACACCATTTGGATTGGTTGGAATTGCAGTTATTTATTCTACTATACTTTATATGTCCATCGGGGATTTTATTACCCGCTGGGTGGCCGAATTAAGCAAATAATTACTTTTTCTTTCTCCGTTTCATCTGCATCAACTTCCAAGCTGCTTTGGGAATCTTTTCCAGTTCATTCATTTCTCCCGCACCTTGTAACCATTCTCCCCCATCAATGGTCACCACTTCTCCATTGATATATCCTGCTTGATCACTCACTAAATAGGATGCCAAATTTGCCAGTTCATGGTGCTCTCCCACACGCTTGAGGGGAATACGGTTAATCATTTTCTTTTTGATGCCCAACCCCGGAGGTGCCAACCGCGACCAGGCGCCTTCTGTTGGGAATGGGCCCGGGGCAATGGCTACAGTTCGAATGCCATATTTTGCCCACTCAACAGCCAAAGAGCGCGTCATGGCTAAGACGCCTGCTTTGGCGCAGGCAGAGGGGACCACATATCCAGAACCTGTCCAGGCATAAGTGGTGACTATATTTAAAATAACACCCCCCTTATTTTCCCGCATGACTTTTCCCGCAGCCTGTGTACAATTAAATGTGCCGTTTAATACAATGTCTACGACTGTTTTAAATCCGTTAGCACTCAAATTTTCTGTGGGGCTTATAAAATTCCCAGCCGCATTGTTAAGTAAAATGTCAATCTTGCCAAATTCATTCACCGTATGGTCCACCATATTTTGAACCTGGTCCGGATCACGGACATCGCAAGCAACCGCCAATACTTTTCCACCATACTTCCGTAAAGCTTCTGCCGTTTCATCAATTACATTTTTTCTTCGGCTGGTTATTACCAAATCTGCCCCTAATTCTGCAAAACGGGTCGCCATAGATTTTCCCAATCCCGTTCCGCCGCCGGTAATAATAATGCTTTTCCCTTTTAATAGTCCTGATTCAAACATGGATTAATTCCTTTTTCATAACCAAGTAATCTAAGTCTTGAATACAAAAAAGCCCCCCGGAAATCCGAGAGGCTTCTTTATACAATAACTAAAATAAATATTTAGTTTTGATTACCATCATTGGGCGGGGGCTGGCAGTCAACAGGATTACCATCAGCATCTTCATACCAGACAGCATAAGGGCCATCTTCAGCGCCGTTGTTTGGATCTCCATCAGAGTCTAGCCAATATTCAGATTCACCATGTTTCATGGCTCCACAATTGCCATCCCAGTGATTAGTAGGTGGACCACCATCACCGGCTGCCATAAACTCATCGTGATCAACCATGCCATCATCGCCAGCAATTCTATCATATTCAGCGTCGAATTCTGGGTCAGGATTACCTTCTTCATCATGACCAAACATAGCGCGAGCTTCGTCACGGTCAATTAATCCATCACCATTGGCATCTACATCTTCAAAACGTGGGCCACCATCATGGTCGCCACCGCCATCATCAGGAAAGTGGTCTGGATACTCGTTACGGTGCTCTTCCCATTCTGCAGCGGTGTTATTTTCGTCACCACAACGATCCCCATTTTCATATTCATAGTTGCAGTGACCATGCTCCTCACCTTCTGCGCCAGTATATTCATGACCACATTCATCGCAAGTTCCGCCACCGCCATCATCGGCTGCCATATACTCAGCGTGATCAACCATGCCATCATCGCCTGCAATTCTATCATATTCAGCATCGAATTCTGGGTCAGGATTTCCATCTTTATCATGACCAAACATAGCGCGAGCTTCTTCACGGTCAATTGATCCATCACCATTGGTATCTACATCTTCAAAACGTGGGGGACCATCATCGCCATCTCTACCTTCATGGTCGCCATCGCGATCGCCATCACCGGCTGCCATAAACTCATCGTGATCAACCTCTCCATCATCACCTGAAATTCTATCATATTCAGCGTCGAATTCCGGGTCAGGATTTCCATCTTTATCATGACCAAACATAGCGCGAGCTTCTTCACGGTCAATTGATCCATCACCATTGGTATCTACATCTTCAAAACGTGGGGGACCATCATCGCCATCTCTACCTTCATGGTCGCCATCGCGATCGCCATCACCGGCTGCCATAAACTCATCGTGATCAACCTCTCCATCATCACCTGAAATTCTATCATATTCAGCGTCGAATTCCGGGTCAGGATTTCCATCTTTATCATGACCAAACATAGCGCGAGCTTCTTCACGGTCAATTGATCCATCACCATTGGTATCTACATCTTCAAAACGTGGGGGACCTTGTCCTGGGCAATCCCCTTCATCTACTGTACCATCACCATTCATATCATGCGCCATATCGCTATTAAGCCATTGATCGCATGGCGGTGGTCCTTGGTTACCTTGGCCAAATCCAAAGGCCATGAGAACCATTCCTGCTAACATAATCTTGATTAACTTCATTTCATCCTCCTTTATTAGTTATGTAAATGATACCGTATCAAGTATTCCCTCTTTAAAATAAGGTTAAAATTTATTTCGTTATGAACTAAAATCATGTGATATTAGTCACACTATCTTCGGCCCTGAATTAACCGACCCAATTCAGCCGTGGATCTGTTGAATTCCTCTTCGAATGATCCGTAATAATCATTCGCTTCATAAAAATACTTTGCTGCATCCCGATCCACCACATGATTGTTATTCAAAAGTACATCTGGCGACGGAAACAGAATCTCAATCCCCGGCTTAAAATATTGCAATGTTAACTTTAAATCCGGATTCATCTCAAGCACCTTTTTCAAAACCAGTACATCGTATAAACGGCGCTCATTTTTATCTTCTGAAATCAAAATGGTAAACACATCATCTGATGGACCGGATCCCCGTTTATTTGATCCTTTTAACACATTCTTATACGAATTACTTAATGTGATATACTTTGTTTCAGCCGTTGGGCGTACAAATGGTTTCTGAACCGTGGCTTTCCCTTTAATAGAATAGCTCAATTGAAGTGTTTTTCCCTGGGGAATGCCCATTATATCATTGGCCAATCGTGATACTTTAAAACCGGCGGGATTAGTCTCTGAATCCAAAAAATAAATAACCTTGGCCGGATCAATATGTTTATGATATCCCAGCCTTTCAATCACATCAATCAGCATGCGTCTAACCAGAATATTTTCTCCCGGTATTTTTCCTTCAATTAAACTTTTGTATGGGTCCCTCACCAATAATGTTTTGTCTTTTTCAGCCCGTTTGTTGACTTCTTCCTTGATTTCCTTAAAAACGGGACTTTCAAAAATAAAGCTTAAATCAAATACATCCGAATGCTGCAACCTGTAAGAGTTGGGGAAGGATCGATTTCCAAAGGCATTAAACAATTCAGAATCCTGGGGTATGACCCGACTAAAATTATCTTCATTGTCTGTAATAATATGAGGAGTAATCACCACAATTACTTCCTTTTTTACCGTTTGTTCAGATGAAATTGCAAACAACCGGCCAATCAAAGGCAAATCTTTAAGAATGGGAACGCCGCCATCATTTTCTGTCGTCTTCTTATTGATTAATCCACCAATAATAAAGGGTGTATTATTGGCCACACGAACAAAAGATTGCACTTTACGATTATTAATAATGGGTGCAGCCTCAACAGATGATGAAGTGGCCGCTCCAATCCGTTCTTCCGTCTCACTGATAATTGTTTCAACCTGGATGGTCACCCGGGAACCATCGGCACTAATGCGTGGGCGCAAATTCAATACAATTCCCACGGGAAGATAATCAACCGAAACTCGAGTTTGGGTATTTACAAAAGTAGTATTTGCAATTGGAATCTGTTGACCTATCTGTATTCTTGCTTGACGGCCATCCAAAACGAGCACCGATGGTTTGGATAATATTTCTGCAGCTTTACTACTAATAAGTGCTTCAACATTGGCTCGAAAATTAGATGCGGATCCTAGCAATGTGCGATCAAGTACCACGGTGAAAGGTGATATGGATCCTCCTTCTGGTGGTGGAAAAACGGCAGAATATCCCTGTCCTGCATTGGAAAAATCAATTCCCAGTTCATCCAGTTGATCGGAATTCAATTCAAGAACCAATGCTTCAATTACAATTTGATTCGCCGGTGTATCAATTTTATTTTGAATAATGTCAAGTAATTTGGCTACTGAATTAAAATCCCCCGGTTTGTAACCCACCAATAGACGTTGCAACGGATCCCCGCTGGTGGTATTATCTAAAATAACGCCACCGAGATCAACACCGAGGGCTGATTTTTTACTAGCAGATTTAGATTTGCTTTTTTCAACCAATGAAATGGTTTCTGTATCTGGGAACTTGATAATTATCGGAAGTGTCCCGGGCGTATTAATATCCATATTCTTATTGGAAAATAGCGGTGTAAAATTATTTTCTCCCGCAATTTCTCCCTTGCCAGCTTTAAACTCAACAACAGAATAACCCATTGTCTTTAAAATTGCTATTGCACGGTCAGTCTCGATATAACTCAATTTAATTACTTCAAAGTCCAGATCACGTAAAGAGGTCATTTTACCACCGGCAGGACGCTTGACCACGTTGGAAGGTGGCCGCCGTGTTGCTGTAGCCGGAGGCCGCTGCTGTGCAGATAAAATTGAAAAAATTATTAAAAACAGCGGAAAATATCGACGAATCATCGAGGCTCCACTATTGTTATTGGCATGGACAGATTAATTCCACCGAAGGATGCTGAGATATGCCCATTTTCTTTTTTTCCTGATCCTGATGTGGTTGGTAGAAAAAATGCAAGGGCTTCAAAGACAGAACCTTGCTCTTTATCTAATTCGACAGAAATGCTTGTAGCATAAGAGGTAAAACTGTGTCCATCTATAGTCCCTCCAACTGCGTCCATAATCAATTTAGTGGGATCAGTACCAACAATAGAATCTTCATGCACCAATCGTTCTACAGTCGCAGTAAGTTTAATTGAATCAGTATAACGTACAATATCATCTGAAATCCTAAGCTCAAGTTTGAATTCATTATTGCTATCGGAAACAGATTTTTCTGTATTAATTACGGTATCACCGCAAGAAAAAAAGAGCAGGGTAAGGCTAAATATCACCACCTTCTTCATAAAAAGGTGACAAATAGCCAAAGGGCTTATATGTAATATATTATGAGTTCTCATCCTTTTCCTCGGGGACAATGCACCTAAAGTGTAATCATTATTTAGGTTAAAGTGAAACCTTTTTAAATATTCATTAACTGTGCTATTTTTTGAAGAATGAGGTTCAATCCTTGTGAATCAATTCAAACTCAGATAACTTCATTGCATCAATGTTTTATAGTATCATCGAAAATCCTCGGTCTTAAAGGCAATCATGGCTAACAAGAAAAAAGCAAAATTGCTTGTCTTAGATAATCTTTCCAATGGTTTAAGTTATTTAATTAATCGAATGACCCATCAAAAAATCTTTGCACACATCACCCTGGAAAAAGGAGAAGGGACTTATTTGGCTGATTTGGCCAGGGACCTATTATATAATGACTGACATAAATCAAATATCCTCTGAAAATACGCTTAATTATCATCTGGATGCTTTCGGATTGCTGACGCTGGAAAAACTGGTGAAGTGGACCAAATTTGTGGGTCTCATGAATATCATTACCGGCGCCATGTATTGCCTGACAATTCTTGTTTTTTCAATCCCCACAGTCATCATGGGAATCATTACTATATTCATGGGTACAAAATTGACCAATGCGGCCAATCATTTGCAATTCGCTGTACAGAATAAGGATTCAATCAGTTTGACAACTGCCATGGATCAATTTCGATCCTATTTTCTCATAAATGGTATTTTATTAATGATCACCATTGCATTCATTGGTTTATGTCTCATATTTGTTATTTTCTTTTTCGGTTCAATTATGGAATTATTTAATGAGAGTGGTTTTGATTATTCCATAAGCGCTATGTTAAGCATAATCAAATAGAGATTCGTTGAAATTCTTAAAGAAAATAATCAATATTAAACAGGGTGAGGCCAAAATGGTCCTTACTTTTTTCTTTTTTTCTTTCTTTACTGTTGCCATGGGTATGGTGGCAAAAACGGCTCGGGATGCCTACTTTCTAAGTCGGTTCGACAAATCAATTCTTCCCCTCATGTTTTTGGCCGTAGCGGTCGTTATGGGCCCAATTTTGACTTACTATACCAAACTGTCAACAAAATTAGCTCCCCGAGTTCTTTTTATGATGACATCTGCCATTTTTATCGGATCCTTTATCTTAGTTCAGCCCCTGATTACAGGATTTGTCATTCCTGTTGTGTATATTTGGGTTGAAATAGTTGTGGGCATTAGTTTGATCCGATTTTGGACTTTTGCAGGTGACTCATTTGAACCACAGCAAGCCAAACGCTTGTTCAGCATCATTGCAGGCGGCGGATCATTTGCAGTCATGATTATTGGGATGAACCTTAAACCATTTGTGAGCGCCTTTGGCACAGATGAGTTATTATTTCTTGCAGGCGGGTTTTTGGGACTTGCAGCCTTTTTTGGTCTTACATCTATGCAATATTTCAAAAAAGAACCTGTCAAGAAAGGAACGTCAAAACAGACCAAGAAGGGGGCAAAAAAGAAAAAACAAAAACGGGATCCATTTTTAGTCGGAATTGGAACCATTATTGCCCTATCGGCGGTGGTGACTACTTTGGTTGATTACCAATTTAAAATGATCGCCAGTACGGCCTTCCCTACTGAGGCCGAATTGGTTTCATTCTTTGGCACATTTTACTCCATTGCCGGTGCCGCTTCAATCATTATGCAGTTTTTTATTACAGGGCCTATTCTATCAAGATATGGTATTCTCATTGGATTGCTGGCGCTCCCATTCTTCCTTATTGCCGGATCCGCATCATTGTTGCTTGCACCTGTTTTAATGAGTGCCAGTATTGCAAAATTTTCTGATCAAACTTTTAAATTTACCATCAATAGTTCCTCATTAGAACTACTGTGGCTCCCTGTTCCTGCAAATGTACGTAAATCCATTAAACCCCAAATTACCGGTACGGTCAAATCCATCGCTGAGGGCATAGGCGGCTTGATAACTTTTTTGCTGGTAAAAATTATTGCACTGCAATATTTAAGTATCATTTCATTGGCATCTATTGTGGGTTGGATTTTTACAGCCATTCGAGTTAAAACCGGCTATGTTACCCAATTACAATCGGCTATTGCCAAACGGCAAATTGATTTTGAGGAACTCAATGTGGATGTTCAGGATGCAGCCATGGTTCAAACCATTGAAAAAACCTTATCCTCAGAAGATGAAATTCAGCAGCTTTTTGCCCTGGAAATTATTGAAGGGCTTCCCCTTTCGTCATGGGAAAAATCTATTAGGCGGTTATTTGCTGAGGGGAGTCCGAACGTTCGCAAACGCATTTTATCTATGGCCTGGGATGAAGAATTAATTCTTTCCAACGAAGATATTATTGCAGCCATGGAAAAAAACGATGCTATTTCTGCAGAAGCAATCATAGTGGTTGGCCGAAGAAAATTGTCCACTGTTTTACCGGATTTGGAACCATTGCTCATCCACGAACAAAAAGAAACACGGGCAGCCGCGGCTGCAGCTATCTTGCTCATAGATAAGGGCGCCACCGATCAAGCAAAATCTATTTTAATTGAAATGTTGGAAGTGGCAGATGAATCAACGCAAGCCATCGCCCTGAATCGGTTGGAGGATAATGAAAATATACTTACCCAGGATAAACTGATTTCATTCCTGTATCATGATAGCAACCTTATCAGCAATGTGGCCTTATCGATTGCTGATAAACGTCAGGATCCAGAATTGATTCCTGCCATTATTTCAAATTTAAGTTTACCCAAAACATCGCTCCAGGCACGCCAATCTCTCAAGAAATTTTCTACTGATTTAATCTTGGAATCATTTCAAAATTTATTTTCTGATTCTGACTTAAAGCGAAAACTTCGGTTGGGAATAATCCGAAGCCTGCGTGAATATCCAAACGATCAATCAATCAATTTATTATTAACACAACTAAACCGGGAAGATCAGGATGTATATAACGAAGTGGTTGATTCTCTATTAGCAATTGCCCGCATCCACCCTATTGATGAAGAGAAAAAAGAAGAAATTTCTCAAGAAATCCGTGCCATGGCCCATAAAATCTATGCACTGAACGAAGCGATTCATTTAACTCCGAAAGATGAAAATAAGTTTTTCCTCCAAGATCATTTGAATAATGAAATTCAAAATACGCTTCCCACATTATTAAAATTAGGTGTGTTACATGTGCCCGATACACCGATTGAAACGTTTATCCATACGGTTAAATCCGGTGATCCGGCTAAACTGCCCTTTCTCCTTGAGTTTTTTGAAAATATTTTTTCCAAGGAAGAAAGAGAGATTATTAATCCCCTTATTGAACCCATTTCTTTGACTGAACGAAGTGAAGTGGGCCACAGCAACTTCAAGGATTTACCCAGCAGTCTGGAGCAAGAATTAACTGATTCGGTATATTCCCCCAATAAATGGGAATCGGTGATTGCTCTAGATTATTTGCTAAAGTCAGAACAATTAGATGTAATGAAAAATTTAGATTGGGAAAAGGTCCCCGGGTCAAAAGCAAACCAGGAACTCCTTACAACAAGAATTCAAAAAAATGGTACGAATCTTGACTTCATTCCCACAGATCGTTTTAAATTAGAGGCAGTTGAACTCAGTATGTATTCCACTTTAGAAAAAACAATTATCCTGAAATCCGTTGATTTGTTTAAAAGCATTCCGGCGGAGAACTTATCCCGTGTGGCTCAAATCACGGAAGAAGTTCAGTATGATGCCAATGAATCTATTTTTGCTGAGGGGGATTATGGCGATTCTTTATTTATCGTGGTGAACGGTAATGTTAAAATTCACAAAGGTGAACAGGAATTGGCCATGCTGGGTAAAGGCACTTGCCTCGGTGAAATGGCTCTTTTAGATGACGAACCCCGTTCTGCAGATGCCACTGTAACGGAAGATTCTGTTCTGTTTAGAATTGAGCAGGAAGGGTTTTATGAAGTCATGGGAAGCCAGAGTGATATTATGGAAGGTATCATTAAACTACTCACGGGCCGCCTCCGTGTGGCCAACGATAAACTCATGGCAAAGTAAAGTTTTCTAATCTTTTTTCGGTAATAACTTATCCAAATTTTCTTTTGCTTTTTCTTCCATCTTTTCTCCCGCTGATTTTTTCGCTGTTTCCCCCGCTGTAGATACTGCTTCTATCACTGTTTCTTTCGCTGTTTCATAGGATTGTTGTGCCGATTCAATATTCACTTCCTGACCGGTATAAACCATATAAGCCACCCATAAAACCAGAATAGCACTTACCACCATCACCAGTTTGATCAATTTTTTAATAATGCCCAGTAAAATGATAATGGCTAGGACAACCGCCACAGCCATATAAACAGGATTAGATGCTAATATTTCAATGGGTTGACCCATTATTTCTCTTTTTTCATTTTTAATTTTCGCCGGTTTATTCTGCCCGTTTTGGACTCGTATTCATGAATCATTTCCATCACCCGATCATCATCCGGCATGTCAAAAGTCATAGTATCAATTCGTCCGGATTTAGTTTCAATGCTATCTTTATTTAAAATTAATGCTGCAGTACCTACATAATATCCTTCTTTTCCGGCTTGAACAATAAGGGTTCCATTGACCTCTTTCGGTTTATCCATGGCGGATTGACTATGGGAACCTACGATCACATGGAGACCCTTTACCTTTTCAGCGAAAGCTTCATCCAAATCCGCGCCCTGGTGAGTAAGTAGTATAAATATATCTGCTTTATCTTTCAGAATTTCCATTTCTGCTTCCACTGCTTTCACTGGGTCACTCAGTTGAATCTTTTCCTTTAATTCTTCAGAATAATATTTTACCGCATAGGGATCCATAATTCCCATAATGGCTATGCTAAACCCACCTCGATCAACAAGATGGGAACTGACTAAATTATTTACCCCATCCATGACAATATTGGTCCCCACAATCTTTGTATTCATTAGGCCCAGAAGTGGATCGATTTTATCACCATCCATTGTGAGTTCCTGGTCTCCTGGAAGAATGGCATCATAGGGCAATAGGGCATATGCTTCCGCCATAAGACTGTCTTTATAGGATTGATGGGTCATGGTAAAAAAATCGCCCGCATCCACCAAAACCGTATTAGGATACTCATTGATGAAATCCTTCACAAAAATAGTCCGTTTTTCGACAGAACCAAAAGGATGATCAGGGCAATAACAATTTTCTAGCGCACCATTGGTATTATTGGTATGGAGAATATAGAGTGTTTGATCCTGTGCAAATAGGCCGGCCGATAGAAAAACGGTCAGGATCAATCGAAGAATGGATGGTTTTACATATCCCATCGTACCTAAAATTGAATGTATTCAATCAATCTTCCAAGAGAAAATTGCATGTTATTTTACAAGCAAATGATCCACAATATATTTATTCTAATTCTACTCACAGGATGTTCCTTCGCACAATATCCAGCGGATTCACTTTATGCTGACCCCAATAATTCGGTACTCCAAAAAATATTTCTTTACCCTATCGTCAAATGGCAGCGGTTATCCTACAATGAAACAAATCTCAACTGCCAATTTGCGCCCAGCTGTTCCAATTATGGTGCCCAGACCATTCATACTCATGGTGGGATAAAGGGTATTTTTATGGCTTCGGATCGGATTATACGCTGTAACCCCAATGCGTTTCAATCCCACCAGAAAATGGGAGGTCAATTTCACAAAGATGGAAGATTGTTTGATCCCATTCAATATTCACCCATCATCCATTCTACAAAATCGCCAATCGTGGCTGCAGGATTGTCTATGGTCATTCCAGGGTTGGGGCGTGCATATGCAGGGCGTCCTATAGATGGGTTTTATGGTTTTCTTCTATCAGCTATAGCCATTCGTGCTGGCACTATTTCCGTAAAAAACAAAAATGTATTTGCACCATTATATGTTGGTATGGCTATTACCTTTTATGGGGGAGAAATGTATGGCGCATATCGAACAGCAAGATACTATCAGAGATAGATTTTTATGTTAAACATAAATTATTTAATGTATATCATTAATTTTTTTACTTGTTACGATGATTTTTATTTCTTATAATTTACCAACGAATTAAAGGAATTCATTCAACTTACCATGCCAATTATTACAAATCTTGATGTGATGCTCGCTAAGCGGAAAATGTCACTAACGCAACTTTCAAAAGCCATCGGACTTTCCCTGACCAATTTGTCCTTATTAAAAAATGGCAACGTGAGAGGTGTGCGATATAAAACATTAGAAAAAATCTGTATTGTATTGGCCTGTCAACCGGGAGACATCCTGGAATATCGATCTAATGATGATGCATTTGAATCGAATAAATAATTATCAACAATTAAAAAGAGGTATAAAATGCTTCAATCACTCCTAAACGGCGGACCATTTATGATGGTCCTTTTTATTTTGTTTGCCGCTATAATCTTTATTGCAGTAAAAAACATGAAAGAGCCTTTCCACACAAATGGCATAATCCTTCTGGGAATTTTGACTGCATTTGTAGGCATTCTGGCCACTTGGATAGGCGTAAATAGTGCTTTAAACGCTATTCCGGACATTTCAAAAATTGCACCCCATATTTTATTAAACGGTGTAAATACTGCACTAATCACTACCTTTACGGGCGGGGTGATTCTTCTCATTTCAACTGCCACCTGGTATTACTTCATTAAAAAACACAATTTGTTGGTGGTATGAGATAAATCACATATATGGCCGTACATTTTATTTTAGCGTTTTTATCTTAATGATGGCTACGACCTTATAGTGTTTATTCAATAAAAAAACATGATCGACCCGACACTTAAACAATGAATGAACAAAACACCTATATTTTAGGTACAGACCAAGAAGAACTTACCCGATTAAAGATACAGCACATGGTATGGTCATCTGAAGCAAAACGCGGATGGGATCTGGCTGGTTTTAAAATAGGACAAACCATTTTGGATCTGGGTTGTGGACCTGGATATTGTACAACAGAATTAGCCGAAATTGTCGGTAAAACCGGTAAAGTAATTGGCGTGGATCGATCGGAAGCTTTTATTAAATACTTACACCGTATCAGGGAATCAACCCAGCTTTCTATAGAACCATGTTTAGCTGATTTTGATACGTTATCATTGGACACTGAATCTCTTGATGGGATGTATTGCCGGTGGGCCTTGGCTTGGGTTCCCAACCCAAAAGAAATATTAAAAAAAATAAAAGATGCCTTAAGGCCTGGAGGCCAGATGGTCATTCATGAGTATTATAATTTTTCCACCCATCAAACCAAGCCTGAGCGACCGGCGTTAAAAAAAGCGATTGGTGCTGCATTAAAAAGTTTTAATGAATCTGATTGTGAGATTAATGTTGGCAGTTATATACCCCAATTTGTTGAAGCACTGAATATGAAAGTAACTCATATTCGTCTCATGCCAAAATTGGCGAGGCCCGGCTCCATGGAGTGGGAATGGCCTAAAACATGGTATCATAGTTATTTCCCCCGATTGGTGACCATGGGCTATTTAAATACCCAAGATGTAAAAAATGCTATTAGAGATTTGGGAGCGCTTGAAAAACTTTCATATACAACACTGTCCTGCCCAATGATGGTAGAAGTAATCGCTGAAAAATAACTGATTCTAAGAATAAGCGGATTACCGTAAAATCTGCCCCAATTTTAGGCCACTGTAGCTCAGCTGGTAGAGCAACGCATTCGTAATGCGTAGGTCAGGAGTTCGACTCTCCTCAGTGGCTCAAGAAGAAACAATACGTTTTATAGACAAGAAAGCCTCCAATTACGGAGGCTTTTTTGTTTACATAGAATTGAAAAGATTTGAAAAGAATATCGTATAAAACTGTATAAAACTACTATACCATCCTGAGGCGTTTCATTTAATTACTGATCGCCCTCACCATAAGACTTCGGAGCTGATGCGCTGGCTTGCATTTCCATTATGGCATTGATCTTGTTTTGCAATTCTGTAATCTGTGCTTGCTGTTCTTGCACTGCTTTTACCAATGGCACTATTATTTTTTCATAGTCCATCCGATGAAAACCATCTTCATCGATACTTACAATATTATTTTCAGCATGCATCTCATCATTGACCGCTTTGACCTCTTGGGCAATAAACCCAACTTGAAGTTTATCGTAATCTTCAGCCCCTACTTGCCGGATCTTTCCATCGGGGTAAAATTTATCCTTGAGCTCTTGCGGATAATTTCTGGGGTGCAGTTTGTAGTAAGAGACCGGGCGAAGCTTCATGATAAAATTTAATCCGTAGGCTAAGGTATTGATAGATTTTTTTACTCGTCTGTCAGAGCTTTGAATGGTTCCGTTAGCATATAAGACACCTGCGCCATCTGATCCAGCATAGAGACTTGTAATATCAGTATTGCCGATAACAGCTTCGTTATCTCCTCTTCCAAATGCACCATGGCCAATAACAATTTGATTGGTTGCCACGAATGTTGATGCCCTGGTAGAAGAGCCAATCAACACATTTTTACTGCCCGTGGTAATATCCATGGTTCCCGTATTTCCAGCTCTATATCCAATCGCAGTATTGTAAGCATTTACATCAGCTGTTCTATTTGCATCGTGAAGTGCCTCGTATCCTACAGCTGTATTGAAGCTAGCCGTCGTGTTAGAATGGAGCGCTTTATACCCCGTCGCCGTGTTGTTCCCACCCGTTGTGTTGTAATAGAGCGCATTAGTTCCCGAAGCCGTGTTGTTGTCGGCCGTTGTGTTGAAATAGAGCGCATAAGCTCCCGACGCCGTGTTGTAGTCGCCCGTGGTGTTTGCTTCTAGAGCTTCGGATCCACTTGCTGTGTTCCCAGCTCCCGTGGTGTTTGCTTCTAGAGCTTCGGATCCACTTGCTGTGTTATGACTTCCCGTGGTGTTTGCTTCTAGAGCTTCGGATCCACTTGCTGTGTTATAACTTCCCGTGGTGTTTGCTTCTAGAGCTTCGGATCCACTTGCTGTGTTATAACTTCCCGTGGTGTTTGAAGCGAGCGCAGAAGCTCCAGACGCCGTGTTGTTGCTGCCATATGTGTTGGAATAGAGCGCAGAAGCTCCCGAGGCTGTGTTGGCTTCGCCCATTGTGTTGGAATAGAGCGCAGAAGCTCCAGACGCCGTGTTGTTGTTGGCCGTTGCGTTTGAAGCGAGCGCAGAAGTTCCAAACGCCGTGTTGTTGCGGCCTAAACTGTTTGCTGTTAATGCATCATACCCAACTGCAACATTATTATCACCTGTTGTAATGGCATCTAAGGCAGATACACCTACTGCTATATTTCTTTCAGCTGTGCTCGTAGTTGATGAAGGATCATTCCCAATGTAAAATGAATTAGTCTCAACTAATACATCAGTAAGTCCATCAAGTGAACTAGCGCCACTTGTAGAGCTAAATCCGCTTAAATCAACAGTGCCGCCATCAGTAAGACTGAGAACTTTAGTGGATGAATTATAACTGAGATCCTGTGTATCTGTATTGTCTTTATACGGAGAGAGAACCGTGTTATTTCCTTCACTAATATATAAAGTATCACCGCTGATACTTAATGTCTGATCATCTGTATCTGTAAATGTATCTTTATAGGAAGAAAGGACAACGTTATTACCATCACTAATGTATAAAGTATCACCACTTAATAATAATGTCTGATCATCTGTATTTGCAATGATATCGCCGGTTTTTGCATAAACTGCTAATGTATCTAGCTTAGCATATCCAACAGCAACCTTTGCCGTATCAGCTATCATCGCTTTATCAGCCATCATCGCTTTATCAGCATTTACTGCCTTGATCGCGAACATAGTTCCACCCAACTCCTGCCTTGGACTTAAGACTTCATCCTTCAATTGGATCTCTAAATACCCCGCACTACTTAGGGCAACTAAGGGCACCGTATTACCAAGCATAACACTGACCAAACTCCCATCAACTGTGACGGTTTGGCTTTCTTCCCATAACCTAAAGCCTTTTGTTAAGGAATCATAGATCCGAAATGTCATCTCATAACTGCCTGGCGCAACCGGCATATTATTGGCATCGGTAAGATAAGCCTGAAAACTAATCTTGTGAGGTACTTGTGCAAAAAGAACATTTAAGGTTAATAGAATAATTAGCTTTTTCATGATGAACTCCTATTTAAGAAAAGTGATTTTTTGTGTATTAATTTTATTTTGATGCATGACGGTCACGATATAAGTGCCAGTAGCAAGTGACTGTCCTGTCGCCGTACGGGGATTCCATACAAATTGATAGTGCCCGGCGGAAGGATATTCTTTTTTATGATCCAAGACGATTCGACCTAAGAGATCATAGATCGTGATCTGGACAACTCCTGCATCAGGAATTTCCATATCAATTTTTGCAGATGGATTAAACGGGTTAGGATAGGCCGGGTTTATTTTAAACTCACTGGGAACGATATTCTCATCATCAGTCCCCAGCACTGCCCAGCGTGCTATCCAACCCCAGTATCCTGAAGAAATCTTGAACTGGTCTTTAGTAGATAGACCAATCGCATTCTGCCCAACGGTTCCACTCAATTTATATGCGTTGCTTACAGCCTTAATGCTCGTAGTGGATGAAACAGAGCGTTTGATCTTGGTAGATTGGGCATTAGCACTTATAATCAACAAAAGTATAATAGCAATTTTATTCATAATAACCTCCTCTAGTTTATGATACAGATAAATTTAAACGAAGATTATCCAACAATGTGGGTGTATTTTTTAAGCCCCGTTTAACAATCGGGCTTTTTTGTATATAAGATTAAACTGTAATTACCCATTCGTTTTTTATTTGAATTTTCCCGGTAACAATGAATATAACGATGGGATATAATTTCAAGACCAGCTGCATTTACATCTTTTTGTAATGACCCATATTTGTAATTCCTCACATGAACATTTACAAATTTACCGCGACATACATTGAGAATATTTTCAAATATGGCGGAGTCACCACGAATACGATCTTGAGGTACACTAAGGACCAAAACCCCATTATCCGTTAATAGAGATCGTATTTCTTTAAGTGTTTGAACGGGATAATCTACATGTTCAAGTACATGCATTAAAGTAACCACACTGTAGCGTCCTACATGTTCTTGAAAAAATCCATTTTGCACATGGTGAAATTGATTGTCTTTAAATACTTTTCTATTTCGGTTAACCGAATCAATGTGAATATCGGCACCATGAATCCGATTGGCCCCAAAATGATTTGATAATACTTCCACCATATGACCGGTAGAACAACCCATATCCAAGATAGCCCCGCCATTGGCATGGGCCTGAATGAATGTAGAAATATGATCCATCTCCCATTGTTTATAACGCATAATCTTGCGTCCAAACATTACTTTTGCCTTTATGGTATATTGATAAGGCAAATTATAAATAGATCGATAATTATTATTTATTTCACTGGCCAATCATAAGTCCTTGGTTGCCTAATGCGTTAATAGTCTACTGCACCGTAGAACAAAGTGTACCTATTCTACGACTAATAAATCCACTTCAAATATGAGGACCGAATTTGCAGGGATGGCACCATTATCACTATTTCCATACCCCATGCTAGGTGGAATGGTTAATTTTCGTTTACCCCCGATTTTCATCCCGGGAATACCCTGATCCCAACCTTGAATTACCTGACCAGCGCCAACGGTAAAACGAAATGGTTCCCGGCCGGGATTTAAAGAGGAGTCAAATTTGCTACCATCTTCCAGCCAACCAGTGTAATTCACTGTTACAATACTATGTTTAACAGCTTCTGTCCCTTCTCCAACAATGATATCTTCTATAATTAATTCACCATCCATTACTTTGTCATCCTTACTGCAGCCCGCTATTAACATGAATAGTGCTAACGCAGGTATTTGCCATTTTAATTTCATTTTATGTCTCCAGTCCAAAGGCAGGAGTTTACATCAATCGACGGAATAGATTTACTGTAAATTTCCCCGCATGAATAAGGGTAAATTCTATCATGTCAGCCACACCATCTCTATTTAATCAGCATTTGCCGCCTTTGGCAGACCGCGTTCGTCCCCAGTCCTTGTCCGGATTTATTGGACAATCTCATCTCATTGACCCCGATAAAATTTTATCTAAACTTTTAGAAAAAGAACAATTATTTTCACTCCTTTTCTGGGGACCTCCCGGGACAGGAAAAACAACATTAGCCCGAATTATCGCTAATAATCTCAAAGCGGAAATGCATGAATTGTCAGCGGTATCCAGTGGGGTAAAGGAATTGCGAAACGTAATCAAAAAGGGGAAGGCCAATCGGGATTTAGGTCGGCCAACGATTCTCTTTATTGATGAAATTCATCGGTTCAGTAAATCTCAGCAGGATGCACTCCTCCATGCCGTAGAAGAAGGGGTGGTCACCTTGATTGGCGCCACCACAGAAAATCCATCATTCGAGGTTATATCCCCCCTCCTCTCCCGATGCCGTGTACTAACCCTGAAACCATTAGGCGAAAATCAGCTGGCATTGGTATTAGATCGCGCTTTTAAAAAAGATATTATTTTATCTAAAGGCAAAGTGCATTTAAATGATGACATAAAATTAAAATTAATACAATCTGCAGGTGGGGATGCACGAAAAATGCTTAATACCATTGAGCTGGCTGCCAGCCTGGTTGAAAACGATGGTAAAATCTCATCGGATATATTGGATGAAGCACTTCAAAGTAAAACACAACTTTATGATAAAACCGGGGACTACCATTATGATGCCATTAGCGCTTTTATTAAATCCGTTCGAGGGAGTGATCCGGATGCATCTGTTTATTGGCTTGCGCTCATGCTGGAAGGTGGCGAAAAACCCGAATTTATTGCACGGCGGCTCATCATTCTTGCATCGGAAGATATTGGAAATGCAGATCCTCAAGGTCTTACTATAGCTACGTCCGGATTTCAGGCAGTCCACATGATCGGAATGCCAGAGGCCTCTATTATTCTCTCCCAGATAACCACCTATCTGGCCAGTGCGCCCAAATCCAATGCCAGTTATATGGCCATAAATTCAGCCATGAAAAAAATTGCATCAGAAGGGTCCCCAAGTGTGCCGCTCAACTTAAGGAATGCACCCACTGATCTTATGAAATCATTAGATTATGGTAAAGATTATCAATATCCCCACGATCATTCGGAACATTTTGTGGATGCCAATTATTTCCCGGAAGGAAAATCGGAAACATTTTACCATCCAACTGAGTTAGGATATGAGGAATACATCCGAGGTCGGCTGAAAAAACTTTGGCCAAAACGTTATTCTGATTAATGCGGTTTTATAATTTCCTAAAACATCTCAACTCACAAAGAAAGAAAAAGGTTCATAGGGTCCTATTCCTAATTTTATCCTTTTCTTTAACGCTATCTTTTGCCCAAGATGATCGATTGCGGCTTAAACAAGCTGATGTATTGGAAAATATTACCGTAGATGGAAAATCCATTCAATATCTGCGTGGAAATGTAATTTTTCATAAGGGGGACAAGGTCATGAATTGTGAATGGGCTCGCTTCGATCAAAAAACGGAACAGGGGTTTCTTTTCGGAAATGTTTCCATGGTGGAAGATGTGCAAAACCTCACCTGCGATTCCCTCTTTGTGGATTCCCCAAAAGATATCATGATCGCCTATAGCAATACCCATGTTTGGGATACAACTTACAGCTTAGTGGCAGACACATTATTTTATTTTTCGGAATTAGATAGTGGTTCTGCCAATGGAAATACCACTCTGATCCAGGATAAACAAACCATCAAAGGCGATCGAATTGAATATTTTGAAATCCCCGAATCGGATGGTGTATCCTATGCAGCGAGAGGTAATGTTTCCATTACAGAAGAAGGGCGTTTGGCGACCTGTGGTGAAGCCATTTATGATCGGAAAAATGGCAAAACTACCCTTCGATTCAAACCAAAAATCCTGGATAATAATCAAACCATCGCCGGAAGCGAAATATTCTTAGAATATGATGAAGATGTACTCAAAAGTCTCTTTATTCCCAGCAATGCTCACGCCACCCATCCTTCTACCGGATTGCGTCAGTGGATGGAAATTGTAGATGAGGACACCCTTACGTTTGAAGATTCCTTATCTTTTACTGATGATATGACCGGATCGATTCTCCGGGGATTTTTCACTGACGGCCTCATGGATTCCATGCGGCTGGAAGGGATGGCCACTACCCTGTATCACATTTTTGAAGATTCTGTATACCAAGGAAAAAATGAGGCATCTGGAGATACAATTATTTTGAATTTTTCCGAAAATGATTTACAGAAAATATTTGTAACCGGCGGATCTAGAGGCATCTATACCCCCGACTCCACCGGCGCGGATGTGGATGGACCGATTCATTATGAATCAGAAGATATTGACTATGATGTAGTTAATGAATTCACGGACCTCCATGGAGAGGCGGTCATCGATTATACCAATATAAACCTGACAGCAGGGTTCATTAATGTGGCGTGGCAAAAGAATCTGCTGAAGGCTTTAACTGAATCCCCAAAAGATTCATCGTATGGCTGGATCCGACCATCTATGGTGGAAAATGGGGAAGACCCAATGGTGGGTGATACCATGATTTATAATCTGGAAACTCGCCATGGAAAGGTAATTCAAGGCACCACCAAAGCAGAAGATGGGTATTATCACGGGCAGGAAATTCGCAACCAAAATATGGATATTTTTTATATTGATGATGCGGCTTATACGACCTGTGATTTGGACAACCCCCACTTTCATTTTAAAAGCCGCAGAATGAAAATGATAAATGAAGATAAAGTCGTCGCCCGTCCCATCATCCTATACATTGCCAATATTCCTGTATTTGGTTTACCCTTTGGGGTATTTCCCCATCAAAAAGGTCGGAGACATTCAGGTTGGATTATGCCATCATATGGTACAGACGCCCGCTGGGGCGGGTACATTAACGGGTTAGGTTATTATTGGGCAGCCAGTGAATATTTTGATTCAAAATTTACCATGAGCCTTTACGATAGGGATGGGATTACTCTTCGAGCCAAGAATAATTATGTGAAGCGATATGCCTATTCAGGCAATTTGGATCTGGAAACCAAACAGCGGTTTTCAAGTTCGGTTCTGGACCAGGACAGAGATCTTTATAATTTATGGGGTAAACGCCAGAGTGACTACGTGGTTCGCTGGAACCATCGGCAACAATTGAGGAATAATCAATCTGCCGCCGTGAATGTCAGTTACTATTCCAGCGGAGATTATAATCGTCGAACCGGTATCGAACAAAGTCAACGGCTGAATCAACAGGCCGTTTCCAACGCCACTTATTCTAAGCGGTGGCCCAAATCTAAAAACAGTCTTAGTGTTAATCTTTCATCCCGACGGGACCTGATGGCGGAGAAAAAAATTGATCTAAATACTGTATTTTATTCCACCCCAACGCGGGAAGGTCAGCAAATAAACATTACCACCAATACACTGCCGCAATTGGCTTTTACCCATTCACAAAGGGCCCTCTTCCCCACTAAGGCAAAAAAGAAAAAATGGTTTCATAATATCAACTATCGCTATTCCTCACGGTTTACAAACAATCTAAAAAATTATTATGAATCGGAAGCCTATGCCATCAATGACACTACGACCGGATATCGGTGGATGATGAATGAGAATGAAGATCCTTTTATTCAGACATTTGCTGATTATTTTATGACCCATTCCTCTGGACTGAGCATGTCATCAAAAATATTTAAATATATTAATGTGACACCCAGCCTTTCTTTGAAATCCGATTGGGTGAATCGATCATTCACCGGAGCTATCGATTCCACCGGAACAATCAACCGCAATGAGGTGACTGGATTTTCGGCGCGGACTACTGGCTCTTTTAACATCTCCATGAATACCCAAATCTATGGACTCTTCCCCATAAAAATTGGTAAGATGGAATCAATTCGCCACGTGATTGCCCCATCAATCGGTTATTCTTATCGACCCGATTTCTCACGGGAGGTCTTTGGCTCCAACCCCGGTTATTATGAAGTTATTCAACAAGATAATGGAGAGGTGGTGTACTTTGACCGCTTCTCCGGCACTTTGGCTGGGGGCACACCCAAAGGCGAAAGCCAATCCATGAATTTTTCCATGACCAATAGTTTTCAGGCAAAAATCGTTAATGGAGATAAAGAGAGAAAACAGGATTTATTTTCCTGGCGCATGAGTACCAGCCGGAATTTTGTGGCAGACGCATTCCAATGGAGCAATATCAGTTCATCGATTCGAGCCAATGTGAGTCGAAAGTTAAATTTAGATTTTAGTATGGTCCACGACTGGTACGATTATGATACAGAAAAAAATATGCGTATTAACAAGTTTATTACCCACAATGGGATACCTACCCCACGCTTGGTTAATGCTCGGTTTTCCACTGGATTTCGATTTTCCGGAAAGCGTTTTTCTTTTAAACGGGAAGAAGATGAAACCACGGATGAAGACACTATTGAATCAGTAGAAAGAGTCGATGGCGCCAACCTGGCTGGCATGTTTACCGGTTTTGGATTAAAATCAGAGGGTGATAAAAAACAGACCGGTGAACTTTGGTCTACCTCAGCCAGTTTTAGTTTTGCCTACAATAATTTCAACCCTAACAATCCCCAGAAAACATTCTGGATGTCTTCCAACTCCACCATCAATGTGACTGAAAATTGGAAGGTAAAGTATAATGCACGGTTTGATCTTATTAAACAAAATTTAGTCAGCCATACTTTTTCTATTTATCGGGATCTCCACTGCTGGGAAATGAGTATAAACTGGACACCAAATGGATATGCTTCAGGACTTTATTTAAAACTGAATGTAAAATCCCCAAACCTCAAAGATTTGAAACTGGAACGGCGGGGAGGATCATTCAGCAGACCATCTTTGTTTGACCGATAATTAAAATTTAGGTCAAGATTAGTTAGCATAAGATGATATGCTGTAAATTCCGCAATAACTATGGAACCCTATTATGTTTTGTCCTGAATGTAAAAGTGAATATGTTGAAGCAACAAATGTCTGTCAGGACTGCGACGTATCCCTGGTTGAAATTAAACCAAAGCCTGAATCGTTGGAGAATATGACTTGGGTTTCCATTGCAGATTTTGATGGAACCATTGTGGCTGATATGGCCGTAGAAATTTTAAAGGACAACGATGTCCCCTGCTACACTAAAGGTGATTTTATCAGTTCTGCTTTCGGAATTAATGCATTGAGCCTGCCTGGCGGCTCTGTAAAATTGTATATTCCTGACTCATTAAAGGCACAAGCAGAAGACTTACTGAAAGATATTATATAATAAAATGAATAAAGAATTTATCCGATCGATTAAAGGTACCCAGGATATTCTTCCGGATCAAAGCCAACGCTGGCAAGCGCTGGAAACCACCATCCGCAACACCATGGATACCTATGGGTATGGTGAAATTCGGACTCCTGCCTTTGAACGAACAGAACTTTTCGCCAGTGTGGGTGAAGGAACCGATATTGTTTCGAAGGAAATGTATAGCTGGACAGACCAAGGAGGCGAAAACCTCACCTTGAAACCGGAACTGACTGCCCCCGTGGTTCGGTCATTCATCCAAAATAATTTGGGGGGCCAAAGCCCCATGAATAAACTCTATTATATTGATGCACTTTTTCGGAGAGAGCGACCCCAGAAAGGACGCTACCGCCAATTCCACCAATTTGGAATTGAAGCATTTGGGTCCGAACATCCGGAAATGGATGCAGAGGTCATTGCTTTGGCCTTGGCTGTTTTTAATGATATTGGGTTAGAGGGACTCACATTAAAACTCAATTCCATTGGTTCGTCAGAGTGCAGAAGTAATTATCGAAATACACTTCGTGATTTTTTAAAACCACACATTAACGATTTAAGTGAAACCAGTCAGAACAGATTTGAAAAGAATCCACTTCGTATTTTGGATACAAAAGCACCCCACGAAATTGAAATACTTAAAAATGCCCCCAACATTTCTGATTCCTGGACGGCTGAAGATAAAGCCCACTTTGAGGAAGTTTGTACCCTTCTGGATACCATGGGGATTCAATATTCAATAGAGCCAAATCTCGTACGCGGGCTGGATTATTATACCCGCACCACATTTGAGATTACGTCTACAGCCTTGGGGGCCCAAGATGCTATTTGTGGCGGTGGCCGTTATGATGGGCTCGTAGAAACATTGGGAGGTAAACCCACACCGGGCATCGGTTTCGCCGCCGGGATGGAACGAATCCTTTTAGCCCTAGGTGATGACGATTCAAGCGGCAATCCTACACAAGTATATATTGTAGGCCTTGGGGATGGAGCCCGGCCATCAGTGGCAAAATTAACGGAAGAATTGAGACAAAATAATATTCGCACAGATTTTGATCCATTGCGTCGATCCATAAAAGCCCAAATGCGAGAGGCTAATAAATCCGGAGCAACCATTGCGGTAATTATTGGAGATAAAGAATTAGAGTCGGGACATGCCGAAATTAAGGATTTGAAAACGGGAGATCAGGAACCGGTAAAAATAAAAGTGTTGGTAGATCATATCAATTCTTTGACATTATAAAATTTTCTTTTACATTAATATACGCGCGCGATATTGCGGCATTGCTACTGATTACAGAAAAAAAGAGATACAATGAGTTCAAAACCAATATTAATTGTTGAATCGCCTTCTAAGGCAAAAACCATTTCGAAATACCTCGATAGTGAATATGAAGTCATGGCCAGCGTTGGCCACATCAAGGATTTACCCAAAAAAGAATTGGGCGTGGATGTGGATAACGACTTTACAACGGTGGAAGATGTACTTCCCGATAAAAAATCCTTTATGAAAGATTTTAAATCTTTGGCAAAGAAAACCGACCGAATCGTTATAGCCACTGACCCTGATCGCGAAGGAGAAGCCATTGCAGCACATATTGCTACCGAAGTAGATGCCTCAAAACTTTCTCGTGTTCAGTTTACAGAAATCACAAAAGAGGGTGTTGAAGAGGGTATGAATAACCCCCGAGAAATTGATAGCGATTTAGTGGCAGCCCGTCAAACCAGACGCATTATTGACCGACTTGTGGGATATAAAGTTTCCCGCGTCCTCTGGAGTACGTTAAAAAAGAATATGAAATTTGTAAAAGTCAGCCTTTCGGCTGGCCGTGTACAATCGTCTGCACTTCGGATGATTGTGGAAAGAGAACGACTTCGCCAGGCATTCCATTCTGCATTGTATTATGATTTAAAGGCAAACTTACAATCAAAAGACAACCCATTTCCCGCTACACTCATTCGTGTGGACGGTAAGCGTCTCGCGACCGGAAAAGATTTTGACCCGAATACAGGTCAGTTAAAAAAACAAGATGTCCTATTATTATCTAAAGCCCAGGCAGACGAATTGGTAAAAGAATTGAAAGGCGGTCCCTGGACGGTTAAGGATGTGGAAGAAAAGATCAAAAATTCTCATCCCAAACCACCCTTTACCACTTCCACGCTTCAGCAGGAAGCAGCACGGAAACTGCGATCCTCAGCACGGAAAACCATGCGTACTGCCCAGCGACTATATGAGCAAGGGTTTATTACCTATATGCGGACCGACTCCACCACCCTTTCGGCAGAGGGCATCAATGGCTCACGAAATGAAATTGTATCTCGTTTTGGTCAAGAATATTTACCGGAACAAGCACGGACTTACGCTACAAAAGTGAAAAATGCCCAAGAAGCCCACGAAGCCATCCGCCCTGCTGGTGTTACTTTTCCATCAGTGGATCAAGTTGGCGGTGCCATCGATGAAGATGCAGCAAAATTATATGACCTTGTTCGAAAACGAACATTGGCATCCCAAATGAAATCGGCCAAAGTGAAACAAATTTCCGTAACAGTCGAAAATCAAAAAACGGAATTCCGTGCCAATGGAAAAGTGATTCTATTCCCGGGCTATATGGCTGCTTATGTAGAAAGTACAGATCGCAGAAGCGGCGTCATGGAAGATCAGGAATCAATTTTACCTGATATGGCCAAAGGACAAACTCTCACCTGCAATGAATTAACAGCAGATGAACATGCAACCCAACCACCGGCGAGATTTACAGAGGCATCCCTAGTAAAAGAATTGGAAGCACAGGGAATTGGACGTCCTTCAACTTTTGCCAATATTATCGACACCATCGTTTACCGAACTTATGTGAATAATAATCGGGGGAAATTGACACCAACCTTTTTAGGGATTGCGGTTACCCAGCTATTAGAAAATCATTTTACTTCTCTCGTGGACAGTCAATTCACAGCTAATATGGAAGATGGCCTTGATGCAATTTCCCGCGGGGAATTAGATGCAGTCCCTTTCATGAAAGCTTTTTATTTTGGCTCTGATGACCAAATCGGATTGGTGGGTATGCTGGATGATAAAATAGATATTGGGAAAGCCTGTTCTGTCCAATTGGATTATGATGGAGATCCTATCGAGATACGTGTGGGGCAATATGGTCCATTCGTTCAACAGGGTGAAACGCGAAAATCGGTCCCTGCTGATGTATATCTCGGTGATTTAAATGTGGATAAAGCATTGGAAATCCTAAACCAAGAAATTAATGAAGACCGCGAATTGGGTAAAGATTCGAATTCCGGTGAAATGGTTTTAGTTAAAAACGGACCTTACGGACCCTATGTTCAATTGGGAGAAACCAGTAAACGAAAAGGGATTCCAAAAGGAACACCAGCCGATGATATTGATCTTGAAATGGCGCTTAAACTATTATCACTCCCCAGAATATTAGGAAAATTTCCTGATTCTGACGAAGATGTGAAAGCGGACTATGGCCGATTCGGACCCTACGTGACTGCAGGGAAAGGGAAAAATGGCACCATCCCTCCCGCTATGTCGCCTTTAACCATTGAATTGGCAGAAGCATTGGAACTGATCAAAAATCGAAATAGCGGTCCTCAAGAATTACGAACATTGGGCGA
>Ga0315336_1002152_pt1 | contig 31862 bp, 29 predicted proteins | sample ASW5metaG_FD_204512 | JGI IMG/M metagenome (GOLD analysis project Ga0315336, IMG submission 204512) | Ammonia-oxidizing marine archaeal communities from Monterey Bay, California, United States - ASW #5 | ecosystem: Environmental > Aquatic > Marine > Intertidal zone | place: USA: California...
AAGGAACAGTTAGCGCCAATTGCGCTCTTTCTGTTCCTTCATACCTGACCCCACAGATCGCCAGGATTCAAGCGCCTTCTCAGGAACGCTCTTTCTGTTCCTTCATACCTGACCCCAATCTCACCAATCTCACCAATCTCAGGCGGCGCCGTCGAAGAGGAGAACACCCTCCTGGTCGGCACGCTCTTCCAGCTCGGCGGTGAAGCCGGATTTGGAGAACAGGGCGTAGGTCTTCTTGTACCCGTGCAAGCGCTGGAACCGGTCTCCCCTCACCTTCAGAGACTCCAGGTGGCGGACACCCATTGAGCTCCGCTCCCACTTGCACTCGCCGAGCAGGACCTGCTGGTCGATCTTGTTGACCGCAGCCACGTCGATCTCCGCGTGGTTGTTCCACAAGTGACCGATCTGATCGGGCTCGAACGGCAGATCGCCGATGTCCCCCAGGGCGATGATCCGGCGACGGCACAGTTCCTCGAAGCCCGACTTGCCCACGAAGGATGGGAAGTTCTTCCGGATCTTCGCCATCAGCTTCTCGGTTCGGCCCCGCTCGATCCAGCTCAGGTGCGGGGTCACGTATTGGAAATAGAAGCGCAGGTAGGGATCGCAGATCTCGTAGCGGCTGAGGCGCGAGATTGCACGATTCTCGGCGTCTAGAGATACTTCTCGGCGGACCAACTGAAGGAGAAGCAGCGTCTTGAGGTACTTGCCGATGTGGTTGATGGCGATTCCCGAGCTCTCGGCGAGCTCAACGGGTCGTTTGTAGCCACACCCGAGCGCCTCGAGGATGGCGAGGTAGGTCCTGGGCTCCGGGATCTCGTCCTGGATGAGGAACAGGGCCTCGTTGCGGAAGATGGTGGACGTCGACAGGAGCAGTTCCTCGATGTTCTTGAACACCGGCCGCTTGTCGTCCCACAGCTCGAGGTACTTCGGGACCCCGCCGACTGTCGCAAAGGTCTCGACGCACTGGTTCGCGCTGTATCGGGGAAGGAACGCCCGCAGTCCGTCGAGCTCGACGCCCTCCAGCCGAAGCTGCGAGGTCGCGCGACCGTAAAGCGGGCCCTTTCCCGCTAGGAACTCGCTGTACATCATGTGGTAGTGGGACCCGGAGAGAATCAGAAACAGCTGGCTGTCGCCGCGCTGATCCCACTGGGCCTGGAGCAGGCTGGTGAACTCCGGCACCGACTCCATCAGGTACGGAAACTCGTCGATTGCGAGGATGACCCGCTCTCGCCTGGCCACCGTGAACACCTGGCGGAGCGCCGACTCCCAATCGCGGAAGACGATGGGCTCGTCGACCCCGGGCAGTAGCGCCGACACCGCCTCGGAGAAGCTGGCCAACAGGCGAGCGGACGAGCTGCGGTGGGCGACCCAATAGGCTGTCGAACAGGACTGCTGGCCCATCCAGTGGTTGATCAGCGCGGTCTTTCCGATTCGGCGGCGACCGTAGAGGACCAGAAATTCGCTGTCGTTCCGGCCCAACAGACGGTCGAAATCAGCCAGTTCGCGCTTGCGATTCACAAAACCCATGCCCAGTAAGTTACCACGCTGAATCGAATTAGTCACATGGTCAGCATGTTACTGACCTTGTGAGTAAGAATCACATGCGCCGTTTGGCCTCGCGCACGATATCGGCGATGGAGTTCGGCATCGTCTTGGTCGCCGCGGCCTTCTGGAGCCACTGCGGAAGAGACCCGCCGGGGTCGTTGCAGAGCCGATAGACGATTCTCGACCCGGTCTCAGTCGGCGTAAAGGTCCAATCCCCCCAGTTGATCTGGGGCTCCACCGCGCTGGCGTGCTCGGCCTCGATCTCGGCAGCGAGCTTGGGGTAGGCCGTCTTCCAGTCGAACCGATCCCAGCGGAAGATGCGAACGGCGCCCTCGCTCTTGTCCTCTCCACGCAGGACCCAGTAACGATCCGAAGCCATAGTCCAGTTCGGGACATCCAGGTGTTGGTAGTACTCGTACGTGCCCTCAGCGCCGAGGTTCTTGGACTCCAGCAGGGTCTCGCTGGAGAACTTCGGTGCCGCCGGGATGTCGGTCACGACGGCGAACAAGGTGTCCGGCGACACGTCGACCGCGACCTCTCCCCGCAGGCAGGCCGTACCGCCGATGTACCGGAGGCTGACCACGATGTCGCCAGCGACGTCGCTCTTGGAAGTGGTGACGGCCTCCCATTCGCCGGCATCGAGTGCGTCCCAGTCGGCTTGACCGGCAACGGCCACGCTGACGAGCAGGAAGATCATGCCGCTTTGACCTCGACGGAGAACGACGAGATGTAGTCGGCATACAGCTCGTGAACGGCGTCGACGTCGATGCCATACCGGTCGACGCTGTACTTGTGCTTGCCCTTGGCGTCGGCGCGCTCGTTGCCGAGGTAGGCCTCGATTCGGCCGGGCATCTCCTCGCTGAACGGCAGGTCGAAGTACTCCGAAAACTCCCGCACGGTGCCGTTGTAGTCGGCGACAAGGTTGTGGAAGTTCACGTCGAAGAACCGCTTGGGATCTGCCGTCTCGCGAACCTTCACCGCTCGCAGGACACCCTGGTGGAATCGATGGGTAATGTGGGCACCGAGATCGTGCGGGTTGAACCGGCCATAGAGCGTGCGCCATTGCATGGAGATCAGGCTGCAATACGACGCGATCGTCGGAACGGGATCTCGATGGGTCCAGACGATGCAGGCATCGGGGAAGACCTCGAGCAGTGCGTCGATGAACCACAGGTGTTCCGGACACTTGAGTACGAGCTGCTGGGCGGGCCGCTGGCTGAGGAGCAACTGCAGATAGCGCTTATACTCGCGATAGCTGTCGACCATGTCCCGCTGCATGATCCACTCGCCGTAGCCCTTGAGCCCGCTCTGCAGGTCGTAGTTCATGACAGTGAATGCGTTCGCCATCAGCGGCCAACACTCCTCGTTGGTCATGGCGTCGATGTAGTGCACCTTGGCCATCTCCGGCGCGGCAATGTAGGCCGCAGAGAGGATGCGATTCGCCGCGCGAATGCGCACAAACTCGTCTCGTTCCGGAGGGAGATCGGTCGGAACGGGCGTGAGCAACTCCCAGAACTTCAGGGCACGACGATCGTCGTCCAGGCAGAGGAGGTTCTGGAGGATCGTTGTTCCGGTGCGCGGAAAGCCGAGCACGAAGATGGGCCGCTTGACCTCGATGTCGAGGATGTGGGGATTCTTCTTGAGATGCTCCTCCATCCAGAGCCGGTTCTGCGCAGCGCGGATGAAGGTCTGCCGGAGCATGATGCCCGCCAGGTTCGTCAGCCCGATCTGGCCGGCGGCCTCGACCAACTGATCGAGGCCCTCCTCGTAGAAGGGATCGCCGAAATCGGACAGTCCAGTGGACTTTCGCGCACTCGCCAGAATGGCTTCCTTTTCGACTCGACCCAGCGGAACGCCGACCGAGGAGAGGCCGCCGGCCAGCATGTCGAGAATTCGAATCGGCCACCGATACTGTTCGTCACTCACGGTCAGTGCGGGCGCCATCACTCCCCCAAAAGGGTAATCGCAGACTGGATATCCCGTTTGTGGCCGCGGTGGGACTGCGTGTAATCGCCGGTAAGATTCGAGGGATTCCGCAATACAGACAATCGCGCCCCCGTAGATCAGTCAAACCGACAGGCGAACATGAATATCGCCGGTCACGGGGGACTAATGCGCGAACTCTTCGTGTGGCTTGCAGGGTGGCAGAACTGGATCTTCCTCCTCCCGCTCGGAATGGCGATGGTGATGGTCGTCGTCGACATGACCCTCGGCGGCCTCGGCGATGTGGATCTCGACGTCGATGTCGATGTCGATGTCGACGTGGATGTGGACGCCGATATGGACACCGACGCGGGCGCCGACGCGTCCCTGGCGCTGCTCGCCTGGTTCGGCGTGGGCAAGATCCCGATCACTCTCCTCCTTGAGATCTTCGCCATGGCCTTCGGCGCCACGGGGCTTCTCGTCAACGCACTGGCGGCGGACTTCCTGGGTGACGCCCACGTTCTCGCGTTCCCTTTCTCGGTCGCGTTGGCCGCGGTCACCGCCACGACAGCCACCAAGATCCTGGGCGAATTCGTCTCCGATCTCATGCCAGCCCACGCTAGCACTGCACACAGTCCACAAGACTTCGTCGGGCAGCTCGGCATCGCCACCAGCCCCGTAGGCCAGCGGACCGGCCAGATCCGTCTGCCGGCCACCCACGACACCCCTTCAACGATCCTGAGCGCCCGCCTCGAGCGGGACATCACGACGGCCATCCCCCGCGGGATGGAAGTCATCATCGTCCGGTACGACACGAATGACCGTGTCTATTCCGTCATCCCAACCCACGCAGAGGTCTAAAAGTGGAATCCGTAATCACCCTGTTCGCACTCGCCATAGTCGGTTGCTCCATCCTGTTGGCGATCACCGCCGTGGGCATCGCGGCCAAGTCCTTCTACAAGGTGCCAGCCGCCGACGAGGCACTGGTGAAGACAGGCGGAAAGCGCCCCACGGTCAGCACCGGTGGTGGCATGTGGGTCATCCCGCTGTTCCACAGGGTCGCCCGCCTCAGCCTTCAGGCCATCCGCATTCCCATCGACAGAGTCGGTGCCAACGCCCTTCCGACCGCGGACAAGCTCATGGCCGAGATGCGCGGTGAGCTCTTCGTGCAGGTCAATCCACGCAGCGAAGCCGACATCCTGCAAGCTGTACAGTCCCTGGGTGCAAGCAACCCCGCGGACATGGCCGCCATCGTGCGCCAGAAAATCGACTCACTGGTCACCGATGCCCTTCGAACCGCCGCATTCAAGAAGTCCTTCCTCGAGCTCAACAGCCAGAAGAAGGAGTTCGCCGACGAGGTCATCGGACTCCTGCAGGAGGATCTCGCCCGCCTCGGTCTGACCCTGACCGCCGTGAGCATCCCGCACATCTACCAGGGCCGCTTCACCGAGGCCGCTGGGGACGTCTTTGCCGCCGAGGGCCGCCGCAACGTCGCCGAGACCGTCGCACGCAACCGCGAGCAGACCAATCGGATCGAGCGCGAGGCGCAGATCGCCATCCAGGAGCAGGACGTCTCCGCCGTCGAGCGTTCATTGAGATTAGAGCTCACCCAGAAGCAGAAAGAAGCCGATCAGCGCCGCGAGGTCAACGAATACGAGGCCGAGCAGACCGCAGCCACCCGGCTCGCCGTCCTCGAACAGGAGCGCGCAACCGCAGTCGCCGAGGCCCAGCAGGCCCGCGCAGTCGCCGAGACCCGCATCGACGAAGAGCGGAAGATTCAGACCGCCGCCATTCGCAAGACGGAGACGGTCGAGACCGCAGAGATCGCCAAGGTCAAAGCTCTCAAAGTCGCCGACGAGCTTCGCCGCCAGGCCATCGAGGAGGCCGAGATCAATCGCGAAGTCGCCATCGCCGCCAAGCGCGCCGAAGAGGCCGCAGCCCGCGCACTGCAGGCCGACGCCGAGGCCAAACAGCGAGAGTCCGAAGAGGCCATCCTCACCGTCGAGGCCAAGGCCGAGGCAGAGAGACACCTCGAAGTCATCACCATCAAAGCCAGGGAAGAGGCCAGTAAAGAAGAGATCGCCGCAGACCGCGACGCCTACGTCGAGACCACCCGTGCAACCGCCGAGCTCGAGGCCGCGACCAAGCGCGCCGAGGCCCGCCGCATCCTCGCCGAGGCCCTCCTCGACGAGGGTCGCGCCAAGGCCGAAGCCCGCCGGCTCGAGGTCGAGGCCGAGAACGCCGTGGCCTCGCAACTGCTCATGCGCGATGTCGCAGTGAAGGGTCTGGAAGTGATGCCCGAGGTCATGAGAGAGCTCATGGCGCCAGTGGCCAACGTTGCCCACGACGTGAAGATCCTCCAGGTCCAGGGCCTCGGATCCGGCGACAATGGTCATGTCGGCGGGCTGCCTGCGACCATCCTCAACACCGGTCTGGCCGCCGCTGGGGTCACGCCCTTCCTGATGGAGGCCAGCAAGGCCGTCATGGGGAACTCGGAAGTCGCCGAGCTCGCCGAACTCATCAGCGGACTGGCGTCGACTGCCCTCGCCGGTGGCGTCTCCGGAGTGAAGGACGGACTGGCGATCGAGCAGATCGAGGACGGCGCCGACGACGACGAGACCGATGAGGACCTCGCCGCCAAGTAGTCCAACTACTCTGGCCGATAAATCGGCCTCCGCCCTGCGCTTCGCTCCGGTTGGCTTTGATTCCATTCACAGTCGACACTCAAACCAGAGGGCGCAAGCGCTATTTCCTCCGGTTTGGGCGCCGACAGGTGAACGGAATCACCGTTTCGTCAAAGTCATCCTCAGGCCGTGTTTCGGTCTGAGGGTGACGCTCGTCTCCGGCTCAGTCGAGTGCCCCTCCACCAGCTTGAATCGGTAGTTCTGCACCAAGGTCGCCATCACGAGCCGGGCCTCCATCCACGCAAACTGCTCGCCGATACACTTCCGCTGACCGGCACCAAATGGGAAATAGGCCAGCTTGGAACGCTCCTTCGCGCGCTCGGGCAGCCAGCGATCTGGGTCGTATTGCTCGGCATTCTCGTACAGGGCCGGATGTCGCTGGATGGTGTGCTGACACATGAAGATGAAGGTTCCAGCGGGGATATGGTGTCCACCGATCACATCATCCGCCTTGGCTACCCTGGACATCAGCCAGGCCGGCGGATGCAGCCGCATCGACTCGTGTAGCGCCCTGTCGGTCTCATCGAGGGCCTTGTAGTCAGCGAGCGTCGCCCGCCGGTCTCCGAGCACTGCGTCGACCTCGGCCTCCAGACGATCGGCGGCTCCGGGCTCTTCGGAGAGGATCATCAAGGTCCAGGCGAGTGCGTTCGCAGTCGTCTCGTGTCCCGCGAGGATGAGGGTGAGGACCTCCATGCGCAGCTGCTCGTCGCTCATCGCCTCCCCTGTCTCCTCGTCACGAGCGGACATCAGCATGCCCAGCAGGTCGGCGTGTTCCTCTGTGGAAGCGCGGCGCTCGGCGATCACCTCGTCGACGAGCCGGTAGAGCCTGAATCGCGCCATATGGAAGCGGACCATTCCGGGGCTCGGAACGTGGGCCGGGAACGGCCAGGGCGCGGTGACCATATAGTCAAAGCCCTGGAGCAAGGCCGTGAGCTCGCGATCAACGATCTCGGCGCGCTCACCGATATCTCTCCCGAAGAGGACCTCGCAGATGATCCGCAGCGTGAGGCGATTCATGGCGTGGTGCACGTCGATGTCGAGCCCAGCATCGGCAACCGGTTGCCAACTGGCGACCAGATCGCTGGTGGCGTCGACCATCGCCTCGGCAAAGGTGTTGATGGCGCGTCGGTGGAAAGCCGGCTGCATGGTTCGCCGCTGCTTCCGCCAGTGATCGCCTTCGGAGGTGAGAACCCCTTGCTTGAGAATGATCCGAACCAGACTGTAGCCGCGGGTGGCCTTTTCGTAGTTGGCCGCGTTCTTCACCAGGATGTGGTTCACGTGATCGGGGTCGTAGGTGAAGAGGAGCTCCTTGGTGGCCACGCGCACCCGGACCAGATCGCCGCCTTCGACGCGAGCGCGGTTGAACATCGCGAGCGGATCGTCTCGGAAAGCGAGCAAATGGCCCAGGACCGGACGTCCTCCCGGCAGCTTCGGAATACAGTTCCAAGGCTTGATATCGTGGTCTTTGCGAAACATGAAGGCCCCTGGGGTCGAATGTGAGCGATAGCTCGTGATATACAAGTAAGCGAGCGAACGCTCACATTACAACTCGCATTCCCCAGAGACTTCGATATGAGCCAGACAACCGAGCTCAAACCTAGAAAACGACCGCGCCAACGGCGTGCACAGGCCACCGTCGATGCCATTGTCGAAGCCACCGCTCGCATTCTCCTCGAGGATGGCTACGACAAGACCAGCACCAACCGCGTCGCCAAGCGGGCTGGGGTGAGCGTAGGCTCGCTGTATCAGTACTTTCCAAGCAAAGAAGCTCTTGTCCTGGAGGTCGCCCGCCGCCACAGCGACGAGATGATCGGCGTCCTGCAGCAGGCCTCCATCGACCTCGCCGGCGAGCCGATCCCGCAGGCCATCCGCACCTACGTCAAGGCCATGCTGGCCGCACATGCCGTCGACCCGCCCCTGCACAAGGTCATGGTCGAGCAGGTCCTGCACCTCGGCCTCGACAACATCGACGATCTCCAGGAGCGGGCGCGGACACTCGTCAGTGCCTATCTGACCCTGCACGCCGACGAGATCCTCCCGAAGAACATCGAAATAGCGGCATTCGTACTGGTTTCCGCCGTGGAAAGCGTCACCCACGGCGCCGTGCTCTATGCCCCAGAGCACCTGGATGATCCGGCATTCGAAGACGAGCTCTGCGCGCTGATTCAGCGATACCTTCTCGGTTCGGCGGCGGATTGATCCGGTAGGCTGTGCGGACGGAGGGAAAATGCGGCGGCGCGAGTTGGGCCAGACCGGCACCATGATCAATCCGATCGGGCTCGGCGGCATGCCGATCTCGATCCAGGGACGGCCTCCAGAGCGGCAGGGAATCCGCACGATCTGTGCCGCTCTCGACGCCGGTATGGACTTCATCGACACCGCCGACGCCTACTGCCACGACAACAGCGACATCGGCCACAACGAGCGCATCATCGCCAAGGCCGTCAAGAAGTGGGCTGGTGGTGACGTCTTCATCGCGACCAAGGGTGGCCTGGAGCGTCCAGGTGGCGCCTGGACTCGCAATGGTGACCCCGACCACCTGCGCAAAGCGTGCGAGAAGAGCCTGGTTGCCCTGGGGACGGACTGCATCGATCTGTACCAGCTCCACGCGCCCGACCCGAAGGTGCCGTTCATGGACAGTGTGCAGGCCATCGCGGGGCTCCAGAAGGCGGGCAAGGTGAAGCATGTCGGACTGTCCAACGTCGACGTCCAGCAGATCCGGCAGGCATCGGAGATCATTACGGTGACCAGCGTCCAGAACCGCTGCAATCCCTACGACGTGCGCAGCTTCGACAATGGCGTCATCGAGTACTGCGAGGGGCACGACATCACCTTCCTCGCCTATTCGCCGGTCGGCGGCGGACGGGGCCATCAGCGGCTGAGCCAAGACAAAGACCTGAACGCCGTCGCCGAATCTCTAGGAGCCGACGCCTACCAGGTGGCGTTGGCCTGGTTGCTGGCCCGGTCGCCAGCGATGGTTCCGATCCCCGGCGCCAGCAAGACCTCGAGTGCGATGAGTTCGGCTGGGGCGATGGATCTGCGGCTTCCCGGGGCGGATCTCGAGCGACTCGATCGGAACTTCTTCCGGGAGAAGTAGGGGTCAGAGGAGTGGCCTCGTTCAAGCCCCGAGAAAGTTGGCCAACATCGCGTCCCCCTCGGGACAGAGCACACTCTCCGGATGAAACTGCACACCCACCATCGGCACATCGCGATGCCGCATGGCCATCACCTCTCCCCGATCCGTCCGAGCAGTGACCACCATTGTGTCCGGCAAGCTGGACTCATCGACGATCAGGCTGTGATACCTCGCCGCCTGAAACGGCTGGGAAATCCCGCTGAACAGCCCTTCGCCGTCGTGTTTGACCATCGAGGATTTGCCGTGCATCAGCCGCGGTGCGTGCACGACCTCGCCACCGACCACCTCCGCCATCGCCTGGTGTCCGAGGCAAACGCCCAGTAGCGGGACGTGCCCCATTGCCCGCTCGATCAAGGCCATCGAGATCCCAGCGGCCCGCGGCCAACCCGGCCCGGGAGAAATCACCACGTGGGTCGGCTTGAGCCCCATCGCCTCGTCCACGGTCAGCGTGTCGTTCCGGTGCACAAGAACATCGGCACCGAGAATCCTCAGGGCCTGCTCGAGATTGAACGTGAACGAGTCGTAGTTGTCGAGGAGCAGGATTCTCACAGTCCCTCCTCCGCGAGGGCCAGGGCAGCGGCTAGCGCAGCCGACTTGGCGAGGATCTCGTCGTGCTCCTTTTCCGGAACGCTGTCGGCGACAATGCCGGCGCCCGCTTGGTAGGTATAGCGCCCATTCTCGAAGGTCATGGTCCGGATCGCGATGGCCTGGTCCATCTGGTCTCCGTGCCCGAAATAGCCGACCGTTCCGGCATACACGCCCCTGCGAATGGGCTCCAGCTCGTCCAACAGGGTCATCGCCCTCACTTTCGGGGCACCCACAACGGTTCCGGCGGGGAAGGTCGCAGCGAACAGGTCGAACTGGTCGTACCCATCGGCGATGGTGCCCTGCACGCCGCTGACGATGTGCATCACGTGGGAATAGCGCTCGATGATCCGATAGGGCTCGACGCGCACGGTCCCTGGAACCGCTACACGCCCCAGATCGTTCCGGGCGAGGTCGACCAGCATCACGTGCTCAGACGCCTCTTTGGGATCCGCGAGCAGCTCCTCCTCGTTGGCCAGATCTTCGGTATGGGTCGCCCCGCGGGGTCGGGTTCCGGCGATGGGTCGCAGGGTCGCCTCGCGCCCGTCCAGCTTGACCAACGCCTCTGGAGAGGACCCGACCACCGACAGCCCTCCAGACTCGAAAAAGTACATATACGGGGACGGATTGAGCAGTCGCAATGCCCGATAGACCTCGAAAGGATCCATCGTGCACTCGCCGCTGAAAGCCGAGGAGAGCACCAACTGGTAGACCTCTCCCTCGCGAATGAACTCGCGAATTCTCCTCACGCCGTCCTGGTACTCGTCTTTTGACATGCTCGGCGTTGGAGACGAGTAGCCTCCCGAGCGGAAACCGGTGCTCCCGAACGGGTTCTCGCGCGCTGGAATCGTGTTTCTCAGGGCGTGCACTACGTCGCGTCGGATGGCCTTTCGCTCGGCATCCGAGCCGTCGTGCAGAACCGCGCATCGACGGGTCGTGTGGTCGAAGACCAGCATGGAGCTCGGCGCCACGTAGGACAGTTCAGCCCCGCCCTTCTTCGCGGCATGGCTGGGCAGATTCTCGATCCGGCGAACCACGTCGTACCCGGAGACGCCCACCAATCCGCCCTGAAACGGGACGCCCTCCGCTTGGGGCCGCGGAGCCATGGCCAGGGCGCTCCTCAATGCGTCGAGGAGCTCCGGCGTCGTGCCGGGAACGTCGCTTCGCTGATTGTCGACCCACCAACCCGACTCGTCGAGGCGGATATTCAAGGCATCGCCGAACCCGATAAACGAGTATCGACCGACCTGATTACCTCCCACCACACTCTCGAGCAGGAAGTGTGGGCGCAGAGACTGCAGCTTGAGAAAGGCCGAGACCGGAGTGTCGAGGTCGGCGGCGATATCGAATGGAAATTGCAAGATCCCGCTCCGAAGCCCAGCTCACTTAGCAGGTTTCGTTATCTCCGGGCCATGATCACCACCGCCATCGTCTGGCTCGCCGCTTGTGGCAGCCAAAACGTCGCCCCATCCCCCGCTGCCGCCGGGGCCGAGGAAGCCGACACCATCTCGGCAGCCGACATGCGCGCCCACGTCGAGGTGCTCGCCTCTGACGAGTACAACGGCCGCGAAACGCTTCAGGATGGCGCCCACAAGGCCGCCACCTACATCTCAGACCACTTTGCCGGCATTGGCCTGAAGCCTCTGCCCGGCCAGGAGGCCTTCAAGGTCCCCTACACCCTGTTCCAGTCCAAGATCGACGCGACCTTCACGGCGTCTTCAGGCGAGTACCAGGTCGGATCCGACTTCCGGGTCTTCCCCTTCTCGGACGCCGGTGAGATCGACGCCGATGTCGTGTTTGCCGGCTACGGAGTCTCGGCTCCCGACCTCGACTACGACGACTACGATGGACTCGACGTCAAGGGCAAGATCGTGCTCATCCTCCGCCACACACCCGGAGAGGATGTCGAAGGCGGGCCGTTCACCAAGAACGATACCCACTCGCGATTCCTCACCAAAGCCAGCGTGGCTGCGGAGAAAGGCGCTCTGGGCATGATCCTGGTCACCGATCCCAACAATCACGAGGATGGCGAGGACTTCCGCTCGGCACGCCTGATGCTCGAGGAACCCGACGGCGAACGCGCCGAATCTCAGGGGCCTCAATTCCTGGCCCTTCACGTCGGTCGATCCGTCGCCCAGGAGCTCGTGAAACCACTGGGCAAGACCCTGTCGGAGCTCCAGATGGCGCTCGACGCCGGGGAGTCCGTGAACGGTCCCATCGAGGGCGCAACCGCGGCGATCTCGGTGAACCGCGATGCCAAAGCCGAGCCGGTCGAGGCCATCAACGTCATCGGCTATCTGGAGGGCAGGAACCCCGATGAGTGGGTGGTCGTAGGCAGTCATTACGACCACCTCGGCGGCTTCGAAGGCAGCGGCGACACCATCTACAACGGCGCCGACGACAACGCGTCGGGCACTGCGGGAATGCTCGAGCTCGCGGAGGCCTTCGCGGCCGAACCGCAGCCGGAGCGGAGCTTGGTCTTCGTCGGCTTTTCGGGTGAGGAAAAGGGACTGTTGGGATCCACAAAGTCCGTGGACAACGGCACGCTGCCCGCCGACAAGATCGCCTTCATGCTCAACCTCGACATGATCGGGCGCACCGACAACGGAGAGGTCGAGCTCGTCGGAGACGGGTTCGCCACCGAGATCGGACCCATCGCCGAGGCAGCCGCCACCCAAGCCGCACTGGACTTCTCGCTCGGTGGTGACAGCTACGCCGGCAACTCCGACCACCACCCGTTCTACCGGGCGGATGTGCCCTTCATGTTCTTCTTCACCGGGCTGCACGACGACTACCATCAGCTCTCGGATCATGCGGACAAGCTGGCCTATGAGCAGATGGAAAAGATCGCATTGGCCGCGTTCGCCCTCGTCACACCTGTGGCTGCCGGCGAGGTCACTCCGAAGTTCATCCACCACATTGGCTGGCTGGGCGCGAAGATCCAGGAAGGGGTCATCCTCTCGATCGACGAAGAGTCGCGGGGCGCCAAGGCGGGATTGAAGCAAGGAGACACCATCCTGGACTTCAGCGGCAAGCGATTCCGCGAGATCGATCCGGGAACCCTGGTAAAGCTGGACGTGACCCGCGGAGATGAAGCGCACATGTTCGAGGTCGAGCGAGCCAAGACCGGCTATCTCGGCGTCTTCCCCGGCCCCCTTCCAGAGGGATTCGCCAAGGAGCATGGGCTCGGAGAGGGCGAGGGCCTGGTGCTCGGCAACATCCAGGAGGACACGCCGGCGGACAAGGCCGGGCTCCTGGACGGAGACGTACTCATCCGCATGTCCGGCGTTCCGATTGGGCTGATGAGCTTGCGCAAGACCCTTCAGCGCATCGGCGCCGGCGAAGAGGTCGCCATCGTCGTCATCCGGGAGGGCGAGCGGCTCGATAAGACGCTGATCCTCGGGGAGAGACCCGAGCGCCCCTGAGCCCGATGTGAGAGACTGATCCCATGGACGACGACCGCCAAATCGCAGCGATCCCGAGCTTCTGGACGAGGCAGTACGCCTACTACCTCAACGAGCATCGGCACCCGATGAACCGGATGACCCACCTCTTTGGCATTCCGATCATCATCGTCACGCTGATCATCGGGATCTACCGCAAGGACTGGCGCATCATCGCCGGCGGCCAGATCGTCGGCTGGGCCTTCCAGCTCGTCGGGCACCGAATCGAAGGCAACAAGCCGGCGTTGCTGAAGAATCCCATTTCCTTCTTGATGGGCCCGCTGATGGTGATCACCGAGTTCCTCGAGCTCTTGGGATTCACCTTCCACTTCGCCGAGGAAGCCCGGAAGGTCGTTCACGGCGCGCCGACCCGGTCCGCTTCAACCGCCCCAGCCTCTCCTCCCGCCACCTCCCAATCGGCAGCCGCGAAGTAGCTGAAGGGCGAGTAGAGCATCCAACCGGTCGGATCGAAGGCGGGGACTGGAATCTCCTCGACGGTGTCGGTCGACCAGTCGAACTGGGAGGCGTCGTAGAGGGTCGCCAGGTGCTTGCGGTGGCGGATCTGGCGCTTGCACTCGGTCGGGGTCACGTCCAGATCGTCACAGACGTCGGTCTGCGTAGTCGGCAGGACCCGAAAACCGCGCTTTCCGTTCACGAGCCGGTCGTCGACCCAGGTCGGCGTAAAGCGAACATCCGAGATCCAGGTCCGATTCATGGCCTCGCAGTGGAGGACCTCGACCCGCACAATCAGGGATCCCTCGCGGCGGAAGACCCGTTGATTGGAGACAAAGTTCCCCAGGGAGTAGATGACCAGCGCGTCTCGTTGCTCTCCGTATTCATTGCGGGCATGGCGGACAATCGTCGGTTGTACGACGTGGGGATGGGTGCCCATGATGATGTCGGCACCGGCCGCGACGATCCGGTCGGCGAGCCACACCATGTGGGCCTCGGGCTGGTCGCGGTACTCGACCCCCCAGTGGATGCCGACGATGACGAGCTCGGCACCCGCGCGGCGGGCCTCGATGACATCGCGGTCCATCTGCCCCAGATCGAGCATGTTCACCATCCACGGTTTACCCCTCGGGATCGCCTCGCGGTTGGTGCTGAAGGTGTAGCCGATGAACGCGACGTCGAGTCCTCCGGCGAGGGACTGCATCGTCCAGGGCCGCTCGCGTTCCTCCCGGGATCGATAGGTGCCGCTGCGCCCGAAACCGCGCTCGTCCACCGCATCCAGCGTTCGCATCGCCCCGAGCTCTCCGCGGTCTAGACAGTGGTTGTTGGCGGTCTGGAGGATGTCGAAGCCGGTGTCCTTGAGCGCATCCAGCAGGGCGACCGGGCTGTTGAAGAGCGGAAATCCCGCAAAGCCCTGGTCGGGTCCCGCGGTGACTGTCTCCAGGTTGGTGATCGCGAGGTCGACGCTGCTCAGGTAGGGCTCGACCTCGTCGAAGACTCCGTCCAAAGAGTAGGAACCATCTTTCTGCCGCGCCGCTTTCAGCTGCATCCCGTGCATCATCGTATCGCCGACCATGGCGATCTCGACCCGGGTGAGCGGACATCCGGCGTAGTCCGGAGCGGGGGCGTTCGGGAAGATCAGGGGGGCGGCAAGGAGAACGAGCACCCGGCCAGGTTATCGAGATCTACGCGAGCGCGACACCAATACTCACGGCGGTCGTGATGAACCCGGCCACCACTACAGCGGCCATGAAGCCGGATGAGACCGCAAAGGCGGCGAGCGCGGCATCGGCGAGCTTACTTCGGGGCTCGACGATAGTGGCAGCGGAGCTGGGGCCGGCCTGGCGAATGCGAGCGGGCGCCGGACTCTGGCTCTTGAACCAGGAGTCTGCGTCCATCTCATCTTCGTTCTGGGGTTCGATTCCGGCCTCGATATCGGAGGCCCGCTTCAAGAACACAGCCATGTTGGTGGTTCCACGAGGTGTTGCACGGATAAGCATCGGTTCTCTCCACGACCTTGCACCCTATTAGTACCCACTGATCGCTGTTTTGTTCAGCAACGGGATGTTTCACCTTGTTACGGCGAAAATGACACAGCGATTATGAGGGTTTGAACAAAGTCATTCGAGTTGTTCCTTTGTGTCCCAAAGGCGTTGTGTCACCACTTGAAATCGATTTGACACGCCCTGCATGTGATGCCGGAAGTGGCCAACCTTCCTGCAAGTCGGTAATTGCATCCCCCCACAACATCCGCGAGCGCCATGAAACGGCAACAACTGACCCATCTGCAGCAGCTGGAGACGGAGAGCATTCACATCATCCGTGAAGCTGCCGCAGAATTCGACAATCCGGTGATGCTCTACTCGATCGGAAAGGACTCGGGCGTGATGGCCCATCTGGCTCTCAAGGCGTTCGCGCCCGGAAAGCCTCCCTTTCCTTTCATGCACGTAGACACGACCTGGAAGTTCAGCGACATGATCACCTTCCGCGACAAGTACGCGGAAGAGAACGGCATCGAGCTCATCGTGCACACCAATCCCGAAGGCAAGGCGGCCGACGTCAACCCCTTCGACTACGGCAGCAACGAATACACCACCATCATGAAGACGGTGGGGCTCAAGCAGGCCCTCGACAAGCACGGCTTTGACGCCGCTTTCGGTGGTGCTCGCCGCGACGAAGAGCGGTCTCGCGCCAAGGAGCGAATCTTCTCGTTCCGCGACTCCATGCACCAATGGGACCCGAAGAACCAGCGCCCCGAGCTCTGGTCGACGTACAACTGTCGCATCCGCAAGGGCGAGAGCGTTCGCGTGTTCCCGCTCTCCAATTGGACCGAGCTCGACATCTGGCTCTACATCGAGCGCGAGGGTATTCCCATCGTGCCGCTCTACTTGGCCAAGCCGCGCCCCGTGGTCATTCGCGACGGCACCTTGATCATGGTCGACGACGACCGCATGCGCCTGAAAGAGGGCGAGGAGCCGATGATCAAGAGCGTGCGCTTTCGCACGTTGGGCTGCTACCCGCTCAGCGGAGCAGTCGAGTCTGAAGCCGCCACGGTGCCCGAGGTCGTGCAAGAGATGCTCCAGACAACATTCAGCGAACGCCAGGGCCGTCTCATCGACTTCGACGAAGACGGGTCCATGGAACGCAAGAAGCGCGAGGGGTACTTCTGATGGGCACCGATGCCGACCTGATCCGCTCAGATATCCACGCATATCTGACCAAATACGAACAGAAGGAGCTCCTTCGCTTCGTGGCCGTGGGCTCCGTCGACGACGGCAAGTCCACGCTCATCGGGCGATTGCTCCACGACACCGGCATGGTCTACGAGGACCAACTGGCCGCCGTGAAGAGCGCGTCCAAGATCGAGGGCGAGGAGATCGATTTCTCACTCATCACCGATGGTCTTCAGGCCGAGCGCGAGCAGGGCATCACAATCGACGTGGCCTACCGCTACTTCTCGACTGACGCCCGCAAGTTCATCATCGCCGACACACCGGGCCACGTGCAGTACACGCGGAACATGGTGACCGGCGCGTCGACAGCGAACGTCGGGATCATTCTCATCGACGCTCGCCTGGGCGTGCTGCAGCAGTCCCGGCGCCACGCATTCATCGCGTCGCTCCTGGGGATTCCTCACCTCGCGGTCTGCGTCAACAAGATGGACCTCACCGACTATGACCGGGACGGTTTCAACGCCATCCGCGACGAGTTCGCCGCGTTTGCCAAGGGCCTGAACTTCAAGGACGTGACGTTCTTCCCCATCAGCGCTCTCAAGGGTGTGAACCTGGTCTCAGCCAGCCCAGAGACCCCCTGGCACGACGGGCCCAACGTGCTCGAGTACCTCGAGACCGTGCCCATCGACGAAGACCACAACCTGACCGACTTCAGGTTCCCGGTGCAGAGCACACTCCGCCCGAACCTCGACTATCGCGGGTTCGCCGGCCAGATCTGCAGCGGCTCTGTCAAGGTCGGAGACACCGTTCTCACGCTGCCATCCGGCAAGACTTCCGAGATCGTCGGCATCGACTTCGCAGGGGTTCCCCAGCAGTCGGCGTCGGTTCCCGAGTCGGTGACCATCCGTCTCGCCGACGAGATCGACACCAGTCGCGGCGACATGTTGGTGCTTCCCGACAACATCCCGTCTGCCCAACGCACCGTCGACGCCACATTGGTGTGGATGTCCGAGAGCGAGCTCGACCTCAAGAAGTCGTACATCCTCAAACACACGACCCAGAGTGTTCGCGTGAAGATGGATGAAGTCGCGGCCAAGGTCGACATGGACACACTTCAGGACGTGCCCTGCGAGACGTTGGCCCTCAATGAGATCGGTCGGGTCACGCTGACCTGCACACGGGCCTTGTTCGTCGACCCCTACACCGTGAACCGCGCTACTGGCGGCTTTATCCTCATCGACTCGCTGACCAACAACACGGTCGCAGCCGGCATGATCCAGGGCAGCGAGAGCACCCAGGACCTCGAAGCCCTGCTCCGTGAAGCCCGGGCGGGATCCGCACTGGACCCCAAAACGCAGGTCTCCCCAAGGGAGCGTTTCGACCGCCTCGGTCAGCGCGGCGCCACCATCTGGCTCACCGGTCTTCCCGGTTCGGGTCGCTGGGCACTCGCCTACGCGCTCGAGCGGAGACTCTTCGACGAGGGCCACACCGCGACGGTCATCGACCCCACTGGCCAGGATCTCTCCGGCGTCATTTCAGCGTGTAAAGCGGCAACCGAGGCCGGTTTCATCGCGATCTGCGCCTACAAGAGCTACCGCAAGGCAGAGCGGGCACTGGTCCGCGACCGCATTGGCGATGAGCGGGTGCTCGAGGTGTTCGTCAACACCAACGAGGACCTGTGCCGCGAGCGGCGTCCCAACGCGAGCTTCGAGGGCTTCGAGGCCCCGGAAAACGCCGACCTCACCTTCGATCTGGCCTCGGGCCGGACCCGAGAGGAGATGGGCGCGATCATCGACGGCCTCGAGGCTGCTGGGCAGTTCGAGCGTCCGGGAGCCTAGTGGCCCGTGCCGCGACTTCCTGACGGCACTAGTTCTCTTTCCCGCGGGCCTGGGCGAGTAGCCGCTGCAGGCCGCGTAGCCTCCTCCGAAGCATGTCGACGTCCTGCTGATCGGCTTCTTTTTCCTCGAGAGCCCGAACCCGGGTCGCGAGGTCGCTGATTGTCGGTTCCAGATTGGCGATCAGCAGACGCCCGCGCTGGATCTCCGCATCTCGGATCTCGGAATGGCGGCGTCCCGTGCCCAGTGCCCAGCTGGCCGCCATGAAGCTGGTCGCGCCGAGGAGCATGGCCATGCCCAGGCCCGGCACCAAGCCAAAGCCCAGCCCAAGAGCCGCCAACCCCGCCGTGAGCCCCGCGCCCCCGAGGCTCGCGACGTTGCCGGAAAAGAAGATGGCCGCCGCCGGCACACCCATGCCAGTCAGCGTCGCCGCAGCCGACTTCAGGGAGTCCGACGCCTGCACGTCGTCCACTCCGCGCGCACGAACCGCATCCACCTGCTGGAGGAAGTCGCGCATCGCCTCCTGCTGCACCGAGGAAACACCCAGAAGCTCGCGTCCGATGCCCAACGCCTTGTCCTCGCCGGGCATGACCACCTCATCGGCCAGGGCGACCTCCACCAGCCGGAGCATCAGCCCATAGCGAAGCTCGTTGTCGGCGCCAGTGAGCTGATCCAGGCAGGTCCTCAAATCCGGGGGCTCCACGAGGTAGCTGCGGACCTGCTGCTGCCCGTCGGCGCTGAGGTTGGACACGTCGAGGCACTCGAAAATAGCCACGACCTCGGTGTTGTCGATGACGCCATCGGCATTCGCCATTGCGAAGAAGGCCCCATAGCTCGCCAGTTGTTGGCCCTCTGGCAATGAACGGAAATCGAAGCTGTCGGACATGTGTTCTCCGGTGTACCTCCCAATGTAATAAAGAAACCCCTCGATGATTCCGTTCCTCTTCCTCGCCGCTGCCTTCGCCGCCCCACCAGAGGGGTACACGCTCCAGAAGGAGACCGACGACTGTGTGCTTTTTGCGGGTCCACCGAATGCTCAGGGCATCGCGCCGATGTACGCCGAATGCCACTGGCCCGACGTAGACCCAGAGAAACTGCAAGAGCTGCTCGGCGTGTGGGATGCCTACGACAAGTACATCTCGGCGATCGAGTCGTGCCGAATCGTGAAGATCGAGGGGTCGCGAACCCTGGTTCACCAACTGCAGACCGCGCCCGCCATCTCCGATCGCGAAGTCGTCGTCTGGATGGAGAAGATCCCTGTTGAAGGCGGCTTTCGATTCACGTGGCAGAACGACCCCAGTGAGCCACTCGACATCGCCAAAGGGAACATCCGGCCGCCAAAGAACGCGGGTTTCTGGGAAGTCACCGCTCACCCTGAGTCCGGCAGCTTCGTCCAGCATCAAGTGACCTACGATCCGGGAGGCCGCGTCCCGGCCTGGCTGGTTCGCACCTTCTCGGTGAGCGGCCTGGCAGGTGTGATGTCCGACGTGCGCGGCCTCGCCAAGGCCAAATCACTCGCGAGCGACGACCAGCAACCCTGAGTCCTCGGCGAGCACGCGAACGCGCTCGAAGCTATTGCGGACGGGTGTCGTGTCGCCCCCGGACCGAACTCGAAAGTAGGAGCTGGTGTAGCCCCGCCCCTCGGCCTCCCAGTGAACATCGGCGGTGCGGCCCACCTCTGCCGAGAGCCGATGGGACTTCAGCTCGGCGGCCAGTTCCTGGGCACGCCGCATTCGATGGCGCTTGATGTCTCCCGCGACCTGGCCCGACATCTTCGCTGCCACTGTGCCCTGTCGAGGCGAGTAGCGGAACAGGTGCATTCCGCTGAAGGCCATCTCGCGGGCAAAGTTCATGGATCCCTCGAACTCAGCTTCGGTTTCACCGGGGAAACCAACGATGAGGTCGGTTGTCAGATCGATACCGGCGAGTCGCGCCCGTTCCGCCAGTCGTCGGTACTGGATCGTGGACGTTCGTCGCGCCATCCTCCTCAACACCGAGTCGGAGCCCGATTGGAGAGGCAGATGCAGGTGCGGACACAGTCGGGGATCGTCCCACAAAGCGAAGAAATCCTCAGGCAGGTCCCAGGGTTCGAGAGAGCCGAATCGAATCCAGGGCATCTCGGTTTCCGCCAGCACGGTGGCGATCATCTCGGTCAGCGACGCGCCCAGGTCTTCACCGTATCCACCGAGGTGCACGCCAGTGAGTACGACCTCACGAAAACCATCTTGGTATCTGGTATTCACCTCGTCGACGATCGACGGGATCGCCACGCTGCGCTCGTCGCCGCGAGCGATGGTGACCACGCAGAACGAGCACCGGTTTCGGCATCCATCCGAGACCTTCACGAAGGCGCGGGTCCGTCCACGGGCGAAGATCGCGGCGTCGGGCTCGGTGGCGAGCTCGGGCATCTGGGCGGCAGGCATGGCGCTCACCGCGGCCACCAGTTCGTCTTTGTCACGGTTGCCGATGACGCGATCTACCCCGGCAAGCACGGCCACTTCGTCCGGTGCCAACTCGGCATAACAACCGGTGAGAACCAGCTTCGCGGAGGGGTTTCTCCCGTGCAGTGCGCCCACCCTCTTCCGGGATCGGCGGGCCGCCTGGGTGGTCACTGCGCACGTATTCAAGACGACCACGTGAGCGTCTTCTGGGCGTGCCATGACCTGATGGCCGCCGCTCCGGAAGGCTCGCGACCAGCTCTCCAGCTCGGCCTCGTTCAGTCGGCAGCCCAGCGAATCGAGAAAGACGTTCAGTTTGCCGTTCCGACGACGTCGAGGCCGAAGGTCAGCTTCTCTTGATTCTTCGGCGTCCCGGGCCCGTAGGTGAACGGTTTCATGCCGAAGTCAGCGTGGCCCAGGGTGATGCCCCCGGCAGCCGTAAACGTGTCGCCGTCGAGGCCGACGTCCATCTGAATCGTGATCTTCTTGGCCACACCCCGGACGGACAAATTGCCGGTGACATCGACCTTTCCCTCGGTTCCCGAGCAGCTGATGCTCTGGAAGCGGGCCTCGCTGAAGCTGCCCTGATCGAGCTGCCCTTTGGTGAGCATATTGCCCACCACCTTCTTCTTCTGGTCGTCGCTGATGGCGCCGTCTGCGGAGAACTTCAGCCGCTCCCGCATGCCTGGAGGGTCGATCCGCAGCCCGGAATAGGGGACCCGGATGTCGACGCTGCAAACACTCGCATCGTCTGCGTTCCAGGTCACAATGCCCGTGAAAGAGGTCGCCCGGATGCCGTGATCGTGGCCGGTGATGGGCGTCCAGCGGTCGTTGTCGTTGTAGATGACCACGTAGATCCAGCTCTTCGAGACGCTCAGAGCATAGGTCTTGGTCTCGGCGGGAAGCTCCTCTTCGGCGCCTCCGCCTGGATCTGTCGCCGGGTCGTCCTGCCCGAGCGCTGGGGCGCACGCCAGGGTTGCAGCAATCACGAGCCATGCTGTTCTCAAGGTCCCCTCCTCCGGGTGTCCCCGCTAACCGCAGACGGTCGCGACGACTCGGGTATTCAGCTACTTCAGCTGATCCGTCACATCGCGAAGCATCAGAAAACGCCACTCGGAGCCGGACGTCGGTAGCGCTGTGTACGCGAGCACAGTGCGTCCCTTCACGTCGGTCAAGGCGGGCTCACCACAGGCGCTCTGATCGGTCTTGATCTCCACTTTCTTCGTGCCGTCGACTCGCGCGAGCACGAGGCGGTCCGCTTTGGTGGGCGCATCGAATCCATAGGCGACCCACTCGCCATCGGCGCTCAGCGCGGGGCGCCCCCGCAGGGGCAGGCGGATGTCTTCGCCGAGCACGGTGCGACCCTTGCCCTCGCCGTCGATGACCACGACATCCCAGTGCCCGTCGTCACGGGTGGAGTCGAAGAACACTACGCGACCCTCGGCGGCATAGGCGGGGCGCGTCTGATCCCCTGAGCCACCAGCAAGTCGACGTTCCGCCTCCGTGCGAAGATCCATCGCGAAGAGGTCCTCGGTGTTCTCCGATTTTCGAGAGTAGAGCATCTCCTTGCCATTTGGAGAGAACACCGGGAAAGATTCCGACCCCTCTGTTTGCGTGACGTGGCTGATCTTCCCCGTGCTGGTGTTCCGGATCCGAACGTCGCCGTTCCCTGTCTTCTTGGCCACAAAACCCAGGTTCTTGCCGTCTGGGGACACGGTGGGAAACGTCAGGTGGCCATCGACCTCTGTCGGTTTGACCATCTCTGAGGCCGCACCGCCACCAGGTAGACCGAAGTACAGCCGATAGGTACCGCCGGCGTTGCTGCCCTCGAAGACCACCCCGCCTTCGGGTACCCAGACGGGGTTCACGGTGACCGTGTCGCCCTCGAAGCTGCTTCCGGACGGCAGCGTCACCTTAGCGGCGGCGTCGGCGCGGTCGCCGTCCACTCGGGCGATGAAGAGCTCGATCTTGCCCTCGTAGCGGTTGACCTCGAACGCCACATACTTGCCGTCCGGAGAGAACACGGGGTGGTACGCGTGTCCCTCTCCAGAAAACGGCACCTTTGCGGCGTGGGCCTGACTCAACAGGATGGCGAGGGCAGCGGTGATCATGCGGGATCCTCCGCGGACATCTTAATTGAACCAGCTCACTCCGGCGCCATAGGTCACGCCTCGGGACTGGTTGTTTGCCCAGACCTCCCAGCCGACGTGCAGATCGAGACCGACGTGATCCCAGGCCGTAAAGAGAGCTCCCGGAGCGATCGAGGCGTACTCGTTGGTGACTTTGTCGGACTTGAAGTTCTTGACGCCCTTGGTCTTGATCATCCAGAAGCTCTTGCCGAGATTGGCCCCGGTTGTCGTCTGCCAGGTGAAGCCGTCGCTGAGCTCGATCTTGGGGTTCCACTTGTGGAAGTTCTCGGTCCGGTACAGATAGCCGACGCCGATCTCTCCCCAGAAGGGGGCGTTCTTCGCGGATCCTCCCAGGAGGAACCACGGCGTGATGTCATTCTGCCCGTGCCCGGGAATGGCGCAGATCTCCTGGAAGGTGTTGTACTTCTTACAGATGCTGCGATTGCTGTAGAGCGGCTGCTTGAACTCCACGCCAACCGCGATGGGAGCGCTCTTGTGCAGGGCCACCTGCGGCATGATCCGCAGATCCTGGAATCGGTTTGTCGTCACGAAACCCTCCGCCGTCTTGAAGGGATCCTCGCGCTCGAAATCCACGCGATACCTCGCGAATGGCACCGAGAAGACGACCTGAACCGGGTGTTTTGGAGAGACGCCAACCTCGCCATACAAGGTGTACAGGTGCCCGGTGAACTCATCTTCGCTGACAGTGACACTCTTGCCCCTCTCTACGTACTCGGACGGGACGTAGACGTCTCCGCCGCCCTGCACGTAGAAGGAACCGAGCTCACGGGTCCACGGACCGGCGTCCGCCAGGCCGCTCATGAGGAGGAGCGTCAGCATCAGATGACCGTGATCGTGATCTTCTGACCGCCGTCGTACCCGGCCTTTGGCGAGGTGCCCTTGATGCCCTGGGTGACCTCCCCAGACTCGGTCGTGACACGACAGGTGATGTCGTACTCGCCCGGTTGATCGGGATCGAAGAAGTAGCGCCACAGCACCCATCGGTCGGGGCCCGGCGCGTAGTCGAACTCGGCCTCCTTCCAGATGTCGAAACCGGTACTCACCTCGACCTTGACGACGGGATCGGAGCCCGCAAATGCCGTTCCGAGCACATGTATCGGACCTTCATTCTCACTCTGATCGGCGGGTACGAGAATGTATCCATTCACCTTGTAGAGGCCTTGGTGATCCCAGCCGAACTGGTCCCAGTAGCCTTCGTAGATCTCGTCGAGGAACTCGATCTCCTCGATCCACTTGATGTTCTTGATGCCGTAGCGGTCGGGGACCATCAATCGCGCCGGATACCCGTGGGAGTCCGGCAGCGGCTCGCCGTTCATCCGCCAGACGAGCCATATCGGAGCCCCTTCGACGGTACTGAGGGGCAGGCTGGCGTCGTAACCGTCCATTCCGAGCATGCGGATCTCGACGATGGAGGGATGGGGAGCCGGCACACCGAGGCCCTCGATCACTTCCATCAACGGTGCGCCGCCCCAGATGGCGTTGTTGATGCGCTGGCTGCGCGGACCCGATCCGATGCACTCCAGGGTGAGCTCGATCTCCTGGACGTCCAGGGTGTCGAGGTATGGCTTGTCGAGGCGGGCGACGATGTCGCCGCGATCCATGATCTTCAGCTCCCAATCTTCGGGCTTGAAGTCCGGTCGGCCACAACAGGTGTACTTGTAGAAGTTCTCGTTGGACGTGATCTCGGGAATGTACGGTCTCCCCTCCTCGTCGTAGAGGACCGCATCGGGCTTGCTCTTGATTTCCACGTTGAGCTGATCACAGGCGGGCAAAGCCACTGATCCGCTCGCGGCCAGCGCCTTGAGGACACTGCGACGATTCCATTGAGGGGATTTGGTCATGGCGACTCCTGCACCGAGGATACCGCGCATATGCCAGGCGTCCCGAACAGTTACACGCCGCGCCTATTCTTCGTACACGAAGGCCGGAACCATATCGAGCTCCATGGTCACCGAGAGCTGCTGACAGGTCCCCGAGTCATCGGGATCCAGATCTGAAACCGCGAAGAGCACCGGCTCGATGAGGTCGAAGACCGCCGGGTCGATGTTCTGCAGCGTAGCGGTCTCGACGATGGCGTCGACCAGGAGTCCACCCGCCATCAGCCCACTCCAAGAGCCGTCTTCGTTTTCCTCGAGGCGAATGCGTGCGTCGAAGAGCTCCAGCGTAGTGTCGAGGTCGAGGACCTGGATGGGAAGCGCGATCACGTCGATAGGCCCAGCGTCGAGCCGGCCGTTGATCATGCTGCTTGACGTCGGGGTCACCGGAGAATCGGGGTCGAGCACAACCGTCTGATTTGGCAGGAGCCAACCGTCATTGCCGATCATCGGCTGTCCGACACCCTTGAAGATATCGACGTCGACGCAGTCGTCGTCCACCGTGTTGTCGAGGTCGGTCATCTCGACCATCAACAACAGCGCCCCGCCATTGATGCTGTCCTGTACCAATGGCTCGAGGACGGCGGCCTCGGTGGTCTCGAGGACCGGGAGGAGGCGGGCCATGCTGTTGTCGATGCCCTCGACCCCCTCGGGATCGACGAAATCCTCGACGTAGCAGCCTCGTGGATCGGACGTGCTGCCCACAAAACCATCGAGATCGAAGCCCGGGCTGACCTCCAGAGCGTCGTCCATGCGGGAGAAGGTCACCTGACGAGTCAACAGCACTTGGCTCGGGCCGACACCATCGCACTGACGCGCTGCCGATTTGTCGCCCTTCTTCTTGCCATCACCTTGGCCGGTACAACCGATGCCGACGAAAAGCACTGCAAAAAGTCCAAACCGAGTCACAATGAGGCTCCGTGAGGCTCCGTAACGCGATAACAAGGCGCCCGGAGGACGAATGAGTCGCTATTCATTTTCCGTCGCAACGATGGTTGGGCTCCTCGCATTGTCGTCATGCGGCAAGGATGAAAAGCCCTACAAGGGCGCAGGGGCGGGAGAGGAGCCCGAGGCCACATCGCCGGAGCCAAACCTCCGCAGGCTCACCAGACAGCAGTACCTGAACAGCGTCTCAGATCTGCTCGACCCCGGGCTGGTCATGCCTTCGGCGCTGGAGCCGGACGAGTCGGCGGATGGCCTGCTCTCCATTGGCGCTGCCCGCAGCTCCCTTTCCCCCCTCGGCGTCGAAAACTACGAGGACGCCGCGTATGACCTCGCCGAACAGGCGATGGAGCCCGGGTCGGTCCGAGATCGACTGATCCCGTGCAATCCGACTGGTGATTCAGACGACGCGTGTGCGCGACAGGCCCTCGAAGATCTGGGCGTGTTGGCGTGGCGTCGTCCCCTCACCTCCGCAGAGATCGACGACCTGGTGGACATCGCCGGGACCGCTGGGACCACGCTGGGAGACTTCTATGACGGCATGGAGCTGGCCATCGGCTACCTGCTCCAGAGCCCACACTTCATCTACCGGGTCGAGATCGGCGAGGGCGGTGTCTTCACCGACTACGAGATGGCCAGCCGACTCTCTTACTTCCTGTGGAACACCACGCCCGACACCGCGCTGCTCGATGCCGCGGCTGCGGGTGGGCTCTCGAGTGCCGACGACGTGGCCGCCGAGGTTGATCGGATGCTCTCCGACCCGTTGGCAAGGCGGGGCTTCCGCAATCTGATCGACGAGATGCTCGAGCTCGACAAGCTCGAGGGCTTGGCGAAGGACCCCGATGTGTTTCCGGCGATGCGATCGGAGATCGGCCCCTCCTCGCGGGAGGAGACGCTCTCCATGGTCGAGGCGCTGGTGTTCGACCGCGATGACGACTTTCGTACCTGGCTGACCACCCGCGAGACCTGGATCGATGTGAACCTGGCGATGATCTACGCCGTTCCGGCGCCATCACTCGACGGGTTCGCCACGGCAACGCTTCCGGCCAACGGTCCACGAAGAGGCCTGTTGGGACAATCCAGCATCCTGTCGATGCACGCCCATCCCGTCAGCACGAGCGCAACCCGCCGCGGATTGTTCGTCCGCAAGACACTCCTGTGCCAGAGCATTCCGCCACCTCCGGCCGACGTGGACACCTCGATTCCCGAGCCCACGCCCGACGCGCTTACCCTGCGCGAGCGGGTCGCCTCCCACCTCGAGGAACCGTTCTGCGCCAACTGCCACCTGGCCATGGACCCCATCGGACTCGCGCTCGAGAACTTCGACGGCATCGGCCTGTACCGGGAGACTGAGAATGGGGCGACGATCGATCCAGCGGGAGACCTGGATGGCGTTCCATTCAAAACCCCAGAGGAATTTGCCGATGTGCTCGCCGCGAACCCACTCTTCACGGGCTGCATGGCCGACACCGTCTACGCCTACGCTTCGGGGCACCGGCCGGAGCTCGGCGAGACCGACTACGCACACTGGCTACACAAGCGTTTCCGCGACGAGAACTACTCCATGATGGCGCTCCTTCGCGAGGTCGCGACGAGCGAGACCTTCCGCACCGCACCAGAGGTGAGCCCATGAGCTGGCATCGGAAAAATGGGCGTTTGATCCTCGATAGACGGACCCTACTTCGCGGGACCCTCGGCGGCGTTGCGATCTCGCTCGCACTGCCTCCGCTGGAGGCCATGTTCAACACCACCGGCACCGCCTATGCGCTGGACGGCATTCTCCCAAAGCGGTTTGGACTCTTCTTCTGGGGCAACGGCAACCGACCGGAGCGGTGGATCCCGGCCAGCACGGGGGTCGGCGCCGACTGGGACCTGTCGGAGACCCTGCAGCCGCTGGTGAACGTCAAGCAGTGGCTCACAGTGGTCACCGGCATGGACGTCAAGCTCCCCAATGATTCGCCTCACAGTTCGGGAGCCGCCGGAATTCTCTCCGGTGCGTCCCTGGGCGACATCCTCGACGACAACTCGTTCACCGAGCCGTCCATCGACCAGGTCATCGCTCAGGAGATCGGCGGCGACACCCTCTACCGATCTCTCGAGACGGCCTGCGGCGGCTCGACCGGCCGAAGCTTCAACGGTCCGAACAGCAAGAATCCGCCAGAGAACTCCCCGATCGCCTTCTACGACCGCGTCTTCGGCCCGACCTTCCGCGAGCCGGGAGACACCGAGGTCGACCCGAAGCTCGGTCTGCGTCGCAGTGTGCTCGACGGCGTACTCGGACAGATCACCGATCTCAAGTCCCAAGTCGGATCGGCCGACAAGGCGCGTCTCGACCAGCACACCGAAGGCCTTCGCGACCTGGAGTCACGCCTGGCCAAGCTCCAGGAAGACCCTCCCGATCTCGAGGCGTGCGTCAAGCCAAACCCACCGGCAGCCGAGTATCCGGACATCGCGGGCCGCCCGCAGATGGACGAGACCAACCAGGTCATGGCCCAGATGCTGGCGATGGCTATGGCCTGCGACCAGTCCCGGGTGTTCAGCCACTGGTTCAGCGACCCCGTGAACGACATCCTGTTCCCGAACGCGGCCGCCGGTCACCACGACCTGACCCACAACGAGGGCGGAGATCAGCCCGGCGTGCAGGAGATCACCGTACAGTCCATCGCGGCATATGCGACCTTACTGGAGGCCTTCGCGGCGGTGCCCGAAGGCGACGGCACACTCCTGGACAACTGCGCGATCCTCGGATGTTCCGAGGTCAGCCTGGGCCAGACCCACAGCATCCTCGACATGCCCATCTTGATCGGCGGCTCGGCTTGTGGCGCTCTCAAACAGGATCACCACCACCAGTCCCTGGGCGGCGAGAACGCCTCGAAGGTGCTGTTGAGCCTGATGCTGGCGATGGACATCAACCGCACGGACTTCGGGACCAACGAGGGCTTTGTCGACCAGCCGTTGTCTGCGCTCTTCGTCTAGTCACCTCCGTATGACCGAGACTCGGAAGCGGGGGTCGACGACCAGCGACGGGTCGTAGCTCCGGCGCAGGGCATGCTCCAACCCCTCCGCCTCGAAACGGAAGAAACGGAGCATGACTGCGGCGCCGACAAGCAGCAAGGCCTCGCCCATTCCGGCCCCGAGGCAGATGTGCGGACCGGCGCCGTAGGGCATGAAGACATGGGGCTGACGGTGCTCGTCGCGAGGCGGCCGATAGCGGGTGATGTCGAAGGTGTCGGGGTCCTCAAAATACCTCGAGTCTCGATGGGTTCCGGTCGTGAAGAGCAGTACATCGGAGCCCGCTGGCACTTGGCAGCCCGCGAACGTGAACGCCGATTTCGCCTGCCGATACACCGCAAAAGCGGATGGGTGCATTCGAAGGGTCTCGAGCATCAGACCCCTCAGGTCGTCGCTTTCCCGCAGGTCGCCAACACTGGGACGGCCGCGCTCCCAAACCTGATCTACCGCCGCGACGATTCGATCCATGAGCCGTGGACGGGTGAGGACCTCGGCCAGCATCAGCGCGAGGGTGGCCCCGACGGTGTCGACCCCGGCCACGAAAGGAAGCATGAAGTCGGTGCGCACATCACCGTCCTCGAACAGGTGCGGATAGCGCTCGCGTCCCTTCATGACGCTGGCGAACCAGCCTTCGGGTGGAGCGTGCTCGGCTGCTCGTACGAGGTCATCGAGGAAGGCATCGGCCCGCCGTGTTCGAGCAATGTGCTGGGGCAAACGGAGAGACACGCGGGGCCACTTGCCGAGCAGCAGAGCGTTGGTCTCCCACCGAAACACCTCGATGAGATCTTCGATGACGTCGGCCGGTGCCGGATCGTCGCCGTCGGAGAGCAGATGGTGGACCTGCCTGCTGACCAACATGCGCAGGAGATGCCGTGCCGAAATGGTCTGCCCAACCTGGGCACCCAGCTCTTGCTCGGTCAGGGCCATCAAGGTGTCGACATGGGCATCCACGACCGCCTTGGACACATCTCGGCTGTGCAGTTTTCTGAGCGTTTGGTGGTCGGCGCCATCCACGCCAAGAACCATATGCGGACACTGTCGCTCGCGAGTGAGCGGTCGCCAGAACGGCTCTGAGACCAGGACTTCCCTCCCTTCTCTGGATGCGAAACGATTGGCGTCCCGGCCGGCAAGTACAACGAACGAACGCCGGGGAGCCCGAACCTCGAAGACCGGACCGTGTTGCCGGTGCTGCTCGTACAAGAACCCGAGAGGGTCGCGTAGGAGCGGCCAGGCGCTGCCCAGAAACGGCAGTCCCTTCGCTCGTGGAATGATTGAGGCGCTAGTCATGACTTCCCCCGAGGCCATTAATCTAATGTTATTAGATTAACATGGCGAGACCGAGAAAGAGCGAGCGCCAAGAGCCGATTCGCGAGCAGATCCTGGACGTGGCGACCGAGAGGTTCGGACGAAGCGGCTTTCACGCCGTCTCGCTCGCCGAGATTGCCCAGGGCGTCGGGATCAAAGCGCCATCATTGCTCTACCACTTCGGCTCAAAGGGCACGCTCTACGAGGCCGTCGTCGAGCGGTTCTACGGACGAATCGTGCTTCGGCTGATTCCGCCGGACCCAGGTGCCGAACCCCTGCAGCTGATCGTTGGCGTGCTGCAACGCCTGAAGGCTCTCGAAACCGCTGATCGCGACATGCTGGCGACGTTGGTGATCGAGCTGGTGCACGACGGGCGCGGCGGCGGGCAGATCGATCAGGTCCTCGGTCCGATTCTCGAGGCGTTGATCGCGGCGATCCGCGCCTCGACCGAGCTCAGCGCCGACGGCGACCGGCTCCTTCGGCCGATCCTGGCGCTGGTGCTGATGGCCTTCGTCTTCGAACTCGAGAGTGACCGAATCCCGGCTCCAGTCGCCGCACTTCGAGATACCGTTTGGGGAGTCGATGTCGATCCGGGACTGCTCGCGTCCGCCCTTCTTCGCGGTCTGGTGGCCACGCCCTGATAAAACGACACGGGGGTGCAAATGGACCGTGTACACGAGGGCGTCAAACACTTCCGCGAGCGTGTCTTTCCGACGCACCGCGAGCTCTTCGAGGACCTCGCGGACGGCCAGAACCCGGCCGTACTCTTCATCACCTGCGCCGACTCGCGAGTTGATCCGTCGTTGATCACGTCTTCGCCGCCGGGAACGCTCTTCGTCCTGAGAACTGCAGGGAATCTGATCCCGCCCTACAGGAGCGCGCCCAGCGGCGAAGCAGCGACTGTCGACTACGCGATCCGGGCCCTGAAAGTCCGTCACATCGTCGTGTGCAGCCACAGCAACTGCGGTGCCATGGCCCACCTGATGAAGGGTCAGGGTGGCAACACCCCCGTGGACGATTGGCTCGAACAAGCGGCGTCGGTGAGGGTGTCGGCCCTGACCCACTACCCAGACGCGCGCGGCGCCGACCTCGCCGAAGCCGCCGGCTACCTCAACGCCCTCGCCCAGCTCGAAAACCTGCGCACCTGGCCCGAAGTTCGGAACGCAGAGGTATCGGGCGAGGTGCAGCTCCACGCTTGGATGTACCAGATCCCAACCGGCTCCATCCTGGCCTTTGACAAAGATAAAGGCGGATTCGTACCTCTAGAAGAAGCCGGCACCGAGCAGCCTCTCCTGGAGGACCTCTCGACGTGGAGTGCGGTGCTCAACAATGTGGGAAGCCGAACGGACGCGGTCTGCGACGCCATCGTCAAGATCACGTCCTGGCCCCGCCGCGAGGTCATGCAGTTGTTGGCCAGCACGCCCCTGCAGCTACTCACCGGCCTCAGCCACATCGAAGCCGAGGTGGTCGAGACCTGGCTCACCGAGGCGGGCGCCAGCGTCGACATCCGCCGCGAATAGGATTGGGGTCAGGTGGGCCCAAAATCACCGGGGGAAGCGCAGCACGAACGTAGTCCCCACGCCGACCTCGCTGTTGACCGCGATGCTTCCGCCCATCATCTCTACGAGGTCTTTGGTGATCGCCAGACCGAGCCCCGTCCCGCCGCGGGTCCTCGTGGCCGACTCGTCTACCTGCGCAAAAGGCTGGAAAATCCTACCCAGTTCGTCGGCGGCAATCCCGATACCGGAGTCCTCGACAGAGAACGTCACGTCGGTGTCGCTCGCCGAGACGCCCAGGGCGACCCGGCCGCCCTCGGTGAACTTGAGGGCGTTCGCAGTCAGGTTCAGCAAACACTGCTCGAGGCG
>Ga0315336_1002153_pt1 | contig 31857 bp, 24 predicted proteins | sample ASW5metaG_FD_204512 | JGI IMG/M metagenome (GOLD analysis project Ga0315336, IMG submission 204512) | Ammonia-oxidizing marine archaeal communities from Monterey Bay, California, United States - ASW #5 | ecosystem: Environmental > Aquatic > Marine > Intertidal zone | place: USA: California...
GCCTGGACTGCGTTAGCGGATCGGCTTCGATCCTCAACGGGTGAAAACACCCGCCTCCGGTCGAAGCCGATCCGCCGCCTTGCCAGCCGGGCGCCTACGTACTCTCGCCACGGTGTTCATGAATAATCCGGGCTCAGCGAGACCTCCCTCCCCTGAACGGACACGGCTCCCGCCCGGCCGGCGACGAGACCGCGGTCGACCGGGCAAGCGGGCAAGCTGCCCCGATCCTCGGGCAAGAGCTGACTCAGCGGTCCGAGTCGCCACCCGGCCGACGCGACGCGCCCGAGGAGAATCTCGAAATCCCGCAGGTAAGCACGCCCCTCGGCCTCCGCGTGCACAGTGATCACGTTCCCGGCGTCAGGAACGAGCCCGGCGACGACCCCCTTGGAGAAATCATCCGCAGTAGCTCCGTCGCGGCCCAGGACCTCGTCGAGGGTAGGGAGCGTTATCGGGATTTGCGGCAGGGCGAGCACGCGCCCGTCGACGACGGGTCGAAAGGGCCCGCGCCCGCGCGCGTCACTCGCGTAGCGAAAACGGAAGGTCTCTTCGACCGACAGGCTCACATCACTCGCCAGCCAGGCCGGCGAGGCGGTGCACTCCGGAGGGCAGCCGAGGAGGTTCTCGTAGGTTTCGAGCGCGCGCTCGTAGTCCTGCCGAATCACGGTCTCCGACAGCCAGTCGAGGCGGTCCTGCCAGCGAACATGGTCCCAGGCGTGGATCCCGACCTCATGGCCTTCGTCCCGCGCCCTGCGAACCACCGCTCCCCCTCGCGCTCCCATCAGCGGCGCCGGCAGCAAGGCCCCATAAAGGGCCGTACGAAATCCATACAGGGAGGCGGCGCCGGTCCGCAGCATCTTTCCCAGGAAGCCCCTCTTCCTGAACATTCGCAGTACGGCGAGGCCGGAGCGGTCCGGTCCCATCGACGGGAAGATCGACGCGTGAATCTTGCGTTCGGCCAGTACGTCAAGGACACGCGGCAGCCCCTGCCGCAGGCCCTGATAGGTGCACACGTCGACGCGAAGACCCGCGAGCTTTTCAGCCATTCAGGGTTCAGGGGGCAGGGGGACGCGAGCAGAGAAGGAAATAACCAACCGGATCGGACATCACAGTATCATAACCCTCTGCCCCTCCCCTTGGGGCGGAGTCAGTATCAGAGGCGGAGACAGAATCAGAGACAGAATCAGAATCAGAGGAGGTAAAATCTGCCGCAGTATGCTAACCGACACCGAGCCCAGCACCAAGATTTCGGTCGTCGTTCCCATGCTCAATGAGGAACGCAACATTCCCGCGCTTCTGGAGAGGCTCGACGCGGCCCTCTCGGTTCTCGACGAACCCTATGAGGTGCTCTGCGTCGACGACGGGTCGACCGATGGCACCCTTCGCATCCTGCGGGAGAAAGCTCGGGAGCGACCCTGGCTCAAGGTGATCCGCCTCACCAGAAACTTTGGCCAGCACGCGGCGATCATCGCGGGGTTTGACGCGAGCCATGGCGAATGGGTCCTTACCATCGACGCGGATCTGCAAAATCCGCCGGAGGAAATCCATCGCATCGTCGAACAGTTTCGCAAGGGTCATGACCTCGTCGGCACCTACCGAGAGGACAGGCAGGACACCCTTTTCCGTAAGGGCGCCTCCCGCATGGTTAATTTCCTCATGCGCAGGTTTTCAAAGATCGAGCTGCGCGATTTCGGCTGCATGCTCCGTGGCTACTCGAGAGAAGTGGCCCGGGAGATCTCCAACCTCGGCGAGTACAAGACCTTCATTCCTGCTCTCGGAACCCTTTTCGCCTCGAGCCCCACGGAGATTCCCGTGAGTCACGCGCGACGCGTGGAGGGCAAGTCGAAGTACTCATTCACCCGGCTCGTGGGCCTTTCTCTCGACCTTTTCACGTGTGTCTCGCCAGTCCTTCGGCGGGAGGCGAACACAGCTGAGAAGCCGCGGCTCGAAGAACCGCGTTGACACCAAACGTGACGCTAACCCGCTTGCCGAATGCCGCCGATTGGGCTATAACCCTACATAGTTGTTCTACCGTGTCCTTTCCAGCGATGGGATTCCAACGGACGGGATTTAGAAAGGTGTACCGATGAAGTATCTATCTTTGCTCTCACTACCGGTGGCTCTCTGTGTTGCTCTCTCTTTCCTGGGGGCGGCAGAAGGGGAGAAGAAGTGTCCGATCTCCGGGAAACCGGCCAAGGACGACGTCTCTCTCGTCGTCAACGGCGAGACGATCAACTTCTGCTGCAATGGATGCCCCAAGGCCTACAAGAAGAAGATCAACCTCGTAGAGGACGGTGGCCCGACCAACTGCCCGCTCAGTGGCAAGCCGGCCAAGGCGGAACACGCCATCATCGAAAAAACGGCCGAGATGGTTTACTTCTGTTGCAACAACTGTCCGGCCGCCTTTGCAAAGAAGAGTGGCTTCGAGGTCAAGGACGCCGGGCCCCAGAAGTGCCCGATCAGCGGCAAGCCGGCGAAGAGCGCTGACGGCACCTCCCTCATCGTGAACGGCGAGAAGATGTACTTCTGCTGCGCCAATTGTCCCAAGGCTTACCTCAAAAAGCTCGGGGTCGCCAAAACGGACGTGGGCGACTGTCCCATCAGCGGCAAGCCCGGCAAGGAAGAGACGGGACAGGTTCTCGTGACCTCGAAGAATGTTTACTTCTGCTGCCCCAATTGTCCCAAGGGCTACGCGAAGAAACACTACAAGGACGGAGCCGTAATCCCCGCCGCGGCCAAGGCCAAGGTGGACGAGGCGAAATCCAAGCTGGACGAGGCAAAATCCAAGCTGGACGAAGCGAAGAAGAAAGCCAAGCTCTAATACGGATTTTCGGATAAGACAGAATAGAAGTGGCGTGCGGGTCGAGTTCGGCTTGCACGCCGTTTTTTTGTCGGGCGAAGAAGTTGGTGGCGAGGTCCGGCGCGAAGAAGTTGGTCGCTAAGCGCCACGTGAAGAAGTTGAAGAATTAGGCGCCGTGCGAAGAAGTTGGTGGCTCCCTCCTCGGTCGCCACCAAGGTCGCGGTCAATCCATGCGGTAATCGAATCGATTCAAACCGCTTTCGACCGTTAGCCGTACGGTTCGCGACTTTATCTTCTGTCCGTCCACCTGCGTCCGAGCCGAGACGAAATACTCTCCAGGAAGAAGGCCTGACACCAGGAATCGGCCACCCGGGTCGGCAAGCACGCGCTTGCGGATGCCTTCGGCGCTGCGTACGCGCACTCGGGCCCCCGACGCTGCGCTGCCGTCTGCCAGGGTAATGGTTCCCTCGAGACTCTCTCCGCGTTCGAGGTCCACACGCAGCGACGGGGCCATGCCGTCCGCGCCGAGGTAGACGTTCTGGTGTGCCGGTACGAAAGCGTCGTGATTCACGAGGAGCACATATTCCCCGTAGGGCATTTCCCGAAGCTTGAAGGACCCGTCGTCACCCGTCTCGGCCAACGCGTTCCCACCCTGGGCCGCCTGCAACATTGTCGCGGCGACCACAGCAAGGAGTCGATCCTGCTCTCCGCCGGCATTCCCTTCCCGCCGCCCGGCTCGCCGGTTCTGTTGCGCTTCTCGACGGGCCCCCCTGCGCTGCGCCGCCGATCCCACGTCTTCGGCCTGCTCAGAGATTTCGTCGACCGGGAAAAGAAAGATCTGCGCCGCCGCGACCGGCGAGCCGGTGCCCCCCACCGCAACGACGCCACTGACCGCAAGGCCTTCGACGAGAACTACCTGCACTCCTTCCGTCACGGTGCTATCTCGGACCGTGACGCGTACTTCAACTCCCACGTAATTCACTGCCGTCACCTCGAGCACGTAGTCACCGGGAGACAGCTCTTCCAGGGAGAAGACGCCCTGCGGATCGTTGAAGGCCCTGGACTTTTCTCTGGAGCGTCTCCGGTTCCAACCGCCTCCGCTCGCATCTCCACCGCCGTCGCCGTCCTTCTTGAAACCAACCTTGAACCTTGTCACGGGCCCGCCGGTCCCAGCAGCCACCACGAGGCCCGAGATTCCTCCGAGCCCCTCGAGCACGATCGGGACGCGGGTGTTGACCTCGACCTCCTCGAGGGTCTGGAGCACGAAGTCCCTCGCACGAATCTCGAGCGTGTAGGGCCCCTGCCCCAGGTTGCCGACGCGGAATGTCCCCGCGGCGTCGCTCCGCGTGCTCGACTGATCGCTGAGGCCCTCTTCCTCTGGTTTCGCCCTGGCGCGGATCCAAACGTTCTCGACCGGGACGCCGTAGCGGTCCGCGACCGTTCCGGTGACGATGTTCTCGGGAAGCAACCGCACCGCCAGCTGCGAGACCTGCTCCTCGAAAACCGTAGCGCGGGAGAAAAACGACTGAAAGCCGTTTTTCGAGACGGCCACCCCGTAGTCGCCTCCGTCCAGGCCCCGGAGGGCGGCCTGCCCTTCCGGGCCGGTCTTCCGGGTACTTCGACCCGACCGCCCACTCGCACCTTCCTCCGCAGACCGCCGAACCACCCTCACGCTAGCATCAGGGACGGCGCTACCGTTGACGTCCACCACCGTCACATCGAGGCGCCCTCCGAGCTCGAGCTCGAAACGCAGGTCCTCGAGGCTTGTCCCGGGCTCGAGGGAAAATGTCTCCGAGGTGAAGTTCTTGAAGTCGGCGTGCTCGATCGCGACCCGCACCACCGGATTGGCGTTCGCTTCCAGCATAGCGAAGGCTCCTTCGTCATCGGTACGCGCCATGGTCGACTGAATCCGTTGACGGCGGCGCGCCCTCCAATTCCGCTGGCCACCCTCGGCGCTCTCCTCCTTTACAGGGGACACGGTCACCCGGGCTCGTTCCACGGGAGCCCCCAGGGAGTCGGTAACCACCCCGGCAAGTCGCGCCGCGTTCTCGAGGGTGAAGTCCCGGACGTGGACTTCGGACCCCTCGGGGAGGTCGAGCTTTTCGACCATCTGGAGCACGAAGCCCGCTGCACTCACCCGCACCTCTTCGATGCGGCCGGCGGAGAGGCCACTCAGCCCGTAGCGCCCGTCGTCATCGGTCTCGACGGCACGCCGATCCTCCCTCGACAAGCGAAACAACAAGCGGGCCCCGGGGATAGGCCGTCCGTCAGAGCCCGACACCACGGCCCCTTCCAGCCGCAGACCGCTCTGGAGAATGACATCCACTCGCGTTGTGTCTTCCGGCACCACATGGTCCTCACGGTGAGGCAAGAAATCGTCTGCCTGGACACTCAGAGAGTACGTCTCATCCGCAAGCGTATCGAAAGCGTACTCCCCGTCTTCACCGGTCTCCGTTGCAGCCGCTGCACGAAAGAGCGAGACGGGCCTGGGACGCCCACTGCGCTTCCGCTCTCTACTTTTTGACATCAGAACCAACGCGCCTGGTACGGGCTCGCCGCGCGAATCTCTGACAACTCCGCCGAGCACGCGGCCCTGTACGAGGGTCAGCTCCAGCGGATGAGGTTCGAGTGCTGCGCCGACCTCGACGTCGGCGAGGACCGGCACACGCCCCAGCGCTTCGGCCTGCACCATGTAGAGATTCGTCGAGAGGCCCCGAAGCTGAAAGCGCCCTTCCTCGTCCGACTCCGTGCGTGCGTCGGTGGGTCGCAACACTCGAAGAATCCTCGAGGGAAGTCGCCATCCGCTTCCGACTCGTCGGGAGCCCTCGCCGAAGTGCGTAGTAAGGGAGACGGTGGCACCCGGCACGGCCTTCCCGCGCTCGTCGATGACGCGACCGTCGATGCTCCTTGCGGGATCGAGAAGGATTTCCAGGTGAGTCGTCCCCGACTCGATCCCGTCGTGAATACTCCGGGACAAATCGGGCGCCGCAGCGATCACGCGAAACGTTCCCGGTGCCACGCTCAGGACGAACGTGCCCCCTGTGTCGGTCTCCGTGCGGTCGACAAGCTCGGGCGGCCGTTCCCAGCTGCGCCAACCACGATTTCTCTCTTCCACGAGCGCCTCCACCACCGCACCCGGGACCGGTGCGCCATTCGGCCCCAAGACGACGCCACGGATGGAATCGCCGGGACGCAGCTGAAAATTCAGCTCGGAAGACTCGGCAGCCCATGTCCACGCTTCCGTGCGAGAGGAGTGACTGTCATGGCGCGCGAGAACCGTATAGTCCCCCGGCGGAATCGAATCGAGCGGAACCGAGTAATAGCCTTCCGCGCCAGCAGTCGCGCGCGCGATGATGGGGTCACCCGGTACGGCCTCGTGTCCGAGGACTCTTTTCCTGAAGGAGGTGCGTTGCTCCCAGCTGTCCCACACGTTCATCCTGGCAAGCTCGACATAGATTCTCGCGCCGGGGAGGCTCCGGCCATCTTCGTCATCGGTGACCCGGCCGTGGAGGACAGCCCCGACATCCGTCGGCAGAGTGAGCGTCAATGCGTCGCTTGTGGGCTCGGACGCGCCGGTGGGTTCGACCACCGGGAGGGGCCGCTGCCCGAGGGGCGTCTCTGTTGGTTCGGGCTCCACTCCCTGAACGGGAATACCGCCCGAGCGGCGGACGGGCGTCCCGCTCCTCAGCATGAGCCAGAGCACTCCGCCAACTATTAGCAGAGAGGCTAGCAGCGGAATCTTGAGTTGGCGCAACATCGAATCGTTCCAGTTGAGTAGCCTACAGGCACCTGATGCAATGCGCTTGAAAAAAGAGAGAAAACGGGGGGCCCGGCCACCGGGTCGGCTTCTTGCCAGCAGCCACAAACCGTGGTACAAGGCTTGTTAGTCTCGTTAAACTCTTGAGAGTCTTGTTAACTCTCTGCCTGTCCGGCGTTTGCAATCCAGGGCGTGCCGGAAGCCTTTGGAGGAAAAGTAATGTCAAGTCTTCGTGGGGTCACTATCGTCGTGAGCGGGATCGCGCTTCTGGTGTTGCAAGGTTGTGGCGGTGAAAGTCGCCGAACGGGGTCGGACGCTCAGGAGGCGGAGGCCGAGGCGTCGACGACTGAGGCGTTGGAGGCGGAGGCATCGGAGGCCGAGGCGTGGGTGGCCGAGGCGGCGGAGGCCGAGGTGTCGGCGGCCGAGGCCGAGGTGTCGGCGGCCGAGGAGGCAACGATGGAACAGGGCGGCACCACAAGCCAAAAGCCGGAGAAGGTGGCGGAGCCCCTTACCAAGACGTCCTCCCAGGAGTGGACGCGAATCCAACTGAAATCCTTCAAGCTCGCTCGCGATGGGGAGACGGTGACGCTGACGGTCCAGGCCAGCGCTCCGTCCGCCGGGTGGAAGGTCGAGATCCGGCCCATCGCCCAAACCGAAGAGATGCTCGCCGAGTACGAAGTTGTCGGGCTTCCCCCGCAAGGCGCGGCCGCAGCGGTCATCGAGGAGAAGACCGTGACGTACAGTGGGAAAATCGGCGACGACGTCCGGCAGGTCCTGGTGCACGGCAAGGGCGGCGCCCTTTTTCCCGATTGAGGGAGCCTCGAAGCCACACAGCCTCGCTTGACAGTCTTGACCCGCGACCTATAATCGCCTCTTTCCCTCTGCATATACGCTTCCCCTGTAGCTCAATTGGTAGAGTAGGTGGCTGTTAACCACTTGGTTTCTGGTTCGAGTCCAGACGGGGGAGCCAAGTAAACCGAGCCCTGTAAAGAACTTACAGGGCTCTCTTTTTTGGCTCGGTGAACCCTCTATATGGCCGAGTGACCGTAGAGTGACCAGCTCCGGCGGTCCTCAGAGCACCCAAACGGTGGACCCGCTGCCCCAGGTGCTGCGCCAGGCCCGCCAAGACGTTCGAGACGTCATCATGAGCGTTTGGCTCGTGGTCAACCGAGTCCCTGCCACCCCTGGACGTCCGACGCTCGAGCGAGCAGAGCTGCCCGATCAGCCTCGGGTGGTCGAGTAGCTGTACCCGGCCCGAGTTGAGATCCGGCAGGAGAGCCTGATAAAGCTCTGATTTCGGCTTCGCACTCTGCTCGTAGTGGATCCCGTGCTCCCTGAACCGCTCGACCGGCCAGCCACCCGCGAACCGGTCCCCGAAAGTTCTGTGGCAGCCGTAGGACTTCATAAGCTCGGCATACTCGGCCGTCACCTGGTCCGGCGAGAAGGGTGGACGCCTCTCACGCAGGCAGTCGAGCACCTTGATGTCATCTTCGACGTGCCCAATCGCAAGCGTGAAGCTATCGCCACCAGAGCCACCTGAAGGGTCAATGAAGCAGGTGTAGCTCTCTTGGCCTGGCGGGATCTCGTGGCACCCGAACTGCACACAGGCGTCCACAACCTCGCGATCCACGTAATTCTCCAGGTCCTTCCGAAACTCAGCGCCGTACTCTGCCCCGGCGGCAACGGGATCCTCTTCGTAGGCTGCCTCTATTATCGCGGGGTCCACAGCCTGATTCATGCTCAGCGTGTCCGCACGCCAGACCAGAATCGGGTCGCCGTCCTTCCCGTGGTGGGCGCGGTAGGATCGCCACAGGGCACCACGCCTGGCATACGGTGAAGAAATCGCAAGCAGCAGGCTGCCGGGTATCGTAGACATTCCGGGACGCAGACCCTTGATGATCTCGACATCGGGATTCGCCGAGTAATCGTCAGATCTCCAGAACGCGATTTCGTCGGCAATGCACCCGATACATGTATATCCTCGGATCGCCCTGAAAGAACCCGTGTGCACCTCGATACTGACTCGGTTATTCAGGTGGATAGATTCGGTGTCCTGCCTCTCCACCATTCCCGACAACATGGGAATCGTATCGAAAAACCCGCCGATATATCGCATGACGGTACGCGCCTGCCGTCTGTCAGCTGCTCATACCATCAACGTGCCGCGTTCATCTGGAGCAAGGTACTGGCGGTAGTCCCTGAAGCAGGCGAGCCAAACAGCAACGAGTGCAGACACGCGACTCTTGCCACCACGTCGACCAACAACCCCCCAGCCTTCCTTTGCAAGTTCGGTAGGCGGGTCCTCACGCTCGGTATGCTTCTGGTACGTCTCAAGTTCCCCCTTCTCAAACGGGATCGAAAAGCGATTTCAGAAAGACACGCCACACGCCCCACGTCTCGCCGCGGAAGTGCGAACCAAAAAGGTTCGGGTCGTCGAGGGCGCCAAGTATCGTCAACGCAGGAGCGTTGGTTTTCTCTTCACTCATCAAACAGAGTCTACACGGGAAAATCGTCTTCGAAAATAGGGAAAACCCCATACCCAGGCCAGGTGCTCTACCCCGAAACCCGTGGATTATTCCCCACCCCAACGGGTACCCTGGAGCTATAGGTATTGGGTTTCTACCACCACAACCGGTCTCAAAAAGGGGATTTCCCATGAGGAAGCTGCTGATTGTTGCGCTGTTGCTGAATGCAGGGTTTCTGTTTGCGATTTGGCAGCAGCTGTCTGTTGTCGCTGAGGTAGGAGGAGGGGCAGGAGCCAGCCCTTGCGATACCGATCAAACGAAATACAGCCTTGATACTAATGATGACGGCGGTATAGACCTTTCCGATTTCGTTTTCGGGCTCAGTTGGTTTTTCCAGGGCACCGAGGCGCCCAGGGTCTGTCTTGCGACTGACGCCTTGGAAGCACGTATCGCAGCCTTGGAGAACCAGCCTGGAAGCCAGCTCACTCAAGACCAGGTGGACATTCTGAGCAATATGAGCACTGTGCAGATTCCCACCGACGATGTAGGTGGCACAGCCAAAACCATCAGGATTACTGGGTGCAATTTGCAGATCGTGAATGGTCTCGGCCAGACTAACGGCGGGGGCGATCCAGCGAGCAGCATTGTGACCGCCACCAACGCCGTAGGCAACCTCATCGTTGGCTATCAGGAGCTTGGAAATCCTGCCGGCGACGACCGCACAGGCTCCCACAACATCGTTGTTGGGACGCGTCACAACTATTCGAGCGTTGGCGGGTTGGTCATTGGCTACCAAAACACAATTTCTGGCAGCTATTCCTCTGTCAGTGGCGGCTTCGACAACATCAGCAGCCAGACCGCCTCCTCAGTCAGCGGCGGGGCGAACAACATGGCCACCGCCAATTTCTCCTCGGTCAGCGGCGGCTTCCTCAATACCGCCAGCGGCGACAACTCCTCAGTCAGCGGCGGGACCAGCAACGAGGCTAGCGCCGTGAACTCCTCAGTCAGCGGGGGCCGGCACAACACGGCCAGCGGTGATTACTCCTCCGTTTCCGGAGGTGGGGGTCCTGATGCCATTCTTGGAAATGAAGCGAGCTTTAACTACTCCTCAGTCAGCGGCGGCGGAGACAACACCGCCAGTGGTGACCGGTCCTCGGTCAGCGGCGGCACGGGTAACACCGCCAGCCACACCGGCGCCACCGTCAGCGGTGGGTCAGGCAACTCGAGCGCCGGCCCCAACGACCACGACCCGTAGGTCGAGATACCTCAGCCGCTCTGAAGATCCACAACCCCGGTCGACCTGGCCGGGGTTTTCTGTTGGGCCGAGGATCCCAAGCCGCTTACCCTGACCCCATGCCGCACCGTGGAAGGACAACCGCGATCTTGCTTGCTACGGGGGCCGTGGGAGTGGGTCAGTCGACAAAAACCGCTCGGGCCGTTCGAATTCGCTCGGCAGCGTGATGATCAGTCGGTGACGGGACGAATTGTCCTCCACGAGCTCCTCGTCGATCTCCACCTGGATCGGCTCGGAGAAAAACTCGCAGAACTGCCCTTTGTGAACAGCTCTACTTTGGCGTAACTTTTTCATCATCCTGTTTCCTTAGAAGCCCCGTGAGCCAGGCGACGCGAATCACCCTGGCGCGGGGCTGCACTTTTAGGTGGTTTCCGATGTGGAGCGCTTCAGTCGCTCCTCGACGAACGCCTCAAGATCCGATCGGCGGTACCTGATACAGCGCGGCGAGATTTCGATGTAGACAGGTCCGCCGCCTACGAAGCGCCAATGTTCCCAAGTGCGACGCTTGAGCCCGAGAAACTCCGCTGCCTGATCAGTCCTCAGCAGCGTTACGCTGCTTGTGTACCTGTCCATAGCGCAAATCCTCCGTGGTTGCCGTTAGTAACGCGGGACGACAGCACAATGGCCGATTGTCCAACGTCAGCAAAAACGACAGTTTTTGCTGAAGACCTACAGACGCATCGGGGCTGACGGCGACACTCTACACCCCGCACTCATGCTCCTTGAGGACGATGGACTCTCACCCGTCAAGCCATTTCCCACTTGTGGCTCTGGCACCTGGCACGCCGCGGAAGAGCTGGGGTGCGAAACAACGCCGGAGCTCTGTCTGTAGCCCGTCGGTCATCGTCAAATTTGTGAGGAACCGAGAGCGTCGATCTCAGCACCGGACAGGTTCGTGCTTCGTTTGGTACTCCGTTAAGGCTTTACCAGAAACACCTTGACAGATGTTGGGGTTAACGAGACATTGCCCGCCGGGGGAAGTCGAATTCATCCCGCCGCGGGGCAATAAAACGATAGCATTTAAGAGGAGCAACTGTGGGTGCCTGCCACAGAGGAGATAGATTCATGCATACATTCTTCCGGTGCCGCTCGGAGATGCTTTTGTCGATGCGGGCAGCACTGGTGTTCGGCTTGGTGGTGGCCTTCGAGGCCGTCGTGCTAGCTCAACCCATCGTACGCGACGTGCAGTTCCGTCCCTCGCACGGCTTCTACGATGGTCCGCTCGTAGTCAGGATCACCACGACTACGCCCGGCGCAACGATCTACTACACGCTGGACGGTAGTGAGCCCACCCCCAGAGACGGAATCCTCTACGAGGGGCCGCTTGGAATCGGAGGCACGCCCTCGAGAGCCGTGGTGACGTTCAGCGCAGCCGCCTACAAGGACGGCCAGGACCCATCTCCCAGCGCTGCGTCCACCTATATCTTTCTCGATCACGTGCCGAGCCAGCCAGCAGATCCCGATGGCTTTCCCTCCAACTGGGGAAATGCCCCGACCGCAGATTACGCCATGGATCAACAGATTGTGGCAGGCCCGAGCCACAGCGGGCTCATCAGAAGCAGCCTCAGCGAGATCCCGTCGGTGTCGCTGATAACCGACGTCAGCGACGTGTTCGGCCCGGACGGAATCTACTCGAACTCCTTGAGGCACGGGGATGAGTGGGAGCGTTTCGCATCGCTCGAGCTGATCTATCCGGACGGCCGCGAGGGGTTTCAGGTGAATTGTGGAGTTCGCATCATCGGGGGAGCCAGCCGACAACCCGAGAAGACACCGAAGCACTCTTTTCGCATCGTATTCAAAGAGAGATACGGACCAAAGAAGCTGGACTTTCGCCTCTTCGCCGATGGCCAGGTGACTAAATTCGATACGCTCATCCTGAGGTCCAACTTGACCCACTCATGGTTGCACCCCAACTCGACTTCACGCCGCCGCGCGCAGTTCATTCGCGATCAGTTTGTGCGGGACACCCAGCTCGACATGGGGCGACTGTCGAGTCATGGAACTTTTGTGCACCTCTATGTAAACGGTCTTTACTGGGGTCTCTACAACCTCATGGAGCGGCCCAACGCGGAGTTCATCTCGTCGTACCTGGGGGGAGAGGAGGAGGACTATGACGTGCTCAACTCTGGCGAAGCCATCGACGGAGACCGTAAGGCCTGGGACACCATGATGGAGCTGGCCAATGACGGACTCTCCAGCGAAGCGGATTACCTGGAAATTCAAGAGCACCTCGACGTTCCCAATCTGATCGACTACATGCTCATGAACTTCTATGCGGGAACGAGAGACTGGCCGTTTCACAACTGGTACGTTGGCCGAAAACGTGAAGCTGGCGCGCAGTACAGATTCTATAGCTGGGACGCCGAGAACTGCCTGGGAAGCGTCAATGACAACAGAACCAACGTTGATGATGACGACACCCCGGCGCGTCTCTACGACAAGCTGCGAGCGAATAAAGAGTTTCGCCTCCTATTCGCCGACTCCGTTCACGAGCACCTCTTCAACGGTGGCGCGCTGACACCCGACGAAACGCGGGCTCGCTGGAGGGCCTGGGCCGACTTCATCGACACAGCCGTCATCGCGGAATCGGCTCGCTGGGGTGACTACCGACGCGATGTCCATCAATTCGAAGAGGGTCCTTACGAACTCTACACGCGCGCTGATCATTGGCGCCCCGAACGGAGCCGTCTGCTCACGACTTACATGCCGCAACGCTCGGCGAATGTGCTCAATCATCTCCGGAACGCCGATCTCTACCCAGACGTCGGTGCGCCCATCTTCAACCAGCACGGTGGCGACATCGCCCCCGGCTTCGTGCTGACGATGGCACTACCTTCCGGCAACAACGGCAATATCTATTACACGACGGACGGCACGGATCCGAGAGTGCCACTCTCTGGCGCGGTCTCGGGGAAGTCCAGCCGTTACAGTGGCGGGGTGCGGCTGGACCGACACACTCAGGTGAAGGCCCGCCTTCTGAGCGGCGGGACCTGGAGCGCGCTCAACCAAGCCGTGTTCTCCGTACCCACACCTCTGGATCCGCTGAGGATCACCGAGATCATGTACAACCCGATCGACGGTGCGGACGCCGAATTTCTGGAGCTGACCAACCTCGGTGCGCAGACCTTGAACCTGTCCGGTCTGGCTTTCACCGATGGTATCGGCTTCCTGTTTCCGCCGGATAGCGCGCTGGAGCCTGGAGCCTTCCTGGTTCTGGTGTCGAATCCGAGTGTCTTTGCGGAGGTTTATCCCAACGTACCGATCGGAGGGGTCTACAGCAACAACCTGGCAAACGAGGGAGAAAGGCTCCGGCTAGAGGACTTCGATGGCAACACCCTTCTTTCCGTGGACTATGACGACGAGGACTTCTGGCCTGTCGGCGCGGATGGTCTCGGATACTCGCTGGTGCTCGCGAATCCTTCGGGAAACGGCGACGATCCGACCACCTGGCGGGCAAGTGCGGATCTCGATGGCTCGCCGGGGACTGCGGATCCGGCCCCCCTTCACAGCGGCGTCGTGGTCAACGAGATTCTCACCCGCACCAGCGGGCCGTTCGAAGACGCGATCGAACTCCACAACATCACCCAGCGCGATATTGCGATCGGCGGCTGGTACCTGAGTGACAGCCGGGCTAATGAGGCGAGCCTGCAGAAGTTCGCCATTCCCCCTGGCACCGTCATCAAAGCGGGCGGCCACATCGTCTTCTATGAGTTTCAGTTCAACTCCAGCGGGGGTGGGGCCGGAGTCGGGGGGGTTCGCTTCTCCCTCAGCAGCAGCGGCGATGGAGTCTACCTCTCGGCGGCGGATGCCGGTGGGGATCTTACCGGGTACATCGTGGGACACGAGTTCGAGGCGACTGAAACCGGAGTGTCACTAGGGCGGTATTTCACGAGCGCGGGACAGGACTTCACCGCATTGGAGAACCGCACGTTCGGAGTGGATGCTCCGCAAACCTTGCAGGAGTTTCGCACGGGCCAGGGTGCGGCCAACGCGCCACCGAGAGTGGGTCCGATTGTCATCAACGAGATCCTCTACAATCCGCTCAACCCCGAAGACCAGTTCCTGGAGCTTCACAACCTGAGCAACACGGAGGTGACTCTCTTCGACGCCAGTAGCGGTCTGGGATGGCAAATCAGCGGTGTCCAGGATGAGGACGGCAGCGACGATTTTGAGCTGGGCCCCAACGCGGTGATCCCGGCGGGAGGCTATCTTGTTGTCGTGGGGATCGATCCCACGGAATATCGCAGCCTCCATGGTGGACTGAACGGGGTGCGGGTCGTGGGCCCCTTTGCCGGGGCGCTGGACAACTCAGGGGAGAGAATCCGGCTCTCCAAGCCGGCAGAGGGAGCCGCTGGGTCGTACGTTCGGATCGATCAGGTTCGCTACAACGACAAACCGCCCTGGCCCCTCGAGCCCGACGGCGATGGACCCTCCCTCGAGCGGCGCATGTCATCGGTGTATGGCAATGACCCCATCAACTGGGGAGCCTCCTCGAGCGCTGGGGGATCTCCTGGAGTCCTCAACAGCGTTGCGGGCAGCGTCGGCAGCCCCGGCGGGGGCACCCCGGGCGGCGGCACCCCGGGTGGAGTCCCGACCGTCGCAGGCGGCGGAGGAGGAGGAAGCGGGGGCGGCGGCTGCTCGCTCGCAGGCAGGGCCGATGCTCCGGCGGCCCCACTCGAGTGGATGTTTCCTTACGCTCTGCTATGGGCGGGATATGTTGTTGCGCGCCCAAGAAGACGGTGCCGGTGAGTTAACTCTTCTTCCCGTTCCCGTTCCCCTGCCCCTCCCCGTGCCCTTCCCCGTCCCCCATGGAAGCGCAGCGCCGGCTTGGATCGTCGAACACTTGCTAGGGGGCCTATCCCCACACGCTTGCCTCAAGCGTAGGCCAGAACGGGAACGGGGTCGGAAAGAACGCGGGAACGCCGGAGCAATGCTGTAAGCTTTGCATCCATGAAAGCCGCTACGGTGAGAGACAGGATGGCTTCATTGTCGCGGCTCCTGCTCGGCTACCTCGTTTTTGTGGGAATACTGGTGGCCCTGAAGAAGCTGGCACCCGAGTGGACCGTAACAGGAACCGTGGCCGCTTGCTTTCTCGTGCCCTTCGTGAGCGCTACTCACCCGACACGGAGGTCTTTGTTTCAGCCTCGGTGGAAGGCTACGCTCCAAAGCCTGTATGATGGGGGGATTGCATCGCTCGTGCTACTTCCGGTGTTCCTGGGGGTCGTTTACTTCCTCGGAGAGTGGAGCCCGCAGCCCCTTTCCGCTAGTTCGCTGACCGAACACGCTGTCCGTGAAATCCTGGCGGTTGCGCTCCCCGAGGAGTTTTTCTTCCGGGGCTACCTTCAGGGAGAGCTCGATCGAGTGTGGAAGCGCCGCGTCCGCGTCCGCGGAGCGCCTTGCGGTTGGGGGCTTCTCCTCGCAGCCGCTCTTTTCGCGTGCTCCCACGTCCTTCTCAGAGGTGAAGTGCGAGCGCTCCTTGTCGTTTTCCCAGGGCTGATCTTCGGGTGGCTCTATGCGCGCCGGCGATCCATAGCTGGACCGGTCATCTTTCATGCCGCGTGCAACTTGAGCCGGCTTGCCTGCCCCGGCTGGATGTAACGAATGCCTCTCGAAAAAAAGAGCGCCCGGTTGCCAGCAGTAACCGGGCTCGCTCTCTTGCTCCTCTACTCTCTGGGTGTTCTGGGCCACGACCTGTGGACTCCGGACGAACCGAGAGTGGCAGCGATCGCCCAGCAGGTAGCCGAGGGCGCCTGGGTCGTTCCCACCCTGAACGGTTCACCCTTCCTCGAGCAACCACCCCTCTATTACTGGTGCGTCGCCCTGGTTTACAAGCTCTTCGGTTTCGATCCGCCCGAAATCGGCCGCATCGTTTCGTCCCTCTTCGGCCTGGGGGGCCTCCTGGGGACGTACCTCTTCGCCCACCACCTCGCGCGACTGCGAGGCAGCGCCGAGACGGCTCGGGCAGTAGGCGCGCTGGCGGCGCTGGCACTCGGCCTTTCGGTGGAATACCTGAACACGGCCCACCGCGTCGTGGTCGATAGCTCTCTGGCCTTCTTCACCACCCTCTCGGCCTATGGAATCTTCAGAGGGTTGACCGCGGCACGGCCGGGACCGCGATTCTCCTGGCTGGTTGCCGGCTACGCTTCAGCTTCCTTCGCGTTCCTCGCGAAGGGCCCGATCGGCCTAGCTGTTCCTGGCCTCGCCCTCTTCGCGATGGTCGTCGCGTTGCGTCAACCGCGGTGCTTGCGACGCGCTCACCTCTGGCTCGCACCGGTCTGTTTCATCACGATAACCGGACCCTGGTCTTATCTTTTTTATCAGGAAGCCGGATGGGCGGGATTCGCGGAACTCCTCGGGACGCAGACCCTGGGACGAGCCCTCCCCATCGCGGGAATCCACCCTGCCCACATTCGACCTTTCTACTATTACGCGGTGTACACGCCGGTCCTGCTCCTGCCAACGACGCTGTTCCTCGCCGGAGCCATCCTGCGGCGGTTTCGTGAGGGGGCCACGCTCCGTGCCGCGGAACGGACGGCATATGACCTGTGCTTTTGGTGGTTCGGGGCGGGTTTCCTCCTGCTGAGTCTGGCGATGACAAAGCGCGGGCTTTACATGGTTCCGCTTTATCCCGCCGCGGCGGTTGCCGGGGCTTACTGGCTTGAAGCGTATCTGGAAAAGAGGGCCAACGGACGTTACGAACGGGCACTGGGGCACGTACTCGCGACCCTGCTCCTTGTTCTGGCCCTTGCCTTACCGATCGCGGCGATGGTCTTGAAGGCGGATGCCATCGCAGTAGCCATCGTCGGGGGTGTCGTCGGAATCTCGCTGTCGGTAGCCGTTTGGGTCGCTGCTTTCGGGGACCGGCGGGGAACCGTGCTCTTCCTGACCGTCACCGGCTTCACCACTCTCTCCCTGGGAGCCGTGACTTCCGTGGTGCCAGCCATCGACGAGATCAAGTCCCTGGCTCGGCCTTCGCGGCTGATTGCTTCCGTCATACCCGCGGACCAGTCGATCCACGCAATGCGGCCGGACGAGACGACAGAAGGGATGATCCCTTTCTACACCGGCAGACCGCTGGAGCCTCTGCGGAGCCCGGAGGAACTCGAGAAAAGGCTGGCCCGGATCGGCAGGGTGTACCTTCTGACGGTCGAGAAGCGACGCTACAAGCCTGGCTCTTCCCGCTGGAAGAAGAGCCGCACCGGATCCGTTGCACACCTCCCGCATGAGGTTCTCCTCCACCATCAGCATCCCGTCTGGCCAACGAGAACGTTTCGGGTGCTCCTGTTTCAGAGGCAGCGGTAAGGGAGGGTTTCGGTGTTCAGTGTTCAACTTCGAGCCCGAGCCCGTGCCCGTGCCCGACTCCTCGGTAGGACGCGCCGTCTAGGTCAGCATCACGACGCTTTGCAATCGCCACATCCAGCCCCTCGTGGTCCAAGGGGTTCACCGTGATCTCCATTCCGGGCAGGGGCACGGGCTCGGGCACGGGCACGAAGATGAGTCCCTGATTCCAGTAACCCGGCGCCGCACTACGGCAGCAGCGAATACACCGGTCGGAAACCGCGCAGGTAGTGCCTACGATTCGGCGGGAAGCCGTCGCGGCAGGCGGAGCGGCTGCTCCAGGCGAAAATGGCCCAGCTACCGCCCCGACAGACGCGGAGAACAGACTTCGAGTCCGACTCGAGCAGCGGATTCCTTGCGGTGGCGGCGGGCTCCCCGTAGAAGCGTTCGTCGAAGACGTCCGCGCACCATTCGGAGACATTTCCATGCATGTTGTGAAGGCCGAACGCGTTCGGTTGGAATGAGCTCACGATAACGGTCTCCTGCCTGTAGACTCCTTTCGGTCCGCCTCCGTAGGGGTACCTGCCGTTGAAGTTTGCGTTGGAGGTGCCGATGCTCTCTCCGAAGGCGAACGAAGTTTCGGTTTCGCCTCGGCAGGCGTATTCCCACTGGGCCTCGCTGGGGAGTGCAAGCCCCGTTCTCCGACAAAACTCGCTCGCCTCCTCCCAGGAGATGTTCTCGACGGGTAGCCGGTCGCCCTGGAAGCGCGACGCGTTCTGCTCCATGACCTGCGTCCACACATCCTGGCTCACCTCGTACTTGGCAACGAGGAAAGGATCCAGAGTCACCCGATGACGTGGAGCTTCACTGCGCAGGTGCTTCTTCAGGAAGTCGGCCGTCAAACGGTCCTCGACGGTGCTGTCGATCGCTTTCGAGACCTGCTTGCGCTCGTCCCCCGTGCTTCCCATCCAGAAAGTTCCGCCCGGAAGTAGCACCATGATGATGTCGGTGCCTTCCTGACGGTACTCGGGATAGCCCTCTCCGTTTCTCATGACGTAGGTAAACCCTTTGATCTCGCTCCGACGGAGGCGCTCCCTTCCAACACTGACGGACATCACCACCGGTTCCGACTCGTTTCCGGCCTCGTCCCTGGCCCGGACCTTCAGAAACGGGTTTTCCTTTTCCAAGACCACGTCGATCGTCCAGATACCTTCCTTCACTCGAGCCGGCTGGTCATTCACGACAACGCTCACGGCCAGAGAGTCTTCCACCGTCCCGGAGAGCGACACCTTCCCAGGTCGAAACGGCTCCGTTGTCCGGTCCAGGGTGACAAGGGGCGGCGTACGATCGCACACCACCTCGAAGCCCCTCCTCGCCTCGTTCCCCGCTCGATCGAGCCCTACGATCTCGATTCGCGACTTACCCTCGGCCAGGGACACTTCCCGCTGAAAGTTTCCGGCGTCTCCCGCTGGAGCCACACTACCGCCAATCGACACGCTTGCAAGCTCACCCTCGTCCGTGGCCTTGACGCGGACGAGAGCGGTCTCTGCCCGAGTCACGAAGACCCCGTCCACACCTGATTTCTCCTCAATTCTCGCCACACGGGGCTCGAGTATCTCTATTTGCGGAGGTAAGGCATCAACACGCAGAGTGCGAGTCAGCCGAGTGATGCCTCCCGCCGCATCGGAGGCCTCGCATACGAGCGTCTGTTCGCCATCCCGCAGAGGCACGGACAGGTGCCAGCTCTCCCCTCGCACCTCTACCGGCAGCTGGTTGACAAGAACCGTCACTGCGGTAGCGTCGCGGACGGTTCCCGAGACATCGCAAGGAGAACTCTGCCAGGTGTTCTCTTCGGGGCTTGTCACCGCGAGCTCAGGTGGCTGGGTGTCCAAGGTGAGCACGAGATTCTTGGTCATCTTCGGACCGTCGTCCCCCTCGAGGACCACCTGGATCTGGATGGTCTGGCGTCCTTCGGAAAGCCCCTCTACCACGGCATCGAAACGACCCGCGGCGAATTTTGCCGGTTGGCCGTGAACGGTCACGCGGTGAACGATCCCCTCGTACTCGACGGCCCCTCGGACGACGCAGGTAGGCTTGCGGAGGGCGCGCCCACCGGTAGGTTCGAGAATGCGAAATCCCTTCCCTACCGCGGAAGTAATCTCCCGCTCGTAACGGCTCGCGAGCCGGCGCCCCAGGGGGCTCGGATTGATTTCGAGAGACCGGCGAGCTTCCCGGTAGGCCTGCGCGGCGTTTCCCTGAGCCTGAAAGCGCTCGGCGAGACGCCGGTGCACGAGGCCCAGATGGTCCCGGGCTCCCGGATACTTCGGAACGAGCTCGAGGACGCGCCCCAGCTTCCGGGCCGCGGCGTCTAGGGTTCCGGGCTTCTGCAGCTCGAGGAGAGCCTCCTGATAGAGATCATCGACCTCTTCTCGTGGGTCGCGGGACGGCGCCTCCAACGTCGCGGTGCCCGTCCCGCCCCGGTCTTCTTTCGCGACGGTTTCCACCGGCACGCTTACCCTCGCTTCGGTCGAGGCGTGGACGAAGAGCCGGTCCAGGCCCAGAACGTTGCCCTTCGTCGATGCCAGGTAGTTGGTCACCGCGTACCCTGCCCAGCCCAGTGCCAAGACCAGAAGGAGCAGAGTCGTCACGGAGCGTGCAACACCGCGCAGAAGGAAGGGCCTCCGTTTCCCAGGGTCCGTCTTCTCCGCCTTCGCTTGCAAGACAATGCCGGGGGCATGCTCCGCGGTAGGCATAAGGGCCCGCGCCTGAGTCTGCGAGCCGCACTTCGAGTCCTCGGCCTGTTGCACGCGAACCTTGGCGAGGAGTTCTGGCGGCGGTGGCGACACTACCCGGCACTTCGAGGTGCCGGTGCCAGTGTGCTGATCCTTCAGGCTTCCCTTGAAGCGATGCTTCTTGGCCAGTTCCCCCAAGGCCTGCACAAGATCCACCCCGGTGCGAAATCGCTTCTCCTGCTCCTGTTCTGTACACTTGCGCAGAAAACCCACCAGCCCTGGGGGCAGGTCGGGAATTTTCGCTGTAATGTCCGGAAACGGCTCGGTGCAGACCCGGCGCATGATCTGAGTCTTGACGTTCCCGCCAAAGGCGTCCTTCCCGACCAGGAGAAAATAGAGCGTCGCGCCCAGCGCCCACACGTCTCCCGACGGTCCTACCTTGAGGAGGCCGTCCCACTGTTCCGGAGGCATGTACCGTGGCGTTCCCATGGCCACGTCCGAAACGGTCAGACCAGCCTTGGGTTCCGCTTCTTCTCGCACGCACCCGAGCCCCAGGTCGGCCAGCTTCACTTCTCCCCGTGTCGATATGAGGATATTGTCGGGCTTGACGTCGCGATGGACGATGCCTTCGCGGTGAGCAGCGGCAAGACCCCGAGCTGCCTGGAGCACGATGGTCACGGCCTCACCCACCTCGAGCGGCCCCTTCTTGCGCCCCACGCGCTCGCGAGCCGTCTCTCCCTTCACGTACTCCATGACGAGATAGTGGATGCTGTGGCGGTGGTCGACGTCAAAGACTCTGACGATATTCGGGTGGTTCACCCTGGCCGCCAGCCTACCCTCACGCTCGAAGCGCAGGACCATCTGGTCATTGCCCGCGGCAAGGTACGGCAGCAGGCATTTCACCGCCACGTCGATGTCGAGCTTGATGTGCTTCCCGCGATAGACCGCCCCCATGCCCCCTTTGCCGACCTTGACATAGAGCACACAGGAATCGAGGACCTTGAAACCGTCGACTTCGGGAACGTCACGAAGTAACGGATCGTCTCGGATATCTGCCTTGTTCTCGGGGGAAGAGCTCGCCACTTACAAAGTCCCCCTAGCAATCCGTTGAAGAGGTGCTTCGTTTCGACCACCGAGCAATTTTCGTCAAGGCTCGAGGAGCAAAACGCAGGCGATAGTGGACGCGACCGAGGAGGGAGCGTTCACCCCTCCGCTGATTTGCCGAGTATTTGCGACGCCGAGATGGGCGACAGAGATGGGCAAAAGGGGGGCCGATTCTCGTAGAATTTGACTTCTTCAACGGGCTGCTAGTCCTTTTGTTCCCCGACCCCGACTTCCTCGTCCGCCCGTTCCAGATTTTCGGTGAGGGCGTTGATGGAGTTCATGGCCCTGGCTCTTTCCGCCATCTGCTGTGTCTCGAGGTATTTCGTCCAGTACTGCCTGTCGTCAGACGAGAGACTATCCCACCATTCCTGATCCATGGCCATCCGCTCCAGGATGGTGTCGATGTAGCTCTGAAAGTGATCCCGCTGAGCGCAGAGTGCAGGCAGGTGTCGAGGCCCATATTCACAGCCAGCGATGAGGGCCGCAAGCAGGAGCGTCGCTATGGCTCTCTTCATGTGTTGGGTTCTTTCCGACAGGAGTTTACGTAAGAGCACCACCAACTTTCTCGGAAGTACGTCTCGAGGCGTATACCAAAAACTATCATCCTTTCGGATGCTGAACACCTTCCCGTACTCGTTCCCGTTCCCCTTCCCGTTCCCGAAAGCATCCAACCACGCTCCGGATAACCTTCTGGTCTGTTGTAACCGCGTTTACCCGTTCATATACTGAGAAACTCTTATGGGAATGAAGTCCACCGCATTGAAACCGGTCGCCACAGAGCGTGTGGAGACCCGGTATCGTCGCATCGTCACGCCGGTTCCGGTGCCGGAGTCGATTCCGATCATCGAGAGGCTGCGGGCTGTCGAACCCGTATCGATGTCCGGGATGCCACCCACACTCTGGCAGGAAGCGGAAGGCTTCGCCGTCCGCGATCCCTACGGCAACCAGTGGATCGACTTCACCAGCGGGATCCTGGTGGCAAACTCTGGCCACTCTCATCCGCGCGTTCTGGATGCCATCCACCAGATAACCCTGATCCTGCTGGGCAAGGGATTGTCGTCGAGCGTGCCCGTGTCAGCCGTCATCGGGCCGCGGTGGTTGATGGACCTGCCGGTGCCCGGTGAGATGTCCACCACCCACGGGGGCAACCCACTGTGCGCTCGAGCGAGCCTCGCCAACCTCGAGGTCATCGAGGAAGAAAGGCTGGTTGAGGCGTCCGCCCGAACCGGGGCGCGCGTTCACTCCGTCCACGGCAGGGGACTGTTCATCACGGTACACCTGAATCAGCCCGAAACCGGTGAGCCGGACATTGCCCTCGCCGATGCCGTGGCCGAGGAGGCCGTGCGCCGGGGGGTGATGCTGTTCACTACCGGGCGCGGCTGCCTTAAAATCGCGCCGCCCCTGTCGATCGAGCTGGAAGCAGCGCTGGAGGCGGTCGGCGTCCTCAGGGAGTGCGTGCTGGCTCTGAAAGACCGCCGAAGCTGAGCCCGGATTCCGGGAAAAATTCGGGCTTTCAGGGCCCACTGGCTCCTTGCAATTTTTTCCACCAGTGGGAAACTTATGCCGCACTTACAGCGTTCCTTATTGTGGGGCGGTCTCCCGACCGCCCCACCGGTCGGACAGGATCCAGAAACTCCCAGGAGAGCCGTGTCATGAACCAGGAAAACAGCAGCGATCGTCTGAGTCGGCGCGACTTCAACAAGCTTTCCATGGCCGCCCTCGGGGGGGCGCTGTCGGGCGCTTTCCTGTCCGGCTGCCAGGGGGACAAGGAGGCGCCGGCGCCCAAAGGCGACGTACCCAAGGGCGACGTACCGGCTGCAGCCGCCGAGGTCCACGTCTGCCGCGGCTTGAACGGTTGCAAGGGCAAGGGAACCGGTGGCGACAACGCGTGCGCAGGACAAGGCAAGTGCTCAACGGCGCCGGCCCATTCCTGCTCCGGGAAGAACGCCTGCAAGGGTCAAGGAGGGTGTGGCGAGAAGCCGGGAGACAACGAATGCAGCGGCAAGGGCGGTTGCGCAGTGCCGCTCCAGGATCACGCCTGGGGGAAGGCCCGCAAGAGTTTCGAGGAGAAGATGAAGGCCCAGGGAAAGGCGATCGGCGAAGCACCGGCAAAGGGCTAACTAGCTGCTCAGCACGGAAAAGGTAAAGGTTTTGCCACGATGAACTTACCCCGTCTGGGACATCCCAACCTGGGTTTGGGTGTCGGGTTGCGCACGGTCCATTTTCCTTACATCCTCGAGAACCATCCCAACGTCGACTGGTTCGAGATCATCTCAGAAAACTTCATCGACTCGCGCGGCCGCCCGCGGTACGTGCTGGAGCAAATCGCGGAACGCTACCGCGTGGTGATGCACGGCGTTTCCCTGTCGATCGGCTCGACCGACTCGCTCGATTTCGACTATCTCCGGAAGCTGAAGGCGCTCGCGGACACCATCCGCGCGCACTGGGTGTCCGATCACGTCTGCTGGACGGGTGTGGCCAGCCGCAACACCCACGACTTGCTGCCGATTCCGTTCAACGAGGCGACACTCAAGCACGTCGTCGAACGCATCCGCATCGTACAGGACGTTCTCGAGAGGCCCCTCGTGCTCGAGAACCCGAGCAGTTACATCACTTTCACCGACTCCACGCTGAGCGAGTGGGAGTTCATCACGCGGATGGCCGAAGAAACCGACTGCGGTTTGCTGCTCGACGTCAATAACGTCCATGTCTCGAGCTTCAATCACGACATGGACCCTGATGAGTTCATCCGCTCCATCCCCCACGAGCGTGTGGTGCAGTTCCACCTGGCGGGTCACACGAATTGTGGAACGCACCTGATCGATACGCATGACAACCACGTGATCGACCCGGTGTGGGAGCTCTACCGCCTGGCGCATGAGCTGACCGGTGGCGTTTCGACGCTTCTGGAATGGGACGCCAGGATCCCCCCCTTCCCGGTGGTCCACGCGGAGGTGCTGAAGGCCAAGCAACACATGCACGCGGCGCTCGAGCCTCAGCCGGGAGACGCCGAGGAAATCGAGGGAGGAGAGATCGGGCGCGAGGAACCTCTCGCGGAACCTCTCAGAGACGGGAAGGAACCGTCCCGGGTGCCCCACCCCTTGCACCACGTCCTGCCCGAGGTGCGGTAGATGGATCCGGAGAAGCCGTCCCGAAAGGAATCGTCCAAAAAGAAGCGCGGCAGCCCGGAACTCCGCGGGCTCGATGTCGTCGAGCACTGGTTCCAGGCCGTCGTCACCCATCCGGCTGGAGTCCGGGAGGGCATCGAGTCCGAGGACGCGCAGCGCCTGATTCCTCTTAGCGCGAATCAGCTCGAGCGCGTGATCCGGCGCTCGAAGAACCTCACCGCCGCGGAAAGGCTCTCCGTCTATGCCAATGCTTACTACGCGCGCCTGCTGGAGTGTCTCGGCGACTCCTTTCCGGTGCTGAAACGAACGGTGGGCGAGGAGGCGTTCAACGACCTCGCCTTCGCGTACCTGCAGGACTATCCGTCCCGCAGCTACACTCTGTCGCGCCTGGCGGACGACTTCCCGCGCTACCTGGAAGAGACCCGGCCCGACCGTGACAACGTCCAGGATCCGGATGACAACCTCCGGCAGCCGGACGCGGTCGACTGGCCGGACTTGCTCGTGGATCTCGCCAGCCTCGAGTGTGCGATCGCCAAGGTCTTCGATGGCCCCGGCGTCGAGAACAGCACCCTCCTCGGCGAGGAGGAGCTGCGCTCCGTCTCCCCCGACCGATGGCCCGCGGCGCGGCTCGTGCCGGTGGTCTGCCTGAAACTCGTCCGCTTTCGTTACCCGGTCAACGACTACTACGCCGCCGTGCGACACGGCAAAGAGGGCGTCGACGTACCTTTGCCGGATCCGGGCGAGCAATTCGTCGCCCTCAGCCGCAAGAAGTTTGTCGTCTGTCGCTACGAGCTCTCCCACCCGCAGTTCACTCTGCTCGGCGCCCTCGGAGACGGCGCCACCATCGGTGAGTCCATCGAGCGTATGGCCGAGGTCACGGAGATGGACACCCAGAGCCTCGCGGAGTCCCTGCGCAACTGGTTTCGCGGCTGGACGGCCGCGGGCTTCTTCGCGACGATCGACAGCGGGTTTTCCGTTGGTTAAGGGGATCGGCGCGTCTATACTGCGGGTATGAGGGCCCTGGCGAGAAACACCGCAGTTTTCGTCCTGCTGTGCGGGGCGCTCCTGTGCAGGGGGGGGATCCTGGCGCAGCAAGGCGGTGAGACGGGCCCGGATCCGGTGGTCTACCAGATCGAGGGGGAAGACCACAATGAGCTCGGGCTGTATCTCGCGCTGCTGGGGGATGTGGATGGCGATGGGATCCAGGATTTTGCCGCCAGCCGCCTGACGCCCCAGCAGGCCCCGGACGTAGTTAGCCGCATCGACATTTTTTCCGGCAAGACCGGGACCCTGATCCGCAGCTTGCTCCGGCTTGCAGGCGTCGTCCAGATGCCAGACCTCGACGGAGACGGAGACCCTGAGCTCGGGGCTGTCGGACCAGAAGGCCTGAACGTCATCTCCCCTCGGACCGGAGAAGTCTGGTACAAGACGCGCGCGCCCTTCGGGATCCACGGCGTCTCGGGCCCGGCCCTGACGCTGCCGGATCTCGACGGAGACGGTGTGGGAGAGTTCGCCTATGGAGACCCGAAGGCGGATTTCGCCGACAATCTGACGCTCCCGGACGACCTCTGGGACATCGGGCGGTTGAGCGTGCTGTCGGGAAAGACGGGGCGCCTGCTCTGGTTCCGACAGGGGGCTGTAAAAAGCGCTGGGTTGGGTCGTGTCCTCGTACTCTCAGGGGACCACGATGGCGATGGGGTGCCCGACATTCTGACCTACGGGACGCTCGGAGAACAGAAGCCGCACACGGTTTCCATCTTCAGCACGGTGACGGGCGAGATGCTCCGGAGCTTCTGGCCCGGAGAGGACTTTCAGCAGTTCGGCCGGCGCATGGCTTCCCTGGGGGACCACGACGGAGACGGCTTTCCCGAGGTGGCGATTGCCGCGAGCTGGCACAAGGAAGGCTCGCCGGGCAGTCGGGACGGCGGATTCAAGGGCTGGGTGGGGATTTTCCGCATGCCGGACTTCGAGCTCGAGCGCAGCTTTGTCGGCCGCGACTACAACCATCAGTTCTTTGCTGGGGACCAGCTCGGCACCAGCCTCTCCACGGCCGGCGACGCGGACGGGGATGGGATCCCGGATCTGTTGATAGGAACGCACCGGTCCGATGCCAACCGCGTCTTTCAACAGGGACGTCTCTACCTCCATTCGGGAGCGACGGGCGAGGTCCTGACCGTCTACGGAGGGCCCCAGGAGCTACGGCACGCGCCCCTGTTCGCGCTCCCTTCCCCTCTGGACGATCTCGATGGGGACGGGCGGGATGAATTCCTCGTCGCGTCTCACCAGGAAGATCTCGGCTCCCCACCGGCCCAACGGAACCTGGCCGGAAGCATCCGCGCCCTCCGGTATGACCCCACGACCCCCCGCTTCATTCGTGGCGATACCAATGACGACGGGCGCGTCAACATCACGGACGTCTACAACATCGTCCGGGCCCTGTTCGAGCCCACGTCGCTCGCCTGTCCCGCGGCTTACGACGTGGACGTCAGCGGTACCCGGGATCTCGCGGACGTCTGGGGCCTGATTTACTATCTCTTTCGCGACTTCCGCACCAGCGGTCTCACCATCCACGCGCCGGCGCCGCCCTACCCCGAGTGCGGCACCTACACGCTCATCGAGCCGATTCCCTTCGTCTCTCTCCTGCCCTGCGCCGGCTCGGAGGCATGCGCGGAGTAGGCCGCATGGTGGAGCAGGCGTCCCGCCTGCCTCCAACCGATGGGAGCCATCGAGCAAGACATCCGGGCTGCTACCGCTCGCAGGTGAAGTCGGCGCATCCCAGGTTCCCCGGATCGCCGGGAGGTTCCGGGTCGATCCCGCACGCCTCGCTCGGGGCAGGGATCGGCGCCCCTCCCCGGAAGAGATGCGTCAGGAGGTAAATGGCGTCACTCATGTCGGGGTTGCTGTCGTTGTCCACGTCGACGGCGTTCCAGCAGTCCACGAACTGCCCCTGACCCTGAAAGAGGACGTCGAGGATCGTGATGGCGTCGGACAGGTCGATCTTCTGGTCGACGTTGGCGTCGCCGCGCACGAACGGGGCGTCGAAGAGGGTCTTCCTTCCCCGGAAAGCGTTCCGGATCTGCGTCCCATGGGGAGGGGTGGGACAACCTCCTTGCGTTTTACAAAAAGGTGGTTCGGAGTCGATCGCAAGCAGCTCGTCGACAATCGAGTGATCCCAGGCGTCGAAGCGCATCGCCTGGCCCTCCGGACCCCAGTGGGCGTGCAACCAGTGCAGCAGGAGGCCATGGGCGACTTTTGCCCTCTCCCGATCCCCCTCTTCGAGCAGTACGCGCAGCGTCCAGAAGGCATCGCCTACATCGGCGCGTATCGGCTTGCGGGAATCGCCGTCCGTTCCCAGCTTGAAGCTGAAGTCCGTCGGCTCATTCTGCCCGTGGTAGCCGATTTTCGGCTCCTCGTTGGTAAACGCGGTCAACGCATCCGCAATCCCATCCTCCGCCTGCCGGTTGTCGTTCTCCGTCGTCCGCGTCAACGAAAACACGATGTGGTGCCCCACCTCGTGACTGAAGACCGTCGGGACCGAGTCGAAGATAAAGAACTGCACGTGCGGAATGGCGCCAACACTGCGAATGTACCGTGTACTGCTGAAGACGCGCGCCGGTTCGTTCTCCTCGGGCGCAGCATAGAACTGGAAGACGCCCCCCCCGTCCATCGGCCGAACTTCGAGCGGCTCGATTCCCTGAAAGGTCTCCGCCATGGCAAACCCCTCCACGGTCTCTTCGACAAAGCGGAACATGCGCCTCGCGTGGTGGTAAGTCTGCAGCCACCAGGCCCTCATCACGTACTCATCCCTCTCCACACCGCCGTCGTTCAAGACAGGAGAGAAGGTCTCCGCCGCCGCCTGGGCAACCGTGACGTCGGGCACTCCGTCTCCGTTGACATCGTCGGCGGGGCTCAGCGGGAGGGGCCGCGTGCCCCCGTCGGCGGGCACGATCCAAAGCAAACGCTCGAACTCATCCGGCTCTCCATTCTGTCCCGGGTGGCAGATGCCGTGCTCCATGGAAAACGACAGCACCGCGTTGTCCTGGTTGATCCGCGTCGTGAAGAATCCCGCGGAGTTCGTCGTCGCGATAACCTCCCCCTGTTGATTCCGCACCACGCTGCCGTCGAGTCTGCTCAGCTGGGCTCTCTCTAGTCGCCGAGGGCTCCCGAAAATGTCTTCCCGCCGCGGAGAGACCCCGTTGACCCAGCCGTTCACCCCGATCGTCCCCGGCGGAGCACAGAAGTGCTTCACAACCTGCCGTCGCGCGAGGAGGTCGCCCGTGCGCGCGTCGAGGATGTGCTCGGAGCGGTCTCCCTCTGGATCCGTCACCCTGAGACTCCAGATCGGAATGGCTACCGGCGGATCCGCCTCGGTGAAGCCGATCTGGAACTTCGAGTTGCCCACCGTGCTGCCGTCCCCCGTCGTCGAGGCGATCAAGGCCTCTAGCTCCTGGAACTCGCCCTCGGGATCCGGGCAGTCGCGGATGATGAAGGACTTGATCCAGCTGAGCTCACCGTTCTCGCGCAGGACCACGCGCAGGTTGGCGCCGCGCACCGGGATTCCAGCCGTCGTGGTCTGCGGGAAGATGAGGATCGGGCTGGTTCCCGAACGATAAACGTGAGGTGGGCCCAGTTCCGTGAAGCCGACCCCGAGGAACTCGGCGTGGGTGTGGATAAATGTCCCTACCGCGGCCACCAGGAGCCCGGGGTCCGCACCGGGCTCGAGCAACTCTGGCTGCGCCACGTCGACGGGCTCGAGGGGACGGAGGAAGCGCGGGGTACCCAGCGCTTCATCCCAGTAAACGCGCCAGTTGCGGCCGTGAGTCTCGAGGAACTCGAGGACCTCGGGTGGCCCCTCCTCGGCGAAGCGGTACACCATGCGGGCACCACCCGCGGGCACGCGGAAGTCGTGGCCGTTGACAACGATCTCCGGAAGCCCCGACTGTCCCTGAAGAGCGCTTCCCGCTCCTCCGGCAAGCACCCCGAGGACCCACACAACCGAGCAACGCAGCAGACTCCTTGACGACATGGCATCCTCCTCGTTGTAGGAAACCTTCTCCAGCGGGAACCCGTTTCGTTCCCGCGCCTGGACGCTTGCCTCAGCTTAACTTCAGTTAAAAAATAGTCAAGCAGCAAACAGGAGCCGAACTGTACGGCCGCGGGCTTCTGCGCCACCAGCGACAGCGGGTTTTCCGTTGGTCAGGTAGATCCGCGGGTATACGGCGGCTCCTGACAGAGCTCAGGAGTCCTGCCATGCCGATTTTTTCCCTGCCCCTGCCCCTCCCCGAAGCTTGGAATGACGGAGCCGCTCGGGAGCCGGCGACGATAACGGGAAGCCGTTCCCTCGACGCCGTGGAGGGGAGGGGGAATCGTCTCACGGAAAGGAGCATTATCGACAGCTGACATCCGGACGAGCAGCGGAGCTTTAGCGCAGTTCAGTCCACCTCACGGGCACCACGCAGACCTCCGGGAAGCTGGTGCTACGGCCCGGTGAAGCCCTAAAGCCCAGACGACTGCTCAGCTCAGGGGCAGTGCGGGTACTCGAGGCAGCTCACCTCGTCAAGGGTCGGATCCTCGCCGCAAGCGAACGCTCCCGGCGGCCATAAGTCGGGTAGGCCCTGGAAGAGAAACGCTAACGTCAGGATCGCAGCGCCGAGGTCGGGGCCGAACCACAAGTCATTGGCGTTGGCCGCGGCCAGACAGGACGGCTCCGGCCCCCCCTGGTAGAGGTACTCCATCGTGTAGATGGCATCGGACATGTCGACGATACCGTCGCCGTTCGAATCGCCGCGAATAAACTGCCGTGGCGGGGTGAAGCGGACCGTCGCCGACGCCGTCCCCGCGTTGCACGGGCGCACCGGTTGCCCGTCCTCTGAGAACAAGCTGTTGACGAAGTGCGGTCGCTCACCGACCTGCAGTCCGTCCTGCACGTAGACGCGGGCAACGAGGTCGCGGTCGGGCGGTTGGACTTCGATGGTCCGCAGACGCAGCGAGAAGAGCCACCGCACGGCCGGCCCGGCCCCCCATGGGACCGAAGGCGTGAACTCGGAGACCCCGCCGGAGATGCCGCCGTTGCGCGAGCCGTCGACCACCGCCGCGAACGGCGTGTCGGAATCGAACGAATAGCCAGTGACATCGGTGACGACGGCGTCGCCCTCCACCGCCGCCGCCACGGTCCATCGGACGAGGGGTTTGGCTCGGACGGAGACGAAGTAGACCTCGATCTCTCCGAAATCTCCGGGCCGCACCTCCAAGATCCGCTCTCTCCCGGAAGAAGCGGCACAGTCGACATCGGAGGGCGGGACGAGGGGGCGGAACGGGTTGTCCCCGATGGCGCCGCCGACGCCGTACCTCGCGAAGCCTACACTGAAGGGCTCCTCCGGATTCGGTGGGAAGGCAGAGCCGAAGCAGCAATTCCGAATCGGCCGCACGACGACGGAGAGATCGACAGGGGTGAGTGCGGCGCTCGTCCCATCGCGCCAGGTCGCCGTGGGCGTGCCGACGAACTCCAGCCGACTGCTGAGCTCCCGCTCGGCGGGGATCTCCGCCTCGACGGTCAGACGCGCGAGGTATACTTCCCGATAAACGTCGTCCAGGACTCCCGGCAGCACGGGATCGATCTGTGCGTTTCCGACGACGGCGCCTTCCGGCGTCAGCTCGGAAGAGAGGACCCCGCCGCCGAACGCGCGCTCGGCGTCGGTGCTCGACGAGGTGACAGACACGATCCGGAGGTCAGCGGTCGCGGGTGCGATCTCGAAGGACCAGCCCGCCACGTCCGCGACGAGACCGTGGTCCGCCGAGAGCATGCACCAGTAGGTCCCCCGCACCGTCTCGCCCGGCTGCCCCACCAGCTCCACCGGCCCCGTGACCAAGAACGCATTGGGGCGCGCCAGGAGACCCGTCGTGAAAAGCGCACTGAACGCGACGGCTGTGAGTAGCGACGGAGGCATGATCTCTCCGATCTGACGAACGGTGGCTGGCTCCTCCGATTATCGATGGAGGCGCCCTCTCCCGGCAAGCTTTGTTCTCGAACCGCTTCGGGCGGAGGAACACGTTCCAGGGTACGCGGTCGGCAGGAGGAGAACCAGGATTTCGGGACGGATTTCAGCTGTCGATAATCGCGCTTTCCGGGAGACGACGTCCTACCCCCCCGCCGCGAAACAAATCGTCTGGACAGCTCGGGGTGGAGGCGAAATGCCGCCCCCACCTTGCGCGCCTTGGCTGGCGTGGCCGTCGAGGTCGGGGGGAGTGGGCGGGTCAGGAGACCCGCCCACAGCAGGGGGGCCGCTACCCCTCCGGAACTCG
>Ga0315336_1002154_pt1 | contig 31854 bp, 33 predicted proteins | sample ASW5metaG_FD_204512 | JGI IMG/M metagenome (GOLD analysis project Ga0315336, IMG submission 204512) | Ammonia-oxidizing marine archaeal communities from Monterey Bay, California, United States - ASW #5 | ecosystem: Environmental > Aquatic > Marine > Intertidal zone | place: USA: California...
TTAGGATTGGGAATTTTATTGATTATTTCCAGTTCAATGAATGATTACAAATCAAAAAAATATGTATTGTTAGGCGAGATTGGAATGATGGTTTGTATCCTTTTTGGTGCATTATTCAATCAATTTTATACTTTTACAGCGACAGGACCACCTGTACCATTATGGGCTATGATAATTTTTAATTTATTCTTTTCAATTTATGGTTATTATAAAGGAGAATAATTTCCCACCTTCGTGGGGTTTTTTGTTAATAAAAGAGACACCCACATTGCTGGGTGATTATTTGTAATTTCAGATGAATTTTATTCCAAGGAGTTCATTATGAAGAAAATTGCTATTCTACTTTCGTTAATTATAAACGTTAGTGCTACTCAGCTAAAAGTACCTTCAGCATATTCTACAATTCAAGCTGGCTTAAACGCAGCAAGCAGTGGTGATACTGTTTTAGTAGCAGTGGGTACTTATACTGAAAATATAATCTGGCCTAATGTTAATGGCATCAAACTCATTAGTGCTGGTGATTCCAGTAATACTATTATCGATGGAAATCAGGCTGGCAGTGTCATTACAATTTCATATAATCAAATAGATTCAACAACTGTTATAAGTGGATTTACAATTACTGGCGGAGGAAGTACTAACCGCGGAGGAGGTATTGCTTTAAGAGGTTCCCCTAAAATCACAAAATCAAACATAAATTATAACTCTGCAAATAGCGAAGGTGGTGGCTTGCATTTACAAGGTTCCTCACCATTGATCATTGATGTAACTATTCATGGAAATGTGCAAAATGATAATGGAGGTACAGTTAACAATGGAGGTGGTATTTGTATGAGTGATGGCTCTTCGCCATTATTAAAAAATGTAATAATTAGTAAAAACTCTAGCCAAAATGCAGGCGGAATGTTCATTTCATATGATTCAAATCCCACATTAGAAAATGTAATTATTTCCCATAACACCAATGAAGGGATATATTTATGGAGTTCTTCGCTAAAAATAAAAAATGTTAAAATTGCTCATAATGGTGGCTACGGAATAAGAATGATAAGAGAATCAACGCTATCAAAATGCGAAAATTTAGTTATCGAAAATAACAACTCTGCAGGTATTTATATTGCTCAGACAACACCGATTACAATATCCAATGTGAGCTTGTTAAATAATATTTACCCGTTTCAGATTGTTGGCGGGTCATCAGTCACATTTGAAAATAATACTATTTTTTCAAACTCTAATCCTGACTGGATTTATTTTCAAGACAATAAATCAACAATTAAACTTTCAAACCTCATTGAGAACGGAAAAATGATAGCAGGGAGTGGTGTAGCTTTTCAAGCAATTAATAACTATTGGGGACATAGTAGTGGACCTTTTAATTCTGAAACAAATCCAATGGGAAAAGGCGATACTATTGACAATAACATTGTAGCATATCCTTGGTTAAGTTCACCAAATCTAGATGCACCACCGATTCCAGCAAGAAACATAAAAATATTAAGTAAAAACAGAAAAAAAAGAGAAGTATCAATAGCGTGGAATTCAAGTGAGATGAGTGATATCTCTGGTTATAAAATACATTACGACTTCAAAGAAAATTATCCATTATCCAATTCTATAGATGTCAAGAATGATACTTCATATACTTTTTCTGGAAATTTTGTCGATGGTTCTAACATACTTTCTGTCTCGAGTTACGACAATATTGGAAATGAAAGCGGTTATAGTGAATATCTTATTTTTAAACTGAACGACCCTACTGCTCCTTTTGAATGGGTGAGTAGCGCTTTAGATACAATAAATATTACTAAATTAAATCTTACTTCCACTTATAACCTTCAATGGGGAATCAGCACTGCTACTGATGGTGACTCAATTAATTATCTGTTATATGCTAAAATAGGCGTTAACCCACCAGAAGAAATATTTGATACGACCAGTACATCAGTTCCGATTACTTATCAGGAATTTCTGGAAAATATATTTGAACCATTTCCCACGGTGTCAGCAGCAACGGTACGTTTTACCGTTTACGCCACCGATGGATTAGACACAGTAAAAGTAACGGGGGATGACAGAGTAGTGCTTGTAAATCGTTATGAATATCTCTCAACAGAAAGTGACGGGATACCCACTGAATATGCGCTTCATGAAAATTACCCCAACCCATTCAACCCTACCACTACACTTCGCTTTGACTTGCCAGAGGTAAGTGACATAACCCTGACCATTTACAATATGCTGGGACAGAAGGCTAAAACCTTCAATATGCAAAGCACACCAGCAGGTTATCACTCGGTTACTTGGAATGCTACCAATGATTTGGGCAACCCAGTAGGTGCGGGAGTCTATCTATATCAGTTGCAGGCTAAAGACTTTGTTAAAACCCGAAAGATGGTTTTATTGAAATAACCCTTTTGGGTGACACACTTTTAGGGGGTGTACCCATTAAATAAAAGAGACACCCACATTGTTGGGTGATTATTTATAATTTCAAGAAAACAATAAGGAATGAAAAATGGGAAAAGGTCAAGATTCTAAAAAAGCAATTAAAAAAGCACCTGCTAAAACTAAAAAAGAAAAAAGAGCAGAAAAGAGACTTAAAAAAGCTAATCGATAATTATGCACAAGGAAGCGGTAGTGGCGGTTAGATTAATGAGTTGATTCTTTACAAAAAGAAGTGATACAAAGGCATATTAAATAAAACGCCTCTGGCTCAAATAGCCTCCTCACGGGGGCTTTTTTGTTTATAATATTTTATTATATTCAAGGTATAAAAATACTAAAAGGAGTATAACATGGATTTACTAGTAGTTGTGCATATCAAAAGTTCTTATGATGGTTGGAAGGCTGTTTTCGATGCTGACCCTGCTGGCCGAGAAGAGTTTGCTGATGATACTCGTACACGGGTAGCTAAGGTAGACGATAACACAGCGATGGTTCAGTTATTTGATGTAGACATGCAAAAAATGTCTGAAATTATTAACGACCCAAATTCACCTGCTGCTGATGTAATGGCTGAACATGTTGAAAAACGTGACGTATATAAAGTAGAACAAATGTCTCCTCCAAGTTGATAGAAGATATTTGTAAATGAAACGCCTCTGGCTCAAATAGCCTCCTCACGGGGGCTTTTTTGTTTATAACATTGATGGTAGATTCAAATAATCAAAAAGAGGTAAGGAAATGAAGCAATCAAGCAAGATAATAATGAGAAATTTTATCCTTTTAACAAGCCTAAGTATTATATCGTCATGTGGGCAACCATTTGCTAAAATTGAGGTAACTGATGAAAAGTCCAAAATCATTGAGAAAATATTTCAGGAAGTATCAGCAGAAAATACCGATTATATTGAAGAGGCATTCTCTGATGAGATGAAAATGGTTAATCCAAAAAAAGTTGAATTTGACAAATCAAGTTTTATTTCTGGAATTAAAGACATGTATGATTTATTTGATAATATCACATTTGAATCTTCAGATGGAGATGCAGATGGATCAGAAATAGAAACAAACTATTATTCTAATGGTAAAGTTTGGACATCCATATGGAATAATTTTAGTGCTACTGGAAAATACACTGGTCAACAAATCAATATTCCATTTCATATATCATATCAATGGGAGGGAAATATAATCATTGAGGAATTTCAATTTTATGATATGACAGCTTTTGAAAATGAAGCAGCTGCCAAAAATGCTCAAAACAATATTTCCCCAATGTCTGGAAAAATTGTTCAAAACGATGAAAAATCAAAAACGGTGACAAGATTTATGAAAGCATATATTGACAATAATCTTTCATCAGTAAAAAATATCTTTTCAGAAAGCGCAATTATTCAGATTAACGATGTTGATGTTTCATTTGATGAGCTAAATACTGGTTTTTCAAATGGGCATAATTACTTTAATGACATTGCTCATAGTAATGTAACAGTTACAACTATGTACTATAATAATGGTGAAGTTTTTACTAACTCTTGGTATGATTGGTCCGGTATTTCAAAAGCAACAAATGATACATTAAATATTCGTGGATATGCTTATTACAAATGGGAAGGTGATAAGATTGCTAAAATGCATAATGCGTTTGATCCAACAATATATAATCAGGAGTTAACCAGGTAAATTATAATAACTAAAAAGGAGTTAATATAGAAGCCAGTTTAGCCTTAACCATCATCGGAACCGTTCTGATCTTGGTCGGAATCATCTTTAATGCAATTCCAGTATTGGTAAATAAACAGATTATGGGCGATCTTGCTGAAGAAGCGGTAAATCCTGCGGCAGCATTACGAACCATATTGGGTGGATCAGCTATAGCCGTAGGATTTATAGCGTTTTATTGTCGTGGGATACCCAATGAGCAAGCCAGTACCCTTTTAACCGCGCTGGGTGTAGGAATGATTGTAATTATGTCAACAATCATTTTAATTAAACCTCGGGGATTCTCTGATGATATTCCGATACCGCCTGTAGTTATGTTTATCATATTAATCATAATTGCCTTTTATGCTTCATAAATAATAAACCTTAACATCAAGCCCCGCCAAGTAGCGGGGTTTTTTGTTTATAAAAGAGACACCCACATTGTTGGGTGATTATTGTGTAATTTTTAGTATGAAACGCCTCTGGCTCAAATAAAGAAAGAAAATGAAAAATAGAAAATTATTTGAAATTATAGGATTATTAAGTGTAGTTGGTTCTCTAATATTTGTTGGTTTAGAAATAAGTCAAAATACTACTGCAGTACGTGGCGCTACACAACAAGCAGTCTCTAGCCAAGTAACCGAGATGTATACGATAACTGCAGAGAATGAAAGGATTGCATATGTTTTAGGGCAATCATCTCTTGGTATAAGTAAAGCTGAACTTAGTATAACTGATTATGTAAGATTTAGAGCATTTGTAACAATTGGATTAAGGCGTATTGAAAATATTTATCTTCAATTTAAGAACGGGTTATTGAGTGAAAATGCATTTGATAGAATTGGTTGGGACTTTTATAGATCTACACTAGTTAGAGAAATATGGGATGATCGAAAAGGACATTTTGAACCCGATTTTGTGACTTTTTTTGAGAATCATCGAGATTTAATAAAATGAAACGCCTCTGGCTCAAATAGCCTCCTCACGGGGGCTTTTTTGTTTGTACTATAATTGATTGTAGATTTACTTTACAAAAAATGAATATTAAAGAAATACTGTGGAGGCAAAATAATAAACCTTTCTAATCTGAACGCATCCACAGATTAAACCCACATGAGTACATTTTTTAAAGAACTAAAAGAAAGAAAAGTTATCAAAGCGATTATCTCGTATGCTGTGGTAACATTTGTAATAATGCAGCTTGTGGAAATTTTGTTTCCAATTTTTGAATTACCTACTTGGACGTCAAAATTTGTAATTTTATTATTATTAATTAGTTTCCCAATTGTACTTTTTATTTCATGGACATTTGATTTTTCAAGAGACGGTATTAGAAAAGAAAAATCGAATACTTCAAATATGGCAGTTGTCGTCATTATTGGACTAGTTGTTTCTTTTATCATTTATCGAATTGTTTTCAATAATAATAACGCCCATATTCAATTGGATAATAAATATCTCGCAATCTTACCTTTTAACAATTTTAGTAAAAATCCTGGTGACGAATATTTGAGTGATGGAATGACGGAAGATATAACAATGCAATTAGCTAAAATAAAAGATTTAAATGTGATTTCACGTACGTCTGTTATGCAATACAAGGAAGAGAAAAAGAATATTAAAAAAATAGCCAACGAGCTAGGTGTAAATTTTATTCTCGAGGGGAGCGTAAGAAGGGTTAATGAAAATATTAGGGTGGTCACTCAGCTTATTGATGCCAGCTTAGATAAGCATATCTGGTCTGAATCCTATGATACTGATATTAATGGGCTTCTCAATGTTCACAAAACAATTTCAGAAGTAATTGCTGAAAAATTATTAGGCAACCTAACAAAGGAAGAAAAACAAAGTTTACAGTCTTTTTCAACGAAAAGTCATAATGCCCATAATCATTATATAATTGCAAAAAATCTAGTTGACCGCGGTTTAAGTGCTGATAAATATGATTTTCTTGAGCAGGCAATTAGTGAATTAATTAACGCAATAAAATTAGATGATAATTTTGTTGAGGCATATTCGCTTTTGGTAGAAGCTCATCTTCTTTCATATTGGATTTCTTATGATAGAACACCACAAAGGTTAGAAAAGGCAAAAGAAATATTAGATAAAGTTCGAAATAAAGGCCAAGGCAACCCTTTTTATCATAGATCTCAAGGGTTATATCATTACTGGGGTTTCAGGAATTATGCGCTTGCATTGCAGGAATTTGATAAGGCTTTAGAGATTAATCCCAACTATGCAGATGTTTTGGAAACTAAGGCATATATTTTTAGGAGATTAGGTAAATACAGTGAAGCTATTGAATTATTTCAAAGAGCCAAGGCCCTAAACCCAAACTCTTATGGGATTTACAACCAAATTGTTTACACTCAATTAAGGACTGGCCAACACGATGGTGTGAAGGAAGAGATAGAAAATGGCATTACAAAAAGTGTTGATAATGTTTCCCTTAGGTTAGCAAAAATTTGGGTTGAACTTGAACAAAGCGGTAACATCAATGTAGCTATAAATTCAATTAATGAATTATATCAAATCACAGGTAGCGAAATAATATTGCCTGTAATGTTTGATTTTTATCTTACCAATGGTAATATGAAACTAGCTGAGGAGACTGCAAAAAAAATACCCAATGCCATTACGCTGAACAGGCAATACTACATGTATAAACCCATAACAAAAAATATGGCCTTGGGTATAGTTTTCCATAAACAATCTAGGTATTCTGAAAGAGATTCTTATTTAATACCTGAAATTGAAATCATTAAACAAAAATTATTGAAAAACCCTGGCGATCATGAGTTACACAGAAGATTGGGAATAGCCTATGCATATATTGGTAAAAACACTGAGGCAATTTTTGAGCTGAGACTCGCTGTATCAATGCTTGATATCGGCGTAGATGCTCTATATGGACCATTTTATCTCTATTCCCTTGCTGAGGTTAACAATCTGATTGGTAACAAAGCAGAATCTAAACGAATTATTGATCGCCTGGTTCAATTAGAAGCTGGTATCTTTAATTATGACTATGAAAAATCATGGAGGTGGAAAAGTTAAATCATAATGAAAAGAATCTTATATATTTTTGTATTATCATTTTCTTTAAATCTAATTGCCCAAGGCCAATATTCAATCAAAGAAAACATCCTTTATTATGGTGAAACTGAGGATAATTATGTTAAGGAAAGATGTACGCTTGATTTGTACTATCCAAGAGATCAGAAAAATTTTCCAACGATCGTTTGGTTCCATGGAGGTGGTTTAAAGAGGGGGAATAAAAATATTGCTGAGAGGTTAAAAAATCAGGGCATTGCAATAGTTAGTGCGAATTATAGGTTTTATCCTGAAGTAAATACACGTCAAGTTATAACTGATGCAGCGGCAGCTGTTGCATGGACTTTTAAAAGTATTGAAAAATATGGAGGAGATAAAAATTTAATTTTTGTGTCTGGTCATTCAGCGGGTGGATACCTAACAAGTATGATTGGTCTTGACAAAAGTTGGTTAAATAAATTTGAAATTGATGCAAACAAAATTGCAGGGTTAATACCTTTTAGCGGGCATACTATTACTCATTTCACAGTGAGAGAAGAGATGGGTATTGCTGAAAGCCAACCGATTATAGATGAAATGGCTCCGCTATTTCATGTCCGAGATGATGCCCCACCATTTATTATGATTACAGGAAATCGTGAACTTGAGTTACTTGGAAGATATGAGGAAAATGCCTATATGATGAGAATGATGAAAGTTGCAGGACATAAAAAAACTCAATTGTTAGAACTTGATGGATATGGTCATGGAATGGCAGAACCAGCTAATCCACTATTAGTAAAATTTGTTAAAGAGATCACTGCAAACATAATTAATAAATAATTATAGAAATAAAATACAATAATTAAATGAAACGCCTCTGGCTCAAATAAAGGAGAATAAAATGAAAAAACAAAACGGAGGAAAAATCATGAATGGTTTAAATACTGCTATAAAAAGGGCTTTTCATGCTACTTTACTAATTTTTGTTATCACGAATTTTGCACACGCACAGGATGCTACCAAAGTAGATCCAAAACACTACAAAGTTGAATTCGAAAACGATCAAGTGCGTGTGTTACGAATAAGTTATGGACCTCACGAAAAATCTGTGATGCACGAGCATCCTCCAGGGGTAGTAGTTTTTCTTACTGATGGCAAGGGAATAATGACTTTCCCAGATGGTAGAAAAGTAGATACCAGTTTTGAAGCTGGAAAAGTGGGGTGGGAATCTGGAGTAAAACACCTGCCTGAAAATACAGATGATTATCCTCATGAGCTTATACTGGTAGAATTGAAAGACAAGCAAGGCCCCTCAAAGGAAAAATAAATGAAACGCCTCTGGCTCAAATAGCCTCCTCACGGGGGCTTTTTTGTTTATAGACATTTAGAACTAGTGGGCTGTAATATTGCTATTATGAAGCGATTCCTATTACTATTAGTTTATATAATCATTCTTAATTCTGATTTATTTGCTTCGCGCCCTACATTTATTAACATCATAACGAATTCAGATACAATTCATTATCCAACTTTAACTGGAGTGAGTGAAACAGGAATCACTTTAGATACGGGAATAGTTATATTGATTGATGATGTGAATGCAGTAATGGCGTATGGACCAACAAAGAGATTACCTGTTCTTGCAGGCGTAGCCTGTGGGTATCTTGGTTTTTGTCCTGGGTTTATATTTGCAAGCCTGCTTGTTGGAGGGACTGATGAGGGAGGGCCTTTGGGATTAATGATAGGTCTTGGCACAGTTGCTTTATCTGGAATTTTTGCATATAAAACAACTCATCGTATTGTAAGAGAAAAAAACCAAAAAATGGTGTTTATGGATGGATGGAGCATTGAAGAAAAAAGGGATTTCTTTATCAATGCAATACCTTAATTACATTCGTTATTCAGTTTTCGATTCTTTATGAAATTAATTTTCCCGCCCAGTAGCGGGCTTTTTTGTTTATAGCAGTTTAGTATGTAATTTTCTGTATGAAACGCCTCTGGCTCATAGTCTTCCTCATATCCTTATCAAAAGGGCAGGTTTTTTATGTGAGCCCTGGTATTCAGTTTGGGCGTTCTAGCAATGAAAATTTCTTTTCTTTCCAGCTCACATTCGGTATGATGTCACATCACATCCCATTCCCAGGTATTACGGTGGGTAGAAGGAAATATTTTAAGACCAAAAAAGAGTTCAGCTATTTTGATTTCCAGGCTAGTTTTGGCATGGTTGGTCTTGGCAGGGGGTGGATGTGGGATTCGGCTGGCGAGTCCGTGAACAAGACGAAGCTTTGGGTAGGACTGCCCATTATGCCATGGGCTCTAATGTCTTATGATTATATTGGATTCAAGGAACCGTCAGGGAAACATCATTGGGGAGTTTTTGGTGTTCTTCCAATACCTACTGGTAAGGTAGATGCCTTCTTCCCCTTTTGAAACGCCTCTGACTCAAATAAAGGATTATAATGAAAAATATACTAGCAAGAGGGGGGATTGAATTTTTAGCGGTGCTGCTGGGGATCACTCTATCCTTATATATTGATCAAAAGCTTGATGAATCAGCCATAGCAAAAACTGAAAGTAGTCTCTTATCTGATCTGCAAGTAAGTTTGAATCAGGATATAGATTATGCTGAAATCATATTAGATAAAATAAGCACAAGTTTGGATGCCCAGGAAAAATTGATAGCGTTCTCTTGTAATGAAGTCGATGACCTAAATTCAAAAGATCTTGCAACTCTTTTTAAAAATGTGATGGGAGGCAGTTCGAGTTTATTCCCGAGGTATGGCGTTTATAGATCACTAGTCTCAAATAGTGAAATGAAATACATTGATAATCAGGAACTGAAAGAAAAACTAATTAGCTTATACGATTTTCAATTCAAGCGGTATGAAAATGTAGATCCAATTATCACAAACCGATATCAATATAGTTTAGGTGATTTTCTTGTAAATCATTTTGGGTTTACGACTTCACAGTCGTCCACAGCCCATATGGTAATAAACAAAGATGCGTTTTGCCAAGGGACATTACGGAAGGAAATCATGAAAATCAGCGGCATGACCAAGATCGTTTATAAAATGGTGAAAGGCATTCAGGCCTCAATGAATACGGTCAGCGGACTTATTGATGAGGAGCTAAATTAATGAAAAACATTCTAGCACGAGGTGGAATTGAATTTCTGGCTGTTTTATTGGGAATCTCCGCCTCATTGTGGATCGATAATAATAATAAAGAAGAGGATCTGGCACTACAGCGAGAAGAGACTTATCAACTTTTGGAAAATCAAACAGATTCATTGTTAAGTTATACAAATAATATGCTTGATTATTATGAAATGCAGGGCAAGCGCTTCGGAATAATAATAGACCAATGGGAATCTATCAAGTTTGATACAATAAAAAACCAAAGGGCTTATGTACGAGACATTTGGGCTGCTTTTTCAAATGCGTTCTATCCAGATTTCAGTACATACGAAACACTGGTCAACAGTGGACAAATTAATTTTGTAAATTTTGAAACAATCAACAGTTTCGGAAGATTATTTAAATCTATGGATATTATTAATTCTGCACAAAATAAAGAGTCAGAGTGGCGTGATTTTTTGGACAAATATTTTAACAATGAGTATGCCAAATACGCTGTGAAATATAATCCATCTAGCGATCTATTTACCTTTCTCAAATTAACCAAAACGGATCCAATTGTCTTTAGTCATCTCAAATCTATTGCAGGCTTTCAGGCATTTAGAAAGAACAGGGTTCAAAATTTCAAAGATAAATTGGTCAATATTCAAAACCATCTTGCTAAAATAAATTGAGTTAATATGAAAAAAAAGATTAATTGGGTGAGGCTGACAGCTGAATTTATTGTCATTGTTTTGGGTGTTCTTGTTGCTTTAGCATCAGATAGATGGCGGGAAACAATCCAAAATGTCGAATTGAAAGAGCATTATATAAGTGGTCTTATAACTGATATACAGGAAGATAGTCTTGCTTTTGCGAGAACGAAGAATACTAACTTCATTAAAAATTCTGCAAGATTAGTTCTTGATGCTTCCAATACAGTACAGTTTCCTGATAGTTTAAACCACATTATTTATTCCATTGAGAGCATACAGTGGTATAACCCACCAGTTGTATCACGGGAGACATATAATGATTTGGTAAACACTGGAAACTTATCACTCTTATCACTAGCACTTCGTAGAGTTCTTGGCATCTACTATGATAGAGTTACCTTTTATGAACAACGAGAAGACCTTTTTAGAAATTTACTTTCTAATGGATATCGAAATGCTCCATCATATATACTTGGACCAATTATATACCCTGAATTGTTTGACCGTATTCAAATGAGACGAGAGGTTGGGTTAAATGATATTCCTGAAGACTGGAAAATTGAAAAAGATATGGCTAAGACAATTTTAGCTCGCCTTAGAAATTTAGAGGAATTAGATACTTGGATTGCACAGCGACTGTATGTAGGTCGTCAGCATGCTGAAATTTATGGGGACCGTATGTTTAGAATATCTACAGGACTTTTAACAATTTTAAGAGGTATACAAGACGGTACACTATCTAATGAAGAAGTTAAGTTCTCAAGAAAAGATATACGAAATTGAAACGCCTCTGGCTCAAATAAATGAAAAATATCTTAGCACGTGGAGGAATTGAGTTTTTAGCAGTATTTATTGGTATAATTTTATCTTTATATGTTGATGAGAATAGAGATCTAAATATTGTTCGTAATAGTAATAAAAAAAATTTACGATCATTAGAGAACGAAATTGATCAGCGTATAAACTATATCGATAATAGAATTTCACAATATCAAAGAGATATCAAAATTGGTAATTACGTTATAAAAAATTGGGAAAAAACTAATCTTGATTCAATCGTTGATATAACAAGGGGAAATAGGGGTATAGTTTTAACGCTCAAAGCATACAGAGCTATTAACTTACCAATTTCTGTGTACAATTCATTGAACAGCGATGGTAGTATTGGAAAACTTGAGAATGATTCTATAAAAATACTACTTGATAATGTATATGAGGTATTTCCTTCTCACATTGTTGATGGAGTAGAAAATGAAAGAATAATTTATCATTCATTTAACAAATATATTATTGAAAAATATCCTATGATTGTTGATGGGAATCTTGATAGTGAAAATAGAGGATATTATAACAAATTTTTTGAAGATATCGTTGTGCTTGGCTACACAAAAGAGAAGACACACTTAAGAGAATTTATTCTACGTTTGATAACTGAATACAAAAATGATTTAATATATTTAAAAACCGTGATAAATGAATCACTAGATTGAATGAAACGCTTCTGGCTCAAATAGCCTCCTCACGGGGGCTTTTTTGTTTGTGGGGAGATGGGTAAATTCAGAAATGAAAGATATACAAGAAAAAATAAAATTATTTTGTGAAAATAATGAATTGAATTCTCCTGTTGAGCATAGAGTTTTAGATACAATGTCTGAGCTTGGTGAGGTGGCTAAAGAAATCCTCAAAATGAGCAATTATGGGAAAAATCCTATTCAATACAATTCTGAGCTTAAAATGGAATTAGGGGATGTTCTTTTTTCTATTATAACAATTGCCAATGCATTTGAAATAGATTTAGAGGAAGCTTTAAATAAAGTTCTAAAGAAATATGAAAAGAGAATGAACAAGGGTTCGCCTGGTTCTGAGAATGATTAACCGAATAACATTATTAGCCCCGCCAAGTAGCGGGGTTTTTTGTTTATAAAAGAGACACCCACATTGTTGGGTGATTATTTGTAATTTTCTGCATGAAACGTCTCTGGCTTATATAAAGGAGAATAAAATGAAGAATAAAACTAATCAAACAAAATTAATCGCAAGTTATTTTGCTGCTTCATTTGGACTACTGCAAATTGTTGATATTATTATTGATAGGTTTATCCTCCCTGTATTAATCATAAATTATTTATTATTTGCAATTGTAATAGGTTTTATAGGTATTTTATTTTATTCTTATTTACCTTCTTTGGGAGAAGCAAGAAAATCGGATAAAAAAAGTAAGAAATCTTTATTAACTGTAATTCCCATAGTATTGATTTTTGCTCTTTCAATATCAAATATATTTCTTTTTAGAGAATCTAATCTTAGTGACGTAAGGGAAGAAGCTTATACAATTGGATTTAAGAAAATTGATGATTTAATTGGTGAGGAAGATTATATAAATGCTTTCAAAATTGCTAAGAGTTATTATGAAAAACTAACTAATGATTCACTTGTCCTTAGCAAATTAAACCAAACATCAATTGAAACTGACATCCGCTCAAGTCCTAGCGAAGCTAAAGTATATTACAAAGATTTAGATTCTGATGAATGGATATATATAGGTGAGACGCCATTGATTACCAGATTACCAGGTGTTAATAGTAGTGCTCGAGGATATATAAATTTTAAAATTTCAAAAGATGGATATACTGATAATACTTTCCTTACAACTGTTGGTCTTATCAAAGGTTTTAGTTTACGTAAAGAAATAAATTTTTATGAGTTAACTCCTTTATCTGAAGCTAAATCTAATATGGTACTTATTCCTGGAGGTAATACCAGATTATTTGTTTCTGAGTTAGGTGATTTGAATGTTGTTGAATTAAAACCATATTGGATAGATAAATATGAAGTAACGAATGCTAATTATCAGAATTTTATTGATGCCGGTGGGTATAAAAATAAAATTTTCTGGGATGAAGTGATTAATGAAGATGGAAAGACTATTGCTTGGGAAGATGCAATGGAATTATTTGTTGACCAGTCAGGCCTTAATGGACCATCTACATGGTCTAATGGTACATATCAATCAAATCAAGAAAATTATCCTGTTACGGGAGTAAGTTGGTTTGAGGCAAGGGCATATGCAAAATGGAGCGGTAAAACTTTACCTACAATTTATCATTGGTATAGGGCTGCTATGAGATGGGGAGAATCAAGTGCAATATCTCCAAGAAGTAATTTTAGTGGTGTTCCAAGTGAAGTAGGTAAGTATGATGTTTTAAGTTCTTATGGCTGCTTTGATATGGCTGGAAATGCTCGGGAATGGGGCACAAATCCGCATAAGAATGGGAATAGATCAGTTATGGGAGGTGGGTACGATGATGAAACATATTTTTTTACTGATAATTTTTCTCAACTTCCAATAAATAGATATAAAACAAATGGATTTAGATGTGTAATTATACCTGATGAAGAAATGAATCTTGCTTCAGCAGATACATTAATTCAATCTTTTACAAGAGATTTTTATTCACATAAGCCAATATCAGATGAGGTATTCAATATATACAATGGAATGTTTAAATATGATAAATCACCTCTGAATATAAAAGTAATTAAAGATAGCATTGATAATGGTGAAGTATGGTATAAGAAAGTTGTTGAAATAGATGCTGCCTATGGCAAAGAGAGATTGCCACTTAATGTTTTTATTCCAAAGAATGAATCTCCTCCATTTAAAACAGTTATATTTGTTCCTGGGTCTGGGGCAATAACTAATAGAAATAGTCAAGATTTAAAGGCTAATAGATTGAGCTTTCTATTGAGGTCCGGATATGTTTTTATATGGCCTATTTATAAGGGTACTTTTGAAAGAGGATATCCAGAATTTCCAAATTATGTATCAAATGATTCAAAAATTTATGCGGATCAAATGATTATGATGGTAAAGGATTATTCTCGTGCTATTGATTTTGTTGAACAGGATGATGATTTATTAAATGATGTTTATTATTATGGAATAAGTTGGGGTGGTAAGCTTGGCCCACTATTTTTAGCAAATGACAAACGTATAAAAAAAGCTGTTTGGCAAGTAGCAGGACTAGGTGCTAGAGAAACTAGGCCTGAAGGGAGTCCTTTAACGTTTCTTTCAAGGATTAACAAACCTGTATTGATGCTAAATGGAATTTATGATCAGTATTTTCCTTTCGAAACTTCCCAAAAACCAATGTATGAGCTTTTATCCTTAAAGGAGCCAATGAAAAAAATGATTACATATGAATCCGCCCATTCTCCTCCTTTTAATGAAACTTCAAAAGAAGTATTAAAGTGGTTTAATCAATGAAACGCCTCTGGCTCAAATAGCCTCCTTACGGGGGCTATTTTGTTTGTGGGAGGATGGGTAGATTTGTTTAATGATTAAGTACAAATCCATTTGAAATTAGTAGGAAATCTCAATGGAAAAAATTGATTATAAAAAGGAGCTCAAGCACCTATATAGGCCTACTACTAAAAAAGTAGAAGTTGTTGAAGTTCCGAAAATGAATTTTCTTATGATTGATGGTGATGGAGGTCCAAATCATCCAACATTTCAAAATGCTATTGAAGTTTTATTCCCACTTTCATACACTCTAAAGTTTATGATTAAAAAAAGTGACATTGGAATTGATTATGGTGTATTACCCCTTGAAGGGTTGTGGTGGGCAGATGACATGTCTTCATTTATTAAAGATAAAAAAGATGACTGGAAATGGACACTTATGATTATGCAACCAGAACTTGTCAAAAAAGAAATGGTTGTAAAAGCAATTGAAGAAGTAAGAAAAAAGAAAAATCCAGTTGCATTACCCTTGGTAAGATTTGAATCCTTTTCAGAAAGAGAGGTAGCACAAATAATGCATATTGGGCCATTTTCAGAAGAAGGCCCAACAGTTGAAAAGGTACATACCTTTATAGAGAATAGTAGCAAGCAGCTAAGCGGTAAACATCACGAAATATATTTAAGTGATATAAGGCGTACGGCACCAGCAAGGTTGAAAACAATTATAAGGCAACCGATGTCATGAAAAGGTCTAATAACTAAATAGCCGTCAACCCCACATTCGTGGGCTTTTTTGTTTATAAAAGAGACACCCACATTGTTGTGTAATTTCCAGTATGAAACGCCTCTGGCTCAAATAAAGGATTAGAAAATGAAGAAAATATTATTATTTACACTTTCATCCTTGATGTTCTCCTGTGTAACTGTTAATCCATCAATCCTGAAACCTGGTAACAATGAAATACCAAAAAGATTGCACAAGTTAGAGATTGGTAAAGGTGAAACAACTGTTATCAGAACTGAATCAATTAAATCTGTTACAGTACAAAAAGATTATCTTACAATTTTAGAAAGAGAATTAGAGGCCAATGTTTTTGATGATTCCAGAAAAAACTGGGGATATTTAGAATATAAGATAGTGTTTAATGCGGATAATCCCACATCAAAAGGGGGAAAATATTTTATAATAACAAATTTAACTGGTTGGCTTTCTTTTATATTCGGATATCCTGTGTGGGAAATAGAAAAAACAATGGAAGTGGAAATTGGTATCTATGATAAAAACGAAACTAAGTTAAAAAAATACAATATAGTTGCAACCTCTGAACCAAAAGTGGTAACTATGTATAATATGAGCACATGGACTCCAGATATGAGGACATGGACTCCAGATAGAATAGCAGGCGTGGAGGTAACCAGAGATATCATAGAAAAATTTAAATTAGAACTGGAAAACGATATTGATTATTTGAATAAAGAGCTTGAAGCTGCGGGTCCTCTTGGTCAATAGTTAATTATTACCAAAAGATTAAGCCTCCTCACGGGGGCTTTTTTGTTTGTGGGGTGATAAGTAGATTTGGATAGATGATTAGGATTTCAAAATGAAAAAGACATTACTAATCATATTACTAATTAATCGGTAGTATCAGGTTCTGTACTGCTTGGTGCACAGCATTTTTTCGTGCCACAGGAACAGCAGCAACCTCTACCAGTCCAGCATCGAATGACGAGACCAAGAACTATCAGCGGCAAGCCCAGTACTCCGCAGTTACACGTAGCAGCAACAAAGCATCCACCAAATATTGCTGCGCTGAGTAAATATGCACCACCAACAAAACAAACCAAATCTAATAGTCCATACAAGTAGCAGCACCATTTATTGTTACATTTTCCTTTCATAATATCCTTTCTGTAAATAGTATTTTCGTTAATTAGTTCTGCAATTTAAAGAATAATTGTGTTACGAGAATGGATCAGTTTGAAATCATCTGGATACTCGTGACAGTGATTAGTGCGTTAAACTATGATTTAAACGCCTATCAAAAGGGATTTAGAAGACTATTGAAATGGGGTGTCATATTTCTGATAATCTTGAATACTCTTATGTTTGTTCCCTTGTCTTTGATTGTGGGCCTTTTTTGTTTATAAAAGAGATACCCACATTGTTGGGTGATTATTTGTAATTTTCCGTATAAAGCGCCTCTGGCTCAAATAAATTTAATGAAATAAAATTTGTTTATAGTTAGTTAATAAGATTGGGAGAGAAATGTACCGACTAAAAAATATTAATCTTAAATCGTGGGTTCTGATATTAGGGCTCACATTTTCTTCAATATTGGCCCAAACCTTTAGGCAAGTGCGGCCAGAATTTTTGGGGATGTCATCGGAAAGATTGGAAAGATTAACTCATCAGTTAGATAGTTATGTATCAGATAAAAAACTGCCAGGAGGTGTAGCTCTTGTTTTACGCAAAGGTAAGGCTGCCTATTTTTATTCATTTGGCTATAGGGATAGGGAATTGATGGACGCTATGGAAAAAGATGATATCTTCAGGATTGCATCTCAAACAAAAGCAATAATCAGTGTGGGTATTATGATTTTACAGGAAAAGGGTTTACTACTAATTCAGGAACCCCTTGGGAAATATATATCTGAGTATAATAATACGACTGTTGCAGAATTAAATGAAAGTGGCTCATATGATGTTGTTAATGCAAAAAGAAAGATTACTATTCGGGATTTGTTAACACATACGGCAGGTATCGGTTGGGGTTTTGGTCCAGCAAAGGATCGTTGGGAAAAAGCTGAAATTATGGGATGGTATTTCGCTCATAGGGATGAATCAATTCAGACAACTGTTAAACGAATAGCGAAACTTCCAATGGATGCCCAGCCTGGTGAAAAATTTGTTTATGGTTTAAGTGTTGATATATTGGGAGCAGTGATTGAGATAGTTTCAGGGCAGCCTCTAGATCGTTTTCTTCAACAAGAAATCTTCGACCCTTTAGAGATGAAAGATACTCATTTCTATCTTCCTCCAGATAAAAAGGAAAGGTTAACTAAAGTTTATTCATCGAGCGAATCTGGAATAAAACTTTCAGCAAATCCTGGGAAAAGAAATGGTCCAAGTATGATTGGTCAAGGGCACTATTTAAATGGGCCTAGAATGAGTTTTTCTGGTGGAGCTGGTCTTTTATCGACTGCTGAAGATTATGCTGTTTTTCTTCAAATGATGCTTAATAAAGGTCAATTTGGAAACGAAAGAATTCTCAGTAGAAAATCTGTTGAACTCATGACGACTAATCATATTGGTTCGATTCCTTTTTCAAATGATGGTGTTCGATTTGGACTTGGATTCGCAACGATAGAAAAATTAGGAGGAAGGGGTCAATTAGGCTCAATAGGTGAATTTTCATGGGGTGGTGCTTATCATTCAACTTACTGGGTTGACCCAACAGAAGATATGGTTGTAGTATATTTTACACAGTTGATTCCAGCATTAAATATAGATGATCACAATAAACTACGAGCGCTTATCTATCAGTCAATCATAGATTAGGAAGCCTCCTCACGGGGGCTTTTTTGTTTATAAAAGAGACACCCACATTGTTGTGTGATTTTTTGTAATTTTGAATATTATAAACAATAATTGAGGTACCTTAAAATAAAATGGAAGCATTAGGAGTATTAGGATTTATCTTTGGAAGTGGAGCAATGGTTTTTGGACTTGTTGCTTGGTCTCAAATATCTGTCTTAAGGAAAGAGTTTGAAGAATTGAAAAATAGCTTGGAGAAATCTGGAAACAAATAAATGAAACGCCTCTGGCTCATATTATTATTTATCTTTGCTCCCATTTCATCTATTGGCCAAGTACATTCTGATACTGTTAGTTATAATAACGTAAATATAAGTCCTGGTAGTTTTGCACCTAATTTTATAGCTCAAGATGAGAATTTCAAATCTCACAGATTATCTGATTTAAGAGGTAAACAAAATCTTATCCTCATATTTTTTCGTGGTTATTGGTGACCTCACTGCCGCAGGCAGTTAGCTGAACTATCTAATATGAAACTTCCAAAGAATACTGAACTTTGGGCAATAAGTGTTGAATCACCCCAAGCTAGTGATGCATTTAAAAAAAGCAATCATGCAAAAGGACACCCAATTTCATTTCCCCTTCTATGGGATGAAGATAATAAAATTATTAATGCTTTTGGTTTATTAGACCCACGTTATAAAGGGGGGAATAGAGAAGGGATTCCTTATGCAAGCACTTACGTGATAAACAAAAAGGGGCTGGTCACCTTTGCGCATATTTCGTTTGATTATTCCAAACGACCATCGAATCAAAATTTGCTATCTGAATTGCAGGAATAAAAAAAGTTAATAATGAAACGCCTTTGGCTAATTATATTTCTTTTTCTGTTTCAAGGATGTGCGGTGATTGCAATAAACCCAACTCCTGAAAGTGATTTCTCTGTCATGACATGGAATATTTGGCATGGAGGCCGTGAGGATGGGGAGAAGGTTGGCCCACAAAAAGTCATTAGGGTAATCAAAAATAGTCGTGCAGATATCATTGCAATGCAAGAAACATACGGCTCAGGGGAACTCATTTCAGAAGCACTTGGCTTCAACTTTCTCCCAAGGGGTACGAACGTTTCCATCATGAGTCGCTTCCCAATTCTTGCAGACATTTCTGTCTACCATGAATTCAAGTGTGTTGGAGCAATCATTCAATTACCTGACAAAACACCACTAGCGTTTTATTCTATCTGGCTCCCATACGACGCTGAGATTTGGGCAGTTGGTACACGGGAAGGTAAGTCGAAGGAGGAATTACTCGCTGCATGTGCATCATCTGCAAGTGACTTAGAACAAATTTTGACACTCGCAAAAGCAAAACTTGCAGAGTCAAACTATGCAGATGCCCCAATCATCATTGCGGGTGATTTTAATAGTATGTCGCATCTTGATTACACCGAAGATGCAATTGATCAATATGGGTATATTATTGACTGGCCAACGAGCAAGTACATCACTGCTGCTGGGTTTACTGATTCCTTTCGAGAGCAGTATCCCACAGTGAATCGAAAGCTTGGAAGCACTTGGTCTCCTCGATTTCCAAATCAACAACAAGACCGAATCGATTTCATTTACTATTTAAACGATTCAATGAAGTCCCTTAAATCTGTAAAATATCATAGACCACTTGAATCCCATAATCTGTTAAACGAGCCTGTAACCTTTCCTTCAGATCACGCCGCCCTCGTCACCAGTTTTCTACTTAATTGAAACGCCTCTGGCTCAAATAAAGGAATAGAGATTTTTGATCTAATATGAAAAAACAAATAATAAAATATTCATTTGAATTTATAGTAATTATGCTTGGTATTTTAATTTCTCTTTTTCTTGAGCAAAGACGTCAAGATTCCATCGAATCTGAGAGAAAAAATAATACAATAAAACAATTGGTTAATGTTATTGAAGAAGATATCAATCAAATTGATGGATTCATTTATTTACAAAATTTTTCATTAAATAGCTGTAATCTAATTTTTGAAAATGTTGCTAATAAAAATTCTATGACAGAAGATAGTATCGTTTTTCATCTATCGTCTGTTGGTAGAGCTTTGAGGTCTTTTTTTCCACAAGAAAGTATCTTTGATCAATTGTTGAACACTGATTTGATAAAAATGATTGAATCAAATCAACTAAAAACTAAACTATTTAAGTTATATAATGAGGATTTAAGAAGGCATGATGTTCACACAAAAGAATTCGATGTTTTCTTTTTAGAATTCAATCGCAGTCTTTCAGAGAATTTCTTTTTACAGGACACATGGTCAAGCTCCCCTATTGATGCAAATCCTATACGTATTTCTGGCTACAGATTTAATGAAAAATATTATCGAAGCACTAAACTTTTTTCAGATATTATTGAATCTAAATCTTCAATAGAACAGTACCTTCAAGAATTAGCGGCATTGAAAGAATCTTTTTATGAATTAAAGGATTTATGTTTAGAAGAATTAAATTAAAAGTCTAACTAAATGAAATGCCTTTGGATAACCAAAGCTATTTTAATTTTTACAACTGATCCAGCGCTTGTAGGAAATCTCTTTTAATATCATCAATATTTTCTATCCCCACTGAACAGCGCACCAGGTTTTCCGGAATACCTAGGTAAGACCGCTCTTCAACCGTGTTTTCAACATGGCTGGTTGTCTTTGGTGGGCCCACAATTGTATCCACAGATCCCAGGTGGGCGGCGGCATGGGCAAAGTTTAATTTGGTGAGGAAAGCAGGGATAAGATCCTCTGTGCCAGACAGGGAAAAACTAAGCACACCCCCGAAGCCTTTCATTTGCTTTGTGGCAGTATCAAATCCAGAATGGGTGTCAAGCCCGGGATAGAAAACCGTATCAATCTTGGGATGTTCCAAGAGGCAGTGAGCCAGTTCCAGCGCATTGCTGTTATGTCGTTCCATTCTCAGTGCCAGTGTTTTCATGCCACGTAATATCAGATAGGCTGCATTTGCCCCCAGGGTAGCACCATTGATCTCTCTGAAGTGAAATATCTTTTTGATCTGTTCTGGATTGCCACAAACCAAGCCCCCCAAGGCATCTGAGTGACCACATAGAAATTTGGTTGCACTGTGGATCACCAGATCGGCGCCCAATGCCAGTGGCAGTTGGTTAATGGGTGTTGCCAGTGTATTGTCCACCACCACTAGGGCACCAACGCTCTTACCAGACTTCGAGAGTCTTTGAATATCTTGAATTTTCAGAGTAGGGTTTGTTGGGGTTTCCAGGTAAAGCAATTGGCAGCCTTTGTCCACTTCTTTTTCAATTTGATGATGATCAGTGGTATCGCAGAGTTTTACTTCTATACCGTACTTTGGTAAAAACTCGATAAAAATTTTGCTGGTACCACCATAAGTATCTTTACTAGCTATCACCCGATCTCCAGACTTGAGGTGGGCAAAAAGAGTGTTACTAATGGCGGCCATGCCGCTGGAAAAACTAGTGGCGGCCTGGGCTCCTTCAAGGATGCGGATCTTTTCTTCCAGAACATCCACCGTAGGATTAGAATTTCGGCTGTAAATATGGCCTTCCTTTTGGCCCTTGGTTACTTGGATCCACTCATCCATGTCATCATAGCCATAAGCTACACTATTTACCGTGGGTGCTTGAGTGGCCCGATGGGGAAAAACATCCGTTTCTCCACCCCAGACTGATTGGGTCTCAGGTTTGACTTTATCCCAGGATATTTGTTTCTTCATAGTAAAGTAGAACTATTTTCTGTTATTAATTGTTTTTAACAATAGCCCCGTTTACCATCACAAAGTTGATAGATCGAAATGCTTTAATGTTTTGATCTGGATTTCCTTCTACGGCAATAATATCTGCAAAATAACCTTGTTTGATTTGGCCCAGCTCATCATTTTTCCGAAGAAGTTTGGCACCCATCACAGTGGCAGAATAGATCACATCCATGGGTGCCATACCATAATCGACCATACGTTCCATTTCCCGCCAACCCTCTCCATGGGGCATAGAACCAATATCAGTTCCAAAAGCAATCTTGACGTCCTTTTTCATGGCGAGCTGAAAGGATTTTTTATGCTCGGCAACAATACGATTATGGAATCTGGTATCCGCTTCACTGGCCCCTTCATCAGGAAGATAAACTGTCATAGTCGGGCACCAAAATGTATCCTTTTTAACCATCAGAGTTAGAATTTTATTATCCAGAAACAATCCGTGCTCCAGACTGTGAACGCCGCCTTCAACCGCATGATATGCGCCTGTCCCACCATATGCGTGAGCGGCCACATCCATACCCCACCTGCGCGCTTCATTGACCATAATTTCAACTTCCGCTGTGGTCAGCTGAGAGAGAGGTTCCAGGGTTTCTCGATTGATATGTCGTAATGTGCCGGTAGCATATATTTTGATAAAGTCAACACCTGCTTTACGCTGATCGCGAATTGCAGCCACCATATCATCAGGATTATCAGCCATGATGGCAAGTTGTTCAACTTTTCTATCAACTGATGGGCGCAACCCGGTCAAATTCATGTGTCCTCCAGTGATGCTGATTGCCCATCCAGAAACGAATATTCTTGGTCCAACAAACATACCGTTGTTGATTGCATCCCGGACAGCAATATCAGCCATGTCAGCACCTTCATTATCAACATCCCTTATGCTGGTAAAACCTGACATCAGGATTTGTTTTGACGCTTTAAAAGCCTCCATGGTGCGGTACGTATTTGTTTTATAAAGAACTGGCGGATTACTACTATAATCAGGTGTTAGACAAATATGGGTATGACTATCAATGAGACCTGGAAGTACTGTTTTATCGCGCAAATCGACCATGTTACCAGAAGTTGATTGCAAGTTTTTCCCTACTTTAATAATCCGATTTCCTTCTATTAAAATATCGATATTCTTTTTCACTGTTTTTTGGTTTGTATCGATGAGCCTACCTGCACGGATCAAAGTTTGTTGTGTATGAGCAGTAGAAGTCACCAACAATAAATAAAGAATAAATTTAGTATTATTCTTTATTATACCCAGATTCTTGGGTTTTATATTTTGCCTTTGTGATTTCAAAATAGGTTCCTTTCAATTTGGGTTACGATTGCATCGTCCCGGTGAGCAATTTAATGAATTAATAGTACTTCTTTCTATGAAACGGCCTCCTCTAAAATCAGTCTTATCATGGGTTTTTTTGTTTCATTTATTTCTGTCGTAAATTAATTATAGGTAGGAGGGTTCTATGAATAAACATATCAATCATTTAATAATTTCTATCCTTTTTATGTCTATGGCTTTATCGGCCAATAAATGGACGCCTGGATTTATGATCCAATATCAGCGCCTGGGAGGCACGGATATATCACCGGATGGGAACTGGGTGGCATACGAATTATCTGTCCCACAGATGGAAGATGATAAATCAGAATTTCTTACACATATTTGGCTGGTAAGTGCTGATGGCGAGCGAAATTTTCAACTGACCCAGGGCGATGTGTCTGCCCGCTCACCACGTTTTTCGCCTGATGGAAAACACATTGCATTTATTTCTGGAAAAGTCGATCCGGAAAACAATTTTCAGACAACCAAAGGCCAAGTTTATGTGTTGCCAATCGATGGAGGAGAACGGAAACAGTTTACTACTGAAACATCATCCGTAGGTAGAATCGCTTGGTCGCCGGATGGACAATCCATTGCCTTTACCATGAGAGACCCTGAAACGGAAGAGGAAAAAATCCGCAAAAAAGAAAAAAGAGATTGGAAAATTATTGATACCAATTATCGTTATTCTCACCTTTATGTTGTTGAAGTGAATGGAAATAACGGTGCCCGCCGCCTTACTAAGGGAGAATCTCAAGTAGGCAGTTTTGATTGGTCGCCTGATAGCAAACGTATTGTTTTTGACCATATGGAAAATCCGACTGCCAACGCTTGGACCACAAGTGATATATCCGTTGTTAATGTTCGAAGTGGATCAAAAAAATCTTTGGTAGATTGGAATGGCTCTGACCGTTCACCAAAATATTCTCCCGATGGCAAATCTATCGCTTTTTCATCTGATGGTGGAAATCCTACCTGGGGTCGAGAGCATTTTGTCTATGTGATTCCAGCCAATGGTGGTAATGGCAGTCAACTTCCTGCCACACCCAGCCGTTATATCAGCAGTATTACAGGATGGGCACCTAATGGTACTGCTGTGATTGTTTCCGAATCAAACCGTACATCTCGGCGTTATTTTAATATCCCTTTATCTGAAAACGGTGTGGTCAGCACATTGACACCAGGTAAGGGCAATTATGGCAGTTTGTCTTATAATAAAGAGGGGATGATAGCATTTGTTCATGAAAAAACAGAGGAGCCGGGAAATGTATTCATATCACGAATGAATAGATTTAATCCTGCCCAGATTACAAATGTAAATCCAGAATTTTCCACTATGGCGCATGGAAAAACAGAAGTAATTCACTGGGAATCAAAGGATGGTATGGAAATTGAAGGATTATTAACCTATCCTATAAATTATCGTGAAGGGAAAAAAGTGCCATTGGTGCTGAATATCCATGGGGGTCCTGCTGGAGTATATACGGAAGGTTATACTGGCCGAAGTTCTGTTTATCCAATTCAGGCCTATGCCCAGGAAGGATATGCTGTGTTGCGGGCAAACCCTCGAGGCAGCAGTGGCTATTCCAAGGCATTTCGTTTCGCCAATCGATCAGACTGGGGCGGCATGGATTATGAAGACCTTATGACTGGAGTGGATCATTTGATTAAGCTAGGTGTGGCAGATCCAAATGATCTGTATGTGATGGGATGGAGCTACGGTGGATTTATGACTTCAACTGTTGTTACCAAGACAGACCGTTTCAAGGCGGCCAGTGTTGGTGCAGGGGTACCCAATCTCATTGGTATGCTTACCACCGACATCCATGACTTCATTCCATGGCATTTTGAAGGGGAAATGCACGATAATATTGAAAAATATATTAAACATTCTGCCCTGTTCCATGTGAATAACGTTACCACTCCAACTCAGGTAGTACACGGTGAAAATGATACACGTGTTCCTATTGCACAAGGTTATGAATTCTATCGTGCAATCCAACGTAAAGGGGTTGATACGGAAATGATCGTTTATCCTAGAATGCCTCATGGACTGCGTGAACCCAAATTCATTCAGCATTGTGGTGAAGCAATTATGAAATGGTTTAAAGATCACAGTAAATGAAGGAGTATATATAATGAAGAATCGGATAGGTTTTCTTTTTGGCGTTTGTTTTTTAATCGGATGTAATTCAACTCAAAGTGTGGATTACCTCCAATCTGATGAATTTTCAAAACAGAACATGCCATTTTCAGAAGCAGTACGCGTTGGAAATATGTTGTATTTATCCGGCCAGATAGGATCATCTCCAGAAGACCCATCAAAAGTTGTGGCAGGCGGCATTGGACCGGAGACACGCCAAACTATGGAAAATATGAAAGAAGTATTGGAGCGTTATGGATCATCTATGAATCAGGTTGTGAAATGCCTATGCATGCTTGCTGATATTGATGAATGGGCTGAAATGAGTGCTGAATATGTCAAATATTTCCCTGACCATAAACCGGCCCGCAGTGCTTTTGCAGGAACTGGACTGGCCTTGAATGCTCGAGTTGAGATCGAATGTTGGGCAACCCTTAATTAGGAAATGATTATGAATAAGCATATTACTAGAAGAGACTGGTTAAACCGAAGTGCTGCAGTACTTGGTGGCACCCTTTTAGGGAGTGTAACCGGTTATAATCCCTTATATAGTACGCCGATATCCTGGTCTACTAACGAACCCATACGTATGATGTATAATGAAAACCCATACGGCCCTTCCCAAATAGCCAGAAAAGCGATGCGGAAAGCATTTTCAGAATCCAATCTCTACTCCATGACCCCGGCTAAAGCAGAATTTAAAGCGCTGATAGCCAAGTTAAATGGAGTAAAACCCTCCCAAGTTGTCATCGGATTTGGATCTACTGAAATATTGAAAAAAGCCGCTTTAATGAATGGAATCGATGGGGGTGAATTGGTATCTCCCACACTTACTTTTGAAGAGATTAACCATTATGCAGATACACTCAATATGCCTATCAAACGTGTACCGATGGACAATAAAATTGGAATAGATCTAAATAAGATTTCCGATAGTGTCAGCAGGAAAACAAAACTGGTGTACCTATGCAATCCCAATAATCCTACTGGTAAAATTATGGATTCAGGAGAACTTGAATCATTTTGTCAAAATATGTCAAAAAGGACAGTGGTATTCATTGATGAGGCGTACCTTGAATATGTATCTGATCCTGATTATCGCTCAATGCTTGGTTTGGTTAAAAAAGGTATAAATGTGATTGTATCTCGGACAGCATCAAAAGTACATGGTCTGGCTGGGTTAAGGGTGGGGTATGCCATTACGACTCCGGAATTGGCTAAAAAACTTGAGCCTTACTTGACTGATTATTTGAATATTGTAGGATTGAGGGCTGCGATGGCCAGTTATCAGGATCAGGAATTTCAAAACTATACCATTAAAATGAATGATCGAGCGAAGCGTATTGTTACCAATTTTTTGGATGAAAAAGGCATTCAATATTTGGACTCCCAGTCTAACTTTATCTTTTTTCATATCGGGAGACCTATTACTGAATTTCAGCCCGCTATGGAAAAAAAGGGTGTTTTAGTAGGTAGGCCCTTTCCACCCTATACGGACTGGTGCAGGCTGAGTATGGCAACACCGGATGAAATGGGACGGTTTATAGAAGGCTTTAACGCATTGCTTTAATAATAATGAAACGATTGGTTTATATTTTAATATCGATCCTATTTGGAGTTCTTTCTGCTATAGCCTTGGGTGAATTTTATTTAACACAAAAAATAGGAGATCCCGAATATTATATTCTGCTGTTCTGTATAATATGCGGTTTGGTTTCTGTAGGCAGTTTATGGTTTTTGTCCCAAAATATTTATTATAATAAAAATCAAAAGATATTGGAGAATGATAAAACAAAACCAAACATGAGCCCTAAAGTTGCCGAAGAAATAGCTAAAAAAATAATTGAGGATGCAAAGATGCATCGAAAATCCAGAGGTGAAGATAAAGATTGAATAAAGCTTCTCTTAATTTCAAAAATATTTCCCCCACTTTTTATTAACTAAAAGAGGTTATACCATGTATAAAATGACGAAGATACTCGTTAGCCTAATTCTTTTTTCCATTCCAGTCCTTGGTAAAGATGATTGGACTAAAAATAAAAAAGCTATTACTGCTTCAATAAAAAAGCATCAGAAAGAACTAATCAGCATCAGTGATCAGATTTGGTCCAACGCGGAACTGGCTCTGGAAGAACATAAATCTTCAAAGATTTTGTCAGATTATGCCGAAAAGAACGGTTTCAATATTGAGCGTGGTGTAGCAGGGATGCCTACAGCCTTTATTGCTACCTATGGATCCGGCCGACCGCGAATTGGTATCTTAGGTGAGTTTGATGCTAACGCTGGTATTTCCCAAAAGGCTCAGACTACCAAAGAAGCATTGATCGAAGGTGCACCTGGTCATGGATGCGGACATAATTTATTCGGTACAGGTAGCTTAGGAGCGGCTATTGCCATTAAGGAATTGATTCAGAAAAAAGAGCTCAAAGGAACCATTGTTTTCTATGGAACACCAGCGGAAGAAACAATCTTTGGCAAAGTGTGGTTTGCTAGGGAAGGATTGTTCAACGACCTGGATTTATGTATGGACTGGCATCCAGGTGATGATGTGGAAGCGGGCACCCAGAGTAGTAAAGCTCTAATTGATTTTCGTGTAAAATACTGGGGAAAAGCTGCCCATGCATCCGCAGATCCTTGGAACGGTTTCAGCGCCGTGGATGGCATGGAATTATTGACCACAGGAATTAACTATTATCGCGAGCATATTAAACCGACAGCACGAATTCATTACCAAATTGAAAAGGCTGGTGATGTGGTGAACGTGGTTCCGGAAAAGGCACAGATTTGGGTTCGTGTACGGGAAAATGATAGGGAAAGTTTGAATGTATTATATGAAAGGGTCAAAAAAATGGCCGCCGCCGCCGCACTGATGGCAGAGGTGGATTATGATATTGAATTAATCTCTGGTATTTATGAAATCCTTCCGAATCGAAGTGGCGCCACACTGGTTCAAAACAATTTTGAAATGTTGGGGCCGATTTTATATACTGATGCAGAGACTGAATATGCCAAGGCGATACAGCGGGCGACAGGAAAACCTGAAGTTGGGATGGATGGTGCCATTCATGCTTTGAAGGAAACAAAGCCGGCCCAAGGAGGCTCCACAGATGTGGGTGATGTTAGCCAGCTTGTCCCGGTGGTGCGATTGTCCACCCCGGCAGCGCCGAAGGATGCCCCTTGGCACTCTTGGGCAGTGGTCGCCTGCACTGGAATGTCTATTGGACATAAAGGGATGCTCAAGGCATCCAATGCCTTAGGGATGACTATGGTGGATTTATTTGAAAATCCTCAATTAATCAAGGAGGTAAAAGCAGAATTCAAGGAACGCAAAGGGAATAGTAAATATGTACCTATGATTCCCCCTGGGCCACCACCGGTACCTCAGAAAAAATAAATCAAGCCAATGAGGATGAAACCCATTTAATATGTGCTATAATTGCCGTTCCATAACGCAATCTGGAGGATTCATCGCATTGACATTTTGATGTAATTTTTCTTTATGAATTTTTCTATAGAACAAATATTTTGGGTTATCCTGATCATGATTTCACTAGTGAGTATTATAAGACTAATCAGGCAAAAGGGATGGAAGTTGAATAATTTTATCAGGATTGAGGATGTGAAAGATGAAGACTAGATGGCCTATTTTATTGATTGTAATGATGCTCTTTTCCTGTGTTTGGTTGGACGATAAATTAAGCGATGAACCTTTGGAATTAGTTTTTACAATTCTACCCCAACTCAATCAAAATGGCGATGGTTATTATGTGTTGCCGATAAATAGCGAAGGAAAGCAAATAACAAATCACACCGTCTATACCTATGTGGGTGCTAGAGATTATAATGAACTTGAATATATCCATACCGAAAATAAGACTGTCCATTGGCTCTCAAATTTGTTTTGGGTTACAGATGATACATTAGGGTATTACCGCAAGAGAATAAGATTTGAACAAGATTATAGATACATCACTTCGGACACATCTTATATCTATTCTGGGGATACCACTGCATTCCAAAAAACAGTAGGCTGTTGCTCAACGTCGGATGAAGATGGAATCGGCAGTACCATTTTAACAGTTCTTTCCAGTATGCTTGGAGATACGATTGTATTAGAAGCCGGTACCTTTGATGAGTATGATAACTTCCCTGAGGATACTTTGTATATTTCTGTTCCGATTATAATTACGAAGTAAACTATCCTTATTCTAAGAATAAAATATAAATTCTGATTATCCATTGACTTTGATTGGTCAAGATATTTAGAATTCAGTTCATCGCTTTTACAATTTGATTCATTTGTAAAAGCCCCTAAACAAGGAGGTAAGGGGATAGTTTGAATAAGTTGCGGATTTGTTCTATTGGATTATTTATGGTGGCATCCCCTTCGAAGCGAAGTCCTTCGTCTTCCTATTTCATTTTACCCATTTCTAGATTATTTACAGAAATTTAGTGTCTTTTATTTTGAACATTTTTATGTACCTATGAATAACCAAAAGGAGAAAATCATGTTAAAACGAATAGTAATAACAGCATTGGTTGCTATTTGCAGCCTGTTTGCACAAAATGGCGAAACCTGGAATACAAGTGAGACTGTTTATCAAGTTTCCACCATTGATCTGGAACCTAATGTAGATGCGCAGTATTTGAACCAAATGAAACGGACATGGGGTACGAATATGAAAGTGCTAAAAGCAGAAGGCTTGATTGAAGATTATCATATTTATAAAAGCATTAATCAATATGATGGTGATTTTGATTTATTGTTAGTTGTTGAACGTAAAAATTTGGCCTCGCTTGATAGCAACCCAAAGAATAATAAAAACTGGGATAAGGCCATTGAAAAAGCACGAAAAATAATTTCAGATGAACAAGTAAATCAAATCACTGGTTCATTTCCTAAGATGCGGACGATTTTAGATCAGAAATTGATGCGTGAGATCACGTTCATTAAATAAACGTAATTAAGTTTGAGGCTGTCAACTAGGCTAAAGGTTAATCCTTTTTTGGCAGCCCTAACCTTCCTATTAATAATCAAAAGGAAAAACTAATGAAAAAAATCATAATGACATTAATTATTCTGAGTATCGTAATACCTGTGACATTGATTGCTGGTGATAAAGAAGAAATAATTAATCAAATATTGAAAAGTAATGCATATCTGAATAAGAATAAAAGACCCATGGCAGAGTATTCCGAAAAAGGTGCCTTAGAATTTTGGTCTAGTGGTGGTTTAATGCATGAAGTCGGCTCAGCAGGAAGGCTGGGTTCTTATGAAAATGTTAATATCTCGATCAAACATATTGAAGTGCTTGTTTTAGTGCCAGGCAAAGCCGCTGTTGCTATGTATTATTCTGAAGGATCAATGAAACCAAAGGGGTCACAAGCTGTAAGTCATTATATGACACGCGTTACACAAGCATATGTGAAAGAAAATAATAGTTGGAAAATCCGTGCTTCTCATTGGTCTCCTGTTATGGGCGGATCAGGTACAAGCCAAGCGAGTACAAAATAAAATTCAATCAATAATCAAAAGGAAAAAACAATGAAAATAAATCGCTTACTCACTGCTATCATTTTGACTGTATCACTTTTTGCACAGAATGACCCAATTGTAGCAAGTGGTGGATACAGTAAAATATACAAAGGGAAAGAAGCTTCATTTGAGAAAGCTGTTACCAGTCATGTTGCAAAGTGGCATGGTCCAGACCAATGGCGTACTTTTGCAGCAAAAGTAATGAGTGGACCTCGAACAGGTCAATACTTTATGGGTACTGCAAATCATTATTGGAAGGATTATG
>Ga0315336_1002155_pt1 | contig 31845 bp, 31 predicted proteins | sample ASW5metaG_FD_204512 | JGI IMG/M metagenome (GOLD analysis project Ga0315336, IMG submission 204512) | Ammonia-oxidizing marine archaeal communities from Monterey Bay, California, United States - ASW #5 | ecosystem: Environmental > Aquatic > Marine > Intertidal zone | place: USA: California...
CCCCCCCCCGACAGTGTCGAATCATATTGTTCCCATCTAGTTGATAATCAGGAGCAACATTCATGGGAGAATCAGGCTAGCGCACGTAGCTGGCTATGATTGATTGGATGGTTCCGTCAGCTCTCATCGATTTTAAGGCGTCATCGAATTTTTGGGTCAGAGTTTTGCCGCGGTGTCCAAGGCTGGCTTTTGAAAAAATAAGAAAAGCACCTTCGCCAGGGTTAATTGGCGGAGATTTTAAAGAGATTTGATTGCGAAGACCGATTTGAGTCGCTCGATATAATGTCGGAAGATCATTATTGATAAAAATATCGTAACGGCCACCAACCAAATGTTTCAATGCGATATCAAGGGAATCCAGTTGCCTAACGGTGATCTTGCCATTTTGGGAGGCGTGGTCAAATTTATTACCGATGGAATACCCTCTCATTATGGTTACGTTGCGACCAAACAGTGACGTGATGTTTTCGTATGTGAAGGCACTATCTTTGACTGTAAATACATTCTGCCGGGACACATGAAGAGGAACAGACGTATAATGTGCATACTCTTCTCGATCAGGCCTCTGAAATGATGGAAATCCACCATTCACCTTACCCAGTTTGACCAATAAAAGTACCCGTTTCCATGGTACGAATTCAAACTTAACGTCGAAACCAGCCCGCTCGGACGCTTCACGAATCATCTCAATGTCAGTACCCTGAGCGTGGCTACCATCGTGCCAACTGTATGGTTCAAAGTCCCTTAAAGCTGCAATGGTCAACGTCTCAGCGGCAAGGTTGTCCGACATTAGCCCCAACAAAATGCTAAGAATTGCCGTCGAAGATTTTAACATATTAATTACACCTAAGTTGCCGATGTGTCGCAAAATCGTAATGTCTACATGCCATTTCCATTACATAAAATCGTAACCCGTTTCAAATCATGTGTCTTTTCAGCGAGGGGTGATGAGTAGGGTATTGTTGAGTTGATGATTACCGATATTTGTCGTGGATCTTCTTGTAAGTTCCATCGGCCTTGATTTCTGCCAAGCTCTTATTAAATTTCGTCATCAGGCCTTTTACGCCTGACCATTTTTTACTGAAACAGATGTGCAATGTTTTCTGCGTGATCTTTGAGAAATTTAATTTTCCAGATATCCCCAACTGTTTGGCGATGAATTCCGACACTTCTTTGGTCAGATAGAGATAATCAATTCTTTCCTTCATTAGATGATTTAGGGCTAATTCTTCCGTCCGGTAACTTCTTGCATTGGGGACCACTTCTTGCAGCGTTTTGAAGGATTGATATCCCAGGCCCCCTCCGACTTTACGTCCGCGAATATCTTCCAGGGACTTCAATTCCGGAGCGTTAAAACCTCGACGCCAAAAGAAGCCGTCGGTTGCGTAGCTGACGACATCGGAAAAAAGGAAAAATTCCTCGCGTTCTTTCCGCCACGCACAAACAGTCACCCCCGCGATCTCACCACGCTTAGCCATCAACATTTGCCGCTTCCACGGCAGGAATTTGAACGTCACGGAGAGGCCGATCCGGCTAAAAGCTTCTTCAATGACTTCTAAGTCGGTTCCACGCAGTTCGTTTTTCGGTTTATTGATCTCGTAGGGCGGCCATTGATAGGCACCGAGGGGTACCATTTCAGCTGCAGCTCGCGTAATAGGTATCGAAATTGTAACGACGAATAAGATTGTTAGGCCAAAAATTGATACGAAATTCTTCACGGCGTGGCCTCTCAATCTAGTATGATCTTGGCAACTAGCACGTCGCATACAATAGTACTACATTTTCAACCTCGTTAAAAGGTCCAAACACCGCAATGGTATGGTTTCCAGAGTCTCTTTTTGGCTAAAAACAGACATTTACTAATCGAAAATTTTAGCACTAAATAACAAATCGATAGGGTCCGTTTTGGGTCAAAATGAGAAGTTTTCACCGGCAGTATTTCATGTCCGCTTTCTCCCAATAACCGGAAATCACAATTGGCAAACAGAATTTCATGCAATAAACGTCTTCCCTAGCCCTTCATAGCGGAAGGTAAACGGGGGCGTCGGCCTCAGCCAATCGCAGACCCCAATTGGACAGCTTGCCACGACTCTATTGTCGATTGCATGAATGTGCGTCGTGCATGTCTGGTATGCCATTTGAACAATACCGTGGCCCAATATCTGTGTGTTATAAGATCAAGTGTTCTCGAATAGTCGCTCCATTGACTCATTTGAGGGTGACCCCCTGGAAACAGAGGTGATCAAAGCCCCGGCCTAAAGCAATTCTTGCAAAGGCTATAGGGGATGCAAAATGGGTAATTTGAAGTTGCGGCACTGATTATGTCCTCAATGAATTCCCACACATTTCAATCGGCAGCCGGATCGGCACGCCGGTAAGCTGTACTAATTTGAGGATCAAAAAAAATGACCATGACTTCAACCGAGAAGACGATTGTTACAAGTGTGTTAATTGGGTTTTGTTCGGCGCTGTCGATTGTGGGCAGTGCAATTTACGTAATGTAGATGTGTTTGTTGATGAATTTGATCTGGACGGTATTCGCTTCGCTGCTAGTCCTTTGAGGTTCCCACAATGTCACCATGAAGGGCCTGGGCGTTGGGGCGGTTCCAATATCGATTGGGATTATCCTTGTCATCGAGGAAATTGGATCGGCTTCCCCAAATTTCCTCCACATGTATCGTCGGTTCCTCCTGGACATGAATGGCAAACACCGTCTCAAAAACGTCTTCAAGCAGCGAAGGGTTCGGCGGGATGGTAAAAATGACTTCGGAAGTTGCTGTCGCTTGAATGGTTCCTTCGTTTCCAGCATGAGACCCTTCCAGCGCCCGAAACCGCTGATAGCCACCTTCCCTGACATACATGCAATTGTCATAAGGGCCCTGGATGAGCGGAATCTGGTTCCCCAATTCCGTCAACAGTGACTCAAGCCCGCCGTTCGGTGATTGGATGGTGACCCGCCATTCCTTTTCGAGGTTGGCGGCCTTTGTTTTGAAGCGATTTAATTCGTGCGTGTCGGTCTTATCCATTTGTAGATTCCTTTGTCTTCCAGTCTCCTGATTTGTTCCACCACCTGTGCGGATTGCTGCTGTCATCCAGCCCTTTGCAGCGGCTTCGCAGCACTTCCTGGATGTAAATCACAGGCTCGTAATAACTGTGAACCTCGTAGATGGCCTCGACGACTTTGGCTGCAACTGCCTGATCACGAGGAATAACTACGCTGAGCTGATCGACATCGGGACGCTTGCGAACGTCGTCCTCCGCACCCGTCGGCGTGCCTTCGAGCGGGCGGTAATATTCCATGCCGCTGGCTGCCCGATAGGCATTTTTGTCGGTCTTGCCATACGGCAAGGGTACGACGTCGGCAATGCGCTCAAATACGCGGTCGATATCTTCGATGGGAGCCAGAAAGCTCACCATCCAGTGAGGTTCCATGACAATTGGGTTGGTCTCGAAACCTTCTTTAAGCAGTTCGTTTGGGGTCATTTTGGCCTTCCAGACTTAAGTTTAAGTTGTAACGCCGCGGAACCTATCAAATCACTGCTGACAACGTGATGTCAGCAGTGATTTGATAGAATATACTTACTAACTGAACAAATGAGGGCCACCATGAGTCGTTCAACGAGAATGTTCGAGATTATCCAAATCCTTCGCGCTGCTGATCGCCCGGTCACGTCGAATGACCTGGCTGAGACCCTGGAAGTGGCACAAAGGACTGTCTATAGGGATATCGCGTCCCTGCAGGCAATGCGCGTTCCCATCGAAGGCGAGGCAGGTATTGGTTACATCATGCGAGCCGGTTTTGATCTGCCGCCGCTGATGTTTACCAGCGATGAAATAGAGGCGATCATCGTTGGTCTGGCGTTGCTCAGGCGGACCGGCGATAAGGGATTGCAGGTGGCTTCGAACAGCGTCAGTGCCAAGATCGCGGAAGTTCTGCCGGACCAAACAGAACGGGATATGGCGGACTCAGGAATCTATGTCGCGCCGTGGGGAAGCGCTGAGACTGGTCAAACCGACCTGGCCGAAGTTCGCCAAGCAATCCGCGAGGAAAATAAATTGCGGCTTGTCTACACAGACGTTGACAACCGTCGCACGGAGCGGACCATCAAGCCGCTTGCCATACTTTATTACGTGGAAGTCGTGTTACTCAGCGCATGGTGTGAACTCCGGGCAGATTTCCGGCAATTCCGCGTAGACCGGATTGTGGCCTGCGAGACAACTGAGGATCGGTTTTTGGGTGAAGGCAGGGCACTTCGTGCGCAGTGGCGCGAGCAACATGATTTGCCCTGAGATATATGACTGCCCAACTCCTTCATAGCGGAAGATACATGTGAGTGTCGATAACAGCCGGTTTTAGCCAGGACCGAAAATAATTAGCCTGACAGGAAAGTTGAATACAAAGGCCAGTTCTGGCCTAGGTTTTTGACTTCGGATACAAAATATTTCAGACTATCCCTATCTATACGGAGAACCCTGCACACTTTTTGGGCCGCAAATGATAAACGTATTTTCCCGATTTCAAGTGACCCGCTTAATCGCTTCGGTTGCCGCTGGCCTGTTTATTTTGGCCGGATTGGGGAATAGCGTTCACGCTGATGGTTACGTTGTTGCCCTCAATAATGCCCCCCCCTACCGCATTATCAAGAATACGTCGGACGGGAGAAAGTTTTCTGGGTTCTATGTTGATTTTGTAAAGGAATTGGCACATCGACTAAATTTTTCATTGGAGTTTAAAGAAGTTCCATTCCGCAGGGCCCTTGCAATGATGAAAAATGGTGGCGCTGACATAATGGTTGGTCCAAATCGTACCGCAGAGCGTGAAAATTATATGTTGTATCTTGACGAAGAGCTTTCGCGGGAAGGAAAGGCATTCTTCATTCAGGCCGGGTCGGTTGACATTGTTCAGTATGAAGGATTGGCGGAAAAGAGGATTGGAGTTCTCCGGGGCTCGGTCTACTTTGACCGTTTTGACGTCGACAAAAACCTGAAAAAATTTGATGTAAGCAATTATTCAAAAGCGTTGAATATGGTTGATAAGGGAAGACTTGATACGGTAATTGCGCCAGAAATTCTCGGAGACTACACCTCCAGAGAACTACAATTAAACTTAAAAACGGCCAGTTACAAAATTGCAGGCCGTCCTTCGTTTATCGCGGTGTCTAGAAAGTCGAACCTGGTGGAAATGAAGCAAAATTTGGAAGCCGCTCTGCGAGAGATGATAGTGGACGGAACCAGGGACCGGATTATCAATAGCTACCGTCAAAACTGAATTTGGACGTGAGTCGGGAAATCTTTCTAAAAGTCCGAGTTGGGTCAAATCGAGAAGTTTGCAGTAACCTCAATTTTGGTCTGCTTTCCCTCTAATACCGGCAGAGAATTGGCGATCCAGTTTTGATTTCAAATTGGCCAAATGCGGAAATAGCGATCTAGCGCCGATAAATCTGTTTATGCATATCGAAATATGACTAAGATTACTCCTGAGCCATTAAGCGGGAGTGAGGGATGGCGGAAGTCACGGGCGATCTTGAATATCTTCAGTCGCTGACCGAAAATCCTCGAATTCTTGAATTCGGTGCGTTTCTGATCGCGGAACGCGAAGACCGCCGTTATCCCAGCTTCAGCCTTCAAAGCCTCATGTCTGTACCTCGCCTTGCACCGAACATCTTCGCTTATGATTTTCGCAAGGGCATCGAAGCGGGGATGCTCGTCGCCCATGCAGGGACAAAAATCGATTACGAATATGGCTATAACGTGACCGGCACCACGCTTGAAGATCACTATCCGGGCGACGACAGCAAAGATGATGTTTTGGCTGGTTACCGGCGAGTATTTAAGGAAGGCAAAAAGTTTTACTCGCACCGTACTATTCGTATGCAAAAAGACGAATGGAGCCAATTTCGGGTCGCAGAAAGTCTGATGTTCCCTTGCTCGACCAACCAATCGGACATCGATTTTGGCTGGGGGATGGTGTTGTTTGACCCAGCGGAAGCGACTGTCGAAAACGTCTATTATCTCTGGTAAATCGTCAATTAGTGTTAATGCCACCAAACCGCTTCCTTTCAAAACGGAATGTCTGCTTTGCCCCACCATTAACGGACAGGTGATTGTTGGCAGCTTTGATGATATAAACTATTAGTTGCAGACCATATTCACCGGGCACATCACAGTAAAACGCTATGATCAAGCCATCAATTTCCAGTACCCATCGGTTGCTGTCGTGGATTGCGCAGCGTTCGGTTGCCGTCCCCGTTGTGGCGGCAATTTCAATGACCGTTGTTGTATTCACAATGTGGCATCTGGTCAAAAATGATCAGGAGGTCCGACTTAATTCCGATACCCGCAGCAATGCTGAACATGCTGGAACGCGGCTTGAAGCGCACATTGAATCACGATTGGCTGCGGGCACCCATATCCAGCACGAGTGGTTGGACGGGCATATCAATAACGAGCAAGAGTTTCGGTCTCAAACAAACTCTGCTCATGACTTGTTTGGGGATTTCCAAGCTATTAACTGGATAGACCCGCAAGGAATTATTCGCTGGGTCAGCCCAATCAAAGGAAACGAAGCGGCTCAGGGATTGAATATCAAATTGCTTCCCGCACCCAGTGTCGCCCTCGCAGAGGCCGAGAGAACCGGACAAATGCAAGTCACTCCGCCAATTACCCTCGCTCAGGGCGGAATTGGTTTCGTCGCCTATATCCCCTTGATAAAAAATGGATCTCTAGGCGGATTTATTAATATTGTTTTTCGTGCCAAACCCCTTATTGAATCTGCATTCCGGGATGAAATCGGTTCAAATTACCACCTGATTGTTACTGATGATGGGAAGATGGTTTTCGACACCAGCAATATGGTCGGACGTCATTTGCATCAGATTCACAAGCAGCTCAAAGTGGGTAATAGAATCTGGAAACTTGCCGCAATGCCGACCATGCGCGAAGTCGCACGGAAGTCCTCAATCATCGACGAATTGGTTCTAATCGTCGGGTTCGCTCTATCGGCGACAATTACATACCTGTTTTGGCTCGACGGTCAGCGCCAGATTTCACTAAAAAAGGCGATAGAAGAATCGGAAAAAGCCAACCTCGCCAAGTCAGATTTCCTTGCCCACATGAGCCACGAATTGCGGACCCCGCTGAATTCGATCATTGGGTATTCCCAAATGGTGACGGAAGAGGTTTTCGGAAAAATCGGGCATGACAGATATCTGGATTATGTAAACGACATACAAATTTCAGGCCATCACCTCCTGCTCCTTATTAGCGATGTACTGGATATTTCAAAGATTGAAGCCGGAAAACTTACGCTTAATGAGAAAGATGTGGGCTTGGGCGAGTTGCTAAGTTCCTGCCTCCGCATGGTTCAGGGAAGAAATGAAAGTCAGTCAATATCGCTTCAATATGATCCCCCTGATGATCTCCCCCATATTCATGCCGATGAACTGCTCGTTAAGCAAATCGTATTGAACCTTCTTACCAACGCCGTGAAATTCAATGTAACGGATGGGACGGTTTGTTTGTAGGCAAGCATGGACCAAAATAACGCCGTGACCATTACTGTCTCAGATACAGGAATTGGTATCGCGGCAAAGGACATTCCGAAAGTTCTTAAGCCGTTTGGCCAGGCTCGTCTAGACGCTTACAAGGCTCATGAAGGAACGGGCCTTGGATTGTCCCTTTCCAAGCTCTTGGTAGAGTTACACGGCGGAACGCTGGAACTCGAAAGCGAACTTGGAAATGGGACAACGGCCACCGTCTGGTTCCCAACTGAACGAACAATTAGTGCTAAATTTCAGTATCAATAAGGGGTCCGCTTAGCCCCTGAAAACGGACATGCCGGCATTTGGCAGCAATTCGCACACGGAAACTCGATAAACCGCTATATAGACCGATGCAAAACGGTTGGAGCGTGCTGTAGTCTCGGAAACATTAGTGAAGGGATAGGCGATCAACGTAATATTCCCGGAGATGCTCTGCGGTTGGGTTCAAACTAGAACCTGTGTGGTAGGCACAAACCTCAACATCACGGAGTTTGGGTAGCTCCTTTACTTGCGCCAAGCCGGGCCACCGGGCGTTCAATAATTCGGGAGTTCGTACACAAATCCCAAGACCGGCTTCAACAGCGGCTGCCAGACAAGAAAGACTAGGGCTTGAAAGCGTAATACGCCAAGGAATGCCGGCTTCCCCCAAGCTTGCCAACGCCTCCTCACGAAAAGCGCATGGACCATCGATTAGGACGATCGGCAACGGGCGTTTTTGCGCTAACCCACCGCTCTTCGGCCCGATCCAAATCATCGGTCGCCGGCCAAGGGTTTTGAACTTTCGAGATGTTCCGTGTCGGAATGCGATCGCCTGATCCAATTTGCCGGCTTCAAGCGCCGCCAAAAGCAATTTGCTTCGCTCTACCAATATCTCCACACGTGCATGTGGGTGCCTATTGGAAAACTCCGCCAGGAGTTTCGGCAATGGACCTTCGGCAAAATCTTGAATAGCGCCAAGACGCACAGATCCATTGAAATCAGGTTCGCTGAATGCATGTACAGCCGCGTCGTTTGCAGCCAGAATGGTCTGTGCATGGCCTAGGAATTCCTCACCGGCAAGTGAAAGCACCATACGGCGCCCCTGCTTTCGAAAAAGCTGCTGGCCGACCCTTTTTTCGAGGCGATCAATCTGCAGGCTAATTGCCGACATGGAACGTCCGACACGTTCGGCTGCCTTTGCATGGCTGCCCAGCGTAGCAATCGAGACAAAAGTTCGAAGGCAGTCCATATCCAAGTTCATATCCATTGTTTAGTTTTACAAAACATAACCATTAAAACAATCAACTTTTTAAAAATAACAATTTATGTAAGTTTCGCGCTACACAGATAAATGAGGAGTAGAACGAAATGCCATTCATCAAAATCCAAACAGCGCCAGGCGACATATCGGCAAGCCAGGCAGATCAACTTATCGCGCGGACAACGGACCTTATGACCGAGGTTATGGGCAAAAAGCGGGAGCGAACGACAGTCCACATTCAGCCTGAGGATGCGTCACTATGGGCCGTCGGCGGCAAGCGAATTTCGGAACAGGACGGCAATGCTGTTTACATGGAAATCAAAGTCACTGCCGGGACAAATTACACGGGCGACAAAGAAGAAATGGTTTTGCGCAGCCAGAAAATGTTGTCGGAAGTCCTGAACGCGATCCCCGAAGCAACCTATATTGTCATTGAAGAAATTTTGGGAGAATCCTGGGGCAAGGGCGGAACCATGATGGCCGAACGATCCGCCGCCGACCGAAAAGAGGCAAAAACCGCCCACGTCAAAGCGGCATGAATTCGAATACCTGGCGTCACCGCATGGAAGCCTGCGATGAAGCCAACCGATATTTTTCAGACATGTGCAAACCAATACGATTTTGCCCACCTTAAGCGGGCCTTTGGGCGAAGAAGTTATCCCCGACAACTCGAGTGGCGTGCTTACTCCCGTCTGAGCCCGGCAATCGCCATACCTGGCTGCTGAACAAGATAGAACAACCCGGTCGGGGATGGGTCGGTGATGAAAAGCTTGAGGCGGGCCGTGTCATCGACTGGCACGTGGCCCGCATAGAACAGCAAGCGGTCTGACGGTTCGTACACCCCGCGATGTTTGCTGAACCGGTCCGCCTCGGCCACGCCCCCGTATATACCTGCCTGATCAAAACTGAGACCATCGCCATAGGGGCTTGAGTGGCTCACCACTTCACGAAGTTCAACATCAAATGAGCTCCAGTTGACCCGGCCTTTGTTGGTCACGACCTTAATCATCGACAGCCCGAGCATAGACATGGAGGGCAACACAGCGCCCGGATCACCACCTGCCCCGGCCCCGCCGCGAACCGTCAGGATGGCCGGTCCCGGTCCATGGTATTCCTCGACAACGACAAAGGGGTCGCCGATACCGCCACTGCCGGTAACGGAGAGCAGACGAAATCCACCAAGCTCATCACTAAAGGTCAGCCCCGCGCGGGAGATTGTTTCCGCCGCCAGCGGGAAGGGAAATAGAGCCAAAAGAATAAAGAGCACCCGTATCCTTTGCATAAGATAGTATAACATAAACCGCGGTGCAGCCCTACGAGTATCCGCCCTGGGTAGAGATGCTTACGCCTTGCCCACTCACGCCTTGAATGTGGCATCGCGGTAATAGCCGAGAAACGCCGGGTGGGGATGAAGGACGGGTTGTCGGGTAAGATCAGCCTGAAGTTTGATCGCGAAATGTCCGCTTACCGCAAGGAACCGGGCGTTTATCAGCATGGTACAGAAGGTCTCTTTGTAGCCTTAAGCAGACATTTGCGGATCACAGTATCGCTTCGAATTGTGGATTCAAATGTCTTCTGGTGGGAGCCATCCACGACTTTTCTGGACGGCTCCCTGTTGAAATTGACGTTTGTGCAAATTGGTCAGGCGCAGTCATGATTTCGGCCTGTTGCCGCGGCATACATAACCGCTGGCCCTAATGCGATCTGCCGGATCGGGTCACAATCAGCAACATGCTTTTGATACTCCTTGACCAAGACGGGATTTTCCGGTTCTGGGACCGAGCGATTTTGCATGACGTCACGTCCTGGACACCTCGGCGGCAGCATGCCGTTCACATACTGTCTGATATCCTGATGCTCGATGCCAATATCGCGCAACAGATGATCGTCAAAGTGCGTCAACTGGCGGATTGCATCGCGGCGCCTTTGCCAGTTTCGTAATTCCTGTATCAGATTCTGGACGAAGGTCGGAAAGTACATATTATTCTCCTGTTACATGATGTCTTGTGAATTCGTCTGTTTAACTGTTGTTATTGTAAGGATTGGCTCCTGACACCATGGTGTCAGGAGGATATTGCTAAGCTCTCTTCTCATGACAAATAGTGTCAGGAAGTGAGATATGGATAAGAGGACACACCATGCGTCGTGCCGATCGCCTGTTCGAAATTATCCAGATACTGCGACGCCGGAAAATGGCCCGGGCGCAGGATCTGGCCGAAAAACTGGAAGTTTCGGAGCGGACCGTTTATCGCGACATCAGCGATTTGATGGCCAGCGGGGTGCCCATAGAAGGCGAGGCCGGTGTGGGTTATATCCTGCGCGGCGGCTACGACCTGCCTCCAGTCATGTTTAACGAGCAAGAAGTAGAAGCGCTGGTTCTCGGCGCTCGCATCGTTGAGTCCTGGGGCGACGCCAAACTTGCGGAGGCGGCCGACAATGCCATCGCCAAGATCGAATCTGTCATTCCCGAGCGGCTTCGCCACCACATGGTAGAAACAGCACTCTTGGCGCCGGCTAATCATATTGCGGAACCGGTCACGATAAACCCGGGAGATCTGCGTCTCGCTGTACGCCATCAGCGCAGAGTTCATTTCAGTTATCGTGATGCAGAAGATCAACACAGTGAACGAGACGTCTGGCCGCTGGCTATCGCCTTCTTTGGCCCGGTATGGGTCCTGGCCTCGTGGTGCGAGTGGCGTCAGTCCTTCCGCTCCTTCCGCCTCGATCGCATGTCTGACCTTGTCATCCTGGACGACAACTTTCAGCCGGAACCAGGCCGGACAATTGAAGATTTTTTGCGCAGCGGTTGGTTCAAACGTGTCTGACGTCAGAGCCTATGGAACAAGACAGCCGGATTGCAATGGTATTTTGCTGCCAGCAGACGGAAAGATTAATAGAGGGGACGCTGCTTTAGACGCTCCCTGACCACGCCCGCGTACCGCGCGGAACCGGACGTATTTCGGTTAAGTTCAGAAAGTCTCTCTATAACCAATGCCGTACAGGGTCGTATCGCCGCGACAGACCACCTTCGACCAAACTCAAACTTTCACTATCAATACAGATGCCCTGTTTTTACAAATATCTTGCATCCCTCAGCGCTAAAAGGCGTATGAACACTACCCGGCGGATTGCGGATCCAGGTCCCTTTTGGATAGCGCCCATGTTCGTCTTCGAAGGTGCCATCAAGCACCAGAATTTCCTCCCCTCCCGGATGGGAGTGTTGGACGAATTTCGTACCGGGCTGCCATTTGACGAGAGCCACGTTCTCAGTTCCAAACTGATGAAGCGGTAAAACGGATAGCCCGGCAACCATTCCCGGCAACCATTGCTCAGTGCCAGTGTCGACACGGACATGGTCTTGATCAAGTTTGCTCATCTGCCCAAGTTTTACAAAGATTGTTGCACCATCTGTGCTGTGAGGAACGTGCTCTGAGCCGACAGGATTGCGGACATAAGTTCCGGCGCCGAAATCTCCAGATTCATCCGAAAACACGCCATCCAGAACAAAGAACTCCTCCCCACCCTCGTGAACATGAGATGTGAATTCACTGCCCGGCACAAATCGTACAATCGTCGTTGCCCGACCAGTTTCGGCCTCTTCACGCTCCAGCAATTGGCGCTCAACACCTGACATACGACTGCCGACCCATTGCCTGTCGTTTGCTTCGATAACGATTGGTTTTCCCAGGTCCATATTAAGATTGGTGATCATTTTCTCATCCTTTCGTCTGCTTAGAATTTAGAGGTGGATGCTCGGCAATGGAGACTGGTGAACACCAGTCTCTATCGATCACATCAATTTAGCTGAGCCTATTTGCGAGAACTTCAGCGATGGGGGCCGCCGACGCCGGGTTCTGTCCGGTGATTAACGCCCCATCTTCAACGACATTTGGGTTCCAATTGGCGTTGGAGCGCTTGAAGGTTGCACCATTGCCGATCAGTGCCGTCTCAAGCGAGAAGAGCAAGTGGCGAGAAAGATCGAGCTCTGTGTCTTCTGCGTCCGTGAAGCCGGTCACATCTTTGCCTCTAACCAATGGCTCGCCATTTGGTTTTTTGGCATCGCGCAGGATGGCGGGGGCATGACATACCATCGCCACAGGTGTTTCGGCCTCGATCATTTCTTCAATCATTCGGATGGCGAGAGAGTCGCTTGCCAAATCCCATAGCTGACCATAACCACCAGGGAAGAAGGCGCCGTCAAAGTCGCGGGTGTTGATCTCACTGAGTTTCAGTGTATTGGCCAAAACCCGTTGAGCAGCAGGATCATTTTCAAACCGGCGCGTGTTGTCCGTGGTGAATGCATCATCGTGGCTAAACGGATCAATGGGTGCCGCACCGCCCTTGGGGCTGGCAACGACGACATCATATCCTCGATCCATAAAGGTGTAATAAGGGGTTGCCACCTCATCAAACCAGTTACCCGTTTTCTTGCCGCTGATACCCATATTGTCGTGGGACGTCAGAACCATAAGTACGCGTTTCGTCATAATGTATCTCCTTTATAAGCATGTGAAGTTATTCTATCTATCAATAGATAGTTACCGTGATATAATGATTGACGAACGCTCTGTCAATAACTATCTATCACTAGATAGAAACACATGGAGATTAACGATGACCAACACCCCGCCGGTGCGCGACCAAATTCTCGAAGCCGCCGAAAAGCGCGTGCGTGGGCTAGGGTTTCACGCTGTGAGCTTTCGCGACCTTGCGAACGATGTTGGTATAAAAAGTTCAAGCGTCCACTATCATTTCCCGCAGAAAGAAGATCTCGGAGAACAATTGGTAAAACGATACTCGGATCGATTTCAGGATCGGCTCGGGAAAATAGTCGTTGATGAAGGCGATCCGATAGAAGCTCTTCAGGGTTTTGTCGCGTTGTATGGAGAGGCACTAGTGGTCGGGGAGGCAGTGTGTCTGTGTGCTATCCTCGGCGCCGAAGCGAACAGTCTTTCGGAGCGGGTCAATGTTGGTGTTCAAGAATTCTTTCAATCGAATATTGATTGGCTGAAGCCTATTCATAACCGCGTACAACCGTCAGTATCGGCGATGGCACCTGTCGAAATTGTCTCTGCGTTGGAAGGTGCCATGATTGTATCGACGGCCATGAAAGACAGAGGCCCATTTGATGCAGTTGCTCGTCGCATATTGGAGAGCTATTCCAACTAGACGGCCCCCGTGTTCGTTCCCTTCACTCTTAGAATGGTACTCGACAACACTTATGCCGATTTGATGTCGTTCAAATAGGTCTCGACCAAATGGCGGAGTTCCGTTGATTTATCGGCGAGATCTTCAGACGCACCGAGAACCTCGGAAGCAGCCTCGCCCGTCAGCCCTGCCGCCTTTTTAACGCCGCTGATATTTGCGTTAACGTCGTCCGTCCCTTTAGCGGCCTGTTCAACGTTTCTGGCAATTTCCTGAGTTGCTGATCCCTGTTGTTCGACGGCGGCAGAGATTGCGGTGGAGATTTCATTGATCTCAGTGATGGTTGTCGAAACGCTACTGATTGCGGTGACTGACCCATTTGTTGCTTGTTGAATTTCATCGATTTGCAAACTGATTTCTTCAGTTGCTTTCGCCGTTTGATTAGCCAGGTTCTTAACTTCACCGGCGACGACGGCAAACCCTTTTCCGGCTTCCCCGGCGCGCGCTGATTCAATCGTCGCGTTCAGCGCCAGAAGGTTTGTTTGGTCTGCAATATCAGTGATTAACGAAACAACTTCTCCAATTTTTTTGACGGAGTTTGCCAACCCCTGAATTGCCGTATCTGCTGTACTCGCTTCGCTCATTGCGCTGGCGGAAACTTCAGACGCCCGTGAGACCTGCCTTCCGATTTCGTCTATCGATGAAGAAAGTTCTTCGGCTGCAGATGCAACAGTCTGCACATTAGTTGAGGCTTCTTCGGAGGCCGATGCAACGGCAACCGATTGATGAGTTGTTTGCTCCGCGGTCGCAGACAAACTTTCAGCTGTGTCCTTCAACTGGGTGGTTGATGTCGTTACGTTGGTGAGAACGTTCGCAACACTGCTATCAAATTCTTCATTCAGGCCATCAATTTGTTTTGCCCTTTGTGCCTGCGCTTTTACTTCTTCTTGTTCCCGCTCGGCCAATTCATCAGCTTTAATCATACCATCGCGAAATATCTCAACGGCACTCGCCATTGAGCCGATCTCATCTCCACGATTAACGCCGGGAATTCTCGTTTCTTTGTCGCCGTCGGCAAGCAAATTCATCCTTTCGGTCATAGCACCAATTGGTCGCGTGATGCCGGTTACGATGAAGAATACCAAAACAACTGTAATCAGCAGCAATATAACTGTTAGTACACCAATGGTCACAAATGCAGTAAAAGCAGAACTTTCAATTTCCGTTGCTGTTGACCGTAGGTCTGCTGCAACCTTGTCTTCAACTTTTTTCAAGAGATTAATTTTTGCCGTTATGTTTTTGTACCAATAAGATCCCTTAACATCTTCCGTCGTGCCCGTGATCGGGCTTTCTATGGCGATCTTCCGCATTCTATTGACTTCGTCAACATCAGGGCCCGTAAGTGTGGCCTTGTAGAAAGATTTTTGGTCGCTTGTCGCATAAATATCGAAGCGACTGAGATAAGTGTTTTGCATTGCAATCAATTGCAAAAACTTCCGATATATCTTGGGAGAGAACTTCCCGGCACCAAATCCACCGGCACCCATCGCCCGTTCAATTCCAGCCCTTTCTTTGCCTTGCAAAAAAGACGTGTACGCCGTGATTGCATTGGTCACTGTAACATCTGTGCTCAATAGCGTTATTTCTTCTACAATACTGAGGAGTTTTGCGATCGTCGGTGTGAAATACCCAGCCATATCAGGAACCGACATGTTAAGATTCGAAATTCCTTGGCGGGCCTGGTTCAGATTTCTCAGAGCACCTTGAGCCAATGCAATTTTCGATGTCAGGCCACTACCAAAATCCTCAGAATTGAAAGTCTTAAAGGTCGATGCCAAATTGGAATGTTTGTCATCGGTCAGCTTTCTCTGTTCCGGGAGTTCCTTTACGAAACTTTTTCCTTTTGAGGAGATGAATACAGCTGATGCTCCGCGTTCTTTTTGTAATTCATGGACAACTGCGCTGATAACCGGGGCGACCTGCGCCAGTTCAAGAACGTGGCCCATATCAGCCTGTGCCTGATATTTATCGAACACACTGAGGCCTGAAAACACCAGAAAACCGATGGTTGGGAACAGCACGGCGATCATGACACGGACACCGATTTTGAGTTTTTTCATCACTGAAAACATATTAAGCTCCTGTAGTCTTAGGTCCTGTCTCTCGGCAGTATTCAAGCGCTTTAAGACATGCATTACGGGAATACGCATCAAACCCGTAATATCAATTTTCAAACTTTAATGATTAAGCGGGTATGGAAGCGCAGTCGCAAATGATCTAGATCAATTGAAACATGTTGAAACATATGGAAGCGGGCATTTCGGTGGCGGCGACTGTGGTAGTCAACCATCGCCCCTTGTTCCGATAACACTCTATTCCCGGATCATGAGCTTAGCAGCTTGTGGGATTGATAAGCCCGCTAAGCAATTTGAAAGTGCAGCACTACGCTTTCATAGTTCGATGATTGACGAACCTTACATACGGAATAGTCGATATAATGGGGAAGCATTTCCTTTCATATACTCAACAACCTACCGAGGTAAACATAATGACAACGATAACCCCTACCCTTTTCTGTTCTCCCGGAGCCTGCTCACTTGCACCGCACATCCTGTTGGAGGAACAGGGCAAACCATTTCGCCTCGAATGGGTCATAACAGATAAGGGAGAAGCACGCGCACCCAAATTCCACAAACTTAACCCTAAAGGCCGAGTTCCAGTATTGGTAAGGGGAGAATGGATACTAACTGAAATTCCCGCAATTCTTATGCATCTGTCAGCAGAAAATCCAGATGTGGCACCAAAAGGGCACGAGGAGTTATTGCGATCGCTGGAATGGCTCAACTGGTTATCGGGGACAGTTCATTCAGTTGCAATCCGTCAAATTTGGAGATCTGAATATTTCACCAATGACCCGGCAACGCATCAAGCCATTCAAGCAAAGGGATTTGACCATTTGAATGACGCGCACGAGATGATTGAAAAACGTTTATTGGCTGATGAATGGGTATTGGGGTCCGGCTATACTATGCTCGATCCCTATCTGCTCGTATTCTATCGTTGGGGAAACCGGATGAACATAATCATGCGTGACAAGTACCCAAAGTGGACAAAACACGCAGAGATGATGCTAGAGCGCCCGGCAGTTTCACGGGCTTTGAAAACAGAAGATATTTCCATTTGGGAATAGAAATTTTGCAACAAAACCATCGGGTTAGATTGCAGGATAAAAGGGTGGATTTGCCGCAATAAATGTCTGCTATACCCCTTTATATCGGAAGTTGAATGGGAGCGGCAGTAACAGCAGGTTATAGCCAGAAGCGGCCATCATCTATTTTTGTTATCGTCCTATTATGAACACCGGAATTTCGCCTTTATGACGTGATGATAATACTTAAACTTGAAAACTGGCGGACAGTGTGAGGCTTTCGGCCTGCGGGGTGACTAAATTGATTTCAATTATTATCCGCGTGACGCTCTGGAATATCTGTGCTCCGCTCCGGCGGAAAAATAACGGTGACGATCGTTCCCTTGCCAACTTCACTGGCGATTTCTAATCTACCGCCGTGACGCTCCATCAGTAAGTTGGACAGCGCAAGTCCGATTCCGGCACCCTCATGTGCGTGCGTGTGCCCGTCACGGATTTGGCCGAATTTTTCTAAGGCCGTAGGGATATCTTCTTCATCAATTCCAATCCCGGTATCCTCAACCATTAGGGCCACCCCGCCACTATTTGCAACCTTTCCTGTGACAGATATCAATCCGCCTTCTGGAGTGAATTTTATAGCGTTGCCAATGAGATTTAGAAGGATCTGCTTAACACGCAGCGGATCGGCGTTAAGCAGAGGCAGCCCGGTCGATAATTCAATTGTCAACGTTACACCTGAATCCACCGCCCGGCTCCTCACCATCACTTCACAGGCTGCGGCCGTTTCCTCAACATTTATCAGCTCTTCATCGATGTCCAGTTCTCCGGTCTCGACCTTTGAAATATCAAGAATGTCAGATATGATTCCCAGCAGATGCTCGCCAGACGAATTAATGTCCTTCGCGTATTCCTGATACTGACCTTCAAGTGGCCCAAACATCGCCATCTCGATGATCTCGGAAAATCCAATGATAGCGTTTAAGGGGGTGCGGAGTTCGTGGCTCATATTGGCGAGAAACTCAGTTTTGGATAAGTTTGCCGTCTCGGCTTTGTCCATCGCCTCAATGAGCTCAAGCGTTCGCTCATCAACCTTTCGTTCCAGGTTTCGATTGGCATTGTCGATGTCATCCATGGCTGCACGCAGCGATTTCTCGGCTAACATACGTTCAAACACCCGGCCAAGCTGAGCCCCTATCTGAACCAAACTCTGCATAAGGTCATCGTCTTGCTCAATGATGTCTACGGTGTAAAATTCCAACACAGCGACAACTTTTTCTTGATTCATAATCGGCAACGCGAACCCGGCCCGGACCTGTATATCCTGATCCGTCGCGCGCGCTCGCGAATAGGTCGGGTGACTACTGACATCTTCAATCCACAACGGCTTTCCAGTCGTGAAGACTTGCGTCACAAATGCTTGACCAGGCACCATCTCGGTTTCTTCTGTGATTTTGCGAAAGACAGCAAACTGTTCAGGGTTGTCCAAATGCCATATTCCGGATGAAATCAATACATCGTCTTCATTCTCCGATTTCATGTAAATATGGCCAACCGGCCATTTGGTAAAGGCACAGATTCGATCCAGGCAAACCTGCATGGCATCTTTGAAATTTGTCGAATTATTCGCGTCGGTCGCTGTCATGCGCAGCAGGTCAACAAAATCTGAGTGCCGCCGAATTTCATTCTCGGCCCGTTTAAGCTCACTGATATCCTGAAACGTACGGATCTCATATCCGTTAGACATCGTCTTAAAATTGGCCAATATATTTATGCCATTCTCACCTTCACGCTGGTAACTAAAGTCTTCTGCTTGTTCACCCCGCTGCCGTTTGTCGATCCACTCATTAATCTTTTTCCTATCTTCAGGCGTGCGTTTACGATCCTCATCTTGTGTTTGGTGGAATTCAGTCAACTCCGCAGATGACGCATTGCTGTCGTAAAACTCTGATGGAACTCCCAGCAATTTGGGTAGAAGGGAATTGAACAGCACAATTTTGTCCTTGTCGTCTCGAACAATAACCCCCTGGTCAATTGACTCGATGGTCAAATTGATCAGGTTGCGCTCGTTTTCCAGCTGTTGTTGTGCGTCCTTCAGCTCTGAAATGTCGTGGATAAAACTGTAGAAATAGCGCTCTACATTTTCGTGCTCTGGAAGCTGAGCGGCGGCTACACTCGTCCAAATTTCAATCCCATCTTTGCGCACTGTTCTTCGTTCGGTGAAATATTCATTCAATTCACCGGTCTCAACGCGTTTATCCAGCGCTTCGGTCGCCGTAACGTCATCATTATGGGTCAGTTCACGCCAATTCATACTGAGAAGTTCTTCTTGAGAATAACCAACGATGTCGCAGAACTGTTGATTCACTCTAATAAAATTGCCGTCCATGTTTACTAAAGTCATACCTGCGGCGCTTGACTCGAACACACCGCGAAACTGTTCTTCGCTGCGGAACAGTTCCTCTTCGGCATTCTTTCGCGCTGTGATGTCCATATGCCAGATCATCACCGCCTCAGTCTCACCGAACGAAATATGTCTCCAGTCGGACAGGCACCACCAGACTGTTCCATCAGGGCGCTTGCGCTGGACAGAAACGCTGTCAAGGAAGCCATCACGCTCAAATTTGGCCCAAATGTCAGCTCGCTGAGACTTCGTCATATAACTATCGATAATGTCTTTTTCAGTAGCCCCAAACATCTCGACCAGTCGTTGATTTACATAAAGCCGTTCTCTTGAATTTCGTGCCAAGATGGATACGCCGTAGGGACTATTGTTAAGTATGTTGAGCAACTGTGCTTTACTTTCACTCAGACGAACTTCAGCGTATTCCCGCTCTTTGATTTCGAGCTTAAGATGCCGCGTACGGTCTTCTACGCGATCCTCCAATTCTATTTGGTCATTCTCTTGGGCTTCTAGTAACCGATTGAACGCCGCCGCAACAATGCCAATTTCATCATCGCTGGACCAGTTTACTCTCTGCCCCCGGGTGGTTCTCGAAACCGACTGGATGACTGCCAACACGCGATCAAGTGGTATTCCGATCAGCCGTTTGTAGACCATCATGTTGGTCACCACGAATATGCATACCAATATAATTGTAAGTAAGGTTTCAACGATGGCACGGTGATAAGTTGCCGCCAAAAGGTGCTCGTCCGTAAAAGCGATAAACAACGTACCAATGACCTTTGCGTCGCTCCCCGGACTAGGTGTGAGCAAAATAGGCCGCCGAATTGACAATGATGATTGAGCGCCTTCAATCTTTACCCCGGTGGCCGCGAATGGCTGCCCGTGTTCGTCAAAGACAATTGCGCCAACGACATCCTTGTCGATGGTAATGGCCTCCAATATCGAAGTAACATGTTCGGCATGCACGCTCCAAAGGGGACCTGCAACAACGGCCTCAAAAGTTTTTGCAACCTGTCCCAATTTGTCCTGGAGCTGCCTTTTGTTTTCCAGATATGTGGCCGTCTCAGTAGCGATGACGGAGAGTATGCCAATCGTCAAAAATATGGGCACGACAATGCTGAGAAGCTTTGCCTGGATGCGGGAAAACCCGACTTTGAACGGTCGTTCTGGGGAAACACTGGCAGTGTCTTTTTGCTTATCTGTATTGTTCAAGAGCTGCCTGCCAGTCCGCATCGACGCGTTTCGCGCCCATCGCATCTTGGATGTATTCGACTACGCCGACGAAGCGGTGGCCCCTGACACCGCCAAACATCAGGCCAGCAAAGGATTGAGGTCCGGTAACAAACGGCGGGTGGGTAAGATAGGTGATCAAAGGGATGGTCCCAGCTGCAACAGCCGTGGATGTTGATAGCACGGCTTTCGCAATTCGGTTTATAAAAAAACTTTTTCCGATCACAGCATCCGCACTCCCGTCACCAAAATTGATCAAGTTTGCAAAATAGTAAGTGGAACATTTCCTATTATAATCTATGTAAATGGCGTTTATATTTTAAGATCACAGTGAGCCCGAGAACAACCAGATAGTACTCGATTTCTATGACTATGTGAATATTCTAAGACGATGCGAATATGAAAGCATTCTTTTTGGCGTGTTATTTTCGTTGAATTTGGTGCCAGCAAAACAACGGCTAATTCGTGAAACCCTTATTCCGACAGTGCTCATCAACACCACTTTCTTAATGGCTGATATAGGGAAAACTGAGAAGTTTTCACCGGCGGTATTTCACGTTCGGTTCGCGTCCGGGAACGAAAGTTTGACGCGAAATGTCCGCATACCATGCGATACCGGACGAAATTCAGTTAGGTTCAGAAGGTCACTTCATAGCCAAAAGCGGAAATCAGGCCACATTGGACGACCGGACGTGATACGATACTCAATAAATACTTAAAGCCAACTGGAGGAATAGTTAAGCATGCCGGTTGCCAGTATGCCGATGTACGATATGCCAGAGGTACGATCATCCCTCGACAGTCTTTGGTCTGGGTTCGCTCTTCATTTGAGACGCCAAGGTTTTAGCGATGTTCCCAATCATATTCAACATGATCAAAACTTAGCCGACCTGTGGAATGATCCAGATCTCTGGTTTAGTCAGTGTTGCGGATACGACATTGTACGTCGATACGTTGACATACTTCGACCATTGGCGACACCACACTACGGTGCACCAGGTTGCTATGGTAGCGATTATGCCAGCTATGTGGTTGTGGCCGAGAATTGTGAGGCTAGTGATGTGTTAGAGATGTTCGGCGCGCGATGTGTGGTCAACGGCATGGAATCACATTCTGGCGCCAATGCGTTGAAGGCGTTAGTTGCGCCCGAGAACAGGAACGGCCACTTCTTCGCATCCGTAATTGTCAGTGGCGCCCATGTTTCGAGTATAGATATGGTTCGCCGTGGCGTCGCAGATGTTGCTGCCATCGATTGTGTAACCTATGCGTTGCTGGAGAGCTATCGCCCGGCGGCTCTGGAAGGCATTCGGAAGCTCGGACGGACCTATCGTGCGCCAGCAATTCCCTATGTCACGAGTTGGAGAAAAAGCATTGATACGATCAAGAGATTGCAGACTGCGATTTTTGACGCGTTCGCAGACCCACATTTGACGATTACCCGTCAGGCGCTTTACCTCAAGAATTTGGAATTGCTACCGGTCTCAGCATATCGGCGGATCAGTGAATTTGAAAAATTCGCTGAACTGAAAGGGTATACCCGACTCTGTTAAGGCCAGTGAACGAGAGTCCGCCCCGCGTCAAACTGAGAAGTTTTCGCCGGCGGAACTTGAGTTCCGCTTAGCGCGCGGAACTCAAGCCGCCGAATAAATCGGCCCAGCTGGGATTGTCTTGTAAAACCAATTTGACCCTACCCTGCCTCAACAGCTGTCAAGTTCATCAATACACGAAAACCCGGCTTAGGAAGTTCTCGTGCGCCGATGACCGTACGGGCCGGCCGATGGTTGCCCATGACGCCGATATAGGCGTCGTTCATAGCGTCAAAGTCGCTCATCTCTTTTAGAAACACATGAATGTGTACGACATGATCAAGATCGGAGCCTACTGATTGGAGCATTACTTCAAAGGAGCGAAGTATCTGCGCTGTCTGCGAGGCAACGTCATCTCCGGCCAATTGCCCCGTTTCGGGATTCACGCCCCCCGTACCTCCAATTGTGATTGCGGTGCCGACTTTTGCGATGTGACTATAAGGACCGATCGGCGTTGGTGTATTCGGCGGGGTAAACGTTTCAACACTTGGGGCCACGACCAATCTCCTTTAGTTTGAGCTTTTCGTTCACTTACATTCGGCGAACAATGTAATATTTTGCAGTTCTTCACCATCGGTACTTCTGAAGGTGCCGGAGGCATGTTTATCAATTACCTGAAACCCCTCTTTCGCCAATAAATCCAAAATGGTTTTTTCGGAAAAATACCAGATATGGTCAATTAAATGAATGCGTGGATAGTCTTCCGTGCAGGGTACACGAAGAATGATATGACCACTTTTCTTCAGAATATGTTTGATCATGCGCAATACCTCGCCCGGATTGACGACATGTTCCAAAAAATCAAAAAATACAACAACATCAAAATAATTGTGATGGGGAACGAATTTATTGCAAAATTCGTCCAGTGTAACTGGTAAAACGACTAGCCCTTTGTCCGTGGCAGCCTTTATGCCGTGCTCTGATATCTCGATCCCAACCGTATTCCAGCCAAGCTCGCTCGCGGCCCGTTGCAAATACCCGCGACCACCGCCAATCTCCAAAAGCCTTTTCTGTTCATTGGCAACATCGAATGGCTCGAAACCCTTTTTCTGCCAGTTACGCACTTCGTTGTCGGCGATTTCGCTGCGACGGTTCTGATCCTCGTTCTTATAGTCCGCAATACCAACTTGATAGATCAGATCGGGAGCATGTTCCAAAACGTTGTAGTAGTGATCAGAATACAGACTTGCCAGGAACTCTGGGTTGGGCATTGGGTTTCGCCACGTGAGGCCGCAGCTACTGCATTTCACGACAAAAAATTCGACCCAGTTTATCGTCAGGGAAGCCTGCGCCTCATACGTGGGGGAACCACACATCATACACGGTATCCAGATGCATTCATCCGCTTTCAAATTTGCCCATTCGATCTGTGCTTCAAACAGACGTGTAATCGATGTCATCTGGTCCCCCATAGGCGTCTTCACGATTCTAAATAGCTTACAATTTCATCCGCGGCAATTTCGGCGCCGTTTGGGCCTGCCCAATCAAGCATCTTGGCAGACATGTTCTCTCGATTTTTCTCCACGAGCAGGTCATCTACAGCATCAGTGAAAGATTTTGTATCCATAGGCGCCACGTTATGCCCTAGCCCTATTTTCGAGAACCTATTCGCGTTGAATTCCTGATCTGTGGATGGGTAGCCTAAAGGGATAAAAATTGCGGGCACACCAGCATAAATTAGCTCAGCCGAATTGGCGCCGGCAGCTGACACAGCGATATCAAAGGCCGAGAAATATTCACTCATCGGAAAGTGGTTAACTGGCACACAATTGGCGTGTTTAAAAATGATATCGTGGCCTTTCGCCAGTGGTTGCACGGCGCACGCTATTTTGATTTGCGGGTAGTTGGACAGGCAGTCCAGAAGCCATGTTAGAATTTCATCGTTTTGCGGGTTTCCCCCGCCACCCAAACCAACATAAATGACTAACTCTTCCGGGTTAACGCGTATTCGACGACGCGCGTCCTCACGTGCCAATATCTCGTTTTTTGAACGCACCAAAATATCCCCAACCCACCTCGCATCGTCTCCAAACTTTACACCTATTTGATCGCGTTCATTTTCGATGTAGGGCACCAAAATTCGACCATATTGTTTCAGCGATGTTTTGTAGTGAGAATTTGAATAATGGTCAGGAAATCTACCAAAGATGAAAACCCGTTTTGGTACAATCATCAACGGCGATAGATACTCGCCAAACAGTCCTGCTGGCATACTATCAACGACAGCAAGATGCGGTCGAAAGATGGCCACTGTTTGGGCGGTAAGTGCGTGGGCGAGTTCAGCAACAGGGAGACGCCGATCCCACCCCTTGCTTGTCGGAGAAGGAACTTTTACAGATGGAATACCTTCCCGACTAAATATATGGGAGTTTTCAGAAGAGGTGATGACAAGAATTTCGCTGTCTGGGGCACGTTTGCGGACTTGACGCGCAAGCGCAAGAATTCTGGCAGCATGCCCTAACCCAACACCATTGATGCAAAAAAACAGTATCCGTGCCATCAGTGCCCTCGCATATCCTGATGGTACATGGCGTTGCCACAACCCTGAAGCATCATTTCAGGGTTAGGAAAAACCCAGACGCCATTTATTACCATTGACCGACCCACCTTGTTAACTGCACGTATTAATGTTGGAGCTTTTCCAAGCGGTACCGAAACTCAGGACTGTCTGGCATTAATCTGCACGCTTGCTCCGCATGTAAAAGAGCATTGGCACAGTCTCCATGATGTTCAAAGATTAGACTGAGCAAGCTATGCGCGCCAGCGTAGCTTGGATCAATTTCCAATACAGCCTGTTGTGCCGCTATAGCTTCACCCACATTCTTCATTGACCATTTCGGCGCCCTACTACTTTCGCCGACGATTTTGAACAAGGCCGCGTTGAGTGAAAAACTCCGTTCAAAATGTTGGCATAACTTGATGGGTTCATCAGTATCGAGATTAAATTCCAACAATGAACCTGGTTTATCTGCAAAGAATTGCCGCACATTCTTATGGTGTTCCATCCAAGACTTACGCCACCGCGTGATGACTTCCAAAACATCGCGCGTACCATAATGATGTTTCCAGCATTCCAGCAAATAGCCATCTAAATGATAAATCCGACTGATGACCCAACGCTCTATGGAGCGAGTATTAAGGACAAAGTAGGCGTTCGGGTACCACTCGTAGAGTTTCTCAAAGTGAAGGAAAATTTCAATTGGCGGCATACTGAATTCCGAGACACACTCCATGTCGGAAAACACCTGCACGGTTGGGTACTTAGCTGTGGGGTTTTCACCTTTCCGGATCTGATCCCACATGCTTAACGCGAGGGCATTGTTATCCCAATGGACAGATTTCAGGCCGTTGTCCGCAAAAAATTGGTGCAGCGCCCTCGTGCCGCATTTGTTGAAACCAACAATGAAAATCTTCGTATCTTCACTCATATCAAACTGGAAAACCCACTTTTGGAAGGATGTTGTCAAATATTTCCCAGGCAAACTATAGACCCAAAGTGATACTACCAAAGCACTCATCGCCTGAAACAATTATTCTTTCACTAGCCTTCAAAACATGCGGTTGTTGGGAAACGAATGCGCTGAAAAGCGTTTTTAATTTCCCCTTTATTGTTGTCTGAATTGGCACCCGACAATCGGAAGTGAAATCCGGGGTGCTGCATCATCTTCCGCCGTACTGCAATTTTGACGTGTCGCAAATTGGCCTTTTATGCGACACTCAATGTCAGAACGAGGCCTCGAAACAAAACGCAAGATACAAGTAACCGTTAAAAATTATGGGTAATATCGGGGAAAAATGACAATGGCGGGCGACGATACTTTGGCTGTCATCACAGGACGGTGTTACTGCGGTGCGACGACGATCCGCGCGGCGCAAATGCCGCGGGAAATTGCCTATTGCCACTGTACCGACTGCCGCCGGGTCACAGGCGCGCCCGTCGCGGCATTTGCTGCGTTCGATGAGGCGGCGATAACTTTTTCACCTAACGAGGGACGCAGTGTGGCCGCCAATCCTGGCGTGATGCGTACGTTCTGCGCGGACTGCGGGTCTCCGCTCGCAGGTCGGTACGAGTATCTGCCGGGACAGGTCTACGTCGCGATAGGCGTTCTCGACCAGGCAAGCGATCTCGCTCCACAATTGCACGCCCATGAATCGCAACGACTAAAGTGGCTCCACATTGATGATGACTTGGAGCGGTTCGCGATGACCTCGCGGTCGCGCCTCGCCAATGCTGTGAAGTGACGACTTCGACGAGCAGGGTGGTGCAGACCACAAGCTAATCCTTGTTCGCGCATGAATAATCATCGCATGTCTGATCGGGGCCAAAAGGCGGTATCTTCGCGAGTGTCATTTCACATCCGCTTAGCGCGCGGGAACCGAAGTTTGATCGCGGAATGTCCGCTTACCACGCGAAATCGGACGTATTTCGGTTAGGTTCAGAAGGTCTCTGTATAGTCACATGCAGCCTTTCTGTCTGTGTGGAAACATCTTTATCAAACTCCCCGAATTGCGCATTCGAATATTGCTGCGTAATCGTCAATAAATTTTCGGGTAACCCATGCGGGCACATATTATACGGGTCCGGCTATGACCTGCACTGAACAATCGATAAAAATAGTTTTGCGAAAAATTGACACATGATTGCATTTAAGAATACCCTTGTATTCAGTGCGGGTTAAGAGAACGAAAATGACGTCGATATTTCGGGAATTGTTTTATGCGCGAAAGTGAAGCGCGGTTAATGCAAATATTGGACAATAGTCCAATTGGTGTGTCGATCGTATCGCGCAAGGATAGGACGCGGCTTTTTGTTAATTCAAGGCTGGTCGAGTTATTTGGTGGTGGAACACCTGATGATCTCCTGGCACTTGATGTGAAGAGCACTTTTGTAAAACATGACGGTTATGAACAACGTTGGGCCGAATTTGACAAACATGACGTATTAGTCGGTGTGGAAGATCAACATCGGCGCATTGACGGGTCCAAATGGTGGGATCAAACGGATTGGCGGTGTATTACATTTGGCGGCCAAGAGGCTGTCATGGTATGGCACCACGATATTACCAATCTAAAAGAAGCCGAACAGAGCCTGGCCGCCAAGGAAGCCATAATCCGACTGTCACTGGACTCTATGACCGACGGTATATACGTGCTGGATGAGCACGATAACTATGTTCTTTTCAATGAACAATATTTGAAACTGATGGACCTGCCCGACGGCATAATCGAGGTTGGATCGTCCATCGAACGTGCGTTCCGAGCACATGCGGAACGTGGGTACCTCGGGCCCGGTTCTGTAGATGATTTGGTTGCGCAAAAACTTATAGATTTGCGAGATCCGGGCAGGGTGAAAGTTGAGCGAATAGTTGATGAGGGGCGCCTTGTCCGTGAATTGCGAAAGGCCCCTATTAAGGGCGGCGGCATGGTTGTCGTCATAAGTGATGTCACCAAAAGGAAAATGGCTGAAGACGCTGCCCGTGACGGTCAAGAACGACTCCTCAATATACTCGACGATAGTCCCTACGGCGTCACCATTATGTCACGAAAATCACGGGAATGGCTCTATGCCAATCGCCGTATGAGCGAACTAAATGGCAGCAAAGCGGGTCAAAAACGAGAGTTGCCAGACATACTCGATAGTTATGTGACCAGGTCTGACCGTGATAAATGCTGGGCGGCATTTGAAGAGGACAATACGATCAACGGCATCGCCATTCAGCGCAGACGCCGTGACGGTACGGTCTGGTGGAGCATGACCGATTGGCGGCCTGTTGCGTTCGGGGGAATTGACGCCGTCATGATCTGGTATGTTGACATTTCAGCGCGAAAGGCCGCTGAAGACGCTGTTCGCGAAAGCGAATCACGCCTGCATCAAGTCCTCGACAACTGCCCTCTTAGTGTCTCCATTTTTGGGCGCACCTCAAACACCCGCCTTTATTTTAATCGTCAGTTTAAAGAACAATTCGGTAGCGGATCCGTTAAAAGTGTCGGTGAGAAAAGTTATGTGGACCAGGCGGACAGGAGGGACAACTGGGCGGCCTTTGAGCGTGACGGGGCGGTCCATGGCGTTACACAGTTGCGCCGGCACGACGATGGCTCAGAATGGTGGTGCCAGGCAGACTGGCGCCCGCTAAAATATGGCGGAGAAGATGCCATCATGGTTTGGCAACAGGATGTCTCCGAGAGAAAGCAGGCGGAAGAAGACATCCGTCACAATTCTGAACTGGTCGGCCTCTTACAGACAACCGCATCCGATGCCAACAAGGCCACCAATTTTGATAATGCTCTGCAAACCTGTTTAAAGTCGGTGTGTGCATTTTCAGGGTGGCCGGTCGGACATGTCTATCTCCGTTCAGATAAGGAAGAAAATGAACTGATTTCATCGGGCATTTGGCACCTGGAAGAACCCGACCAGTTCCAGACTTTTCGCGAGATCACTGAACGGACCACGATAAAACCCGGTCGCGCCTTTGCCACCCAGGTCCTGGCGACAGCGAAACCGGTGTGGATTGAGGATGTTTCAAAACATCCGTTGTTTTCACGCGCAAAGGCCACAGATAAAGACATTCGAGTTCGCGCCGGATTTGCCTTGCCGGTAACATCAAAGGAGAAAGTCGTCGCTGTATTGGAGTTCTTTACCGACAAGGTAATTCCCGAGGACAACGACCTCATGTTAACCCTTATACACATCGGCACTCAATTGGGCCGGGTATTTGAGCGCAAACAGGCCGAAACCGCACTCCGACAAGCAATGGACGAGACCGACTTGGCCAATCGAAGCCTCGAGCAGAAAGTTCAGGAACGCACCGTTGCATTAAACGATGCGATCAAAACCGCCGAGGCCGCCAGCCTGACCAAGTCTGAATTTTTGGCCAATATGAGCCACGAATTGCGCACGCCCCTAAATGCCATCATCGGGTTTTCAGAGATCATAAAAGGGGCAATGTTTGGCCCTCTGGGCAGTCAGTACCAGGATTATGCAAGTGACATTAATTCATCAGGTGAGCATTTGCTTGGCATCATCTCCGACATTCTCGATATCTCTAAAGTCGAGGCCGGCGAGCTGGCCCTCGATGAAGAACAAGTTGATGTGGCAGAGGCTGTGGCGGCCTGTGAAATGATGGTCCGCGGCAGAGCTGAGAAAGCCGGGGTGAACCTGGAATTCGACATTGACCCAAATCTGCCTCTACTTTCTGCAGATCCATTACGGCTCAAACAGATACTGATGAACCTTCTCGGCAATTCAATTAAATTCACGCCCGAGGATGGTATAATTGCGATAACCGGCGCAATTAATGACGAGAGCGGTCTGATGCTGAGAGTCAAAGATACAGGTATCGGCATCGCCAAAGGCGACCTTGCTACAGTCTTGGAAAAATTTGGCCAAGTCCGTGGTGGTCATACCCATGCCCACGAGGGGGCTGGTCTTGGCCTGGCCATAGCAAAATTATTAGTGGAACGGCACGGCGGATCACTCGACATCGACAGCGAACTTGGTAAAGGAACAACCGTCATCGTAACGTTCCCGCCGGAACGGATATCAAGCCCGCCGGACCACCGTACCGCTCAGGCCTAAGCGTAATGTCAGAAGGAGGCCTCGAAATGCAGCGCAAGATACAAGCGGCCTTTTTAAGTCATGGGTGATATCGGGGAATAAAGACATTGGCGAGCGACGATACTTCGACTGTGATCACAGGACGGTGCTACTGCGGTGCGACGACAATTCGCTCGACGCAAATGCCGAGAGAAATTGCCTATTGCCACTGTACCGACTGCCGTCGGGTCACAGGCGCACCCGTTGCGGCATTTGCAGCGTTCGATGAGGCGGCGGTAACTTTTTCGCCCAACGAGGGGCGCAGTGTGGCCGCCAATCCTGGCGTGACGCGCACGTTCTGCGCGGACTGCGGGACTCCGCTCGCAGGTCGGTACGAGTATCTGCCGGGACAGGTCTACGTCGGGGTAGGAGTTCTCGACCAGGCAAACGATCTCGCTCCACAACTGCACGCCCACGAAAGGCAACGACTGACGTGGCTCCACATTGATGATGACCTGGAGCGGTTCGAGATGACCTCGCGGTCGCGCCTCGCCAATGATGCGAAATGACGACTGGGGAGAGCAAGGTGGTGCAGACCGCAAGCTAGTCTTAGTTCGCGCATGAATAACCATCTCATGTCTGAACGGAGTCAAAAGAAGGCATATTCGCGGATGTCATTACATGTCCGCTTACCGCACGGGAACGGACGTAATTCGGTTAAATTCAAAAGGTCTCTTTATAGCCATAAGCAGACATCTGTAAAACTGCTCACTTTCATTTTCTTCTTCGCCGTTTTAACCTCACACGCAACAACCTTTGTGAGTTTTTTGAATGAAACGACTGCTTTCTCTTTCCGTTCTGCTGCTGACTTTTTTGATTGATAGCCCTGCGACACTGGCTGATTTTCAGACTGGGGTTGAAGCCTATAAGAAGAGAGACTATGCGACTGCATTCAGGGAGTTCAAGCCTCTTGCGGAACAAGGAGATGCCGCTGCCCAACTCCATTTGGGGGCGATGTTCTTAAAAGGAAAACATGTACGGCAAGATTTCAAGGCGGCTTTCAAATGGATTGAGGCTTCTGCCGGACAGGGCAATGCGCGGGCACAAAACTTTATGGGGGGTTTTTATAAAAGTTTCTACTACAAAGCACGCGGTTTTCCACAGGACGACAAGGTATCAGAAAGTTGGTACGCCCGCTCTGCGGAACAGGGGAATGCCCTCGCCCAGTATACGCTTGGCAAAAGGTATGCGGATGGGGATGGCGTTCCACAAAACGAAAAGACCGCGTTTCGTTGGTACTCGGCCGCAGCTAACCAGGGCCACGATAAAGCCCAGTTTAATTTAGGCATGATGTACTTCGACGGGCGCGGGGTTCCGAAAAATGATGAGATTTCTTTTGAGTGGTTCAAACGTGCGGCGAAACAAGGTTTCCCTCTCGCCGCGACGCTTTCGCGTTTAAAAGACAATCAATATCCTCCTTCGCCCAACGGTCCTCCATCAACATCCCTCAAATGGTACCAACTCGCTGCTGAGCTAGGAGACTTGTTTGCTCAATTTCGTCTAGGCGAGATGTATCATAAAGGTCAAGACGTGGCCCGGGATGATCAAACAGCATTCAAGTGGTACCGACTTGCTGCTGAAAATGGGTATGCCCGCGCTCAATTGCCACTAGGCTCTATGTACCTCAACGGGGAAGGAACACAACAAGACAATGTTCGTGCTTATATGTGGTTTAGCATCGCTTCAATGGAGGATAAGGATGCCAAGGTTAAAAAATCCCTAGTTGAAAATGACATGTCAGCCACCCAGAGGGAGACCGCGTTAGGGCTTGCCCTAGAGTGGATTGAAAAGCGTAAGAAACAACTAGAGAACAAGAGATGAAAATGTCTCCTTTGGGTCATGTCTGGACGGCTCCCTGTTGGCAAGGGCTAATTTGATGTATCTGCAAACTGGTCGGGTGCAGTCATGTCTCCGGCCTGTTGACGCGGCACACATGGCCGCTGGCCCTAATGCGATC
>Ga0315336_1002156_pt1 | contig 31843 bp, 28 predicted proteins | sample ASW5metaG_FD_204512 | JGI IMG/M metagenome (GOLD analysis project Ga0315336, IMG submission 204512) | Ammonia-oxidizing marine archaeal communities from Monterey Bay, California, United States - ASW #5 | ecosystem: Environmental > Aquatic > Marine > Intertidal zone | place: USA: California...
TGGATTGAACAGGAGACCCAGCTCACCGGTGCAATCCATCCTGTAGTTCGCACCCATCCGGAGACCGGCCGCAAGGCACTTTACGTTAATCCGGGATTCACCGTTTCTATTGAGGGCATGGCTATTGGGGAAAGCGAGGCTCTTTTAGCGGAGCTATTCGCCTATGCAACAGATATGGCTGTTGTGTATCATCACAATTGGAAACCATTGGACTTGGTTGTCTGGGACAACCGCTGTCTCATGCATCATGCGACTACATACAATTCCGCACACATTCGCCACATGCACCGCACTACTGTATGTGGGACTCGCCCCCACTGACTTTCTTTTACATAGAAACACGGGGGGAAACATTTCAAACCCCGCGAGAACTTAGCCTTTGGCGTCTACCACGGGTGTGCATGGAAGGTTTTCTGCATTAGGCGCTGAGTAGGGTGTCTTTGGGGCATGACCCATATGGTTTAACTGAATGTAAATGGGGAATTCACGGGTGTGGTTGTTAGGCGAGAACACCTGGCGTTAGCGGTGAACTAACCGTGTGCTGCCGTCAGCTGGTGTCAGGTTCCAGGCTTCGTTTAATCCATACTCGTCCCTGAAAAAAGTACAATGCTACCGCCGCCGAAACAACACCACCAATTTGCAACGGAAGCCCAAATCCTAATGTCTCTGCAAGCCAACCCATGACCAGTGCACCGAGAGCGGGCCCACCCCGACCGATTACAAGCCACGCACTCATAACTCGGCCACGCATTCGATCCTCGACCTGCGCTTGTAGTAAGGTTTGCATACCGGTACCGCTGCAGGCCTGTGCCACACCTGAGACCATTAGGAATAAGGCGCCAAGCCAAAGTATATTGGTTGAGGCGAACGCTAAGACAATAAACCCGTTTGCCGTTACAGCATACAATACGATCGTGGTTAGTCCGTTGGTGGTCCCTCTTTGGGCAAGCCAAAGGCCCGCGATTATAGCGCCAACGCCCATGCTGGCGGTGAGTATGGCTAATTCACCCGGCCCGCCGTTGAAAACTGCACCAACAAAACCTGGCAGTAATTCTATAACCGGCCGGGCGAGGATAGAATTGGCAGCAGTCAAAAGCATTAGTGCTGCGATAGCCTTATGGGTGAAGGTGTGGCGAGCTCCTGCCACAATGTCCATAAGGAGGCTTTGGGGAGGACGAGTAACATTGCGTGTAGGTGGCAGAGTCAATGCCATTAGAGCTGCGATCAATGCGAGATAGGTCAGGGCATTGATGGCGAAAGCCCATGCTGCGCCAAGATACGCTATTACAATGCCGGCGATGGCAGGGCCGATAATTCGTGCAATGTTAAAATTCACCGATGTAATGGCGATGGCGGTGCTCATTACGTTCTTGGGTACCATGTTAACAACGAGAGTAATGCGCGCGGCTTGGTTAAGCGCATTGGCAGAACCTCCGATCATAACTAGTGCTACAATCCATTCTGGTGAAATATATCCGTACAAGGTGAGTAGCCAGAGTGCCACCGCCTGTAATGCGGCTATGCTTTGGTTGATTAGTGCAACTTTGCGGCGATCAAACCTATCTGCTAATACTCCTCCCAGAGGCGTAATGACTAGTGTTGGGATGAACTCGGCCATTGCAACCGCGCCCAACCATAAACCTGACTCCGTCATCTCCCAAATTAGCCACCCAACGGTCAAACGTTGCACCCACATGCCGAGGAGAGACACAACGTTTCCCGCGGTATATATGGCAAAGCTGCGGATAGAAAAGGCTTGCCGGATGATATCGAAATCGTAAGTAAAGATCTTCATCGTAGTTTGCCTTGAGGCTAGATCATCTATCGCAGAACAAATCCAGGATCCGATAACTCTTTGGTTATATAGCGGAAAATGGTGGAGCCGAGGGGAATCGAACCCCTGACCTCGACATTGCGAACGTCGCGCTCTCCCAACTGAGCTACGGCCCCGCTGCTGCGGGCGCGGATACTGTGCCCAAAGGCTGGAGCTGTCAAGGTGCTCTGGTCAGTTCAATAATATCCTGGTTTCTTTACAAAAAAACACAAAAACCAAGCATTCCCGATGCCCAAACCTATGTGCTCCCTGTGAGTTCTTAAGACTTCTTTATGTTTGGATAAATGTCTTCTAGAATCCAGGACGTCTTTCCTTGCGTGTCAATATGACCGCGATTAGGGTAGCTACCGGTTAGGGCGCCCATAAACGATGTTGGCGATGAACACTATTATTATTCCCCTCTTACTCGTCCTTGATGTAGCACTCAGGCTTTACATGTGGGCGGTCATTATTTCAGTCGTGGTGAGCTGGCTCGTAGCTTTTAATATAATAAATATCCATAATCAATTTGTGCGTATGATAGGGGGGACTTTTCAACAGATAACTGAACCCGCTCTTAGGCGCATAAGGAACTTGGTACCGATCAGTGTTGGGATGGATTTTTCACCAGTCATTCTTCTTTTTATAATCTATTTTTTACGGCAGGTTTTGTTTCAGGTCCGTCTCTATCTGTGAGATCAAGTATCTACTTTGGATTTGGAAGGTTACAAGAAGAGATAAGAGTCTTGTGTTGAACGTAGGTGTGTTGGAGCAAAACTCCCGCGACGACATGATTTGCATGACTAATGCAGACATGGGATATGAATAAGAATTGATTGTAGCTGCCCTGATGGACATCAGTTAAAACTGATGTGTAGGTAATTAAGCTACTATCCTGACCTTTCAATATCCAGGAACGGATAGTCGCGGTATTTTTCAAGGAAAGATCCAGATACAAGGTCATTCATTCATTTGGCAACCTAGGGCGTTTTGTCAATTCTATGTCGAGGTAATGCGATTATGACAGAAGCTAAGCTTGAAGCGTCTGGAGCTGCTGAGATTATAGATGGCAAGGATGCCGCACGGCGGCTTAGGGACGCCATTAAGGTGGCCGTGGAGGATCTAAAGTCACAACATCCTATCACTCCGGGTCTTGCCACGGTGCTAGTGGGTGATGATCCAGCCAGCACAGTCTATGTGCGAAACAAGGCAAAAGTGGCCGTGAAGATGGGTATGGAATCCTTTCAACATGCCCTCCCGCATGACATTAACCAAAGAGAACTTATAACATTGCTCCAGGGCTTAAACGACGATCCATCTGTGCATGGCATTCTCGTTCAGCTACCCTTGCCCCAGCATATCGACGAAGCAGCCATTATCGCGACACTTGATCCTATTAAGGATGTTGATGGATTGCATCCGACGAATATCGGTCAGTTAGTTAGTATGGGGCGCGGACCTGTCCCTTGCACACCGCAGGGATGCATTTTGCTTCTAAAAGAGACAGTGGACGACTTGACTGGCTGTGACGCAGTTGTTGTTGGGCGTTCTGAACTGTTCGGTAAGCCGATGGCACAACTTCTGTTGAAGGAGAACTGCACAGTGACCATGGCGCATTCCCGTACTATTGGTCTTGCTGACCACTGTCGTCGTGCCGACATATTGGTGGTTGCGGTTGGTCAAAAAGAAATGGTGCGAGGTGACTGGATCAAGCCCGGTGCAACGGTTATTGATGTGGGTATTAACCGCATTGAGAGGGGTGGCGAAAGTCTCATCGTTGGTGATGTTCGTTTTGAGGAGGCGGTATCGGTAGCGGGTGCTATTACACCAGTTCCCGGAGGGGTCGGTCCCATGACTATAGCTTGCCTAATGAACAACACCTTAATAGCTTGCTGCGCCCAGCATGGAATCACGGGTGTGAACATACCGGAGAAACTCGAACCCGATGGGGGGCCGATCAATTGATTGAAGAGCCGTCCACGCATAAGGAAACCCTCGATCGGCTGTATGCAAAACTTGTTTGGAGGGTGTTTAAGTTTATCCAAGATCCACGGATCCGCGAACAACTTAGCAAGGTAGTTGTTGAGGTCCATCAAGAAACTTTGTCGAAGGAGATGCCCACTCAAGGGGATGTGCCGGCCGGTTGGTTGGAGTCACTTAACGATTTAGGGATGCTGATGCTTCCACCAGCTTTGTCAGCAGAGAAAATCGAGGAAGTAGTTCATTATCTCAACGGCCTTAGGTGGGGAGACAAGGAAGGTTCTGTCATTTACTTCTTACCGTCAGATGTGCTGCGCGCACCGCATGTTTTGGATGTGGCTTTGAATACGCAGATTTTGTCAACAGTGCAGAAGTTTCTTGGTATGCCCGGAACTATTGTGGATCTTGCAGCATGGCGCTCTTTCGTACCTCGTGAGGAGGACAAGAAAGTTGGTGCTCAGGAATTTCATCGAGATAGGAATGATTTTAAGTGGTGTAAGCTATTTATCTATCTTGATGATGTGGGACCAGATAATGGTCCACATGTGTTTGTGAAAGGCTCACATTCGTTGCAAACGGCCGCATCAGCCTTTGAAAAACGTAACTTGGCTTTTGATAAAATGGGGTCCTTCTTCGTTGGTGATGGTCGGCAGGCCGGTGATGGGGTCGGCGATGTGTTTGGAGATAATGTCGTAGAACTAACAGGACCGGCAGGAACAACGTTCTTGGAAAACACATACGGTTTTCACAGGGGCAAGATTCCAGTGACTGGAATGAGGACGTTGCTTCAAGTTACATACACAATGATGCCGTATCCAAATGCTCCAGAGAAATATCAAGGTGTCACACGCCCACCTATACCCAGCTCACATCTTGAAGATGAGCTATCCGAATTTGCATTGCGTTTTCTTTTAACTTTACCAGAAGAGAACTAGATTCTTAGGTAGATTAAAGGTTGTCTACGAAACAACCTTATCTACAGTATCAAGTACAATGCCCCGGCTCCATCTTGCTATCTGCTAAACTTAGCCACACAGCACTTAAACTGTCATCACAGAAGTGAGTCAGTCGAACTGGCTGAAATCCGGTGAGCGCTTTTCGAGGAAGGCGGCGATGGCTTCGTTGAGCTCGGGCGACTGCAGCCGCAACCCAAAGGCCTTGGCTTCAGCATCAATCCGGGCTTTGATTGCATTTGGACGGGCTCGCAACAAAGCTTTGGTTTGGCGGAGTGCTTCCGGCGGTTTGGTGGCCAGGAGAGAGGCTTTTGTTCTGACCATGCTCTCTAGTTTATCGCTCGCAAATGTTCCGTTGATTAGTCCCAAATCCGCTGCAGTTTGTCCGTCAAAAGGGTCCCCAAGCATCAGAATCTCTGCCGCCTTTGCGTTACCCAATAGCTGAGGCAGCAAAAGACTCGATGCAAATTCCGGCACCAGCCCTAGGTTTACAAACGGCATCTGAAAACGGGCCTCAGTACCCGCATAGGCGAGGTCGCAATGTAGCAACATTGTTGTGCCTATACCGATCGCACTGCCATTAACCGCTGCAACCACCGGCTTACTAAAGTCAACCATGGCGTGCATAAAGCGAAATACAGGACTCGATAGATCCGTTGGCGGATTATCCAAGAAATCGTTAAGGTCGTTGCCGGCGGTGAAGCTATCTCCTGATCCTGTGATTAGAACGACTCGGGTTTTCGGATCTTCATCCGCCCGTACCAAGGTATCTGCCAAAGCTGCATACATTGCCATGGTAAGAGCGTTCTTCTTGTCCGGGCGGTTAATGCGAATGCTCTTAATGCCATCGGATTGTGTGATAACTATTTGATCAGTCATTAAGAGTTCTTCTTGGCCATGGCCGCGAGACGCAATCTCAAGGCATTAAGTTTTATGAATCCGTCCGCGTCCTTCTGATCGTAAACGTCGTCCTCCTCAAAAGTGACATGATCCACGCTGTAAAGGCTACATGGAGATCTGCGGCCCACTACGCTCGTGTTGCCTTTGTACAGCTTGAGCCTGACGGTCCCTGCTACGCAGTCTTGTGTTTTGTCGATCGCAGCCTGGAGTGCCGCGCGCTCTGGTGAGAACCAATAGCCATTATATATGAGTTCCGCGTATCGTGGCATCAGCGAGTCTTTGAGATGTGCGGCCTCTCTATCGAGAGTAATACTTTCTATTGCTCGATGGGCGGCGAGAAGGATCGTACCTCCAGGGGTTTCGTAGACACCACGAGACTTCATTCCGACGTATCTATTTTCAACTAGATCTACTCGACCTATACCGTTCCGACCTCCTAGTTCGTTGAGCTTGGCCAATAGCTTAGCCGGCGATAGCGATTGCCCGTTTAAGGCCACGGCATCACCACACTCGAAGTCAATCTCAAAATATTCTGGTTTATCAGGAGCCGCTTCGGGTGCCACCGTCATAGTGAACATAGAGGGGTCTGGTTCCGCCCATGGATCTTCCAGCGCTTTGCCTTCGTATGAAATGTGTAACAAATTAGCGTCCATGGAATATGGCGGTTCAGTTTCTTTATCTTGAGGCACCATAATTTGATGTTTGTGAGCATAGTCCAGCAGCATACTGCGCGAGTTCATAGACCATTCCCTCCAAGGCGCGATAACTTGGATCGTCGGATTCAGAGAATATGCCGTTAGTTCAAAACGCACCTGATCGTTGCCTTTGCCAGTAGCTCCATGCGATATGGCATCTGCGCCAGTCTCCTTCGCAATTTCCACAAGTCTCTTAGCGATTAGGGGCCTGGCAATGGCGGTGCCCAAGAGGTATACCCCTTCGTACAGCGCGTTAGCTCTAAACATGGGAAAGACAAAATCCCGTGTAAACTCTTCCCGAAGGTCTTCTATGAAGACCTCCTTTATGCCCATCACCTGAGCTTGTTTCTTCGCTAGCCCGAGCTCTTCACCCTGTCCAATATCAGCGGTAAAAGTCACTACTTCGCAACCGCGGTCTTCTTGCAGCCAGTGCAATATGACGGACGTGTCTAGACCACCGGAATACGCGAGTACTATCTTCTTTATGTCACCGGCCATGTTGGAAGCCTCATATTTAGTAAAGGGTCAAGCGGCGAAGTATAGAGTCCGGCGCTCCGTGGGCAAGTAGTGCCTGCCTGAATGAGGATGGAGGCACATGGCCAACGCAAAAGAAATGGGTTTACTGCCATTATTATATCGATTTAGCGGTTAGTGTCTCCGGTGTTCTTAACCATGCCTTTTTATCCGCTTGCTGTCTGTTCTAAGTTGACCACAAGCAGCTAGAATGTCCTGTCCTCTCGGTGTACGAATCGGCGCCGTAAGCCCTGCATCAGTAAGAATTGTCTGGAATCGAAGCATTGCCTCCATCGAAGACGCTTCGTAAGGCGCTCCGGGCCAAGGGTTAAAAGGGATGATGTTTATCTTAGATGGGATCTCCCTAAGAAGCTTAACAAGAGCGCGGGCATCAGCCGGCGAGTCGTTAACTTCATTAAGCATGACGTATTCAAAAGTTATGCGTCGAGCATTAGAGATGCCAGGATAATCGCGGCAGGCTGCCATCAAATCCTTTAAAGGGTACTTCTTGTTAATTGGCATTATAGCTGTGCGTATGTCGTCATTAGCAGAGTGAAGGGAAACGGCCAGGTTTATTCCCAAAGTCTCTCCACATCGGCGGATATCCGGAACCACACCGGCGGTTGACAAAGTTATACGGTGTTTGCTGATGGCTATACCATTTCCGGCGGTTAGAATATTTATTGCGTCAGAGACCGCATCGAAGTTGTACAAAGGCTCCCCCATTCCCATCAGAACAATATTGCTGAGTCTGCGGCGCGAGGTCTTTGGTGTAGGCCATTCTCCGAAGGAATCCCTTGCTAGCATGAACTGTCCAACGATCTCACTAGAACTCAAATTACGCACTAACTGTTGCGTACCGGTATGACAGAAGCGGCAGCTCAACGTGCACCCCACTTGTGACGATATACAAACCGTTCCACGGTTATCCTCAGGAATAAAGACCGCTTCTGCTTCTTGACTATCTTCAAATCGAATCAACCATTTGCGAGTGCCATCATTCGAAGTTTGTTCGCGCGTTACTATGGGCCGCCTCAACGTGTAGCCGCCTTCTAATGTTGATCGAAAATGCCTGGACAAGTTGGTCATGCTATCGAAGTCGTGGACGCCGCGATGATATATCCAGTGCCATAATTGCTTAGCATGGAATTCCCGCTCCCCGAGCTGCCTAGCTACCATTGTCAATTTAGATTGGGTGCAACCAACTAAATTAACTTTGCCTCTCGGGGAGGTGGTGTTTTGGTAGTTGAATGTGCCTAAGTCGGTCATGATCAACACATATAAAAAGAAATACTGCTCCAGCAAAGGGATCTTGTCTCGTTTTTGGTACAGAGATAAAGAGAATATTAATTAAGTGTCGAGTAAGAATCGCCATGTGGGAGGAGTTTTATGGGTTTCCTAGCCCCTAGCTACGTTCGCGGGGGGGGCGCGAGCGGCCGGTCCCGCAGAGAGGAGTGAGCGTTCATGGTTGTACGGATATATCTCTTGATTGCGGCCGCCCTGATACTGGCGGGCTGTGGTAATCTCGATGTTGAGGGGGTTAGAAATCTTCCTAATCAAGGCGGAAAGTTTCACAAGGCACTTCAAAATGACTATGTGAATTTAGCCGCTAGAGAGCGGGCAGAGGGGGACTGGCCTGATACAATAAAATTCGTACAACGGGCGCGCCGAGTTGCGGCCGGAGAAACTATCGGGCCCGAGGCCACGTCGGCTAGAGCTATACCAGCGTATGCATTGCAAGAACTCCGTGATGCAAGAAAACGGCTAGTAGCCGTCTTGAACGAGCAAGTACGCGGATCAATGCCGGCAATGGCCTCTGTGGCCCAGACAGCATACGACTGTTGGATACAGGAGCAAGAAGAGGACATGCAGCCTGATCACATCTCTGCATGTCGCAACATGTTTAACGGCGCGCTGCGGACGCTCGAAGGAGCCCGACAAGTAGCTACCGATGACGCGAGTCATGACTTTGACGAACGAGGGCAGATGCCATCTAGTGTCTCAATGCTTTCTATTCCGCGATCACCGCCCGAATTCCAAGTCTTTTTTGGTTTTGATAGCTATAAATTAGACGAACAGGGTAGGGTCGTTATAAACGCGATATCCAGCGCTATTGCCGGGTATAGACCGACAATGGTTGTCTTGGTTGGACATACTGATTCCGCAGGTTCTAGAAACTACAACATGCAGTTGTCTAGAATGCGAGCCCAAGAAGTTCATGATGCTTTAATGTATAAGGGAACGTCCGCCCAGTCGATGTTAGTGGAGGCCTACGGTGAGGAACGTCCTTTGGTCAAGCAGCCAGATGGTACGCGGGAACCTAAGAATCGCCGCGTTAATGTTACTTTCAAAGAATAGGGCTGATATTTCCCAGGGGAAAATATCAGCCGGTTGTTTGATTGGCCAGAGATGTTGCCTTAGAGTCAAGAATCTGGTTCGGTGGAACACAGGGTACACGCTGGGTCGGGCAAAACTTTAACTATTCTAATTGTCCCCTCTAAGCCGTCATAGATTGTCAAGCGACCCGCCATAGATCGGCCAATTCCGAGAATTTCCTTCAAGATTTCTGTTGCTTGAAGTGTACCCATCGTTCCTGCAACGGCTCCAAGAATTCCCGCTTCGGCACATATTGGAACCTCTCCTGGTGGCGGTGCTGTGGGGAACAAACAACGGTAACAAGGTCCACCTTCGTGAGGCCTGAAAGTGGCTAGCTGCCCATCGAATCTTAGAACGGCTGCTGACACCAAAGTCCGTTTTGCCGCATAGCACGCGTCATTGACGATAAAACGGGTGGCAAAATTATCGCAGCCGTCAGCAACAAGGTCATAGCTAGAAATCAACTCTCCGGCGTTCGCTTCGGTAAGCTTATGGTGATGCGGTATGATCGTGACGTCGGGATTAATGTCCTCAATTGCCGCAACCGCGCTCTGGACCTTTGGCATTTTCAGCCGGGAATTAGTGTGGAGGATTTGGCGTTGTAAGTTAGAAAGCTCCACTACATCATGGTCTACAACGCCAATAGTACCTACACCAGCGGCGGCAAGGTAGAGAATTAAGGGAGAGCCAAGTCCACCGGCGCCAACCACGAGTACTTTGGCGTTTAGGAGTTTCGCCTGACCTTCCCCGCCAACCTCCTTTAGCAAGATATGTCGAGCATACCGCTGTATCTGTTTTTCGCTTAAATTCATCTACTGTTGATTTTGGTTTAGTTAAGTTGTTCCGGTAGAGCCAAACCCGCCAGAACCTCTAGTTGTTTCTGGAAGATCATCAACTTCGGTAAGAATTGCGTTAGTGACAGGGGCAATCACCATCTGCGCTATACGTGTTCCCCGGCTAACAGTAAATGGTGCATCGCTGTGGTTTATCAGAATCACGCGAACTTCTCCCCGATAGTCCGCATCTATTGTGCCCGGAGTATTGAGAACCGTCACACCGTATTTTGCTGCAAGACCCGAACGAGGCCGAACCTGTGCTTCGAAGCCTGCGGGTAGCCCAATCGCAAATCCGACTGGGATCATCACAATGGCACCCGGAGCCAGCGTCACATCCTCACTTATAGCGGCAGACAAGTCCAGGCCGGCTGCTAGGTCCGATTGGTATGTCGGTATCGGCAAGTCATCGCCACCAGGCAGCCGCTGGATATTTACATTTGCGGTTTCGTTCACGGTTTATCCTCTGAGAATTTGATCACCTGATCAACCAGACGCTCAGCCACTGCACGTTTACTCATTACCGGCCAACTTTCCGTGTTATTTCTGGTTATTAAGTGAACCTCATTGGTTTCACTTCCCATAGCACCGTTCGGTCCTGAAACGTCGTTAGCAAAGATCCAGTCACAATTCTTTTTATTGAGCTTGTTTTTACCGTTGGCGATTATGTTTTCAGTTTCAGCTGCAAAACCTATTACTAAATTCGGCCTCCCTGGACCATTGCGCGAAAGGGTTTCAAGGATGTCTTCGGTTTCGATTAGTTCTAAAGCAAGTTTCTTCGAATTTTTTTTCTTGATTTTCCGAGGTGCTGGGGCTGCAGCTGTCCAATCTGCAACTGCAGCTGTGCACACCGCTATGTCGACCGGTTTTGCGGCTTTGCATGCATCCATCATCTGGTCTGCGGTTTCCACCCAGACCACGTCAACGTCATTGGGTGCATGTTGTTTAGTCGGCCCACTGACTAAGGTCACGCTGGCACCTTTTTCAGCAAAAACTTCCGCAATTGCATAACCTTGCTTTCCAGATGAACGATTTGTGATGTAGCGAATTGGATCGATGGGTTCGTTAGTAGGGCCGCTGGTGATGAGAACCTTATAGCCTGCTAGGGGTTTCTGGCCGCCTTGCTTTTCAAAAAAACTAGTCAAGGCAGCTATTATCTCTGTCACTTCGGCCATACGGCCGTCTCCAGTCTCGCCGCACGCAAGATCTCCAGTGCCCGGCCCAATTATTTTTACCTTGCGTTCCTTCAAGGTCTCCAGATTTGTTTTTGTGGCTGGGTGTGTCCACATCATAACGTTCATCGCGGGTGCAACTATTACTGGTTTATCGGTTGCAAGAATAGCCGTTGTTGCAAGGTCGTCGGCTATACCAGAGGTCATCTTGGCTAAGAAATTTGCAGTTGCCGGTGCTACCAGCAAAATATCTGCGTCTCGCGACAAACGGATGTGCCCCATCTCACTTTCTTCTGTAAGTGAGAACAAATCTTGGTAAACCTTATCCTCTGTTAATGATGCTAAAGTGAGTGGTGTAACAAATTGCTTGGCGCTATTTGTTAGAATGCATCGCACCGAAGCGCCTTGTTCTCGTGCTCGACGGATAAGGTCCGGTACTTTTATGGCCGATATTCCGCCAGTGACTATTAGAAGTATTTGTTTGCCCTCTAACATTCCATTGTTCCAATGTGACTGGTACCCAATCTGATTCTATCTTAGTACGTCGAAATCCTTAACCCTCGTTTATCGACTACGAAACTCGGTTAATTAAAGGCGACTATAGCAATTGCCATAGCAACTAAGACCCATGGCGTCCATACGGCCCAATTTCGACTTGGTCGAGTTCCGGCAAGCGTTTCCGCGGTTCTTGGGTGGAGTTTTAGCCCGGCGCCCCGAATCTGTTCTGCTGCCGAACCTAACTTATCGACCATATGCGGCAATTTTTCTAAAGAGGCGGCTGCATCTGACAGAAGATCGCGAACCCTCGCTTCCGGTCCTAATTCTGACCGCATCCAGTTTTCGATCATTGGCCGAGCTAGTTCCCACATATTGACGTCCGGCGCAAGCTTTCTGCCTACCCCTTCCGTTAGCAGCATGCTTTTTTGCAGTAGCAGAAGCTGAGGCTGAGTCTCCATCTCAAATTTTTCGGTGATCTGGAATAATTGACCCAACAAACGAGCCAGGGAAATTTCGTTCATAGGTTTACCTAGAATTGGCTCGGCAATTGATCGACAGGCCTGGGCGAATGCCTCGATGGACTTGTGAGTTGGGACATATCCAGCTCGGATATGAACTTCTGCAACCTTATTGTAGTCCCGCGTGACAAACCCTAAAAGCATCTCTCCCAGAATCTTGCGTGTGGTGCGGTCGACGCGACCCATAATGCCAAAATCCATCGCAATGATCTTTCCTTCGCTGGTTATGAAAAGATTGCCCGGATGCATGTCGGCGTGAAAGAACCCATCACGAAAAACCATTTTAAAAAATATCTCTGCAGCCAACTTCACGATAAGAGTGGGGTCCAATCCCATTTCGGCTAGGTCTTTTGCTGTGTCTATGCGGTGGCCTGACATCCTCTCCAGAGTTAACACGTGTTCTGTGGTTCTCTGCCAATCAACGGCGGGTACGACAAAATCCGGATCATCAGAAAAATTCTCGGCTAATTCTTCAGCCGCAGCCGCCTCGAAGCGAAGATCTAATTCTGTTAGCATCGTTTCTTCAAGTTTGCGTACGACATCAAGTGGCCTAAGGCGTCTTATCTTTGGTTGAGTAAGGTTCACTAGCTCGGCTAGCCAGTAAAAAAGGTCCAGGTCTTTGGCAAAGGCCTCCTTAATTTTCGGGCGCAATACCTTAATAGCTACCTCCTGACCCTCAGTTGTTACTGCGAAGTGAACTTGTGCAATCGAAGCTGCGGCAATGGCTTGTTTATCGATAGAACTAAAAACCTTTTCTATGGGCCTCTCAAAATCCTTCTCTATGGAGGTTTTCACTTCGGAAAACGGAAATGCTGGTAAACGATCCTGTAGTTGAGATAAATCGGCGGTGAGGGTGTCACCTAGTAAATCTGGCCTGGTAGAAAGCGCCTGTCCTAGCTTAATAAAAGATGGTCCGAGTTCAGTGAGTGCCTGAGCTAAGCGCTTACCCGGCCTCCTCGATGATTTTTGGCGTTGTCTCCAAATGAGGCTCGCAACGTTAACAACAGCGTTTCCGACGGGATGCGCATTAATTATGAAAAGAGCGTCATGCCGAGCAAGTGTTCGGGCGATTGCTAGCAGACGAAAGAGATTGCGAAGGGTTCGAAGCATTGCTTGCCGCCGTTGTTAGATCCGCCAACCAGAATGGATAGCTGCTATGCCTCCAGACAAGTTGCGCACGCGCACTTGGCTAAAGTTGGCTTGACTCATTAACCACGCTAGCTTGTCCTGCGGGGGAAACCTCTTGATGCTTTCAACCAGATATTGATAAGCGTCGCGGTTTCCGGCCACCACTTCTCCTAACCAAGGAACCACACCAAATGAATATGCGCTGTACAAACGATCCAGAAGAGGTAAGACAACATGGCTGAACTCTAGACAAATAAAATGTCCGCCAGGCTTAAGGACTCGTCGACACTCTTTTAGGGCTCGGTCAGGGTATGTCACATTGCGCAGTCCAAAAACAAAAGTCACAGCATCAAATTTACAGTCGTCAAAGGGTAAATTTTCGGCATTTCCACATATCCAGAAAAGGTCTCCGACCATGCCTCGGTCTAGTGCTCGATCGCGTCCAACTGTAACCATTTCTGTGCTGATATCACAGACCGTGACCGGTTTATCGATTTTACCATTAATGGAAAGTTTTTTTGTTATCCTATCTATGAAACGAAAAGATACATCACCGGTGCCGCCAGCTACATCCAATAGGGACATACCAGGACGGGGAAGAAGCCAGTCTACAACTGCTTCTTTCCATAGGCGATGGATCCCCCCGCTCATTATGTCGTTCATAAGGTCATATTGGGGTGCGACGGCATTGAACAAATCTCGGACTAGCTGACCCTTTTCGGCTTCATCAATATATTGAAAACCGAAATGGGTGCGCCGCGTGCCATCGCCTTCTATTTTGTAGGCTTGATTGTCCATCGCAGTCAGGACAATAGACGAACGGTGCAATCAAGGCTATCCGAAAGCATTGACCGTAAGGCTTGTATGTATACCCAGTATTTTCCTCGACATGTTAACCTGACTGTCGCAGTCTATATTGATGCCTGAATTGCCTGAAGTAGAGACGGTTTGCCGAGGTCTGGCGATTTGCCTTGAAGGCCGCCGCATAGAGCGGGTGGACGTGAGGCGATCAGGTATGCGGATACCATTTCCAAGGGGTATGGCTTCTGTAATGACCGGTCGCAGGGTCGTGTGCATAACGAGAAAAGCAAAATACATACTTATGTATCTAGACGACGGTCACGTGATTTTGGCCCATCTTGGCATGTCGGGACGCATTTTGATTTCTAACAAGAAGGTTAGTCCGGGACGTCACGATCACGTGGTGCTGACAACAAATGAAGCGACGACGATTACGTTCAATGATCCCCGTCGTTTTGGTCTTTTGACTTTCACTACCGACCAAGAGTTGCCGGGGCACAAGTTGCTGCGAGACCTTGGCCCCGATCCGCTTGATCGAGGATTTACCCCCGAGGTTTTGTCACAATCACTGCGGGGGCGCTCGGCTAACATAAAAAGTGCGCTTCTGGATCAGAAGTTGATTGCTGGCCTTGGCAATATTTATGTATGCGAAAGCTTGCACCGGGCGGGGATTTCGCCTCGGCGTCGTTCGTTTTCAGTCCCTGGTCTTCGGGCGAAACGTTTGGTGCCAGCAATAAAGAAAATTCTCCGCGAGGCAATCGCAGCCGGGGGTTCAACGTTGAGGAACCACGTTCAGCCGTCAGGAGAACTCGGCTATTTTCAGAATCAATTCAGCGTCTATGACCGTGAGGGAGAACAGTGCTTGCGTGATTCCTGTCTTGCTAAGGGGGTGCGCATCAAACGCATTGTACAGTCCGGCCGATCGACATTTTACTGCTCTGAATGTCAGCGTTAGGGTGCAACTATGACTAGACTGCAAGAATTTCTTACCACCGCTTTTATTGTTTGCATGCCGTTGCTAGTGTTTAGCAACCTATCTGCCCAGGTGACTGACAGTGATGTTCGCGCAAGTGGATCTGCGTTTGTAGCGGGATTTGAAAACTTACCGCTTATGGAGGGTCTTACCCAGGTGTCCGAAGACACCGTTTTGTTTGACACACCTCAAGGCCGCATTGTACAGGCCTCCGCCAATGGCAATCTCAAGGAGGTCGATGTTTTTGCCTTTTACAGCACAACACTCCCGCAACTTGGTTGGCGCAGAGTGTCGAAGGCATCGTTCTTGCGGGAAGGTGAAAAGCTGGTACTCGAAATTGAGCCAGCGCTACAAGGTGTCAGTGTTAAGTTTTTGATTTCACCCCAATACTGATTGGGTAAATTTAGTATCATAACAAACCTTTTATGGAGCATGTGATGGCGTACGAAAACATTTTGGCGGAAACAGAAGGAAACGTCGGTGTTATCACATTCAACCGACCCGAGGCTCTTAACGCCTTATCAACAGGACTGATTAGAGATTTAAGCGAAGCCTTAGAAAGTTTTGAAGAAGACCAATCTATCCGTGCCATGGTTTTGACAGGAAGTGAAAAAGCTTTTGCAGCGGGTGCCGATATTAAAGAGATGGCGAATTTGAGCTTCGTGGACGCCTATGTACGCGATTTTATAACTCAGGACTGGGAGCGAATCACGACTTGTCGAAAACCAATTGTTGCCGCGGTATCGGGCTACGCGCTTGGGGGTGGGTGTGAAATTGCAATGATGTGCGACATCATTATTGCTTCAGATACGGCTAGATTTGGGCAACCTGAAATTACGTTGGGAATTATTCCGGGATCGGGTGGCACTCAAAGACTCGCTCGGGCGGTGGGCAAGGCAAAGGCAATGGATATGGTCCTTACCGGCCGCCAGATCGATGCAAAAGAAGCAGAAAGCGCTGGTTTGGTTAGCAGGGTTGTGCCGTTTAATGAGCTTCGCGCCGAAGCGATAAAACTCGCCGGGCGCATATCTGAAATGTCTTTACCCACAATCCTAATGGCTAAGGAAGCAGTGAACCGGTCATTCGAAACAACACTTGCGGAAGGGATTCGATTCGAGCGTCGGCTATTCCATGCTGCATTCTCCTTAGATGACCAAAAAGAGGGTATGCAGGCTTTTGTTGAAAAGAGGAAACCGGCATTTAGGCACAGATAGTGTGATAGGGACTTGGCGTCTTAAATGTGCTACTAGAGGTGCCTAAAGGTTGACGCGGTCGAGTCTCTTCATTATAAGGCGCCGCCCTGATGTAATTTTGTGTCTGTGACCTATGGCCCAACATAAATCTGCTAAAACAAGAATTCGGCGGAATGAACGACGTTTCAAGATCAACCACGCTCGCCGTGGCAGAATACGGACGTTTATCAGAAATGTGGAAGTTGCGATCGACTCGGGCAATAAGGCCACCGCCGGGGACGCATTCAGAAAAGCTATGCCAGAAATAATGCGCGGTAGGACCAGGGGAGTTCTCCATAGGAACACTATTGCGCGAAAATTATCCCGATTAAATGCGCGTATAAAGCGGATGACTGGCTGAGTGAGCGAGTTTTCGCCCGTCGGGTGGACGAAATAGAAAAAAATAAAATAATTAGGTTGTTTCGCGGTCGTTGCCGTTGAAATTCTGATCTAATTGTGACTAGTCTGGCGCACTTAGTTATCCGAATATCCTATCGGTTTTCGTGGGCGGCCCGTGCAAGTAATCGCGCCGCAGCGTTCATCTATAAAATAAGTAATAGTATACAATAGTTGATATTTGTTGTTTTTTTTGTCTTAACCGTTATTTGAGCTTGTTTCCTATCTAATTATCGCTAAGTTTGAATTGTCAATACAGCCTTGGTTGGCATTCGAGGGGGGGGACATTAATCGATGGCCTCTAGTTGTCGGTGAAGGCTGAGATAAGGGGTGAAAACGCATAAACGCCCACTACTGCATTATGAGGCTTTATTAGTCGTGTGCAGATGTAAAATGGCACTCTTTGGTGTTTGGGCAACGAGGGAATGAGAGAGTTGAGTATAGGGGATGATGGAACGGCTACACTAGCCGAGTGGGAGCGCGTAAAAACCCGCCTAAAAAAAGAACTCGGGGACTCGGTGTACAATAGCTGGGTCAACCCTCTTGCTTTTGGAGGGGTGCGAGACGGCGAGGCACACTTGTCGGTACCCACCCGCTTTATGCGAGACTGGGTTTTAACCCACTACTCAGAACGAATACGGTCCTTTTGGAAGGGTGAGAACCCCGCCGTTGAGAAACTGACGGTCAGTGTGAACAGGTCCACCGTTGCAACACCAGGGAATAAATTAGGGGTGTGGGAAGAGGATCGTAGGTCTCACACAGCGTTACCGGAAACTGAAAGCCAAAGTTCACCGGACCTCACTTCACCATTGGCCGACAAGCTATCCGCGCCTCTTGACGTGCGTTACACGTTTGAAAACTTTGTTGTTGGCAAACCCAATGAATTTGCCTATGCGGCAGCTCGGCGCGTTGCGGAAAGCGATCACGTTAGCTTCAATCCATTGTTTTTGTACGGCGGCGTGGGACTTGGCAAGACTCATTTGATGCATGCAATAGCTTGGCAGATTCGCGAGCGCTCTCCTCAACGAAAAGTAGTGTATCTGTCGGCGGAAAAGTTTATGTACAGTTTCGTTCGGGCATTGCGCGACCATGACACAGTTTCTTTCAAGGAACAGTTTCGTTCTGTCGATGTTCTGATGATTGACGATGTTCAGTTCATATCGGGCAAGGACTCAACTCAAGAAGAGTTTTTCCATACTTTTAACGCCCTGGTGGATCAGGGACGTCAAATTGTATTGTCAGCTGACAAGTCACCTTCGGATCTGGAAAAAATAGGAGATCGGCTGAGGTCTCGTCTTTCCAGTGGGCTAGTAGCTGACCTGCATCCGACGACATTCGAGTTGCGCCTCGGTATCATAGACGCCAAGGCTGAACAGATGGGTTTTGATGTGCCGCCGAAGGTAAAGGAATTTCTCTCTCACAAAATAGTGTCGAATGTTCGCGAATTAGAAGGGGCATTAACCCGCCTTATTGCCCATGCGCAGCTTGTTGGAGCGGAAGTGACGCTGGAAACTGCTCAAGGCCTTTTACATGACCTACTTCGATCTGCTGATCGCCGCATTACCACTGAGGAAATACAAAAACGGGTTGCAGAATATTTTAAAATCCGCGTGTCGGACATGAGTTCTGCTCGCCGGGCACGCTCTGTAGCTAGGCCCCGCCAGGTGGCTATGTATTTGGCGAAGCAACTAACAACACGATCTTTACCTGAAATTGGCCGCTCATTTGGTGGACGAGATCACACCACGGTGATGCACGCTGTTAAGAAGGTCGAAGAGCTTAGCAAGATCGATAAAGGCTTTGCTGAGGATGTCGAGCTTTTAACGCGTATGCTCGAAAGTTAGGGGTTGTTGCGGTCTGTTGTTCTAGATGTTTATTTTGTGACGTGTCAGAGCCACGGGACACTCAGAACCAAATATGAAAGTTTTGGTCGAGAGGTTTTTTCTGTCCGGTTTGCGGTCCTGTGATATAGTGAATTACCTGGCTGCTAATCGAGGTGTATTGTGCACCTGACTTGATGTAAAACATAGTCGGTCAGGGGTTGCCGTAGAGGGCGCGAATTAGGTCTTGTTTCGCCCGAGGAATGTTAGTCGCTGTTGTTATAGAGATTTGATATCGCTGTTATGAAACTGATTATTGAGCGCGCGGCGCTACTTAGGTCACTAGGGCACGTCCAAAGTGTAGTAGAGCGCCGCAATACTATTCCAATTCTATCCAATGTTAGGCTCGAAGCAGGAAAGGCTGCCCTCAGTCTCAATGCAACGGACATGGACATTGAGATTGTAGAAACTACGCCGACCGATGTGTCACAACCAGGAACAACAACGGCACCAGCACATACGCTTTATGATATTGTCCGTAAGTTGCCTGATGGTGCGCAGATCGAAGTAGCTATCGATAGCGACGATGCGCAACTAACGTTGACTTCGGGTCGCTCGCGATTTGCGCTGTCCTGTTTGCCGGTTGAGGATTTTCCCGCTATGGCAGTGGGTGATTATAGCCATGGCTTCGTGCTTTCTGCAGCAGATCTCCGCACTTTAATAGACCGCACAAGTTTTGCGATTTCTACGGAAGAGACTAGATATTATCTGAATGGTATTTATCTCCATGCTGGGGATAGTGATGGGGTGCAGGTCTTGCGCGCAGTGGCGACGGATGGGCATCGTCTCGCGCGCGTTGAGCTGCCGTTGCCTGATGGTGCCGAAAATATTCCAGGCATAATTGTGCCGCGCAAAGCCGTTACTGAACTTCGCAAGCTTATTGATGAAAGCCAGGATGACGTATCTTTGAATCTTTCTGAGGCGAAAATACAATTCTCGGTTGGAAGTGTTGTTTTGACTTCAAAACTAATTGACGGCACATTTCCGGATTATGAGCGAGTCATTCCTCTTGGTAATGATAAGATTCTCGAAGCCGATCGAAGGGCCTTTTATGATGCGGTAGATAGGGTATCTGCTATTAGTGCAGAAAAATCTAGATCGATCAAACTTAATGTAGAAAAGGGGGCGGTCACTTTGTCAGCGTCAAGTCCGGAGGCGGGCAGCGCAGTTGAAGAAGTGGAAGCTAGCTATGATGCGGGACAACTTGAGATTGGATTTAACTCCCGTTATCTTCTAGATATATTGCGTCAGATTGAAGGGGATGCCGCACGTTTTACGATGGCGGATGCTGCCTCCCCCGCTATAATTCGTGATGTAGCAGATGGATCTGCCGTATATGTACTAATGCCGATGCGGGTGTGAAAATACTGGCAGAACGCGCGCATAATGGTGAACAGTCACCGTTGACCGGGGTCGAGCGAATCACCCTCACCCATTATCGCAATTACGCCAACCTTCGATTAGAGACTGATCTATTGCCGGTTGTTCTGACCGGCGCTAATGGCGCAGGTAAGACCAATCTCTTGGAAGCTATCTCTTTTCTTGCACCCGGACGCGGTATGCGCAATGCCCGGCTTAGCGAGGTTACAATGCGCTGTGGCCCGGACCTAATTTCCGCGGAGAACAAGTCACCGTACGGCTGGGCTGTTGCGGCTTCGGTGATCAAAGCAAATGGAGTTATTGAGCTCGGTACAGGTCTTAATGGCAATAATGGTGATCGCCGGGTCGTGCGCGTCGACGGGCAAAATGCCAGAGGGCAAAATGCCCTTGCATCCGAAATGGGTATCCTCTGGATAACTCCCGCTATGGACCGCTTATTCGTTGAGGGATCAAGCGCTCGGCGGCGGTTTCTCGATCGCATGATTATAGCTCTTGACCCTGATCACGCAGGACGCACTGCTGCCTATTATCAGGCCATACGGCAAAGACGGCGGCTTCTAGAAGACGGTCCTCACGATGATACCTGGCTGCATTCACTGGAAGATACAATGGTCCGCTATGGGGTTTCTATAGCTGCCGCCCGGCGAGATATTGTGAAGTGTCTTAACAGTGAGGTGGCGGTTTCAGCCTCAATTTTTCCTTCAGCTATATTAGCACTAGATGGTGTTGTTGAAGGTTGGCTTGATGATATGCCGGCGGTTGATGCTGAGGATGCATTACGCGAACTATTAATTCATCATCGTGAGTTGGCAGCAGATTCTAGAGAAACTGTTGTAGGGGTGGATGGTCCCCATCGTACAGACCTCAAGGTTCACATGGCGTCAACGGGAAAGGCAGCAAACGAGTGTTCTACGGGTGAGCAGAAGGCAATCCTGATTTCGATGATTTTGGCTCAGGCGAGATTACAAACTGTGCGTAGAGGTTTACTACCCGTTCTTCTGTTGGATGAAATAACAGCTCATCTAGATGATAGCCGTCGTGAAGCACTGTTTGAAGAACTTGTGGCCATCCAATGTCAGGCTTGGATTACTGGCACTGATAGAGCATTGTTTGATTCTTTGAGGGGGCGGGCCCAATACTTCACTGTTGAATCAGGAACTATCACTGCTGATTAAATCTATGTCGACCGACGTTTGATAATGAAAAAAGGTACCTATGTCTGATAAAGCCACAATAACTGAAGATCCTCAGGTTTATGATGCGGAATCAATAAAAGTCCTTAAGGGTCTTGAAGCAGTCCGTAAACGCCCCGGGATGTATATTGGTGATACCGAAGACGGGTCTGGTCTCCATCACATGGTCTATGAGGTAGTTGATAATGCTATTGACGAAACGCTTGCTGGGCACTGCGACCGCTCCGAAGTGATACTCCATGGTGATGGCTCTGTCACTGTGCGCGATAACGGTCGCGGTATTCCAGTTGATATACATAAAGAGGAAGGAAAGTCGGCGGCTGAGGTTATAATGACTCAACTTCACGCGGGTGGAAAATTCGATCAAAATTCTTATAAGGTCTCCGGTGGATTGCATGGGGTTGGGGTGTCCGTTGTCAACGCCCTATCCGAGTGGCTGGAATTGAGAATTTGGCGCGAAGGTATGGAACACCATATTCGATTTGAGGACGGGGAAGCCAAGGCCCCCTTATCAGTTTTAGGTGCTGCCCCGCAAGAAACGGGTGTTTCAAAAACCGGCACCGAAATACGTTTTCTGCCATCCACACAAACGTTCACCATGACAACCTTCGATTTTGGGACTCTTGAACACCGCCTCCGTGAGCTAGCATTTCTTAACTCGGGAGTTTTTTTGGAGTTAACTGACGCGCGTCAGAGCGAAAATAAGACAGTTGAAATGCACTATGATGGAGGGATCGAAGCTTTTGTAAGATATCTTGATCGCTCCAAGACTGAGCTACATGAAACACCTATTACGATATTGGGAGAGCGAGCCGGGTGCACGGTAGAACTGTCATTAGAATGGAATGATAGTTATCACGAGAACACGCTATGCTTTACTAATAATATTCCGCAAAGAGATGGTGGTACGCATCTTGCTGGTTTTAGGGCAGCGCTGACGCGAACACTTAACAACTATGCTGGTCAATTAGGTTTAGCAAAAAAGGAGAAAATAGGCCTAACAGGAGATGACATGCGTGAAGGCCTTACGTGTGTCCTCTCCGTAAAAGTACCGGACCCAAAATTTTCGGCACAAACTAAGGACAAGCTTGTTTCATCGGAAGTTAGGCCTGTCGTGGAGGGTGTCGTTGGCGAGAAACTATCAGAGTGGTTTGAGGAGCATCCCCAAGAAGCAAGGAAGATAGTTGGTAAGGTTCTTGAGGCAGCGCTAGCTCGAGAAGCGGCACGCAAGGCGCGCGAATTAACCAGGCGAAAGGGTGCTTTAGACATTTCCTCTCTGCCTGGAAAGCTTGCCGACTGTCAGAACCGTGATCCCGCAGCCTCCGAATTGTTCCTAGTGGAGGGTGATTCTGCGGGGGGCTCAGCGAAACAAGGTCGGGATCGTGCTTTTCAAGCTATTTTGCCATTGCGGGGTAAGATCCTAAATGTAGAGCGAGCACGATTTGACAAAATGCTCGGCTCTGCGGAGATTGGTACTCTGATCACTGCGCTTGGCACGGGGATTGGGCGCGAGGAATTTAATATTGAGAAATTACGCTACCACAAAGTTGTGATCATGACGGATGCCGATGTGGACGGTAGCCACATCCGAACCCTTCTCTTGACTTTCTTTTACAGACAGATGCCGGAGATTATCGAGGGTGGATACCTATATATAGCCCAGCCTCCGCTTTATAGGGCAAAGAAGGGCAGCTCGGAGGTCTATCTCAAGGACGATCGTGCTATGGAAGATTATCTCCTCAGTACTGGTCTAGATGACGCCGTGTTAAGGCTCCAGGGTGGTGGGCAAATAGCTGGGCAAGATCTAAAGAAGCTAGTTCTGGATGCTCGAGACATTAAACTCAGCTTAAAAGCATTGGGACGAACTCTTCCACTCAGGATTGTTGAGCAAGGAGCCATAGCGGCGGCATTTAATACAGAAATATTGTCTGACACTCTCCTGGCACAGCAAGCCGCAGAGTATATTGCCCGTCGCCTTGATCATCTGGAAACAGAATATGAGAGGGGCTGGACTGGAGAAGCAGCCACGGGTGGAGGCCTGAAGTTTGAAAGAACTGTCCGAGGGGTTAAAGAAATACATATTCTCGATGGACCTACCCTGCATTCGTCCGATGCTCGCCATCTCGACGGTTTGGCTCCCGAACTTCAGACCACATACACCCACCCAGCGACCTTGGCGTTCAAGGATAAAGAAGCGACAATAAACGGTCCCTCGTCGTTGTTTGAAGCAATTATGGCACAGGGAAAAAAAGGGGTTTCCTTGCAAAGGTATAAAGGTTTGGGTGAAATGAATCCTGATCAATTATGGGAGACCACACTTGATCCCAACGTAAGAACTCTTTTGCAAGTGAAGGTTAGTCACGCTGATGAAGCTCACGAAGTGTTCTCCACTTTAATGGGTGATGTAGTTGAACATCGTCGAGCGTTCATCCAGGATAATGCATTGGATGTTGAAAACTTGGATGTCTAGAAGCATTAGATATCCGTTGTGAAAGGCAATTGATCCGTCAACAGCTGTTTCCTTCGATTGTGGCGTCCTAATTGGTTTTGTCAGTGAACGTAGCGGCATTTTTGTGTATCGACTACTTGTGTAGGTAGTTCTTTTGTTGCAGTTGTGTTGCTTCTTTATAGTTTGTTGCGATGCCATGAACACGGTCTCGGTTCTCCTAGAGCATCTCAAACGTTCTCAAATGATATTCCCAAGTATAGGGATGTTAGGGCACGCAAAGGCAGGGCCCCCTCCCATGATTGTGTGTGTTCGTGTGTGCGGCCGTCTTCTACGGCGACCGCTATATATCTGCCGTCACTAATACACCGACGGCGGTTCTCACTAAGGATTTTTCACTTGGCATTTGGGACTAGACACCCATGGATGTATCTATATTTTGTGGGAGTACCTTATTACTAACACATCATATGCTACAATTCCTTCAGCAATGCCAACAATACATGTAAACTAGAGTTAATGGCTAAAGATAAACATCCAATAGACTCCGCAACGAAAGAAAATTCGCAGCGCCGCGGTGGTTCTAATGCAGCAAGAAAAAAGCGGCGAGGTTACGGGTATTGGTCGTTTGTTAGAGATTTTCTAACAGCGATCATTTGGTTGGGAATATTTTTCGCGGGTGCCACGGCTTATTTTGCCTATGGTCTGCCCAACGTGGATGAGGTGGCAGCCATGACCCGTCGTCCTGGTATTACCGTTGTTGCGGTGGGCGGCGAGCAATTAGGAAGTTTCGGTTCCCACTATGGTGATGTAGTCGCTGTTAAAAATCTTCCTCCCCATGTGCCGGCGGCTGTGCTTGCTGTAGAAGATAGGCGGTTTTATGAACACGGTGCTGTGGATGTGCGCGGCGTGTTGAGAGCTATATACGCCAACCTTAAAGCGAGGAGAATCGTTCAGGGTGGTAGCACGATTACGCAGCAGGTAGCCAAGAATTTGTTTCTTACACCGGAGCGTAAGATAGCTAGGAAGATCCGCGAATTATTGCTTGCTTTCTGGCTAGAGAGGAAGTTCACAAAGGATCAGATTCTTAATCTTTATCTCAATAGAGTTTATCTCGGAGCCGGCACATACGGTATCCAGGCGGCAGCGAAGCGTTACTTTGATCGGTCGGCGCGCGATGTTAGTGTGTTCCAGGCAGCAATGTTGGCTGGGCTGCTTAAGGCACCATCTCGATACAACCCTGCTCGTGACCCGGATCTTGCCCGAAGGCGTGCCGAGGTTGTTCTCAACTCTATGGTTGCTGCCGGATATCTTACGCGGACATCTGCTATCCAAGCGGCCGCGGAAAAAACGCATGTTTCTGTTACGCCCCCGACAGGGCGGGGCCGCTACTTTTCGGATTGGATACTTTCTCAGGTGGCTGATTATGTTGGCCCGGTGGCGGATGACCTTACTATTGTCACAACATTAGATTACGGGTTGCAGAAAATAGCGGAGGACCGTTTAACCGATTATCTTAACAGTCACGGACTAGAAGGCCATGTTTCGCAAGGCGCTGTTGTAGTACTGGACGTCGACGGTGCGGTGCGGGCTATGGTCGGAGGGCGCGACTATGGCATCAGTCAATTTAACCGTGCGGCGCAAGCACTACGTCAACCCGGGTCAGCTTTTAAGCCTTTTGTCTATCTTGCCGGTTTAGAGCAGGGGTTAACACCTGATGATGTAATAGAAGACGGCCCGATAAGCATAGACGGATGGCGTCCACGCAATTTTTCGAATACCTACGAGGGTTATGTTACGCTGCAGAGAGCACTCTCAAAGTCACTAAATACTGCCGCAGTTCGCGTAGCAAGGATTGCCGGTGTCCAGGCGATTGGAAAAATTTCTAAGCGGCTCGGAGTCAAGGGGTCGTTTGGTTCGGATTTGAGTGTTGCACTTGGAACGGCCGAGGTAACGCTATTAGATCTTACCGCTGGCTATGTACCTTTTGCTAACGGCGGTCTTGGAATTTGGCCTTTCGGTATCCAAGAAATTCGTGGTCGTGACGGTGTGGTGTATTACCGCCGGTCCGGAGAGGGCCCTGGGCGCGTTGTCGATGTGCCGCGTGTTGCAATGATGAACCGTATGCTGGCAAGCGTAATTTTGGAAGGGACAGGGAAGGCGGCTCTAATCAATCAACCGGTTGCCGGCAAGACCGGTACAAGCCAGGATTTTCGGGACGCTTGGTTTGTAGGTTATACCGCACATTATGTTGCCGGTATTTGGGTTGGAAACGATGATGGTTCGGCAACATTGGGAGTGACCGGAGGTAGTTTGCCGGCCAACATATGGCGGGAAATTATGGCGCCGGCACATCACAACCTCTCGGTCCAAGATTTGCCAGGTCTTTCGAATGGGTCGCCAGGAAGAATAAAAAGTTTTTGGCGTCGATTAGCCGGAGACTGACGGTACCTGTCATTTTGTCGGATCAAGGCTCTGCATAACCGTAATATATACAACTAAAAGAGCATATAAATAGGATAGCTATCGCGTAGGTAGAAGAATTATAAGATTTTTTGGGTTTGAAACGGGGCCCCGGTGATGAGAAATCTTAATTTGCGGTGATTGATGTGGTTTCATGGAAATTCCGATGTAAACACCAGAAATTATTAGAGAATTTGTCGGAGTGCCCTAGGCGAACCATTTTCGAACCGAATCGATTTTATGATGAAAATGACGTGGCTTGCCATTTTGGAGAAATAAAAGATTCGTGTGTAGCAAAATTTAGAAATTTAATTTGTATTGCACCCCTACCTCTCACCACCTACATAATTAAGAGCTGGTTGGCTGCATTTCTCGATAAGACTTGCAGTCCCGTATCGAAGTTAGGAGTTCCTTAACCGAAGATACATAAGGTCAAAACGCGCTGATTAAAGCGGGTATGAAATCTAGCATTGACCAATGATCACAGGGTACGCACGTGAAGTAGCTGCATTGCTGTAGCAGCTGGAGTCTTGTCTGCGTTTGGCGTCGCCAAAGGAGTTAGGTAAGTGATCGTTCCATCGATCAACAAGGTAGCTGTGATGCTGATGAAGTGGCTATCCGTAGCCGGTGTCATTTTGGCATTCCTATCACCTGTACAAGCAGCAGATATACCAACGGACATGTCGATAGATTTGGAGTCACTCACCGTATCCAAGTCGGAACTTGTTTGCCTCGCACTGAACGATTACTTCGAGGCTCGGGGTGAAACACCGGCCGGGCGCCTTGCAGTTGCTAAGGTGGTATTAAACAGGGCAATGGATCGGCGATTTCCTTCTGATCTATGTTTAGTCATTAAACAGAACAGAAGTGGTCATTTCCTGCGATGCCAATTTACGTGGTCCTGCGATGGTAGACCAGACGTCCCATATAATTCTCGTGCTTGGCGTCGTTCTGTGAAGCTAGCGGTAGCCGTGCTGCAAAAAGATTCTAACTTTGTTGATCATACCGGGGGTGCTCTTTGGTACCATGCTGCATACATTACTCCCGTATGGGCCCAAAATCTCGAAGTGAGCAAAGTTTTCGGAGGACATATTTTTTATATAGAGCCGCAACATATGCGCCGGTTGCACAGTACAGAAGTTCTGGACCCAGTATTACCGGACCTTCATCGTTTCTCGAAGTGGCAAGCTTTACGCCAAAGCAGAAGCGCCACAACTATTGCTCAGCGCTGATGTGAACCGTATCTATAAAGATTGAGACCGTCACCTTTCAGCCAGTCCTGGGCCTGTCCAAATGGGCCAACTAATTCTTTGACTAACTCCCAAAATGTTTCCGAGTGGTTAAGTTCCGCGAGATGGCCCACTTCATGAGCAACCACGTATTCAATGACGTGAGTAGGCGCTAAGACCAGACGCCAACAGAAAGACAAGTTTCCATCCTCCGAGCAACTCCCCCAGCGACTTACAGTGTCGCGAAAACTAATGCGTCCGGGCCTTTGACCGATTTTCTCCGCATAATTCCGAACCATAGGCACAATAGTTCTTCGAGCTTCTTGCTTCAGCCAGTCTAAAACTCTCCTTGAGCAATGCTCTGGCTTCCCTGATACATTTAAGAAACCGTTCTCGCACCATGTTCCTCGACGAGCGTCTGGGCGGCATATAATTTGGTGGGTTAACCCCCTCACAGGAATAAGCGATCCCTCAACCAGAGGTATAGAGGGCAGAAGTTCGTCAAGACATTCTCCTATCCAGTCTTTACGGCTTTCCGCAAATTCGATTGCTTCCGCAATACTTACAAAAATGGGTCGAGTGAGAATACAACTGCGTTTTACGGGATCGATGCGCAAAGCAACCCTTCGTGCCCTAGGGTGACTAACGAGAATGACATGTATTATCTTTCCATCCACATCAATTTCAACAGTGCGGTGTCTTCTTGTCACTGCTAGAAATCTTCCCAGTTGACTAGGTGTTGCTCTAGGCGTTTTGCTTCTGTTTTGGCAATTGCTTTGCCCTTCACGGAGATTTTTGCTTTATGTACGGACATGTCATCTCCGGTCAGGAGGGGATGCCAATCAGGTAGATCCTTGCCTTCTCCTAGCATTCGATAAGCGCAGGTTTTTGGTAGCCAAGACAGTGTATTTGCCAGGTCTGGTGATAATGAAACACAGTCGGGCACGTGCTTTTTTCGTTGGCTATAGTCGGTACAACGGCAAGTTTTGAGGTCAAAAAGACGACAGGCGACATTGGTTTGAAGAATCTCTCCTGTTTCACAATTTTCAATCTTATGAAGACAGCATTTGCCACATCCATCACAAAGGCTTTCCCACTCCTGATGGGACATCTCTTTTAGTTTCTTGGTTCTCCAGAACGGTGCTTGTTTACAACCCGGAGGTGACTTATCGACCATCATTCTAAGAAACTGAGATGCGAGACGATTTTATCGACGGTCACGTTCCTATCAAAATGATCCAAATACTTCCCGTTTTGATCCATGAGATAGGTAAAACCCGAGTGGTCTAGGGTGTAGTCTTTGCCGTCTCCCAAAACTCGTTTCTTATAAAAAACGCGAAAAGTTTCGGCGGTCTTGCGCACTTGGTCGGCAGACCCGGTTAACCCGATGAAACGTGGATGAAAATGATTGATGTATTGAGCGACGTTTTCTACTGTATCTCGTTGAGAATCTAAAGAGACGAATACGAGATTTATTTTTTCGGCCGCACCATCATCTAGGCGATTTATTGCATCGGTCATAATCTGAAGCGTTAACGGGCAAATGTCAGGACAGAAGGTGAACCCAAAATAGATCAGCGAATAGCGTCCGTTGAGGATTTGTTCGGTCACTGGATTGCCATTGTGATTAACCATCTCAAAGGTACCACCAATAGCTGCATTTTGGGTTTCAGGCGTTGTTTGAAAACCTTTGTTCTCGGGGCGTATGCCGGGAAGGTACAGGGTTAGCATCAAGATTGTACCTAGCGCCAAACAAACTGCTATATAAATCCGCTTTTTCATGGGTTGTGTGAAGAGTTGGTGTGCGCACAAAGTATTGGCATGAGAGGTAGCAAATTACCAATTATTGACGACGGTTTAGTCGGTTCTCTATGTCACGGCGCTGCGGTGCATCGGCTGGCAAGACGTCGAGCAATTGCAGCCACGTTTTGTTAGCAGCATCGGATGCGCCGCTACGTTGCTGCGCCAAACCGGTTACAAACAAGGCATCAGGCTGGTTAGGTTTTATAGCCAATACTTCTTCAGCTGTTTTAATCAGCAGTTCCGGCAGTGGGTCGTTACTATTAAGGTCTACTTCATCCATGAGTAGATCCGCGAAAGACATTTTAGGATCAATAAGTTCTGGTCTCAAGTTTATTGCTTGCAAATAAGCAGATAACGCACCGGACCGATTGTTTAGCACCACGTAGGAACGGCCTAGTTGCATCCATCCTTCATAGTCTTCGGGTTCATCTTCTAGTCGCGCAGCTAGCCCACCCACCATTCCTTGAATCATTTCTAGTTCGTCCGATGAAAACCGCCCGGCCAGTGCACCGACGTCTGGCCTGTAGTCTTCCGGATCGGCCAGTGGTACTGCTGACTCCGAGGTGTCCGATGTCTCGGTTCGGTTGACTAATGATTCGCTGAGAGGGTGCCGAGGCTGCACCGTGATGGGTGGTACGCCAAGTTCCGCTGCTACTCTGCCCATTTCTTGGCGCACGGCGGACAACCAAGGCGCGTCTCCTGGTGCTGTGGCGGTGAGGTCGCGCCATATGGCAATTGCGTCCCGAGAATTTCCAGCCTGAGCCTGCGCCAGACCTAGATAAAAACGTGCGCGGGGTTCGCTAGGATTGGAAAGTAAGGTGTCGAAGAACTGTTGCTGTGCCGCAGGCGAAACATTTCCGCCAGCCATAGTTACTAGGAATTCGCCATATTCGGCATTGAGCGTGGGCTCTCTTCCAATTAGCTTAAGGGCGTGTTGGTAGGCCTCTTGTGCCTCATTGAACCTACCCATTTCGCGATAACTCCGTGCAAGAAGAACCCATCCTTCAACGCTCTCTGGCTCAGACTCGAGTCGAGCTGAAAGTTGTCTTACTAGTTGGGACAGGTCCTGATCTTGGTGATCGGCGGCTGTGGTTTGTGATTCATCCGTTTGGATCAGGTCCGGAGAACCTAGCCCGAGATAAAGTGCAAGACCAATGAAGGGAAGCGATACTGCAATTCCAACGATGGCGCTTAACCGACTGTCCATGTTCTCTATTTCCTCAATGTTACCAGCATCGGTAGCAGCTATAATTCGTCTCTGTATCTCGACTTTTGTAAATTCAGCTTCATTATCCTTCAATAAACCCACCTCTAGGTCTCGCTCTACCTCGCGTAATTGATCGCGATACACACGGAGATCATAGTCGCGTCGATTCGGTGAGTTACTTGGCGGTCGGACTAAAGGTCTAATGACAAACACTAGAACGGCCAGAGTAAGAATAGCAAAAACTGCCCAAATCATAGTTTGGTGGTTCCGTTATTCTCAGCTTCTGCAAGTTTATCTTGTTCCTCAGCACTCAAAGGTTTCATTTGTATGTGACTGATATTTCGTATCTTCCGAATGATCACTAGGGTACCCAAACAAAAGACCGCGAACGGGCCAAACCAAAGCACCCATGTCGATGGTTTAAAGGGGGGCTTTAACAAAACGAAGTCACCGTATCGATCCACCATGTAATCAATAATTTTTTGATCACTGTGGCCGTCTATAATCTGGCGTCGCACTAAGCGTCTCATATCGCGGGCTAACTCAGCATCTGACTCATCAATAGTTTCATTTTGACAAACAACACAGCGCAACGCTTTACCGATTTCTCGGGCACGGGCTTCAAGATTTGGGTCCCTAAGAATCTCGTCAGGTTCCACCGCGAAGCAAGGTATGACAAAAGACCACACCACCAGAAGTATTGTTGCTATCTGTGTCATTGTTCTAATGAGCGGATGAGAGGCTCAATTGTGTTGCTCCAGGCATCGGCAGATATTGGCCCAATATGTTTGTAACGTATCATGCCTTCGGAATCGACAATGAAGGTTTCCGGTGCTCCCGTCACGCCGAAGGCAATGGCTGTTTGACTGTCTGGGTCCAGACCGATTCTTTCGTAAGGATCCCCGTGACGCGAAAGCCAAGCGAGTGCCGCTTGAGGATTGTCCCGCCAGGCAATTCCATGGATTGGTATGGTATTTTGTCTGGCTAATTCCATTAACAGCGGATGTTCTGCTAAACATGCAACACACCAAGATCCCCAGATGTTAATTAAGCTTATACCGCCAGATAGATCCTGCGTGGCAAGTGCCTTCCCGCGACCCGGCAATGGTGCGAGGGCAAATTCAGGAACTTCCCTATCCAGCAAAACGGAAGGGATAAATGATGGATCAATGCCGCCATCCACGTCTACAAGGCGCTTAGAAAAAACTGCAACCAAAACAATCAAGACAGCAAGAGGTATAAGAAAAGGCCAGCGTTTGATCATGTGCTATGTGCCTTGGGTAGCGGCATTATTGGGCAAATTTGCCCTCCGTGGTGCACCAACGCGGTACCGGCGATCTGTGAGTGAGATAACACCCCCCATAGCCATTAAAATAATACCGTACCAAAGCCAAGGTACCATTGGCCGGAAATATAGGCGCGTGACATATGCACCATTTTGGTCCGCTGCATCCCCTATGA
>Ga0315336_1002157_pt1 | contig 31835 bp, 24 predicted proteins | sample ASW5metaG_FD_204512 | JGI IMG/M metagenome (GOLD analysis project Ga0315336, IMG submission 204512) | Ammonia-oxidizing marine archaeal communities from Monterey Bay, California, United States - ASW #5 | ecosystem: Environmental > Aquatic > Marine > Intertidal zone | place: USA: California...
CGGAAAGAACGATCGCGTGCGACGCTCGAAAAACCATGCTGCCCAACATTCTTGTGCCATTGTTCTATGGCCGGACATAGATGCATTCCTTCCGGAACGCAACGCCGCAGGATCAAAGCGCACCCCCCTCGACCCAGCCCAGGCCAACCTGCTGCGGCGATGTTAAACAAGCCGATGCCGGCTCACAAGGCCGATTTGGCACGCCCGGGTCGTAGGGATCGTCTGCCACGGTCCGGATTTGGCGGTGGCTAGCTTTTTTTACTGGCCTATGACGCCGGGATCCGCTACATGGAGCCCTTCGCGCGACCGGCGGTGCGGCAACGCACGCTGTCGGGTCGTGTGCCTGGCCGGATCTGATGCCGGCCGTGACCGCTATAAAACCAGGCGCCGGTAGCTCAGCTGGATAGAGCACCAGACTACGAATCTGGGGGTCGGGGGTTCGAATCCTCCCCGGCGCGCCATGGTTTTCAGCGTCCGGCCCGGACACATCGCCTATTCCTCGTCTAACAAAATCGACAATGTCAGACCAAACTGGGCGACATGGGGTTCTTGGATCATGGAACGATGATCGCCAGGCGTTGCCACGGTGATCAGGCCGTCTGGTACCAAGCGCCGCCACGCTGCCGCTAAATCCACACAATCTTCCCGCTCGGCGGCTGTCACCAAGATGGCCTCGCCGTCATAACGTTTTGGCCGGTACCGGAAATGCGCACCGACGCGGGCCGTTTTAGCGGCCACTGGGTCGGCGGCGGCGTTGAGGCCGAGCGATTGGCCGACCAACGACCTGGCATAGCGCGTGGCCTTGGCAGGCTGCCGCACGATGCGGCCGGCCATGTTACCGGTTGAGGCGGGCAGGTCGCTGTCCAACAGCACCAGTTTTGACACCGCATCGCCTTCTGCCCGCAATCGATGGGTGATTTCGAAAGCGACCAAACCGGCTGCCGAATGACCCATGAGTCGGTAAGGGCCGTCCGGCTGCACGCGACGCATCATGGTGATGCAATGCTCTGCCATGTCTTCGATCCGCCGATCCGGATGCGTGCCGTCGCCGGCGCTCGTAGCCGGCAACCCGAAGACCGGCTGATCGGCGCCGAGATGCGGGATCAACGACAAACAATAGACCGGCGCCAAAGCCATGGAGACGACGAACAGGATCGGTTTGCTGCCGTTGGTCTGCATCGGCAAGGCTTGGTTCCAATCGGTAGTCGTCGGCCCATCATTGATGGATTTCGCCAGCATCCGAATGGTCGACCCCTGCAGCCACAGGCTCTCGAATGGCAATTGTCGCCCGAGCCGCTGCTCGGCAAACTGAAACATTTGCAATGCCTTGAGCGAATCGCCGCCGATCAGGAAAAAGTCGTCTTCGACTGAGATGCCTTCTTCGTCCAATAGCTCTTCCCAGATCTCTTTCAAAACCGCTTCGACGTCGTCCCGTGGTAACACGAAGGCGCCCGCACGGTCGCGAATATCGATCTTCGCCGGCGGCAGCGATTGACGGTCGACCTTGCCGGACACCGTCCAATCAAATCCCGGCACCGGTACGAACACCGACGGCACCATGTGATCCGGTAGACGGCGCCCGAGGTAGGCGCGGAGTTCGGAGGTGGTCGGCACCGGCTGGATTTCTCCAACAACATAACCGACCAGCCGATCGCCGGCGATTCCGGCCTGATCCAGCACCACCGCGGCGGCCTTAATCGCCGGATGTTCCGCCAGCATGTTTTCGATTTCACCGGGCAACACGCGGTGGCCGCGAATCTTGATTTGCTGATCGACGCGGCCTTGCAAGTGCAGCAGGCCATCCTTGTCCATAACACCTAAGTCGCCAGTACGATATGATCGCCAACCGGGACGCCGGTCATCGGGTCGAAACAACTTGGCCGTAAGGTCTGGATTGTCCCAGTAGCCGAGCGACAGCATCGGGCCGCTGACGACAATTTCACCAACAGTGCCAGGCGGGACGGAATTCTCGGACTTGTCGATGACGCGAACCTGTAAACCAGGCGCCGGGGCGCCGATCGGCACCAGATCATTATCGGACGGAATTGCCGACCGATCGACGGCAATGTACGCCATCAGGGTTTGTTCGGTTGCCGAGTATTTATTAATCAAAGAACAGTGACGCGGAAAAACCCGATCAAAGCGCTCCACATCCTCGCGATGCAGCGGCTCGCCGGTCACCATGACCACGCGCATGTCCGGAAATCGGTCTTCCGGCGGCAACGCGACCAAGAACTGCCGGAAGCCCGTCAACATGCCATCATAGCCGGTGATGCGGTGGCGCAGCAGCCATGTCCGCATGACATTTAAGCCTTGGCGCCGGAGATCGAACGGGTAAACCGTGGCACCCGCAATCAGCGACCCAAATAAGAACGCTGGCCAAAAATTCTGCGTGAACATCACACGGTCGCCCGACGCAAATTTGGCCGCGGCCGATGTTCGGATCGTAATGTCGCGTTCGTAGCCTTGCGTATGCATGACCCCTTTTGGCTGGCCCGTCGAACCGGATGTGAATTCTATGGCCGACAGCGTATCGACGGTAACTGCCCGTTCCGGATTGTGCTCGACCGGACGGGCCAGCATGGTCGAAATCTCAAATACCTTGACATCGCCGTCAACCAAACGACGAGCGCGCTCTATATTGGCCCTGTCGGCGATGACAGTCGACGCTCTGGTATGTCCGATCAGGTCTTTGACGCCGCGATCCTTATGAATTGGATCGACACAGGCGTAAGCTGCGCCGGCCTTCCATATGCCGATCAGCGCCGCGATTTTTTCGGCGCAATGCGCCATGAACAAAACAATCGGTGTATCGAACGCGCGTTTGTCGTCTAGAAGCCGTTGGCCGACCGCATTGGCTTGGCCATTTAGGTCGGCCATCGTTAGTGTGTCCGTATCGGTGATCACCGCCATTCGAGCTGGTGATGCTTCGACCGAGCGCTCGAACCAATCGATCAGGAAGCCTTCATTTGGGTCGCTTGCAAGCGGCAAGTAGCGGTCCGGTTCAGCAACGGTGGCCGCGCGCCAGTGATTATTTGACCGACCGGCCGGTCCCCTTGACCGGGATGGCTCGTTACTCATGCTACTTATACCCTACTACGATGCCCCTGATTTCGACTGTATTATCGTTACCCGATTGTCACCTAAGTTTAATCGATTCAATTCCCAGCTGCAGATGCATTGCCCTAGTTTCGTGTTGATCGAATTTATCGTCATTGCAACAACGAGTCCATTATCCGAATGTCGCATTCTTTGCGAGCGACGGCAGCGAACAGCTTGATGAAACAGATGAATTTAGACATTTGCTCGCTTTTGCGGCCGGCGGCAGCTTTCATGCGAATGAGAACACGGATAGGATCGTCTAGACATAATCATCGAGAATTCTGGCACCGATGATCACGCTTCTGGGGTGGCACGGTGTCAACTCCCCGCCGGAGCGTAGCGGTTTTTTAGGGCCGATACCGGAGACATGATAAAACAGCCGAACATTTTGTTGATCATTACCGATCAGCACCGCGCCGATCACACCGGCTTCGGTGGCAATGGCTTGGTGAGAACGCCGAATTTGGATGCGCTTGCGGCGCGCGGCGCGGTTTTCGAACGGGCCTTCGTTGCCAACCCGATCTGCATGCCCAATCGCGCCAGCATCTTGACCGGCCGGGTGCCGAGCCTGCATGGCACGCGCCACAACGGTATTGCGCTTGATCCGCGCGCGGTGACCTTTCCACGGCTGTTGCGCGAGGCCGGCTACCACACCGCGACATTCGGCAAGTGCCATTTCCAAAACATGGGCGTCGGCTTCGACCTGTTCTCGAAAGACGACGGCATGGCGCGCAGCCGCGATGCCCGCGACGAGGGCTTGAGCGACGGTTGGGACCGGTTCGAAGACATGGCCCGACACACCAGCGACTATGTCGCGATGCCGAGCGATTTCTACGGTTTTTCCGAAGTCGACCTGGTGATCGGGCATTCCGACCAGTGCGGCGGCCATTATGTCCATTGGGTTGCCGAGCAGGGCGGCGATTTGGCCCTGCTGCAGGGCCGCAAGAACGCGCTGCCGCACGACCCGATCAGCCATCAAGTCTGGCGCACGGCAGTACCGGCGGCGCTTTATCCCACCACCTATGTCACCGAACGCGCCGTTCAATTCCTCGACCGCCATAGCCGCGACGGGGTCGGCGATCCGTTCTTTGCAATCGTGTCTTATCCGGATCCCCATCACCCGTTCACACCGCCCGGCGACTATTTCGATCTGTTTGATCCGGCGGACATGGAGTTACCGGCGACCTTCGACGACGCCCATGAACAGGGTGCACCGCATTATCAACGCATGCTGGCCGGGCGTGGCGGCGAACGAAAACTGCCGATCATTGCACCGTTTGCGCCGACGGAAACGGAATTTCGCGAAATGGCGGCCCGCGAATTTGGCATGATCAAACTGATCGATGACGGCATCGGCGCAATCCTGCGGACCCTGGCAGACCACGGATTGGATGAAAACACCATCGTCCTGTTTACCAGTGATCACGGCGATATGTTCGGCGATCACGGCGTGATGCTGAAGGGTGCCATGCATTACGAAGGCTGTATTCGCGTGCCGTTGGTCGCCACCGGTGCCGACATCGTGCCGGGGCCTCGCAGCGGCTTGGTCTGTTCTCTCGATCTGGCCCGAACCGTCCTTGATCTGGCCGGGCTCTCACCGTTCCACGGCATGCAAGGTGTGTCGTTGAACCCGTTGTTTACCGACCCGACGGCGACTTTGCGCGATAACGTGCTGATCGAAGAAGACCAGATTCATGATATGCTGCGCGTCGGATGTCCATTGCGCATGCGCAGCCTGATCACCGAAGAGGGCCGCATCACGCTCTACGACGGCAGCGGACATGGCGAGCTGTTCGACTGGCGCGAGGATCCCGACGAACGGAACAATCTATTTGCCAATCAGGCGGCGGCCGGGTTTCGTGCCGAGATGATGGAACGCTTGGGCCGTTCCATGATGCAGCACGCCGACACCAGCCCGCAGCCGACCGCGTTTGTCTGAAGCCGTAGCCCGGTCAGGCAAACATGCGGCCAGGGGTTCGGACCATTCACACCCGGTCCACTCAATCGGTGCTCAGGTATCGAGCGGGACGAGCCGCTTCTTGGCTGTCGAGAAGTCCAATTGTTGGCCGTCGCAAAGGTTCGGAGAGCTAATCTCGACGATTTCATAGCCGAGTCCCTCGTAAAACCGATTCGAAGGCAGCGACACGCCAAGGACGGATTCGGTCGCGCCGGCCCGCGGTAGTCCGCGTTTAGGTTGTTATCCACAACGAATAAAACCGAAACAGAGCCAGTGCACTCCGACGGCGTTACCTTGGTGGGAATACACTTGATTTAGCTGGTTAGGCGGGGCATGCCTAGCGGGATGGTGGGCAAGGCGCAAAGCAAAAGATGCAAATTTGCTTCATTATAATTGTTGGTGCCGCTGATATAATGCCGGGCGTTCTGCTCCTACCGTAACGATCACCATGGCCGCGAGGGCAATCATCGTTCGCACGCTCGCCGCGAAAGCAGATAGAAAGGTAATCCATGACCAACGTCACTAACCCCGTTCATGGCGGGGATGCCTATCGTTACATCGAATGCGCGACGCCGGGCTGTGATTGGACACTTGGCGTCACCAAAAAGGGTCCCGAGCGTGTTGTCGAACAGTTCTCATGGGTTTTTTCGCACGCTGATAACGGCTGGATCTGCGCTGCTTGCGACAAGGGAACCGAACGGCATCTGCGCGATGTGAAGAGCCGGGCGCGGGCCAATATGTAAGTCCTCCAGTTCTGCCAAGATCATGTCGTTGGGTCTCGTACTCTAGAGAAATTAGCCATAGTCGATGGCGGGACGGACGCAGCCGATGGAGCAAGTGCGCACTCGGTCGGCGGTCTAGAATATGGGTTTGCCGTATTTGTACTTTGCTACCGATTTACGGCACGTCGTGGATTTGCCGCTGGCGTTTTTCCGCCTCGAATACCCAGACGGACAAGTAAATTTATTCCACAATTCGCCGACGACTTTCGTATCCAAAATGCCGGAAACCGCCGTCTTCGCGACTATCGGACGCTGCTCATCGTTAACCCAAAAAATTGACGCCGCCTCTACGGAACGCGCCTTGAGCATTAGTCAATGTGGAGTGGGGGAGCGAACGTTCCTCGGCCAATCGGCGCTCAGGTATCGAGCGGGACGAGCCGCTTCTTGGCCTTCCAGAAGTCCAATTGCTGGCCGTCGCCAAGGCTCCGAGAGCTAACCTCGCCGATTTCATAACCGAGTCCCTCGTAAAACCGCTTCGATGGCAGAGAGACGCTAAGCACGGATTCCGTCGCGCCGGCTGCCCTTGCCTGGTCTTCAAGGTTTTTCATCAAGGCCTTGCCGAGGCCGGTTTGCTGCTGGTCGGGGTGGACGAAAACCGCAAATATTTCGCCGTCGATCAGGCTGCCCGTTGCGATGAGTTCACCGTTCTTCTCTGCGACCAAGACCGTTCCGACCCGGCTGCGGTCGAAAATCTTCGGTTCGGCATGAAAGTCCTTGAAGAAGGCCACAGCACGCGGCGGGTATATGCCACCGTAGCTGATATCGATGGTTTCGCAAATCAAACGCCGCAAGGCGCCGACGTCAGAGGCTCGGAAACGGCGAAATCTGGATTGTGCCGGGGTACCCATAGCCGCAGCCTATAAGCAATGCCTGAAAACAACAATTTCTGCGTTTTCACATTGAATCGGGCGTCGCCGTGGCCGTAACGGTCTCGTTGTTTGCGCCATTTCAAAGCACCGTTAACCAATATCGCTGTAAAGTTGGGGCATCGGATCTGTGTCTTGAGCGAGCGGTGACGAAAAACGGCTGAAATGAGCAAGTTTTCTCCAAAAATTGAGCAGGACGACACCGCGAAGTCGGTCAATGCCGGGCAATTGTCAAAACTCGCTGCAATCGTCGACAGCCTTGGCGCCGGCGAGGTTCGCAAATTAGCCGTTGCCATCGAACGCAATCGGCTTTCCGGTCAAGACAAACTCCCTTACGTGTCGCTTTTGGACAGCTTGCGCCCGGCTTTGCGGGCGAGCGAGGCAACGCGGGTACCGACACCGCTCAGGCTGTTTTGCAAGCCATTCGAGGGCTTGCTGATCACCGGCGAGTTGGAGACCAAACTTGCCGGGCGTATCTCCCGCGCCACCATCATGCCGGTTTGGGCATGGCTGGCGGATGATTTGATGCCGGAGCGCCATGGCGAATTGACGGCTGGCATCGCGCGGCACATCTTGCACGGCAATTCCGTGGCGATGACCGACTTGACCGCCACATTACAGACCGAGGCGGCCGCGGCAATCCGCTCGGCACTCGCCGGTCTGGATCGCGAGGATCCGGATTTTCAGCGCGTAGCCCATAAACTAGGCGGCGAGACGCGGCTCCGTGATGCCGAGGAAATGGCGAAGATTTTGCGCCAGGGTGCACGCTTCGAGGCGCTCTGCAGAGACCTGCCCAAGCCGCCGATCGACAATGTCACGGAACCGATGATCCATGATTTCAAGGAGATTTGTGGCAGATTCAGTGAATGCGTCCGCGGCGGCTCGAAATACGGCGCCGTCATCATTATGGGCCGGCTGACCCACCCGTGGCAGATTTTGCGGCTCGCCCGCACTTATGAAGGCACCATGGATGACACGCGCATCAAACGCACGGAATTGGCTTATGTCAGCGATCTGCTCAGTGAAGAGGTGTCGGAAGTCGCCAATGCCATCGCCAAAGAAAGCGATCGGGACAAACTGGTTCTGAAGCTGTCGATTTTCGTTACGCAGTTTTCCGGCATTACCGCCGAAGTGCAGATTCAAAAACAAGGGGAATGGGGACGCCGGCTATTGTCGGCCCGAGCCAAAGTCGCCAAGACCATCGAACCGCTCATTCGCCGGTCCTACGACGCGATTGAGGAAGCATTGCCGCGCCACAAGTTGCGGAGCGGGCGGCGCCAGCCGGGCCGTCCGGATTTGTCGCGGCCAATCGACGAGGAATCCGCCGAGAAGGCGAAATCGGTATCGATGTTCTTCCAGGATATTCGGCCCTTTGCCGGCAAGGCCGCCTTTTCGATGACGCTCAACGAAACCATCGCAACCCTGACCGAAGACCTGCATTACTACGGCAGTCAGTTGGTTGAAGTCATCCGCCGTGGCGACGATTTGGAATTTGAACAGGCCTGGGACTATTTGCGGTTGACCGCCGATATCTTGGAGCCGATCGATCGCAGCGCTGCGGAAGTCCTGCGGCGTCGTGCAGCGGCGGCCGAAGTTGTCTAGATAACCGTCGACGGCGCCGCCGTGTTCGAAATCGGGGCGCCGGTGCCGTTTTTCTGAAACAAGCCAAGAATGCTGCTACTGCCGGCATTGGCGATGCTGAGCGATTGAATGGCAAGGTTGAGGCGCATTTTGCGCGCCGTTAGTTCCGCGGCTTCCTTACTGAGATCTGCATCGACCAAATTGCCGATACCGGCCGTCATGGAATCCATGAGGCGGCTGTTGAGCGTGGATTGAATGTCCAATCGGCGGGCGGCGGCACCGAACTTGGCGAGGGAGAGCGTGACCGACTGGGCCGCGGCCGACACGGCATCGACGGCGGCGAGCGCCTGACTTGGTGTGTCGAACTTCAAGGAATCGATTTTCAGGTCATCCGCGTGGGCCGGCTGCGCGGCGATTGTCATGACGGCGCCATCCGGGCTGAGCAGGACTTCTATGTTGCCGAAACCGGGGTCGCCTTTGCCCTTGGCTAAACCTTTGCCTTTGCCTTTGCCATTGTTGCCTTTCAGGGGGTCGAGAAGGTTGATGTCGTTGAACAGGGCATTGTCCGCGATCAGATCCAACTGAGCGAGCAGCGCATCGAAATCCGATTGCAGACTGAAGCGGCTGGCTTTGTCGAGCGTCGCATCTGTCGCCTGAATCGATTTTTCTTTCATTTCGATCAGTATGTCGGAAATGGCGGTCGCTGCGGCAATCGAAACGTCGACCAACGAGGTCGCGCCGGCCAGCGAGCGGTCGACCGCCTTGTGCCCGGCAAGATCGGCTTTGAGTTGGGTGGCGATTTGAAATAGGGCGCCATTATCCTTTGGGCCGGCAACGGTCAAACCCGAGGCGATGCGCGACTGTGACGCGGCAATGTCGTACGCTGAGCCTCGAATATTCTGCAAGGCCGTCAGAGCGCCGATGTTTGTATTTACAGACAGGGACATAGTCGCGGTCTAAGTCAATGTTTTGAAAGAACGCCCAACTTATAACAATATCAATGTACACCGATAAATATAACAACATATTTATTTGAACTATTTGAAGATAAAATGAAGTAAAACTTTTCTACAATTTTATACAAAACCATAAGGATCTGATATTTCATCTGATTCTGCACTCCATGTCGAGAATTTGGTTGAATTGGCTAAGCCAAATTGACCGTTGACCCGACTTCCATGGGGTCTGACAATGTACCGTGGTCAATCCATGCACGTTTATTTTTCGTCTGGCCTTGTTGGGCGCGGTGATTGCGTGGCCGCAAGCCGTGCCGGCAGCGGACCGCGAGGAAGATATTCAGCGCCTTGGTGCCGCGGTTTCGAATCCAGCGGCTTTGCTGCGCTTTCAAGACGTTCGCTATCGTTATTTCGATCACGACGATGACCGGGAATCCCGGAAATTTGAGGCCCAGGGCGCGTTCACCCCGTTTCCGCGCTTTAAGATAACACACGCGCTGCAGACCATCCGAACCCGCCGGGAAGGCGATTCAAACGCCGACCTGTCGAATTTCACGTTGGGTGCGACGATGACCCGCGACGCTCATTTCGTAAACCGCGACGCGCGGTACTTCGTCGGTGCCCAATGGTCGAAAGATCTCGGCGACGTCGACACGGGCACGGGTACCGGGTCTGACGTGCTGGCACCGTTCGCTGGCGTGACCTGGCTGCCGACGGCGGAGGATTTTCTCGTCGCCATGATTCAGCATCACCGTTCCTATCGCCGCGACGACGGCGCCCCGAAGGTGCGTACCACCACACCGCGCCTAATTTACATCCGTGGCCTTCGTTTCCTCAACGGCTGGTCGACTTTCAACCTGGCCGGCCAATTCGATCATTTGGACAACGAAAAATTCAGTCCCACGCTGGAAATGGAAATCGGCACGATGTTGACGTCCCAAGTCGGGTTCTATGGCGAAATATTCGTCGGCGATGCGGTTTTTGAGACTGAGGCGTACAACGCCGGCGTCGGATTGGCGTTGCGAATTGTCTATTGATCATCGCGGAGGGGCGAATAGGGAGACGGCTTATGAGCATCGACGTGAAGGCACTGACCTTTGATACCGGTGGCACGATTCTGGACTGGCACAGCGGCATCGCCGCCGCCCTTGCCGCAGCCGGCGCGCGCCATGGTATGGAACGCGATTGGGCGACGCTGACCAACGACTACCGGCGCCGGTCGTTGCAGCGCATGGTCAATGCTGGTGGCGATAGTCCCGCCACCTTTAACATCGACGACGTCCATCGCGACGTCCTCGACGAAATCATCGCCGAACAGGATCTCCGCGCTTTCGATGGCGACGACCGCGATGCCATATGGCGCCGCTGGCATGCGCTGGAGACCTGGCCGGATTTCCCTCCGGTCCTAGCGCGGCTCCGCGAACGCTACATCGTTGCCTCGTTCACCATTCTTACGGTGTCCCTGATCGTCGATACGGCGCGCCACAACGACCTGAGTTGGGACGCCGTGATATCCTGCGAAATGATCGGCACCTACAAAATTCGACCTGAAGCTTACAAGACCGCGGCGCGATGGCTGGCCTTGGAACCGAGCGAGATTTGCATGGTGGCCTGCCATAATTTCGATCTCGCGGCGGCGGCCAAGGTCGGTTTCAAGACTGCGTTCGTGCGCCGCCCCGACGAATGGGGCGCCGCCGGCCCGCCGGACCCGGAGCCAAGCCCGGCCCATGATATTGTTGCCCAGGACTTCCCGGACATGGGCCGTCAATTGGGTGTTCAAATTTGATCGGCATTCAAGGCGGCGGCGATGTCGTCGTGGACGGCGTTGGACTGATCGCAATAGCGCGTGTAGTGCAGAAAGCCATGCATCATGCCCGGATAGATTTTGCATCGTGCCGCCACGCCGGCCGCACCCAGCGCCTCGGCCATGGCCGGGGAATTGTCGCGCAGGGGATCCAGTTCAGCGGCGCCGAGGAGGGCCGGCGGCATGCCGCTTAGGTCCGCTGACAAATGCGCGTTGCGCGGGTCTGCCGCGTCAGCCTCGGGATCACCGTAATAGGAGCCGCGGAAGAACGCCCGCGTCTTGTCGGACAGGCCGTAGGCTTCACCGCCATAGAGCTTGACGGACGGGCAGTCGGCACCGAGGCCATGGTTGCCGTAGATCAAGATCATTTTCTTCAAGTAATCCGGCCTTTTGCCGCGCAATTCCATGGCCACGCCGACAGTAATCGAGGCGCCTGCCGAATCGCCGCCCATCGCCACGCGTTGAAGGTCGAGGGCGAGGGCTGCCGCCTCTCCGTCCAGCCAATCGATGACCGCGTGAGCGTCTTCAAGCGGCGCCGGAAATTTATGCTCGGGCGCCAGATGATAGTCGATCGCGAGCACCGCCCAACCGGAACGCTTGGCAATCTGCCGGCAGATATTGTCGTGGCTGTCCAAATTGCCGTAGACGAATCCGCCGCCATGACAATAGAGCAGTACCGGCAAGTGTTCGCCGTCGGCACCGGGGCGATAAAGCCGGACCGTGAGCGGGCCGGCAGGCGCCTCCACCCGATAATCCTGAACCGACGCCACGTCAGGCCCGACTTCATTCCAAAATAGCCGACCGTCTAGATATTGTTTACGCACCGCATCGATTGGCGCGACGGCGACGTCGAGCGGATTGGGGACGGTTTCTTTGTTTTTACTCAAGACCGCCTGCATTTGCGGATCGATTGGGGCCGGCTGCATGATCGTTGTCCTGGCACTATAGAAAAAATGAATTGGCTGGGCGTCTATACTTGCTAGGGGAGTGTTGTATCCTGGGCATGCGGGAACTTCAACGGAACAAGAACGGGTCGAGGCGGCCGACGCGCACCATGAAGACCATATCCGAATGGCTGGAAAATCTTGGGCTCGCGGAGTACGGGCCGCTGTTCGATGAAAACAAGATCGACATCGAAATTCTGCCGGAAATTGCCGAGGATGACCTCAAAGACCTCGGCGTGCCGCTCGGCCATCGCAAAAAGATAATGCGCGCCGTTCGCGAGTTGGACGCGCCGCCCCAACCGGAGCCGGCCCAGACCCTATCCGAACCAGCGGCACCGGCCCACTTGGCCGAACGGGCGATGCTAGCCAAGTCCGCCCTGGAGGGCGAGCGCAAACAGGTCACCATCCTGTTCGCCGACATCAAAGGCTCGACGGAGTTCATCGAGCTGATGGATGCCGAGGAAGCCGACCGCTTGCTGCGGCTCGCTATCAACGGGATGATGGCTGCCATCCACCGCTTTGAGGGCACGGTCAACAAAGTACTCGGCGACGGCATCATGGCGATATTCGGGGCGCCGTTGGCCCATGAAGACCACGCCACCCGCGCCTGTTTCGCAGCCCTAGCCATGCATGCCGACATGCGCGCGATCACCGACGAAGCGCGCCGCCGGTTCGGCGTCGAGGTGCAGCTGCGGCTCGGTATGAATTCCGGCGACGTCATCGTGCGCGTCATCCACAACGATCTGACCATGGATTACGATGCCATTGGGCCGACCGTCCATTTGGCCGCGCGCATGGAGCAAATGGCTATCCCGGGCACGACGCGGATCACCGCGTCGACGGAACGGTTGGCCGAGGGCTATATCGATACTAAGGCCTTGGGGCCGATTCCCGTCAAAGGCGTCTCCGAACCGTTGGACGTCTTCGAGTTGGTTGGTGCCGTCGATGTCCGGTCGCGTTTTCACGCCACTATCCGCCGCGGCCTATCGCGGTTCGTCGGCCGCGACCTTGAAATTGCTGTCCTGCGGGAAGCCTTGGGCCGGGCAGCGGACGGCGACGGCCAGGCAGTTTCGGTGGTTGGCGAGGCCGGCGTCGGGAAATCCCGGCTCTACTACGAATTTGTGCGCCATCCGGCGGTGCGCGATTGGCTGGTTCTGGAAAGCGGTTCGGTTTCCCATGCCCGCGCCGCCGCGTTCCATCCGATCATCGACATGTTGCGTCATTATTTCTCCCTGGCACGTTCCGACGATGAACGCACCATCCGCGAACGGGTCATGGGCAAGCTGATTGCCATGGACGAGAATCTGCGCGGCTTGGCGGCGCCGATATTCGCTTTGTTCAATATCGATACCGGCGACGAAGAGTGGCAGCGGCTCGATCCGGCGCAGCGCCGGCGCCGTACCTTGGACGCTTGCCGCGCGCTGTTGCTGCATGAAGCGCAGATCCAGCCGTTGGTTGTGGTTTTCGAAGACCTGCACTGGATCGACCCGGAGACTCAAGCTTTTTTGGATTTGCTGGTCGATAGCATTGCCCGGGTACCGATCCTGCTGTTGTTTAATTACCGCCCTGAATATGACGACCCTTGGCTGAGCAAGAGCTACTTCACCCATATCCGGGTGGCACCGTTGGCCCAGCAAAGCGGTGAGGCATTGCTGGACGACCTATTAGGCGCTCATGCCGACATGGTGCCGTTGAAGGAAACCATCCTGCAGCGCACCGAAGGCAACCCGTTCTTCATCGAGGAAAGCGTTCGCGGTCTGGTCGAAGACGGCGCATTGACCGGTACGCGCGGCGACTACCGGTTGGCACTTCCGGTGCGCTCGATCTCAGTGCCAGCGTCAGTTCAAACAGTGCTGGCCGCCCGTATTGATCGCCTGGAGCCGGACGTCAAACGCCTGCTGCAAATCGCCGCGGTCATCGGCAAAGACTTCAGTTTCGCCCTGTTGCGTCGGGTCGCTGACGCTACTGAAGCCGATGTGCGGCGTCATTTGGAAAGTCTGCAGGCCTCGGAGTTCCTGTTTGAGACCCGGCTGTTTCCCGATCCCGATTATACCTTCAACCATGCCTTGACCCACCAAGTGTCCTACGAAGGCATGCTGTATGATAGACGCAAAGAACTTCATGGCGCCATACTCGAAGCGCTGGAACAGCTTTCCGCCGACCAGCCGGGTGACCAGCTCGAACGCCTGGCCTACCACGCCATGCGCGGCGAGGCTTGGGAGAAAGCCTACGACTATGCTTATGCCGCTGGTCTTGCAGCAGTCGCCTTGAACGCCAATCGAAGCGCGCTTGAATATTTCGAAATCGCCGCCGAGGCGCTTGCTCGCTTGCCGGAGACCGAAGAACGCTTAGCCGCCGCTATTGACCTGAGGTTTCACATTCGTGACGAACTGTTCATCCTTGGAGAGGCAAGCAAAATTTTGCGCCATATGGATGATGCAGAGGAGTTGGCGGTCAAGCTTGACGACCAAAGCCGGTTGATTGAGGTGTTGCTTTACAAGAGCGGCTATCATTGGGGTGAAGGGCAATATGTGGAATTGGCCGAGCCCTTGGCGCAGCGTGCCTACGATCTCGCCAAGCAGGTCGACGATCCGAAGTTGGTTGGCATGGCTTGCTATCGCTTGTCCGCGGCGCATGCGCTGATCGGCAATTTTCGCGAGGCGGCGCAATGGGGCGCTGAAGGCGAAGCAGCACTCAGGCCCCAGGCCGAGACACTGCATCGCTTCGGCGGTTTGGTCTACGCATTCGTCTGTTCCTTTCATGCCATGGCGAGCGCGGAGTTGGGCGACTTCAAAACCGCCGACAGAGTTGGTCGAGACGCCTATGATTTGGCATTAAGATCGGATCACGCCTATTCGATCACGGTGACGGCGTTTGGCATCGCGCAAAGCTATTTGCTGCAGGAGCGTGCCGCGGAGGCGGAACCGATCGCTGATTACAGCCTTGATCAAGTCGCCGTTCACGGTGTCGTCGCGGCCGGACCATGGGTCGCCGGGCGTGCGGCCGTTGCCTTTGCCGTAGCCGGTCGCGAGGACGATGTCGATCACGCCATCGAGTTCGTTTTGCAAACCAGGGGGTTGTCGCTCTCCATGCGCCATGGTCAAGCGTTTACGTGGGCCGCTCGTGCCTGTTTGATTCTCGACCGTCTCGATCAGGCAGATGAATTGGCAAATATCGTTTTTGAGAAATCAGAAGTCGATCACGAACAAGGCGCGCGTGCCTGGGCGCATTGGGTTCTGGGCGAGGTGGCACGCCGCCGCGACGAACCGGATGCGGCCGACGCGGCTTATGATACGGCGTGGGCGATCGCGGAACCGCGTGGCATGCGGCCGCTGCAGGCCTATTGCCTGGAAAGCCGGGCGCTCTCTGCCGACGCCCGAGGCGACGCGGTCGCGGCGGCCGATCTGAACGCACAGGCCTTGGCGATTGCCCAAACCATGCAGCACGCCGCTCTGATCGAGCGGTTGCAAGGCAGTATGGCCGGCGACTGACGCTACAAGGCTTTCATGGCCGCGGCATGAGCGGCGATCAAGCCGGGCACGTGATCGGGGTCGGTACGGCCCCAGCCGCATTCGCTTGAAAGGCCGAAACCATCCACCGCCGCCGACGCCGCCTTGATGCGCGCCATGTCACCCGTATGATCGTCGAAATGGATCAGGCCGAGATAAAGGCTGGTCGCGGGATCCTGTGCCAGTTGTTGCAACGGCGCGTAATAGGCCGTGTCGGATCGATCCTTGGGCACCGGCATATGCACGAAATCGACGGGCCGACGGGCATCGTGCACCAAGCCGTTCGCGAGTTCGACCAGGATGCCCATGTCCTTCGGCATGACCAGGTGTTCGTCCTTCGGGGTGCCGTAGCAGAGGTGGTAGCCGAGTTCGACCGGCGCCGGCACGTGGCTGCCGAGCCGGGCCATTTCGGCGAAGATCTGCGCTTTGTAGTCTGCCGGCCGGTGCGGGAAGTAGTCTTCGAAGATCAGTACTTCTTGACATATGTCCCATTGGATCGACAGCGCTTCGTGGGGCACGGCAGCCAAGATATCGTCCAGCGCGGCAAGCAACGCGCGTTCGTAGGTTGCCAGATAATCGCCTAGCGAGGCCGGGCTTACATACATGTAGCCGCTTGCCATCGGCGTCGGCAGGCAGACTTGAAAACGTACCCCAGGGGGTATGACGCCGTCGTCCTGCAGCCGGCGGAACACCGCGTAGGATTCCAGCGCCGCCGGCGCGTATCCGGTTTCGAAGGTCACGGCGGTTGGATCCGTCCCGGGCCTGAATCGAATTAACTCGGTCCGCCGGATCAGTTCGCCGTCCCATTGATAGAGGTCGAGCGGCGCGGCCTCGGGGTCAAGCTCCATGTCGGGATGGGCCAGCAGCATTTCCCGTTGCCAATAAATCCAGCGGTGGCGTTCGCCGGTCTCGCCGTCGGGCAACCGCCGCAGCCATGGGCCAAGCTCGGCGGACAACGCGCGAAACACCTGTTCGGCCGATTCCATGGCGACGCTGCCGATCAAATGAATACCGGGGTGATCCGTCATAGTCGCGTTCCTCTCGTCAGTTTTCAGGTGTCGTGGATGGCCCGAGTCCGGAGGTGGCCCAATCCGGTTCCGGTTCCGCCGGGTCGGCTTGCAAACCGGCGGCGCGAATGCCTTCGATGGCGCAGTATTCATCCTTTTCCGACGAATCGCCGCTGATGCCGACGGCGCCGATGACCGGGCCCGCCGTGTCGCGGATCAAGACACCGCCCGGTACCGGCACGAAGCGGCCGTCCGAGGCGGCGGCGAGCGCTGCCTGAAACACTGGCCGTGACGAAAGCCGGTCTCGGATAAGCCGGCTTGAAATGCCCATGCCGAGCGCGCCCCAGGCCTTGCCGGTCGCGATTTCGACCCGCAGGATGCCGGAACCATCCTCGCGCTTGAGGGCCACCAGGTGGCCGCCGCCGTCGAGCACGGCAACGGTCATCGGCAACATGTTCTCGACCCGGGCGGCAGCGAGCGCGGCATCGACAATGACCGAGGCCGCGGCGAGGCCAAGATTGGTTTTCAAGTCCATGGACAGCTCCGTGACGTAAAGACGAAGGGCGCCCTCATAGTGCCTGCCAATCGGCATGCTCGACAAGATGGTCGAGGAACGACCGCACTTTGAGCGGCAGGTGCGGGCGTGCTGGATAGAGCGCGTAGATGCCGAGGCGTGGCAATTTGTAGTCCGGCAACACCCGCATCAGCCGACCCGCAGCGATATCGTCGGCGACTGCGAAGTCGACGGCCAGACTCAAGCCGAAGCCTGCCAAGATCAAGGCGCGGCCGGCCTCGGAAAGGTTGCACAATACGCGGCCCTCGATCTTTAGGTCGTGGTTCGATCCGTTTGGGCCGCGCAAACTCAGGCGACCGCGCCGGTCGTTCCAGCTTGGCAGTACCCAATTATGGGCCAAGAGGTGGTTTGGGCTCTGTGGCGTCGGCGCGTGGTCGAAGACGCAAGGGGCGGCGCAAATCCACAATTCGGCCTCCCCGAGCTTGCGGGAGATCAATCCCGGGTCGCGCGACGGACCCATGCGAATGGCGAGATCGATGCGCCGTTCGACCAGGTCCAGCAGGCCATTCTCCAGCACCATTTCGATTCTGACGCGGGGATGCGCCGCGGCAAAGGAGGCGATCAACGGCGCCAAGCGCAAAGTGCCGAGTTCCGTTGTCGCGGTTAGCCGCAGGAGGCCGGTCGGTTCGCTGCTTTCGGCGCGGGCGCGGCTGTGGGATTCCGTCGCCGCCTCGAGCGCCGCCTCGCAGCGTGGCAAATGCAGTTCTCCGGCTTCGGTCAGGCTGAGGCGGCGCGTGGTTCGGTTCAACAAACGCTGGCCGAGGCTCGCCTCGAGCCGGGAGATCTGCTCGCTGACCGCCGCCTTGCCGAGGCCGAGTTGCTTGGCCGCGGCCGTGAAGCCGCCTTCCTGGACGACGACGGCGAACATCGCCATGCGCGGCAGGTCCCTTAGTTCACTGTTCATTGTCCGATTTTTCCGATCAATTGGTTCAACCATTGCCGCATTGTTCAATTAATTTAGCTCACCAAATGACGGTTGGACAGACAGAATCACCGATTCCAACAACCCGATATAAGGAACAAAACAATGGGCAAGCTCCTGGTCGTGAACGCCAGCCCCCGCAAGACCGAAAGCAAAAGCCGTGCGCTCGCGGCCGATTACGTCGCCGCCTGGCGCGCCGCGCACCCGGACGGTGCGGTGCGCACCGAAGATTTGGCCGCCGATCTGCCGCCGCATGTGGATGAGGAATTTATCGCCGCCATTTTTACGCCGGCCGATGCCCGCTCGGCCGAACAGACGGCGCTGCTGGCCCGCTCTGACGGCTATATCGACAACTTGAACTGGGCGGACACCATCGTTATCGCGCTGCCGATGCACAACTTTTCCATCCCCTCGGCGCTGAAAGCCTATATCGATCACATCTGCCGGGTCGGCGTTACCTTCCGTTACGGCGAAAACGGCCCCGAAGGGCTCTTGGGCGGCCGGCAAGCGGTTATCCTGGCGGCCCGCGGCGGCCGCTATACCGGCGATTCGCCGGCCGCTGTCATGAACCACCAGGACACCTACTTGAAAACCGTGCTCGGTTTCCTTGGCATCACTGAGAGCCGTACCGTCACCGCCGAAGGTGTCGCCGCTGGCGATGAGGGCTTCGAGGCCGCCAAGGGGCAAATTTCCGAACTGCTTGCGGCATAAGAACTGGGATCGGCGCGGCGGCAACCGGCCAGCCCGCGCCGATCCTCCATTATTCAGTAATGCGAATACCGGATCAGCGTCGAAAGTGACGGCGCCGTTCGATCTCTATCCCCTGTACAGCTAGCATTCCAGTCTGAAGTGGCACAACATGCCCGTCGCCTCACGGCGATGGTGGCGGCTGGCGTGGTTGTCAAAAAAACACGGAAACGGCCATCACCAGGAACAATTGGATGACAGGATCTGCGGAAGTCGAGCTATGGACCAAGAACACGACGAAACCCGTGAGCAGGAACAACCGAGGATTTCGACGCTACGGCGTTGGTATGGGACGGTTGCTGTCGTCTTTTTGAATACCTGTGTTGCGGTGCTGGTCGGTCTCGTGCTGATGGCCGTGGTCGCGAATACATTTGAACGAAAGCGTGTCTATTCAAGCCGTTTTATCCCGGCGTCCTACGAACTTTCTACGCTGGAAGAAATCCGGAGAATTGGCCAAGAATACGACCAGATGGGATCACAGGCATCCTATTCATATAATCCGTGGACGACTTTTATCGAACGGCCCTTTCGCGGCGATCTGCTCAACATCGAAGCGGTGCAAAGTTATCCGACACGGGCCACCATTCACCGGCCTCCGCCAGCGACGTCGGCAACAGGCCGGGAAGATTTGCTTGTTTGGACGTTTGGCGGATCGACCATGATGGGCTGGGGCGTGAGCGATCAGCATACCGTTGCCTCCAACCTGCAGCACGAACTCCAGAACGCGCTACCGGACAAACGGATACGTGTCGTCAATCATGGTCACGCGCATTATTTTAGCCCCCAGGAAGTGGCCCTCTATATTGCATTGCTGCGCAAGGATCCACCGCCGGATATCGTTGTCTTTCTTGACGGCCTGAATGATGTCGCCCGTATCGGTGTCGGTATTGAAGAGCCTTTTTTCGCACCGCAAGCGACCGCGGGATGGGAGGCCGAACGCCGCCGACGCTACCACCCAAGCTCTGCATCATGGTTTTCGTTGAATGCGAACTTTCCGCTGTATCGTGTTCTCCGGCGATTAGAGCGAAAGGATGTTGATCACGATACCAAGGAACAGACGAAGCACCTAGAGCGCGACGAAGCCGTGCGACGCATTGTCGAGGTCATGCGCATAAACCGGACCGTCGCAAGTTCGGTCAGTAAGGCGCTAGGGATACAGGCTTTCTTTTTCTTGCAGCCGCTTTCTCGACACAGCCGCAAGCAACCGATCTTTACCCCGGCATACGCGGCGCTTCACAGATCGACCCGTCGCCATGCCGATTTTTTTGACATAAGCGCACCGCTTGAGCAGGAATTGGACCATCCCTACGTTGATGTTACGCACTACAGCGACAAGGGTTCCTTGGTGGTCGCGCAACGCATCGCCCGGGTAATTTTACAGTCCTCGAGCCCGTAGAAGTAAGCACAGGCAGGGTGGGCCATAGCCGACGTGCCGGGACCATCCGGCTCAGAGTCCGAGCACCGCCTTGGCGACGATGTTGCGTTGGATCTCGGCGGAGCCGCCGGCGATGGTCAGCATGCGTTCGTTCAGATGGGTCGGCGTCATGGCGGGGCCGTCGGCCGGGCCGATCGGCGGCCGGTTGCTGGCCGGCGACAGCGCCTCGGGCTGGTGCACCGTGCCATAGAAGCCAAGCGCCTCGACGCCGAGCGCGTTGATCTGCTGCTTCAGCTCGGCCTTCTGAATGGTCAGGGTCGATGCCGCGGCACCCGGACGGCCGCCGTTGCCAAGCGTCGCCATGAGCCGGAGTTCGCCCATTTGCACGGTTTCCACGGCAATGCCGAGGCGTGCCAATTGTTGCGTGAAGCCGGTGCCGTCGCGGCCGGCACCGGTATCGGCGGCAAGCCGGCGCACCCGGTCGAATGCCCGCTGCAGTTCGCTTGCCGGCATAAACTGACGCTCGAACTCCAGCAAATATTTGGCCACTGTCCAGCCGTCGTTTTCGGCGCCGACCCGGTTGGCCTTAGGCACCCGGACGTCGTCGAAAAAAACCTGGTTCAGCTCATGGTCGCCGGCCATGGTGATGATCGGCTCCACGGTAATCCCCGGTGTCGCCATGTCGATCAGGACGAAGCTGATGCCGGCCTGGGGCTTCGTGTCGTTGTCGGTGCGCACCAGGCAGAACATTTGATTGGCGTGATGGGCGAACGTCGTCCAGATCTTAGTGCCGTTGATGACGTAGTCGTCACCGTCGGAAACTGCCTGGGTTCGAAGCGAGGCGAGATCCGAACCGGAACCCGGCTCCGAATAGCCCTGACACCAGAAATGTTCGCCGTTCAGGATGCGCGGCAGATAATGCTCTTTCTGCTCGGCCGTGCCGTAGGCGATCAGGGCCGGGCCGCACATCAACAGGCCGCTCGGGTACAGCATCGGCGCCTCGGCGCGGGCGCATTCGCCGGAAAAAATGTAGCGCTGCATGATCGACCAGCCGGTGCCGCCCCATTCGACCGGCCAATCCGGCACCAACCAACCCTTTTCATACAGGACCGCCTGCCAAGCGAGGGCGCTTTCCTTGTCTTGGAAAACACTGGTCCGGTTGCGGCCGGCCTGACGCAAGGCCGGGGTCAGCGCCTGGTCCAAGAACTGACGTACCTCGTCGCGGAATGCCAAGTCTTCGTCGTGAAAGGAGAGGTCCATAGCGTTCTTGCCCGTTGTTTACAATCCCAGCACCGCTTTGGCGATGATGTTGCGTTGAATTTCCGCCGAGCCGGCGGCGATGGTCAGCATATGTTCTTCCAAATAGGTCGGCATGATGGCGATGCCGGACACCGGGCCGACCGGCGCGCGGTTGCTGTCGGGCACCAAGGCTTCCGGCTGATAAACGCCGGCATAATGGCCGAGGGCTGCGACGGCGAGGCCGTTGATGCGTTTTTTCAGTTCGCTTTTCTGGACTTTCATGGCCGACGCCGCGGTACCCGGGCTCTCGCCGTGGCTGAGCCGCGCCATCAGCTGCAGTTCGGTCATTTGAATCGCTTGCGTGGCAATTTCCAGTGCCGCCAGTTGGCCAGCGAAGCCCGGCATGGGGTCGGCTTCAAAGGCCGGTTCCCGGGCAATGCGGCGAACCCGTGCCAGCACCCGTTCCAGTTCCGCCGCCGGCATGTGGGTGCGCTCGAACTCGAGCAAATGTTTTGCCACCGTCCAGCCCTGGTTCTCCGGGCCGACGCGGTTGGCCTGAGGCACCCTGACACCGTCGAAAAATACCTGATTGAGTTCATGCTTGCCGGTCAAGGTGATGATCGGCTCGACGGTAATGCCGGGCGAGCGCATGTCGATCAGCAGGAAGCTGATGCCGGCCTGGGGCTTGACCGTCGGGTCGGTGCGCACCAGGCAGAATATCTGGTCGGCGCGATGGGCGTAGCTGGTCCAGATCTTGGCGCCGGTGACGATGTAATCGTCGCCGTCGGCGACCGCCGCGGTGGTCAACGAGGCCAGGTCCGAGCCGGCGCCGGGCTCCGAATAGCCCTGGCACCAAAAATGCTCGCCGTTCAAGATCCGCGGCAGGTAATAGGCTTTCTGTTCGGCCGTGCCGTGGGTGATCAGGGCCGGGCCGCACATCTTGAGCCCGGTCGGGAACAAATAGGGCGCCTCGTGGCGGGAACACTCGCCGGCGAAAATATAGCGCTGCATGACCGTCCAGCCGGGGCCGCCATAGTCGACCGGCCAATCCGGCACCAACCAGCCTTTTTCGTGCAGGATCGCTTGCCAGGCCAACGCGCTTTCCGGTTCCTGAAAGGTGCTGGTGCGGTTCTGTCCGGCGGTCTTGAGCGCCGGAGTCAGTTCCGCCGCCAGGAAAGACCGCACCTCATCGCGGAACGCCAGGTCTTGGTCGCTCAGAGATAGATCCATGTCGATTGCTTCCCTTAAAGGGTGACCGCCAACAGACTATCATCGTCGATGATACGGACGCCACCAATGGCGATCGTTGCTAAGCAATCCACGCCCCTACGGCTCGTCGCGGGTCGCCCGAGCCGCGGCTACGACGTCGGCAATGATATGGTCGAGCGGTGTCGACGGCCGGTAGCCGATTGCATGCTCCAGCTTGCCGAGGTCGGGCACACGGCGCTGCATGTCTTCGAAGGTTCCGTCGTAAGCGACATCGTAGGGAATTTTCACAATCTGCGAGCGACTACCGGCGCAGTCACGCACCAGTTCCGCTAAGCGGGTAATCGAGATTTCATCGTTGCTGCCGATGTTGAAAACCTCGCCGATCGCAGCCGGCGCTTGTATCAAGCGTACCAACGCTTCACAAACGTCCCGAACATGAACGAAACAGCGCGATTGTTCGCCGCTGCCGTAAACGGTGACCGGCTGCGCTCGGACGGCCTGGGCAGCAAAAGTCGGCAACACCATGCCGTAATGTCCGGTCTGCCGCGGTCCGGCGGCATTGAACAGACGAGTGATGATCACCGGCACGCCGCGCTCACGCCAGTAGGCCAACGCCAAACACTCGTCGATCGCTTTACTGAATCCGTAAGACCAGCGGGAGACATTGGTCGAACCCAGTAGCAAATCGTCGTCTTCGCGAAACGGCACATTATTGGCCTTGCCATACACTTCCGACGTCGACGAAATCAGAACTTTCTTGGACTGCGCTGCGGCGGCTTTGAGCACGGCTTCCGTACCGTTGTAGTTGGTCTGAATAGCATGGACCGGCCGTTCGACGATCAACTTGACGCCGACTGCAGCAGCGAAATGAATCGTCATGTCGGTCCTACCGACAAGGTCATTCACCAACAATTGGTCCTGCACCGAACCGATCCGATAATCGAAGTCGGCGCTGTCCACAAGTGGCGCAATATTGCGCATCGACCCCGTCGACAGGTCATCCAGCACTATGACTTGATGCCCGTCAGCGATCAGTCGTTCCGCCATATGCGATCCGATAAATCCTGCACCACCAGTAATCAGAGCCTTCACGGGGGTTATTCCATTTCTTGTGCCGTCCCGAGTGCCGTGGCTAAGGACCGCCGTCCAGTACGGTTTGCGGCGCGTTGTAGCGTAGACAAATATTGCTTTATCACAACACTTTCACTCCATTGCCGTTCGAAACCGGCGCGCGCGGCTAGCGCCAGAGAATCGCGGTACTGTGTATCGTGCTGCATTTGCTTCATCATTGACACTAATTGCCTTTGATTGCTGAACAAGGCACCGCCTCCACAGCGTTCGATGATCTCCGGAAACGGACCGATATGGCGAGCAATGACAGGTGTGCCGTTTCGAAACGCTTCAATCAAGATGATTCCAAAAGTTTCGAAACACACCGATGGCACGATAAGCGCGATAGCGTCGCGATAATAACGGTGGAGCCGGTCGGGCGCGACATGGCCAAGGAACTTAACGCCAGCGATATCCGCCGACTGTCGGCGGAGCGTGTCGCCATATCCGCCATCGCCGGCGACCAGCAGATCAGCATCGGTGTAAGATTGGAACGCCGGGATGATCTCATCAAGCCCCTTAATACGTTCAAGCCGTCCGACAAACAGGAAATATGGCCGTTCATGCGGCTGTCGGTCCACCTCATGGATTGTCGGTTCTTGTTCGGGAAGAAAATAGGGTACGACATCCATATCGCCGGAAAAGCCGAACTCCTTGTGTTTCGACCGGCTGAATTCGCTCTTGGCAATGAAGGCGTCGATCCGCCGCAGCTTACGTGGCAGTGCGTTTGTGTAGCGCCACAATTGCGGCGGACGCCGATGATGAAACACACAGCGCAGACATTGGCGGGCTGTGCAGGTTTCACGATTGTGCCGCCACAATGTATGCGTAGGGCAAATTAGCCAGTGTTCGTGTGCTTCGTAGACCTTCAGCGCATCGCCTTGCGTCAGCAGTCCGGGACCGCCGAGCAGTGAAATGTTATGGAACCAAATAACGTCGAATGCACCGTCATCCAGGATTTTCTGCAATCGCCGGCGTTGCACGACGGGATACCCCAATTGATGGGTCAAATATGTCGACGTGACGCCCAATGGGCTATGGAGCGAGATCACCCGTACACCGTCTTGTGCCGGAGCCGTCGTCGGTCTGCGCTTTGGCGCCAGTGCGTTATAGGCATCTAGATCATGCACTACGGTTACATCGTGCCCGCGCCGCCCGAGGGCGGCCGACAGACGCTGCACGCCTAGCGCGTCGCCGCCGAAACTGTATGGCGGATAGAACGTCGTTAGCATTGCGATGCGGAGTGGTGTCATTGGTGTACGCCCCGCGCGTCAGGTTCGGAGAAAACCGAAAAGACGGTATGTTTGGAGCGTAATATGGCGACGTTTGCATGACAAAATGTGCATTGGCCGAGCTTAATCTTGGGCCGGCTTTGTGACCAGCCAGATTTTCCTGACGACGCCAGGGTTTACTGTTGGGCACGGCTCCTGTCCGAGCAGGTCTCCCAAACCCGCTCACAAATGCCAAACGCGCGGACCTCGGCTTTGGCGCCATCGCGTGGCACTTAACCTATCTGGCTCTTTTCAGAGGATTGAATTAGGTTGGTGTACTCGCGGGATTTTGGACGCGGGCGAGGTGCGCGGCAACCTGCTCAGACCCGCGACACCCCGGAGAACAGGCAAACAAGGAAGGACGAAGAGGCGTGCGCCTCGGCATTGACGGGTGCTGTTGGTCCAATCGCCGCGGATACGGACGGTTTACGCGGGAATTGGTTTCAGAGATGGCCGCGATGAACGGCGCGGAGCACAAGCACGAGCTGGTCCTTGTGATTGATCAGAAGACGGCCAACGAAGGGCGCTTTCCCAAAGGCGTCAACCTTGACGTGGTCCATACGCGGGAGCAGCCGATCCAAGCTGCATCGTCTGAGGGGCGGAGAGGCCTGGGAGATCTGTGGCGGTTGCGCCAGGTGGTAGCGAAGGGCGGGTTCGACGCCTTTTTCTTTCCTACGGTATACAGCTACTATCCAATTCCTCACTCCATCCCGAGCCTGGTCACCTTTCACGATGCCACCCCCGAGAGCTACGCAGAGCTAATATTTCCAAACCGGATGACCCGGTGGGCGTGGAACACGAAAGTGTGGTTGGCGCTCCGTCAAGCCACGCGGCTGTTGACGGTTTCGGGAGCCGCGAAAGAACAGATCGCAGACACTTTTGGGTACGCTCGAAACCAAATCGATGTGACCACCGAGGGGACAAGCTCCGACTTTCGAACAATCGGTGACCGAAGCGCCGTGGATCGCGTGCGCGATCACTACGGGTTCGTGCCGGAAGCGCCTCTGATTCTCTACGTCGGCGGGATCAGCCCACACAAAAACTTGGACGGACTCATATGCGCTGTGTCGGGCTTGGCCGGGGAAGGAATCGATTCTTGGCAACTCGGGTTGGTGGGGGATTATCGAGACGACTCTTTCTTTGGCTGCTATTCGGAACTCCAGCAGGTGGTCGCCGCGCAGCGTGTGGAGGATCGCGTCAACTTCACCGGCTACGTTTCCGATGAGGATCTTGTGGCTCTATACAATGCCGCGACTCTCGTGGTTCTGCCGTCCTTTAGCGAAGGATTTGGTCTATCCACGGTCGAGGCCATGGCCTGTGGTGCTCCCGTGGTTGCCAGTCGCCGGGCGTCTCTACAAGAGGTTCTCGGTCCCGCGGGCCTGTACTTCGATCCTGAGGACGTCGAGGACATGCGCTCGGTCATCGCTAAAGTCCTCAAGGATCCGATGTTGCGTGAAAGCCTGATCGCCGCGGGTCAGGAGACACTGGCGAAGTATTCCTGGACGGCCGCGGCGCAGACGGTGCTGGGGTATCTGGAAAAAGTCGAAAATGGCGTTTCGATTTAGAATCCGTATGATCGAAATTTGTGTTAGCGGAAACCTCGCCCACCGCGAAACGATGGATCGTGAGCGGCCAAAAAGGGGCGACGGCGCCATTGGCGAGGTCGATCACGTGCGCGCTTATCACGGTCATCCCGGCGGCAAAGATTTCGGGCCCGGCTAGATCGTCGACGCAGCCGTCGCCGGGGCGGGTCCCTGATGGACAATGGCATCCACATGATCGATCTCGCCCGATGGTTTCTCGGAGGCGACGTGAAAGCGGTAACGGGCTATGCCACCAACCACGTCTGGAAGCAGGCCGGGTGCGAGGATAACGGCTTTATGTTGATGCAAAACGAGAAGTCTCAAGTCGCGTTGGTCCACTCTTCGTGGTCGGAGTGGCGGGGATGGGCTTGAGGCAGTGCGAATGGCTCAGGGAGTGGAACGTCTCGGTAGACACTAATTGGGCGGTGTTTTTACGGGGCGTCCCGTAATGTACCCGCGGAACTTGCCAACGCTCCAAATGATGTCCATCACCAAAAGCAGTGGCAGGGTCCGCACCAGCGGCAAGATATTGCGCTGGCGCTGGACGGTGACGCGGATCTGTCGAACCAGCAGCATTGGCGAAAGAAACGGCGAGAACAGTGCCAACAACCACCGTTTCGACGCCACCACCTCGTGCGATCGACGGCCGGCAGATCCATGTCGATTGCTTCCCGTAACCGTGACCGCCAACAGACTATCATCGCAGTGGTTGCCATCCAATATCGGCACCGATTAAGTAGGATGGACAAAGCCTCGGAGTTTGACCATGACCAAAGACCTGCCGTCCCGCGCGGACGTGGTGATCATCGGCGGCGGCATCGCCGGCTGTTCCATCGCCTATCACCTAACCAAGATCGGCATCACCGATGTGGTGTTGCTGGAGCGCCAGCAATTGACCTCGGGCACCACCTGGCACGCCGCCGGCCTGGTCGGTCAGTTGCGGGCGACGCGCAACATGACGGAACTCGCGAAATATACCTCCGAGCTGATCGCCGGTCTCGAAGCCGAGACCGGCCAGGCGACGGGCTTCAAGCAGATCGGATCGATCTCGGTGGCGACCAACCCGGCGCGCATGGAGGAATTGCTGCGTGGCGCCTCCATGGGCAAGAGTTTCGGCCTTGAAGTCGAGATCCTGTCGCCTGCCGACGTCAAGGACCGCTATCCGTTGATCGAGACCGGTGACGTAGTCGGCGGCGTCTTCCTGCCCAAGGATGGCCAGACCAACCCGATCGACACCACCCAAGCATTCGCCCGCTTTGCCCGTTCCAAGGGCGCGCGTGTCCACGAAAACACTGGCGTTACCGATATCCTGGTTGAGCAAGGCCGGGCCGTCGGCGTCGTTACCGCGCAAGGCGAAATCCGCGCCGGCACGGTGGTGTTGTGTGGCGGCATGTGGTCGCGCGAATTGGCGGCTAAGGTCGGCGTCAACATTCCGCTGCATGCGGCGGAACACTTCTACATCGTCACGGAACCGATCGATGCCCTGCCCGGTAATCTGCCGGTGCTGCGCGCGCCCGACGAATGTGCCTATTACAAGGAAGATGCCGGCAAGATCCTGCTCGGTGCGTTTGAGCCGGTGGCCAAGCCCTGGGGCATGGACGGCATCCCGGAAACCTTCGCCTTCGAGACCCTGCCGGAGGACTTTGATCATTTCGAACCGGTGCTCGAGCGGGCGCTGGCGCGCATGCCGCTGCTGGCGGACACCGGCATTCAATTGTTTTTCAACGGCCCGGAGAGCTTCACCCCGGACGACCGCTACATGATCGGCGAGGTGCCGGAACTGAAGGATCTGTTTGTCGCATGCGGTTTCAATTCTATCGGCATTCAATCCTCGGGCGGCGTCGGCCGTGTGGTTTCGGAGTGGATTCGCGATCGCCACCCACCGATGGACCTGTCCGATGTCGACGTGCGCCGGATGATGCCGTTTCAATCCAATCGCCGTTATCTCTATGACCGCACTGTCGAGGGACTGGGGCTGCTCTACGCCATGCATTGGCCGCACTATCAATACAGATCGGCGCGTGGCGCTCGGCGGACGCCACTGCATGACCGACTGGTTGCCGAGAACGCCTGCATGGGCGAGACCGCCGGCTGGGAGCGGCCGATGTGGTATGCGCCGCCCGGTGTCGAGCCGGCCTACGAGTATTCCTACGGCCGCCAGAACTGGTTTGCCGCCTGCGAGCGCGAAAGCCACGGCGTGCGCGACGCTGTCGGGCTGTTCGACCAGGCGAGTTTTCCGAAGTTCCTGGTCCAGGGCCGGGACGCCTGCCGGGTATTGAACCGGATCGCCGCCAACAATGTCGACGTCGCCGCCGGCCGCATCGTCTATACCCAATGGCTCAACGACCGTGGCGGTATCGAGGCCGATCTCACCATCACCCGGCTCGCGGAGACGGAATACATGGTGGTGACCGCCGGCGGCGCCCAGACCCGCGATCTGGCCTGGCTCAAGCGCCATATCCCAGACGATGCCCATGCCTTCGTCACCGATGTGACTTCGGGCCTGCCGATGATCGGCCTCATGGGGCCGAACAGCCGGGCGCTGTTGGCGGCGGTCAGCGATGCCGAATTCTCGACCGACGCCTTTCCGTTCGGTGCCAGCCGGGAAATCGAGATCGGCTACGCCAAGCTGCGCGCCAGCCGCATCACCTATGTCGGCGAGATGGGCTGGGAACTTTACGTCCCGGCGGAGTTCATGCTCGGTGTCTATGACCGCATCGTCGAGGCCGGCGCCGATCACGGCCTGATCCATGCCGGCTATCACGCCATGAATGCCTGTCGCATGGAAAAGGGCTATCGCCATTGGGGCCATGACATTGCCGACGAGGACAGCCCGTTGGGGGCCGGCTTAAGCTTTGCCGTCGCCTGGGACAAACCCGGCGGCTTCGTCGGCCGGGACGCCCTGCTCAGGGAACGCGAGCGCGGCACGCCGCGGCGGCGCTTGGTGCAGATCATGTTGGACGATGACAGCGCCGAGGCACCGATGATGTACCACGAAGAGCCGATCACCAGGGACGGCAAGATCGTCGGTGCCACCACGTCGGGCGCCTGGGGCCACCGTCTCGATAAGTCGCTCGCCATGGGCTACGTCGCCTGCCCGGACGGCGTCACAAAGGATTGGCTCGACGCGGGCGACTGGCAGATCGAAATCGCCTGGCAACAATACCCGGCTAAGGTCCAGCTGGCGCCCTGGTACGACCCCAAGATGGAACGCATCAAGGCGTGAGGAAGGCTTGTCGCCGATCCGGGTGACGTGCTGCAGATCAGCCAAAACGTCTTGAAGCTAACTACCAAATCGGTATGCGTAATGATCCTGGCGTCATTTCCGGATCGCTGCCAATGTTGCATTTCTGCGGATTCAGCTTCTTTTCCCACCCAGCAAAATCCAGCACTTCCGCCGGACGCATTATACACGCTTCATTGGACCATGGGTGACCGAGATGAAGCAGCAAGTGCCCAAGCTCATGGGCAAGCAGTACGCCCGCATATTTTAGTGCGTCTTCTTTCGAGTAGATTTTTCCGTTTCTGAGTTTACGAACCTGCTCGTCATTTATCAGGAATGGCGCAAGCGTCATCCAAACCGACGCACCAAACCGAGATGCCGGATTGAATTCGCTGGAACCGCCGATAATACCGCCGCGGATGGCGGTGTGAACGGGCGCTGGTATGTATTCGACACTGGCTATGAACTGATTGGTCAAAACGATCTCGGCCTCTATCCCGAGCTTCGCCATCAGCGCCCAATAGAGATACTCGTTCAACGGCAGGTCTTCGCGGCCCGGTACTTTACCAATAATCGGATATCCGTCGGCCAATTTGGCTTTTGTCCAATATGACAACCGTGTCCTAAAGGTGCCGGCAACGGATTCCGCAAATGCCTTGATGTCGTTCGAGGTCGGTTGCTTGACAAGATAGGGCTTTGCAAAGGCAATTTGGTCCCCGAGGGACCCTTTCGCGGCTTGGATTTGCTTAATAAGCATGTCCTTGACCTTGCTCCAGTCAACAGCATCCTTCTTGAAGTCGCCCATCACGCGATCGAAATGTTTGGGGGTCTTGGTTACAAGGTCGGCAAAGATCTTTTCGCTATCTACGGTCTTGATGGTGTCAGGGACGCGGAGCGTGATGCCAAAATGTTCATGAACCAAGTCCGCCGCCGTTAATACCACCGTTGCAAGCTCGGCCTTGGTCACCTGAGGAAAACGTGGGTTCTCGATATAGATTACCCGCGACGAGACCGTTTTGTTTGGAAGAAAAGGGAGCCTAACTGTTTTTGCCGCGGCAAATGCCGGTGCCGACGCGATAATGCAAGCGGCTAAACAAATACAAATCAACCCAATAGCACGTGCGACAGTCGCCGACATCATGGAAGACCTCAGACCTGAGCGGAGTGATTAGCTTAGCACAGAATAATGAGGACAGAAGTCTGCCGCGGGGACTACGGGATTTCGAGCGCCGCGCCTAACGTTTGCCAATGCGGTTCCATTGGTCTCGTCAGTTGCCTCTAACGCCGGTCGCGCGGCCAGACACCCGCGAAGGGCTGCTTGAGCGCGCGTTCAACGAATTCAAGGTGGTCCTGGCCGTAGAACATATCGCCATCGACAAAATAGGTCGGCGACCCAAAAACCGAGCGGCGGATGGCTTCCTCCGTATTGGCCAGATAAATCGCCGCGACGTCCGGGGAAAGGGCGGCTTCGAGCAGCGGTGCCGGATCAAGGTCGACCGCGTTCGACAGCCGCTCTAGGGTCCCGCGGTCGGCCAGATCGGCATCATCGCGCCAATGCGCTTCGAGCATCCTGTGGGCGAGCTGGTCAACATTGCGGCCCTGCTCGATTCCGGCGATAAGCATGCCGTTGCACAAAGCCGTATCGTTCCAATGGTGCGTTGGCATGCCGGCCATCACCGGTGCGTCGCGCCATTCGGCCCAGCGCTCGATCTCGCGGCCGAAATAATAGGCGCGGTGTCGATCGCCTCGCTCCCGTGTCGAACCGGCGCCGGATTCGACCATGACCCGGAGCAAATCGACAGGCTTATGGACAATCCTGGCACTTTCCGCCGCGGCAATCTCCATCAACCGGGCGGAGCCGAGATAGGCGAAGGCTGAATGCGCGGAGTAAAAATATTCGATGTTTGACATTATTCGGCTCCGATTAGGGTGTGTGTTACCGGTCGACTAGCTGTGGAGTCTCATAAGGTTATTCAGATCCAATCCTGATCGGCTGATTGGTGTTCTACGTTTTATGCCAGCATGTGGTCTGTGCCAATTGTAATGATGCAGCCAGTGGGGCAGCTCGTGCTTT
>Ga0315336_1002158_pt1 | contig 31829 bp, 31 predicted proteins | sample ASW5metaG_FD_204512 | JGI IMG/M metagenome (GOLD analysis project Ga0315336, IMG submission 204512) | Ammonia-oxidizing marine archaeal communities from Monterey Bay, California, United States - ASW #5 | ecosystem: Environmental > Aquatic > Marine > Intertidal zone | place: USA: California...
TTCCTCTGGATGCATCGGTGGGCAGCGTCCATAAAGTATTCGACGAGAGCGGAGCCTGCCTGGACCCAGGGATCGAGACCGCAATCCGCGCCGTGGCACGCGGGCTGCTGGACCATTTAAAATAAATTCGAGGGAGCCGATGGAGGATACGCTCACAGTTAAGAACGGCAGCCGGATCGCCTATGAAAAAACGCCCGGAAAAGCGCCTGGTGTGATGTTCCTAGGCGGGTTCCACTCAGATATGACCGGAAAGAAAGTTACGGCTCTCGAGGCTCATTGCCGTGCTGTGGGTCGTGCGTTCGTTCGTTTCGATTACACTGGTCATGGCGCTTCTTCAGGGTTGTTCGAGGAGGGGGTAGTAAGCGCCTGGGCGCAGGACGCGATTGCTGTTCTTGACGAGGTGACTAAGGGTCCCCAGGTTCTTGTTGGCTCGAGCATGGGTGGTTGGGTCATGCTTCTTGCCACGCTCGCCCGGCCCGCGCGAGTTTGCGGTTTAGTGGGTGTGGCGGCCGCCCCCGACTTCACCGAAGATTTAATCTGGGACAAGCTCTCTACCGAGGCCAGACACGAGATCGAAACCGTAGGAAAATGGATCCACCCCTCAGATAGTGGTGAGGATAGCTATCCCATCACTCAGGCCCTAATCGAGGATGGAAGGCGCCACCTCCTCCTTCGCGGTCCCGTCGCAATTGGCTGTCCTGTCCGTCTTATTCACGGGATGCAAGATGAATCCGTTCCCTGGGAGGTTTCAAAAAAGCTCATGGCCGTAATCACCTCCGAAGACACTACGCTCACCCTCGTTAAGGGCGGTGATCACCGCCTCTCGGAGGCATCCGACATCGTGCGCCTGACCGAAGTCATCGATGCTCTTTGCCTGGAGAATGAGTACGGATAAATTATCTGCCTCACACTCAGGGCATGTGGAGCTCGATGCCGGGAGCGGTTTCCTTGCCTGAGAATCGCTCCCCCTGCCAGGCAGGGGATTTAGCTTTCGGCCCTTGAGGGAACCTGGTGTCGTTATTCCGATAAGCCCTCAGGTGCTGTCTTTCCCCACAAGGGGATTTGGCCACACCCAGTCAAAAGATCTATTCGAATCACGACAAGTCAACTAGTAGATCGAGTGGTTCATGATCTTGGCGAGTCCACACGAAACGTAATAGGTGCTCTAGCTTTACTGCTGGCTGTGGTGGCCACGGATTTTTCTGCCATGGTTTCTAGACTCGTAATTAAATTAATGAGAAGCGTGGCGATAACGGCAAACCCGTATTTCCTTTGAGGGAAAGAACGGGTTCAAACGAGATTTTAAAATTATACAACGCGGAGTCGCTTATCGGACAATGGAGGGAATGGGGACCTCATCTGGGTTATAGCCATCACGCCGGATGCGGTCAGCATGCCAGGTCCGGTCGACATTGTTGTTTTCGTCCAAGTGCATCATATCGCAGCAGATTTCTATCGCGTTCCCGTCCGGATCGCAAAAATAGACCGCCCGGTTCTCGCCCGGAGATCCGTCCCCCTCAGGATGCGTGGGGCTGTGGAGAAGAGGGCCTCGGACGAACTCGACACTCTTCGAACGTAGGAAATCAACCCATTCGTTGAACTCGTCCTTTCCGTCCACGATGAAGGCGAAATGATGAAGTCCGTATTCGGTCCGTTCCCGAGAGTTCTCAGGCGGTGGCTGATTCTTCGGAACGAGGTCGGGCGCGATCTCCGTCAAGTTAATGACGTGGTGCTCGTTTGTACAGGAGATAAATCGGACACGGCGGGAATAGCCATAGATGGTCTTCTCCGGGTCGGTCTGGTCGAGGGTTTCGATAACACGAAATCCCAGGATGTCTTCGTAGAATTGGAGGGACTTTTCGAGGTCACGGACCTTGAGGGAAATATGTTGGAGGCGGTTCAGTTTTGGTGGCATGGAAGCTTCTCCCGGTAATGATGACACACTGCCGGAGCGCCGTTCCGGCCTGACAGCGATTGATAATTTCTCGAATGATAAAAAACCGTATCATCTTGATATACGGCAATCAAATTTAATTCCCCCGAACCCGAGTCCGGTCATTAGTTTTTGGGAGATGACTTCAATTAGCTGGAAGGAGGGTAGTAATGGGGATTGTCTGGCGTGTCTCCGTTCAGCGCGGCACGCAGACCTACACCCAAGTAGGCGCTTTCATTGAGGCGCCAACGCTGAATAGTGTATTCACGGAGACCCCGGGCATGGAACGGGTCGGTGTCGGCGCGGGTACGGGCCTCGGCTATGTCGTTGCAGGCAAGAAAGTACATCCCCGCAACAGGGGGGCTGTCCGTATCAGGGTCGAACACCGGCCCAGCACCGAGGAGGTTGCCTAGTTTTTCGTTCTCAAATTGCCAGCGAAGATGATCATCCAGTGTATTAGCAAGCTCTTCCCCTGTGGTGGAATCTTTTTTTACTGTGTGTACCCAGAAAAGTGGCATGGCGTCGATCCTCTTGAAAAAAGGGCTGCGGGGAAACCCGCAGCCCTTTACAATGTCTTGGCTCCGGCGGTAGGACTCGAACCTACAACAAGTCGGTTAACAGCCGACTGCTCTGCCAATTGAGCTACGCCGGATTGTAATCTTGTCGCCGAAATACATGGCAAACGGCGCCATCGCCTTATAGGTGGGCCCTCGCCGAATTGTCAAGACTTATCCCTGCTGGGTTCCTGGAGGGCTTCCGGGGGTAGGCGAAGGAGTTTGCTAATTATGGCACCCGCCATCGGTATCGATAGTAGGGAAGAGGCGAGGAACAGGGTTCCGGCCCAGCCCCAGTAGCCCAACCGTATGCTTGATATCCAGGCGGCGGGACCGCTCAACAGCCAGCCTCCAATGAGTGCAAAGGCCAGATTAAAAAAAAAGATGCCTGCGGCGAGTCGCCCCACGATCAGGCGCCGGCGTGCCATTCGTGTAGGCAGCGTGTGGGCGGATTCGACAGGTGGATTCATACCCTCTCCGATAGGGGCGGAATTATGAGTCCTCATTTGACGAGGAGGGGTATGAGTCCCGCCTTAGCTCTAGGGTAGTTTCCCTCTCCACTTGCTTTATAGCGAACAATGCTCTTTTTATCGATAAGCTAACTGTTGGCCAAGTGCGGATGTAGTAGGTGTGCCGATTGAGTTGATCATTTCCCATAACTGCTGGGTAGGGGAGGCCCATCTGGGTAGTCGTTATTTCGCGTTGTCCAAGAATTTCTGGAGTTCGAAGTCAGACAAATTGTTTCTAATTACTGCCATTCCCTTATCCATTAAGTACTCAAATCATCAGTAATTTGTCGGGATTATCCGAAATCAGGGGGAGATAGCTATTTTTCCAGAGTCCGGATGACAGGGTGGGGGCCGAGATACCAAGTCCCAGGCATGGCCGCCTTTATGGGAAAATCGTGGGACAATGGCGACCAAGGTGGCCAGTATCAAGAGATGCGATTTTATCTTAGATCCTTCCCTTTAAGTCTTCTCCGGTGGGCTACTTCAAATATGATGTTTCCCTTATAAAACTTACTCGATGGGGGTGGTGGGAAAGAAATACCCAGCCGAGATAGAATTGGGAAAATGTCTTATTAAATTTTTATCACCATTTCATTTTCTTATTTTTCTAAAAGGAGGAAAGTACCATGCAAGCTTATAATTGGAACGAACTTCCCGGCCACGAAAAAGAGGACCGTGTTCAGCGGGTGGTCGCTGGGCAGAATATGACTGTCCTACGTCAGCGTCTCTTTTCCAACATGGAGTTGAATCCACACAGCCACTCCTGGGAGCAGATGAGTATTGTCCTCGAGGGGAAGGCCAAGTTTACATGCATGGGTAAGGAAGTGGTGATGGGTCCGGGTGGGGTAGTCGTATTTCCACCAAACGAAGTCCACTGCACAGAACTGGTAGACGGGGAGGAATTATTTGTTGAAGAAATTTTTGCCCCCGGGGTGGAGCGGCTGAACGAGATGGCTCCTCAAAAACCCTGAGGGGGACAACAAACTAGGGTTGAGGGTATGTTGAAAAGAATTAACCATTCTGAACCTATAGATCCTTCCGGTCCTGTGAAGGCGGTAGAGGGTGCATCGCTTGCCCTCAAGGAACATGCGGGGCTACGGACTCGTTGGCGGGGCGATTGTGGGAACGCACCATATCACAGGCTGTCCGCAACGCCTTTCGAGGCCGGTTTTTTCCTCGATTATAAACTGGGCCCCTAGTAGAGGCGCTGGAGTTGGTAATTAAGGACAAAGATATGGATAGGGAGTTACGCTTGGCTTTAGTCTTGTGGCAAAGGAATTCTGATTCGCCATAGACAGAGGATTTCGGAACCAAAGGTCTTTGTACTTCCATGTCCGGGAAACTTGATTAAATTAAAAAGAGTGCAAGCAATAATCGAAAATAGAATTTTATGGTAGGGGGAGTTAGAGGGAATCGCTCCCAAGTGAAAAGCGAGGAAGTAATTGTTTTTAGACAAAATTTCCAATTTCCTTTAAGCAGGTGGTAGCTTAGTGTCTCTGCCGCCTTAGTTAATCTTTTGTTCTGCTCTGATGGGTCTCTCAATGGCTTAGGTCCTTCAAAGTGCATAGTAAGTCTTTCGGAGGAGCCATATATCTTAAAATTCCTTCTTGACCGGATGGCCCTAATTGTTCGAAGTCATTCACCCCAACTTGATGTCTTTCATCGCCGCGATATTCGTAGCGATTTCCCAAGTGATGTATCGTTTAGCGCTGAACCGCCTGAGCCCTGCTATAATGACGTTGATGCTGAATTTTATCTCCGCGGTTCTCGCGATTGGGCTATATGCGATTGGGAGAGGGATAGATGCTTGGCCTTTGGCCGCCCTGCTTTGGTTTGCCTTGGTCGGCTTTTTTGGCAGCTTGGTGGGCCGTTATCTGAGCCTTCTGGGCGTGAACCTTGTTGGGCTCTCTCGAAACCAAGTGATGGTGCAAACGGTCCTAATTTGGTCTTCCATCCAAGGTTTTTTGTTCCTTGGGGAGCAAGTGACAATAGGCATTGCTGTCGGAACTCTGGCCATTATGTGTGGCACTATTCTTCTCCTCTACGATCGACAACCTGACGAGGGAAGCATTCCCCTTCGGTACTACTTCGTTCCCGTGTTCGCCTCCTTCCTCTTCTCTTTAACCTTCGTCTTTCGAAAGTTTGGGCTCGCCATGCTCCCCTCTACTTTGATAGGGATCGCTGTGTCCTCCGGTTCAGCCACCCTGCTATTATCCGCGGTTATGCCATTTTCCAAAGAAGGTGGCGCTAGGCGCTGGGACCCTCGGGGTCTGTTCACTGTATTCCTTGGAACTGTTTCCAACTTTGTGGCCTCGCTGTTCTTCTGGTCCGCTATACAACACGGGGAAGTTGTACAGGTGGTCCCTATTAATCGCCTATCGGTCCTTTTTGTGATCTTTATCTCCTGGCTCTTCATGCAAAAGTACGAAAAGGTTACTTGGCGAATCACCTTGGGTGGTGTTTTCTCGGTTGTGGGAGCATATGCTGTAATGTGGGGAAAATAAGGGCGAAAATTAATAAAAATATCCTTGTCCGATGAACTGAAATTTTTATATTGGGTGGCAATCGGTCTCTAAAATTGGCACCCAGAATGAGAATCTGAATTATAAATTTCTTCTTCCATCTGGGGAGTGTAAATTTTGACGGCAGCCTTATCTGGGGTGTCAGATCCGAATCATGGCGAAGGTAAAAGCAGCAAGGGGGTGTTAATTCTTATTTTTAGGAACTCGGACACGAATATTTCCAGCTCGTTCCTCCTGTAGGAGCATCGCTTTTCTGGCATCTTCTTCTCCCCACCCTTTATTAATAGCAGCAGTCAAATCTTGAATTACTAGATTGCCGATAGCCATGGGGACGTTGTGCTCACGTCCCAACTTCAAAGCTAATCCCACATCTTTTTGGGCTCCTTTAACTGGAAAGTGCGGTTCATCGAATTTCCCTTGGAAGTACGTTTCGGGGAACACAAAGCTAAAATGAACCCCTCGTCCCACTGCTCCATTGGCTACGGCTTCTGTTAAAGCACCTGGCTCCACGCCTGCTTTGACACCCAGGGTGTAGCATTCTGCGGCGATGGTTTGAATCCCATATCCGATGCAATTGTGAACTAATTTGCAAACGGTTCCTGAGCCAATCTCTCCTGTGTAAGTTACTCTATCGCCGATAGCATCCAGTACTGGTTTGTACTGGTCGAATACTGCTCTGTCGCCGCTTGCCATTACGGCCAATCGACCAGTTTCCGCGCCAATTGTAGACCCGCTGACAGGTGCATCCATGACATGAGCATTTTTTTCGGAAAATTCCGCGTATATCTTTCGTACGAGAGTTGGATAACCAGTGCTGAGGTCAATGTAAACTTTGCCGGGCCTTATTCCTTCCAAGATCCCACTTTTTCCTAAGGCCACTTCTTCTATTTCCTTTGGACCAGGGAGGGATGTCAAAACCACGTCGCAGTGGCTTGCCAATTGACTAGGCGAGTCAGACCAGTCTGCACCAGACTCCAGCAATAGAGCTGCTGCCTCGTGTCGAAGATCATAAACGGTCAACTGGAATCCTGCTTTGAGCAGATTGGTGGCCATTCCATTACCCATATTGCCTAGGCCAATGAAGCCAATATCCATAGCTTTACTCCCCAAATTTGAATGTAGAAGATAGATTGGTTCTTCCAATCCAATACTAAATTCGTCGATACCTAAATTTCTCGCAATCCTACTATAGGCAAAAACAATATCGTCCAAAGACTCCTTTTCAATCGTAAAAGTCTGTGAGGGTAAGGTAGCCTTCGCGAGGTAGATCTCTAACCAGGGAAAGTTCCTGCCTCATCTTTAATCGTTGGACTGCACGCAAATGAGCGAGCACATTCCAGTAGATGTGACGTAGAGTTGTGCCCAACTCAACGTGTACTCCACAACAGATGACATATACGTCTTTAGCAATTACACCAGTATGCGCGGGAAGGTTGAATTCCAAGCAGCTTTATAAATTACTGAAAACTTCAGACTGCTAATTTTCTTCACACTCCGCTTGCTACCATCTTTCAGTTCCGTGACAGCAAATTTCTGGGAACATAACCAGCTTATGCCGTAGTTCTAGGCTGCTAGGGAAGAGCGCGCTGCGGCCACTATCGTGACTACACCGACGGGAATGATGTCCACCAAGTCATATCAGGGAACAAAGGATTTCCCGAATTCAATAAGAGAAGTTTATTCGCTATTGGCGGAATATGCATGAAATCTTGAATAGAATAATTAAATCAACTTCGCCTCTCATTTACCTTGGTAGGTTAATCTGATAGATCTTTGCAAAGTCCTAAACTTAAATTATATGGAGGGCTCCTCGTGGATGCGCTCAGAATACTGTCGGTTTGTGGGAATCTTGGATACGGATTTCCCGAGTCTTCACTACAGAACGGTATTGCTCGCGATCCGCATATTATGGGTGCGGATAACGGGTCCACGGATGCAGGACCCTACTATCTAGGAAGCGGAGATCAACTTACCAAGCGGGAGCAGATTGTTCGTGACCTAGGTCTTTCCTTGGCCGCAGCTCGAAAAAAAGGAATTCCCTACATTATTGGTTCGGCTGGAACGGCTGGAGGCGATCCAAACGTGGACAGTGTTCTAGACGTTTTGCATGAACTCGCTAAGAAAGAAAGGCATCAGTTCAAGCTTGCCGTGATCCGCTCTGAGATGGACAAAGAGTTCGTAAAACTGGCGGTTCGTGAGGGTCGAACGCGTCCGCTCGGAAAATTATCCGAATTGACCGAGCAAACAGTCGACGAGAGTGTGCGAATCGTTGGTCAAATGGGACTGGATCCGTTCATCCAAGCCTTAGAGGGTGGGGCGGATGTCGTACTGGCAGGCCGCTCGTGCGATACGGCAATTTACACCTCCTATGCGGCCCTAAAGGGTCATGATCTCGGTCTCGCCTTCCACATGTCCAAAATCATCGAGTGTGGAGCTCAGTGTGCACTTCCCATTGGGGCGAATGATTGTATTCTTGGAACTTTGCACAAAGATCATTTCATTCTCGAACCAATGAACGACGGTATGCGTGTTACTCCCAACTCTGTCGCGGCGCATATGATGTACGAACAACCAGATCCGTACCTTTTTTATGAACCTGAAGGCATGATTGATTTAAAAGAAAGCAAGTTTGAACAAATCGACGACCGAAGGGTTCGGGTATGGGGAAGTCGGTTTCTGGCGGCTTCTAAGCCGACATTGAAGCTCGAGGGAGTTCGGCTTCGAGGGTACCGAACAATAACTGTGGCTGGAATGAGTGATCCTCATTTGCTCGCAGGCCTTGATGAAGTGGAAGAAAACGTGAAGTCTACCGTCGCTAAAATGATGGAAGGGAGTCTTAAGCCGGAAGAATATGAGCTGAGATTCATATTTTATGGGCGAGATGGAGTGATGGGCAGGCCGGGGCCAGACGGCCCAAAAACTGCCCACGAGGTTTGCGTTGTTATGGAAGCTATTGCAAAAGACCAATCAACGGCGAATGCAGTGTTATCCCTTGCACGAAGCTCATTTCTCCACTGCGGGTTTAAGGGGAGGAAAGCTACTGCCGGGAACTTGGCATTTCCGTTTTCTCCATCCGATTTTGAGGGTGGTCCAGTCTATGAGTTCCATATCTACCATCTCATGGAGCTCGAAGATGCGGGTGCACCGTTTGAAGTCGAATTTGCCAATGTGGGATGAAGGGGAGGTTCATGGATCGGCTCTATGATATTGCCGAGGTATTTAGAAGTAAAAATGCAGGTCCCCTCTACACCACGATCGACTTGCTCTTTCTCGATGAGGCTACTTTCCAACGTGTGTCTGAGAGCGAGGCGCTGAGCCCAGGCGCAGTCGCAGAACTTTACGGTCTTGAACCTGAAGACGTGAAGATTGTGTATTTTGACGGGGCTTACGCCATCAAGGTGACGATTCCTAGGATAGGTCCTACCTCTGGAGCGCCAGGGGATAGGGATGTATATGGTGCTCAGCAGCACGGTCCGCTCCTTTCCCTAATGATTCCTTGACGAATTTGTGACTATCCCTATTGAATTGGTAATGGAGGATGGAAGATGGATGTTTTACGCGTCATTGATCAAATCGAGAAGAGTTTTGAGGCCTCCCACCTTGAGCGCCTTTTTAAATATATTCGTCAGCCGAGCGTTTCTGCCTTAAATCTGGGAAACCAGGAGATGTCAGAGATGCTGGCCGAGGAGATACGCGATGTTGGTGGAGATGCGGAAGTGGTGGAGACTGCTGAATTTCCGGTGGTGTTTGGTTTAATTGATGAAGGTGCGGACCGAACCCTTCTATGTCATGGACTTTACGACGTAACTCCCGCCGAAGAACCTAATTGGGTTAATCCACCATTTGAGCCTCAAATTCAGGAACTGGACGGACTGGGCCGTTGCGTTGTAGGGCGAGGCGCGGAGGACATGAAAACGGGAATCGCATGCGTAATGAATGCTGTTTACGCTGCGCGCGCGGCAAACGAGAAACTTCCTATTAATTTAATGTTCGTCCATGAGGCCTCGGAATTAGGAAGTGGTGGGATTAAAGATTTTTTCCCCCGTCATAAAGATAAAATGAAAAAGGCAAATGCTGCATACTGGCTCTGCCCTATGGCGCAGACTAATGGGACCCCAATCGTTCCCTTGGGCCTCAAAGGCAACTTGATGGGTAGGCTTTTTTGCCGTCCGGGTGAGTGGGGTGGACCTGTGGGAAACGAGATTCATGCTCTAAATTGCAACTGGATCGGCAACCCAGCTGAACACCTTATCGAGGCTGTTTCTTATTTGGAAAAAAGGCTTCAGGAGATTTATGAAAAGAGTGGGGGATGGGTGCCAAGCGATTCACAAGAAAAATTGTGCCGCCAGTTATCAGAGCGAATGGACCAGGAAATGATGAAACGTAGCCTGGGGGTCAAACGATTTAAACAGGACGATTTCCACGATGCAGTTCGGGCCCATCTATTTAAGGCGGAATTCACCGTTGTTGGTCTTCAGGCAGGATTCATTGGTGAGGGCAAGTCTGTAAAGGTGAGTATCCCCTCAGAAGCCCAAGCGGTGGTAAATATGCGTTTCCAGCCCGGCGAGGATCCCGATGAACGAATAGAGAATATTCGAAACATCTTGGCCGAGGGCGGCTACGGTGATATTGAATTTGTTGTGAATAACCATTACGCGGGCGGTGGAACTCCCCCAGATCACCCTTTAATTAAATGTTTTATCCAGGCCCATGAAGAAATGGGGACGAACCCAGAGGTGTGGCCGGTTCATCCTGCTGGGATGCCGGTCGAACTGTGGACCGAGAGGCTTGGAGTTCCGTGGATCGGCGGCCTTCCCTGTAACGCTATGCGAAAGCACGCCGCGAACGAGTATGCTCAAGTCAATGGCATCCTTCAATCGGAAAAGTTTCTTGTGCACTTTTTCGAAGGGTTTTCTAGGCTGACTTATTAGATCGAGCGAATTAGAGGTAGGACGATATGTCTGAACCGTGGGAATTGACGCTTAGTGAAGGTCTCCGCCAGCTCTCTGATGGAACCCTTGATGCCGAGGATTGGCTTGTTTCTATATTCGGCCGAATCGATCAATGCGAGCCTCATGTCAAAGCCTGGGCACAGGAAGATCGAGAAGGTGCACTCGACGCTGCCCGGTCGGTAGATAGGGATCGCAAAGCGGGTCAAGAAAGAGGGGTTCTCTCGGGCGCATTTTATGGAGCGAAAGATATTTTTGATATCAAGGGTCTCAGGCGAGAAGGGGGATCCTTACTCTTTAAGGGATATGTCCCCAATGAGGATGCCATATGCATTCAGCGATTGCGCATGGAAGGTGCCATCGCGATTGGAAAAATGGTTACTACCCCTCTGGCAAATGGTGATCCTTCAATTAGCCGGAATCCATGGAACTTGGCTCATAGCCCTGGTGGCTCCAGTGCTGGGTCGGCAGCGGCCGTGGGTGCAGGAATGGTCCCTGTTGCCCTGGGAAGTCAAACGACCGGTTCTACTCTCCGTCCCGCGAGTTTCTGTGGTGTAATTGGGCTCAAGCCAACTTATGGCCGCATTCCGCGCAGCGGTATATTGAAGGTGTCATGGACATTTGACCATCCAGGAATCATTGCACGCTCGGTCGAGGATGTTGCCCGGATGCTCACGGTGATGGCAGGGTCCGATGCAAGCGATGACGGAGCACCCGATGTTCCGGTACCGGACTATGCTTCAAATTCTTCTCCCCAAAAGCCACAGCGGGTGGGATTTTTAAGAGAAGATATTCTCCCGCGAGCAAGTGAGGAGGTAGCCGATCAGACTATCCGGGCTGTTGCCCAAATGCGAGAGTGCGGGGTAGCGGTCGAGGAAATTAGGTTGCCCATGGACATGGAGAAAATCCATGCTGCGCATTTCATTGCTCGCGGCGTAGATGCGGCTTGCTATCACGAGGACATATTTATTGGAAATGAAGATGCTTTTACACCAAAGAATCGGGAAACCATTACGACGGGTTTTAATGTACCCGCCGTGCATTATCTTAAGGCATTGCGACTTCAGGCACGTTATGTGCGTGAATTAGATCGATTGTTCGAGCACTACGATCTGGTTGTTCTTCCCGCACAAACTGAAAAACCGCCGCTTTGGGACGATTCTACCGGAGATGCCAGTTTTTCTGAGCCCCTTACATTTTCGGGGAATCCTGCCATCACTTTGCCAGTGGGACGTGGAGAAGGAAATTTGCCGATCGGGATTCAATTTGGTGCCGGTCGTTATCAGGAGGTTAGCCTATTTGCGGCTTCCCGTTGGTGTGAGGAAGAACTGGGCTGGCGGGCGAAAATAGCAGAACCCGAAAATTCTGGATAATCGTTTGGGTATTTTTGAGACTAAGGTGAATTGTTATTCAGATCGAAAAGTTTCTTGCGCCTTATGCATTTTCTTGGTCCTTATATCCTTTAAATTGATTTGTTAATGAAGCTAACTTGATGTGCGTATGTCACATCAAAATCCCCATTCAAGGTGCGCTCGAATCGACATTTCGAATCCTATTCTATGCTGATTACTATTTCGGTGGTTTGCTCGGTCGAGGTCGTCGATTTTAGAGTCAAACGGAAGAGGATTTTCGAATCTTAATGCAGTTCACTCCCGGGAGAGGTAAGAAACTGCCGCCAAGCCTCCCAATACTCCGCTCCTCCCGAGAAGTAAGTATTGTTATGGCCAGCACCGACAATTTTGAAAAAGCGCTTCGGTTGAGGGGCGAGCGAGAAGACTTTTTTGCCCTGAGAGAAGGGGACAATTTCGTCCTGGCTTCCGTGGAGGACAAAAACGGGCATTTTAACAGTGGGAACTAGAGTAGCCAGGTCGAATTTTTGTTCTACGATCCAGCTTACAGGTAGAATGGGGAACATTTTCTGACCCATGGCGAGTAAACTCTCAAAGGGCGATTCTAGAATTAGGCCACGTGCTTTTACTCCCTCAGAAGCAAGTTTGACCATGACAGCAGCACCCAATGAGCGGCCGAAGAGGAAGATTTGTTTCGGGGGAATTCGATTTGCCAGCCAGATATAGGCGGCACGAGCATCGGCGTAGAGCCCATCTTCGATTGGGCTTCCGCCACTTAATCCATAGCCTCGGTAGTCAAACAAAAACACCCCAGCACCAAGTTGTCTTCGGATGAGGGCAATATTTTCGACCCGGTGGGAGATATTGCCAGCGTTTCCGTGGGCCCAGAGGAGTACCGGCCCATCGGTCTCGGCGGGGGGTATGTACCATCCGTGGAGTTTGGTTCCGTCCTTGGCGGAAAAACGGACATCCTCGAAGACTATCCTGAAGGAGGCCGGTGTCACCTCGATTGTCCGATTTGGATGATAGAGAAGAAAGTTTTCAAGGAACCCGAATAGACCCATCAAGGTAGCCACTGGAAGAATATAATAAATAAAGCGCCGGAACCGCCCATTGCCTCGCAACGTCTTACCCTCGTGGTCCGGTGAGTCCTAAATTTACTAGCCTTCAGGTGGACTTCCGTCGCCGGCACAGCTGCCATGGAATAACGTATCCCCTGTAGATGGTCGATTTTATATCCCTCCCACCATTAACGCCATCTTTACTGCTGGTTTTTCATTGGGACCCTAATTATCTATACTTCGACCATGTATTTTTCGGGAAGAAGGTATTTCCAAAGGGTATAATGATCCAAAAAAGAGTGAAACGAGAAGGCGAATGGGATGGCCAATGAAACAGTAATTGAAATATTTCATGAATACCATTGACCATGGGCATACCTGGCCGCGGCGCGGCTGGATCACGTCATTGGAGATGTCGGGGGAAGGATTATCCTTCGCTACCGGGCGTTTTCGCTCGAGCACATCAACCAGCGCCCGGCTCCGCGACATATCGTAGATCAGGAATGGCCCCTCATTGCCGTCCAGGAACCGCTTTGCCCGTGCAAGGGGTGGCCACACGAGGAGTATCTGAGGACTACGCTTTTGGCTTTCGAGGCCTACGAATGCGCCTTTCGGCAGGATTCGGAAAAGGCGCGTATATTCGACCTCGCCCTTCGACGTGCTTTTTTTTGGGAGGGCCGTAGGATTGATGAGGTAGAGGTAATATGCAAAATCGCTTCTGAGTTCTCTCTCAATCCCGTTCTCATGCGCAAGGATCTAGAGGTAAGAACCTACGAAGAAGCTATTTTGTCTGACTACAAAGAGGCAATACGTCTCCGGGACGAGAGAGGGATTCCGATGACGAGTCCGACATTGTTTCTCGAATCGGGCGAGGTGATTCACAATCCTTATGCCTCGGAGAAAAAATTTGAGGATGGTAAAATTAGCGAAGTGCGTCCTCCATCCGTGTATGGAGAGGCTGTGTATGATGGGTTTCGAAATATTTTGAAGCGCGCGCTAGGCGATGGGCGCCCTGCATGAACAATTGCAGCTCAGTGCTCCAACTTGGGGGATTAAATCTCGTGATGAATGAAATACCGAATGCATATTCCTCCAAAGATACTTCTTCTGGCGGCCTGAGGGGAAAATTACGCGAATTTGCTAAGCTTAATTTTTAACCCCTGAAATTTCCAAAAATAAAACGGGCCTGTTGGGTTATTTGAAGTGCGGTTCACTAAATTTAAGCCCATATGGTTCCCATTCCCAAGAATGCCGATTGTCGAGTGAAACTTTGCAAATGACCTGGATTCAATTTCTTAGAGGTCCTCGGTGAAGTATCGAAGGCTTGGCCGGACTGGGGTCCAAGTTAGCGAAATCGGATTGGGCACTTGGAAGACATTCGACGTTCGAGGTGCCGCCAGAGATGCCCATTGTACCCGAATTACCAGGGAGGTGATTCGGCTGGGGGGAAATTTTTTTGATACTGCTCCCATGTATGGCGATGCAGAGCGCGTTTTGGGCCTTGCGCTGGAAGGCGTTAGGGCCGAGGCGCTTATCGCTACCAAGGTACTCGAGTACAGCGAGGCCCAGGCGTTGGCTAGTATCGAGCGGTCGTTCAAGCTGTTGAAAACCGATGTCATCGATTTGTTCCAGATTCATAATCTGGCGTCCTGGCGGTTGGTCACGCCGATTCTTAAAAGGCTTCAAGACGCTGGGCGAATCCGCTTTATCGGAATCACAGAATATGATGTGTCGAAATATTCAGAAGTGATCGAGGCCATGAGGACAGGGGAGTTCGACACGATACAGATTCCCTACAATTTGGCAGAAAGAAGCTGCCAAAATGAGATACTCCCTCTTGCTCAGGAACTTAATTTGGGTGTCATTGTCATGACGCCAATTGCACCTATCTTCAACCGGAACCTGCTCTTGGGGCGCCTCTCCAGGGCGAATTTGTCTTTTCTTGAGCCCTACGGTGTCCTTACGGCGGGTCAAGCTCTCCTCGGGTATATTCTTTCGGACCCCGCTGTTTCGACCGTGATCCCCGCAACGAGTAAATTCGAGCGGGTGGCCAAAAACATAGCCGTCTCGGACGGAGATCTTTTTCCGCCCGATGTTTGCCGCCAGCTAGAAGCGTTGTTTTAAAATCGAGTCTCAGCCAGCGACTGGATAAATCCTATCGATTCCGAGTCGGATAAGGTGGCGCTTCTCGCGAATCATGGCTTTGAGGTATTCGTCCACGTTTTCGGGGTCGTCCCCGGTAATGCGCCGGTATAGATCTAGGTTGACCGTACCGTCGTTGTCTTTAATGAGTTCACAGGTTCCCTCCACGGTGGTGTAGGGGAACCATCCGCTCTCTGGAAGGATACATAGATTAGCCCGGGGATCACGCTGCAGATTTTTGGTTTTTACGCGATTCCAGGTCGCCGAGATTTCGATCAATCCGTCCGCTAAATCGTAGACGATGGGTGCCGAATGGGGCACCCCATTTTTCAAAATGGTCGTCAGAACACCGTTTTTTTGATTTTCAATGAATTTAAGCGCCTCGCTTCGAGTCACTATTCACCTCCTGGTCTGAACATGTCAGGCTATTAATGTTTTTGAGTCGCACGTAGGAATTTTTCGAGATGACAGAAAAATTCTTCAGTCGCGTCGAGCATGGGGTAGTGGCCACAACCCGGGATCACGGTCCGGTAGCAAGCCTCGATATTTTTTTCACAAAGCTCTGTAAATGCCAGGGGTCCAGCGTCGTTTTCCCCAGCGCAGGCCCAGACCGGAACAGAAATTTCGCCCAGCCGGCCCCTTAGGTCTGGCATGGTGAGGACCGAATCGATTGCGGCGCAAAAGGCTCTGGGAGTACTGCGCAAAAAGTGTTGTCGGGCAGGCCCCAAGTTTTTTTTCCAAGCCTCGGGCAAAGCGAAGGCGAATAGATCACTGTCGAACACCGCAGCTAACCCGTCCTCTGTGGCCAGTACCTTGAGGTGTTCGAAGCGCCGAGCGGGGTCGCCATCTGGTGCTGCCCCTGAGGCACCGATCAGGAGCAAGCGATTGAGGCGATCGGAGTTCTCTAGGGCGAAGAGGAGAGCTGTCCTCCCTCCCATGCTGTGTCCTGCAAGGTCCACGCACTCCAGGCCAAGATAATTGAGGAGGGCAGTCAGGTCTTCCACGTAGTCTTGAATCCGGTAGGGACCGGGTGGTTTTTCCGATCCCCCATGTCCCCGGTGGTCATGGCGGATCACTTGAAAACGATCGGAAAACCACTCAGCAGTTTGGTCCCAAACATAATTTCCTGTTGAGAATCCATGCATTAGAACAAGGGGAGCTCCTTTACCCTGCACCCGGTAGTTCAGGTTTACGCCGTTGACGGTAGCGTTGGCCATGTTGAAATTACCTCTGAAATGATGGGTCAGGGTGGTTCTTGGGATTATCAAGATAAAGCGGTATCCTAGTACAATCGATAAGGGTCGGCGAGTGGTGGGCAGGGTACAGGAGAATTAGTGAAATGGTTTTGGATAATTCATGATTTATCCACAAGGACAACTTAAGATTCGGAGCAGAGCTCTCCGTACTCTACAGCATTGGAATTGGGAGCGATCCGGTGGCGAGGTGCGCCTGACCAGTCTGATTGTGTTTCTGAGCGAGCCTCCCGCCGAGGAACTATGGCTAGCTATAGAGCTTTTCGACTGTCGGCGCACTCCTCTAGCCGCCGCTGCTATTCAACTTAACTCCCTCCTGTTGAAAGATTGGGGATTGGCTTCGATCCAGGCTTCTTTAGCAACGAATGCCAACCCGCCATACCGCTTTCGGGTGCGTTATTTGGAAAAAAATCTCCCTGCCCTTCCTGTTCGAAACCTCAACGCCCAAACATCGGGAATTCGTCCGTGGAATCAAAAAGAGTTGCGGTCGTCCTTCTAAGCGGAGGAATGGACTCCGCTGTCGTCCTGGCTATCGCCAACTCGCAGGGTTTCGCCTGCGAGGCAATCAGCTTCGATTACGGCCAGCGCCACCGCTTCGAACTTGAATCCGCCAGGCGAATTGCAGGGATGCTAGGAACGGTGGGGCATACCGTCCTGCCTATCGATATGCGTGCCATTGGTGGAAGTGCTCTAACAGACGATATCGATGTTCCCAAGAACAGGACCGGTATCGGCGAAAGTATCCCAGTCACCTACGTTCCGGCGCGGAATACATTGTTCCTCAGTTACGCCCTTGCGCTTGCTGAGGTGAAGGGAGCCTGGGATATTTTTATTGGAGTAAATGCGCTGGACTATTCGGGATATCCTGACTGCCGCCCCGAGTACATCGAGGCTTTTGGGAAAATGGCGAATTTGGCGACCAAAGCCTCCATCGAACAAGGAATTGAATTCAAGGTACACTCGCCGCTCTCAGAGATGAGGAAGGCGGATATCGTTCGTAAAGGGGTTGAGTTGGGAGTGAATTTTGCGTTGACGCATTCGTGCTACGACCCGGACGGGGAGGGTCGTTCCTGTGGGCGGTGCGACGCATGTCTTTTGCGTCTTAAGGGGTTTGTTGATGCTGGGTTTGTGGACCCCCGGGCCTATATGGATTGATCTTTCGGGAGTGCTACTTAGAGGTACCGGCCCCTTCCTATGTTGACAGGGAGGACACGCAGCGCTAATCAAAAGACCTGACTAAAAGAATAATTTCAGCTTAGGATTCGCCTAGGCGCGCCGGGAAGCATGTTCCCAAATATTTGCAGGAGAGGACCCATGCAATATCCATTCACCGACGAACAACTAGCATTGGCCGATATGGTGGGCGACTTTATGGAGCGGGAGGTTGCTCCCGTTGCCCCCGAAATCGACCGGAGCCCCGACCCGAAGGATTGTTATCCTGCTGAGCTTATCAACAAGGCCTCGAAGTTAGGTATCCGGACGATGGCCGTTCCCGAGGAATGGGGCGGTGCCGGTGCCGATACAATGACTAAAGCGCTTTGCCTCTGGCGAGGCGGTCAGACTGAAATCGGGGTCATCAAGTGCTTGAGCCAGTGTTGGAAAATATCGACCGCCATCGCCAAGCGCGGCACAGAGGCTCAAAAAGAAAAATGGCTGAAAATGTTTGTCGAGGACCACGATTGTGTCGGCTCGTTTTGTATGACAGAGCCCGATTACGGGTCAGACAATATCTATCGCCAACCGGGCCCTCATCTGGGCCTTAAGACCTCGGCCGTGCAGGACGGTGACTATTGGGTTATCAATGGGGCGAAGCGTTTTACCTCCCTTACGAGTTGGGCCAAGATTTTGCTTCTTTTCGCGCGCACAGATCCTACGGTTGATCTCCAGCAGGGGACGACATGCTTCCTCATTCACGGGGAGCAAGAAGGCGTATCTTACGGGCGAGTTCACGATAAGATGGGGTATCGACTCTACCCAAATGCCGAGAGCTTTTACGATAACGTTCGTGTCCACAAGGACGACATCCTCGGCGAGGTGAACAAGGGGTATCATGTCCAGTCCACCGTCTTCAGGGGAAGTGCTGAATTGGCTGCCTGCAACACGGGAATTGCCCGGGGAATTTTTGAATTTTGCAATCAGCACGTGAAAGAGCGGATTCAAGGCGGGGTACCCATCATCGAACATCCCACAGTTAAGCACATGATGGCCGAGATGCTCATGAACATCGAGGTCGCCGAACAGTTTATGTGGCGGATATGTTGGGGCGTCGAAAATGACGAGACATACAACACGCGATTCACACGCTATGGTAAGGTTTTCAGCGACCAAATGGCTCTTAAAACCATAGCCCTAGCTACTGACATTCTTGGCGGCATCGGAATCATGAGGGACAACCCAGTCGAGAAGAGAATCCGCGATCTCCTTACCTTCCTGCACGGGGACGGAACCGGTTCGCTCACTCTCCTCCGTGCTGCTCAGACGCTTGACGAGCCCGTTTAGCGATCGCCTCCGATTGTACAGAGAGCTTTCGATGGACATGATGTTGCAAGATAAGGTGGCTGTAGTCTCAGGGGGAAGCCGGGGCATTGGATTTTGTATCGCCCGAGATCTGGCTGCCGAAGGCTGCCACGTTATCATTGGCGGCCGGAACGAGAAGGATTTGAAGGACGCACTTGATGAAATTGGTAACCAAAAATGCAGTAGCCGGGCAGCCTCTTTTCGCGGGGACATCACAGAGAAGGGTGTCCCCGAAGAATTCATTCAAGAGGCGGTCAACTTTTTCGGTGGTGTGGACATCCTTGTCAACAACGTTGGCGGGAGCAACCCCAAGAAACTCCTCGAAACAAATGATGCGGATTGGGCACAGGCCTTCGAGTTCAACCTTTTCCACACGGTAAAAATGTCGCGTCTTGCCATCCCCGAGATGAAAAATCGTGGAGGCGGATCTATCATCAACATCGCTTCCATTTACGGGCGCGAATCGAAGGGATCGATGACTTATAATGCATTTAAGATGGCTCTCATTTCCTTCACAAAATCTCTTGCCAAGGAAACGGCGAGGGACAGAATCCGGGTCAACTCCATCTGTCCGGGCGGGATTATTTTTCCCGGCGGGGCGTGGGAGCGGCGCATCGCCAACGCGCCCGACGATCTTAAAGGATACCTTGACACGGATTTCCCCCTTGGCCGCTTTGGGCGGCCCGAGGAGGTCTCGGTAGTGGCTGTCTTGCTGGCCAGTCCGCGCGCGAGTTTGGTGCATGGCGCGAGCTGGGTTGTGGACGGCTCCCAGAGCCGCTCGAATATTTAAGCAATTTTTTAGTGAAAAAGGGTGCGAGATGGATTTAATGCTGGAAAAAAAAGTTGCCATGATCTCTGGCGGGAGCAAAGGGATCGGGTTCCACATTGCCCGCAGCTTGGCGGCGGAAGGATGTCATGTGGCAATTAGTGGGCGCACCCAGCTTGACCTCGATAAGGCCAAGGAGCAAATCGCGGTGCTGGACTGTGGCCGGGTCATTTATTTTCAAGGAGATATGAACTGCGCAAAGGATTGTGAAGGGTTTCTCACAGCGGTAGTTGAGGAATTCGGTGGTGTGGATATTTTGGTGAACAACGTTGGGGGAAGCGACCCGAAATCTCTGCTCGAAACAACTGACGAGGATTGGGTCACTGCCTTTGAGTTCAATCTTTATAATGCCGTACGCCTGTCACGCCTTGCCATCCCAGAGATGAAAAAGCGAGGCGGGGGGTCGATTCTTAACATTTCCTCCATCGCGGGCCGCGAATCTGGTTCGGCGATGACCTACAACGCCTCGAAGGCGGCTATGATCAGCTTTTCTAAGGCACTTTCCCAACAAGTGGCAAAGGACAACATTCGGGTTAACTCTCTCTGCCCGGGTAGCGTTCTTTTTCCGGGCGGGGTCTGGGAGCGGCGGATTGCCGCTTCGCCTGACGGGCTCAAGGGCTGGGTCGAATCGGCAATGCCCCTCGGTCGCTTCGGGCGACCAGAGGAAATATCCGTTGTTGCCACGTTCATGGTTAGCCCGCGTGCCAGTCTTGTCCATGGGTCTTGCTGGAACGTTGACGGATCCCAGAGCCGCTCAAACATTTAAACAAACAGGTTTCTGGGGTCTCCCTAATCTACGACTTCAGTCGAATCCTCGGGTGGTTGGTTTGACTTTTCGGGGGATTCATTTTTCTTTTGAACCATTTTGGCCGCCACCGGTTCTGATTTTTCTGTCCCCTTGGGCCTCTTTTTCAGAGCGTCTTTGCGAAATTTATTCTTTTTGTCGACCCTCCCTTCTGGCGATCGGGACAGTATTGGTGGGTGTTTGGGAGGTTTTTTTCGGTTCTCCTTCCGTTCGGGAGTCTGAATCGCGATGTGGGGTACAGATTTCTTCTTCTCTGTCCCAGGCGGAGGGACAAGCGCATTGGTGATTACATATACGATGAGGCCATTTTTGGCCTGGGCTTTCAAGAGGCTCAAATTTTTCGTGATTGGAAATGCGGTTCCGTTCACCGTTTCAAAATCGGGTATTGTTCCCTGGATTATAGTTTCTAAGGACATGTGGATTAGCTTCTGCCGGTTGCATTTATAGACAATCACCTTTTCTCGGATTTTGTCTCCCGCCTGTTTGGTCGAAATTTTTCCTGACTGGTAGCGGTTGATTATTTTTACGATATGCCGGCCGCCGGTTTCCATAAGGCAGAAGAATGTGTAGCTGTTCTTTCTAACCTCTCCGTGTTGATAGGGACGGAAGTCTAATTCTTCAGAGAAGCTTGCATGAAGTAACAGTGTCGACAAAATCAACAAAGCGAAAAAAGAGTACAGAAGTTTCATCTGATGCGAGAGCTTTTAAGACACCCGGTGGATGGGTTCGTTCACGTGGACCCGCCATTGCTGTTTTAGGGTACTTTTAACGACACGGGGTAAGCTAAAACCCACTGGAATCATTTTTGGCTCGACGAATGGCGTCTTTAACCTGGCCTCCTCAAGAGGGAGCCCAGAAATCTCGATTTTCGATAAATCCGTTTGTCCCCATTTGATGGTTTTCGCAGCAGCGAGAGTTCTAAGGCGAGCGGGGTCGAGCCCTACAGCTTCACAGGCCACCCGATCCAGAGCGACGGGGTCAGTGCTGGCCATAAGAAGACCTGTTTGGCGGGGCTTTCCCCCTCCCGGTCCTTGTCCTTCCATCCCTACCACAGCGTCGAGGATCGAAAGTCGTGGGGCGATTAGACGTGCCGTTTCGGCGATCATGAGCGGAAAATATTCTTGAAAATTTCCAGCCTTACAGTGCCACCAAGCCTTGCGTTTTCCCGCCACGCAGCCAAAAAGGTTCTTCACTGCACCCGTCATGTACATCTGGCAGTGAGTCTTGAGCTTGGGAAGGTTGATTATGCTTTCAGCAGAGGCTACGGCTCTGGCGATATGAAGGTGGCGGTAGACAGTTCCCTCGGAGTTGGGCATCTTGACGCTTCGATTAAAGGGAATAGTTGAAACGCCTTCCGTCGCGCACACGGCGGCCAAGCCAGATACCCGTATGGCATTCTCGAAACTACCCCAAGCCGGGCTGTCTCCCACGGCAAGGGCCACGCCGGGAGCCGTTGCCTGCAATGCGTGGACGAGGGCGTGAAGAACTTCAGGGTGGGTTGTGATAGCACTCTCGGGCGGAGCGCCCTTAAGTAAATTGGGTTTTAGAAGAATGCTTTCATGGGGCGAGACGAACTGGCTGGTGCCCCCAAGCAAATCAAATAAACAAGCTATCGAATCCTCGACGCGGTTTGAATCATAGTTCTCACACCGCACAATGGCGACACGACTCAACCTTTGTTTCTCATTCGAAGTCCTTTTCTAGCTTTTTTTTATGTCCGCGATCTTTCGGTCTCGTTCTTCTTCAAGGGTCTCGCGTTCGGCGATGTGTTTCTGCCGGGCATCATCGATAGGCGCACGCGCCTCGGGCGGAATCTGGGAAAGGGCAATCTCCAGCGGTACGCCATTGGTGAGCTTCATAATCTCTTGTTCAAAGAGAATGTTACGCTCGGCAATTTTCCCTTCGTAAATTTTTTTGATTTCGTCGATATTCCCGAGTTGTTCGGAAGAAAGTTTCTCTAACTCCTCGCGTGCCTTCTCCCCAATAGCGGATGTTTTTTCCATGGCGATTTCAAGTGCGCTCTTCATGATCCTATCCTCCCGGGGGCGGCGTTTCGGCAGGGCCCGGCCGCACCGCTGATGGTCTTTTCCGTTCAATTTGTTAATTCTAGAGGCCTCCCGTGGGTTGGTCAATCTGGCTATGAGATGGCTGTAGGATTGTTCTCTGCTAAATATTAAACAGGCACTCCCTGTGCCCACTTTTTCCTGTATAAAGGGATGAAACGCCCTGTGCCCAAACGAACGGAATCCGCCTCATCGCTCCCGGCAGCCTGCTGCTGTTTCTCCCGGAGGGGTTCATGTGCGAGCTCGTCTACCAGGACGTCCTAGATGCACTCGTGCGAATTCGGACTCGCCTCCCTGCGACTCCGTTTCACGAAATTCCCTCGCTTTCGGAGAAATTCGGGTGCCGATTTTTTCTAAAATTCGAATCTATGCAGCCCATCGGGGCCTTCAAGGTTCGGGGAGGCGTGAACCTAGTTTCTCAGCTTTCCGAACTAGACCGTAGCCGGGGCCTAATCACAGCCTCGACCGGAAACCATGGCGCTTCCATTGCTTGGGCGGCGCGGGCGTTCGGTGTCCGGGCGACTATCATTGCCCCCGAGGGCTCGAATCCGGACAAACTGGCCGCCATCCGGCGAATGGGAGCCGAGGTCGTGCTTCACGGTAAGGACTTCGACGAGGCCCGTGAGTGGTGCGAGGCTCAGGCTGAGGAGAACAACGTGCGCTACGTCCACTCGGCGAACGAGCCTGCCCTAATCGCTGGAGTAGGAACGGTAGCCCTCGAGTGTTTTGAGCAAGAGCCTGGCATTGACGTCTTGATTGTTCCCATCGGTGGCGGGAGTGGAGCAGCCGGGACGGCGCTTGTGGCGAAAGAGCGTACTCCACAGGTCCGCGTCGTGGGAGTTCAGGCTGAGAGGGCGCCAGCCGTATACCAGAGCTTTCAGGCGGGAGAAATGATTCCTCATCCATCGGCAAACACGTTTGCCGATGGGCTCGCCACGCGTGTGCCGTTTGAGTTAACTCTTTCTATGATGCAGCGGACGGTGGACGAGGTCGTTCTCGTCTCGGAAGAGGAGATGTGCGGGGCCATCCGCCTTCTGGTCTCGGAGGTGCGAGTGATAGCCGAAGGCGCAGGGGCTGCTTCCACAGCGGCAGCTATGAAGATGGATCTTAAAGGAAAGACAGTGGCAGCCATGTTGAGCGGGCGGAACCTCACGGCAGCAAACCTTCAAACTATTCTCTTAGGTGGAGTGCCTCAGCCATGAGCTCGGAACGGCAGGTTGAGCGGACTTATATGCTGGGCCGAAAGGACCCACAAAACAATGAAGCGGATTCTGTTGGTCTACTTTGTGTCGAGGTGGCATTAAACGTGCCCCGTCTTCAGACGCTGACTTACCGGGTTCCTGAGGCGCTCGAGAATGTGCTAGTTCCCGGCATGCGTGTCCTGGTGCCGCTCAGCCGACGGCGGGTAACAGGGTATGTCATTTCCTCCCCGACGACCACATCATCAGGCGCCGGGCCGGGCGGCGCGACCCTTAAATACGTTATCCGAACCCTGGAAAATGAGCCTGCCCTGACCGAGGAGATGATAGGGCTGACGAAATGGGTGGCGGAGTATTATATCTGCGGATGGGGTGAGGCGATTCGGGCTGCCCTTCCGGGCATGGTTGAACGCAAGAGCGTCGAGCGGGTGCGGCTTACCGTTGCGGGCCGCTGCGAGTTCACACGGGAAGCGGCTGGCTTGGGTTTGCCAGGCCTAGAGACGGTGGCCAAGAATGTGCCGCTCCGGGCACGGGTTCTGGACGGACTCAAAGGGCGTCCCCAGCGGATAGACTCGTTGGCCTCAGCGGTTGGACGCGGGGCGCGGCGGGAGATCTTGCGCCTTATCGATGAGGGTTTGGCCGAGAAGGTCTCAGTTGAGGAGGGCAGTTCCGCTTCGGCACTCGTCCGGTATGTTTGTCTTGCAGAAATGCCAAATGAAGAAACGCGAGTGACCATTTCTCGCCGGGCACCCCGGCAAGCGGCCGTTCTTGAACGGCTCGAAAAAGTGGAAGGAGGCCGAATGCTCCTCCGCGAAATTGAGCGCCTCGCACCGGGTGCCCGAGCGGCCTGCGCTGCTATGGTAAAAAAGGGCTGGGTGCACATGGAGGATGGTGAGCTGCTCTCCGAAAAGGTTTTACCTTCCGGTAGTCAGGGAAATTTTCGCGTTGATTTGACCCCTGCACAGCGAGCCGTCTTCGACGCGGTGGCTGCTGACATCCGAGCGGAAATCTACTCGGTTACTCTTCTCCACGGTGTCACCGGCAGCGGGAAGACAGAGGCCTACCTTCGCCTTACTGGGGAAGTCCTCGACCGAGGGAGAGAGTCGCTTATCCTTGTTCCCGAAATTGGCCTGACGCCGCAGCTTCTGTACCGGTTCCGTTCCCGGTTCGGGGAGCGCGTTGCCTGCTTACACAGCGCCTATTCTCGAAAAAGGCGTGCGAGCGAATGGCAGCGGGTGCGGAACGGAAAGGCGTCCGTTGTCCTCGGCACCCGTTCGGCTGTCTACGCCCCGCTGTCGAAGATTGGTTTAATTGTTGTGGACGAGGAGCATGACACCTCCTACAAGCAGGACGAAGCCCCCCGATACAACGGCCGTGATGTCGCCATTGTTCGTGCGCGGCGGGCTGGGGTGCCTATCGTGCTTGGATCCGCTACCCCTTCACTTGAGAGCTATACGCGCGCAGCGGGTGGAAGGTATCGCTTGATGGAACTTCCTACCCGGCCCGGCGGGCGACAACTCCCGAAAATCTCTCTCGTTGATATGCGGCGCGAACGGTCAGGAGACCCCAAGTCGCTCGTCCTCCTTAGTGACAAATTGGCGGACGCGATCCACGCCCGCCTCAGCCGGAGGGAGCAGACCCTCCTTTTTCTAAACCGCCGGGGGTTTTCCTCGGTGATTCTTTGTCGCAATTGCGGGGAATCAGTCGAGTGTCCAAACTGCTCGGTGCCGCTGACGTTCCATCTTAACGTGGCTGGCGGGAGCGGGCGGCTCCAGTGCCACTTGTGCGATCTGTCAGCTCCGCCGCCGGTGGATTGCCCCTCTTGCGGAAGCGATCGGGTGGGCTATTTCGGCCTCGGGACCGAGCGGGTAGAGGAGGCCGTTCGCGCCCGATTTCCCATGGCTCGAATTAGGCGGATGGATCGCGACGTGGTGCGTCGCATTGGGGCGTTCGACGAAATACTGGGCGCAGTGCGGCGGGAAGAGGTGGACATCCTTATTGGAACGCAGATGGTGGCCAAGGGCCACGATTTTCCGAAGATTACTCTGGTGGGCGTGATTCTGGCTGACGTGGGGCTCCACCTGCCTGATTTCCGTGCTGGAGAGCGCACCTTTCAACTTCTAACTCAGGTGGCTGGCCGTGCTGGACGAGCGGATCTGCCGGGTGAAGTGATCGTCCAGACCTTCCGACCCGAACACTACGCTATCACCTGTGCCCGAGGGCACGACTACGCCTCTTTTTATGAACGTGAGTCTGAGGTGCGCCGGCAGGTGGGTTATCCTCCCTACAGGCGTCTCGCTCGCTTGCGATTCGAGGCGCGCAAATTATCAGCTGCAGCGGCCGCGGGAGTCTGGACCCGGAATTTCATGGAAAAAATTGGGGCACGTTCTGTCGCTTCGGGTGGCGGCCCCGAGCTTGTTTTCCTTGGTCCGGCACCCGCGATGCTCTCGCGTATTCGGGGGGTCCATCGGCATCACATCATCCTTAAATCGAAAACTACCCGCCGTCTCGGAGAGGCGCTCAATGCGCTTTATAACGCTTTTCATAAACAGAAAATATCCGGTAGTGTCCACCTTGTAATCGACGTGAATCCGCAGAATTTATTGTAGCTGTTATCTTGACTGAAAAGGCCGTGTTATCTTTAATAATCAAGATATTAAAGTGAAATTTTTAAAATTGAGGATCCTGATATTCCTTTGAAAGTTGCAGTTGTCGGATTCGGGTGGTGGGCGAAACCGATTGGAAACGGCGCACGGCGGAGTGACTATCTTGAAATTATTTCCTGCTACACGCGGAACGAAGAAAATCGCCTAGCCTACGCGAGAGAGTATAATTGCAATCCAGCAGAGAGCTACGAGGCGATACTGGCGGACAGCTCGGTCGAGAGCGTTCTTCTCACGACGCCGAACACAGCACATGCCGGCCAAATTGAAGCGGCGATGGTTGCCGAAAAGCACGTCTGGGTTGAAAAGCCCGTCACAAACGCTCTGGCTGAGGTTCCGGGAGTACTGGCGTCCTGGCGGGCGGCAGGCCTAACGTTGGCGGTGGGACACTGTTACCGCCGGGCTGCGGGCCACCGGATGATCGGCGACGGCACCCTGGGTCGACCTCTTTGGGCTGAGGCGGCGTTCACGAACCCCGCCGTCAGAATTTCACGGCTGACCGTTGGCGCTACTTCAAGAGTGAATGCCCGGGCGGACCGCTCATGCAGATGGGTATCCATCACTGCGATACGCTCAATTATCTTTTGGGGAAGCCTACGCGTGTTATGGGCCTGCACAAGCATCTAGCGACACCGGCTGAGATCAATGACGTGTCGATGACGATGTACGAGCATGAAAGTGGGGCGGTCTCAAACGTGACAACGTGTTTCACTTCTCCCGATATTTTCACCATGAAGCTTCATGGTACCGAGGCCGCGCTTCACCTTGAGATGACCAGGGAGAATATTATTTTCGCAGAGCGGACGAACGAAGAGACGACGCTCCTCATCGAAAAAAAAGGTGAGTCGGACTGGACGCCGGTCGAACTCCCCACAATGGTGGATATGGTGCAGGAAGAGCTCGAGGAGTTCGCCATTTGCGTCCGGAGTGGTAATGCACCCGAGACGGGGCCTTCTGAGTGGTGATTTTGATTTGTCTTTGATGTGGCAAAATATTTAATTTCCTTCTCCTTTGAAGGACCGGTTTATGGCAGGAGAAATTGACCCAGAACACGTTGTCATTTTAGAGTCTGTGCGTGATTCCCAATATCCAGTGCATTTGATGTACATCGAGTTGCTAGATGGCGTTTATGCACCGATTGGCTTGAGAAAACCTGCGAGCGTGGGTCCACATCCCACGATCGTTCTTGCCCGTGGGAATGGTGGTGGCGGAATGGCCTGGGTGCGCAATGCCACGCAAAATAAAGGTTTTATTTTAGAGAATCTTTTGGAGGCGGGATATGCGTGTGCTTGGCTTAGATATCGCGCTGAGGTGGAGCTTGGCTACAACAACGGCGGTCGTTTGTTGGAAGACATGCGCCAGGGCCAGCAGTTATTTAACCGTTCGCCTCTTGAATATGAAGACGAAAAATCAATCATTGAGTATCTAAAAAAACTTCCAGATGTGGATGAAAATCGAATAGGCATGATTGGTGTGAGCCATGCCGGGGAGATGATATTAAAAATTACCTCAGAGTACGACGGAGTTGCAGTAGGCGTCGCATGTGAACCTGCTTCTCATGAATTTTTAGCACTCTCTCCGGATAATACATCCTTTGTAAACGATGAGACTAATCTGAGAAACATCGAAGGTATGGTGATGTCTGAAGTAGGGGAGGTGATGGGTAGAATCAACAAAGAGGTGGCGATTGAAAGAATCAAAAATATCGGGACACCCATTTTAATCATGGGCAGAAAAAAAGATCATCTTCAAGGCATATTTAGGGCTACCTATGAGCTGATGAAAAAGGAGGGGAAGGAAGTTGAGTGGGTTTCTTATGATCATCCTATGCACGGTTACATCTACCCTGAGCGTGGTGAAGATGGCGAATATCAAGTGGATGAACTACAAAAATCCGCAGTTGACAATGTGATCTCTTATCTCGATAAGTATTTAAAAAAATAATTATTCGTCTCTAAAAGTTTGTTGAAAGAAGGCATAAATTTCCGATTTTAAATATGAACGTTTGGAAAAGGAGGTGTTAAAAAAATTCTTGAACGGAAACAGGTGAAGAATACCGAAAAATGCTGATTATTTCATCTAATAGATGTGCCCTCTACACCCCAAAAAAATCTTCTGATACACTATTCTCGCAATTCTATTGGTTCATGGTCCATTCAGTTTGTGGGGTGCAACGAATGAACACTATTCAGCGCTACAAAATCCTGTGGTTGATCATTCCCATAGCGCTCATGAGTATATTTCGGGATGCGGAAGGGGGTTTTGGGGAAGGACTTGCTGCCTACGAAAGAAAAGACTATGGGACTGCGCTTAAAGAATGGCAACCACTTGCGGAAAAAGGAATTGCGAGGGCTCAATACAATCTAGGCATGATGTATGACTTGGGATACGGGGTCTCCAGAGACTACGAAAATGCCGTCAAGTGGCATAAAAAAGCTGCGGTCCAGGGGCACGCAAAAGCGCAAAGTAACTTAGGTCGCATGTACGCAAAAGGATATGGCGTTTCCCAAAGCTATAAGGAAGCACTGGTTTGGTTTCGAAAAGCGGCGGTTCAGGGAATTGTCCGTACCCAGCATATCTTGGGTGTTATGTACGAAAAGGGGTTGGGCACTCCAATAGACTATAAGGAATCAGTCAAGTGGTACCGGAAAGCAGCAAAACAGGGAAATATGGAAGCACAATTTAATTTGGGTGGAATGTATGAAAAAGGAAAAGGCGTTACACAGCACTACAAAGAAGCAGTCGGATGGTATTTGAAATCTTCCGGTCAAGGGAATGCAGATGCGCAGTTCATTTTGGGCAAGATGTATGGAGAAGGAAAAGGAGTTGCACGAAATAACAAGGAAGCAGTTAATTGGTATCAAAAGTCAGCGAAAAAAGGGCATGCGAAAGCACAGTACAGTCTGGGTGTATATTACGAATCGGGAAAAGGGGTTGAAAAAGACTACAATGAAGCAGTCAAATGGTATCGGAAAGGAGCGGAGCAGGGGCACGCAAAAGCGCAGTACAATCTGGGTTTAATATATGGAAAAGGAAGAGAGGTATTAAAAGACGAAAAAGAAGCAGTGAAGTGGTTTCGTAAGGCTGCAGTTCAGGGTATTTCGCATGCGCAGTATCATCTGGGCGATATGTATGAGCACGGAAAAGGCACCTCAAAAGACTACAAGGAAGCTGCCGGATGGTATCGGAAAGGGGCGGAGCAAGGATACGAAAAAGCACAATATAAACTAGGCGATATGTATGAGCACGGAAAAGGGGTGCTGAAAGACGAAAAAGAAGCAATGAAATGGTATCAAAAAGCAGCGCAAAAGGGACACATGAAGGCCCAATTTAAATTGGGCGATATATATGAGCATGGAAAAGGTGTTTTGAAAGATGAAAAAAGAGCAGTGCAGTGGTATCAAAAAGCAGCGCAACAAGGGGATCCGCATGCAAAAAACAATTTAGGTCTACTGTATACAAAAGGAAAAGGTGTTCGAAAAGATGATAAAGAAGCAGTAAAGTGGTGGCGAAGTGCTGCGGGTCAAGGCCATTCAGAAGCGCAATGTAATTTGGGCTTGGCATATTATGAAGGTAAAGGTGTTTCTCGAAGTTATAATTATGCACATATGTGGTATAACATCGCAGGAGTAAGTGGTTACAAAAAAGCAACCAATTTCAGAAATATTATTGAAAAGAAAATGACCGCATTACAGATTGAAAAAGCACAAAATCTTGCACGAGATTGGATGAGGAAACATCAAAAGTAGAATATTTTATCCCCTAAAGAAATTTCCTAGTCCCACGACTTTTTTGAATTCTGTTTCCGTCATTTGTAGGGTTCCCGATTCTTTGGCTCAAGAGGTGGAACGACTTAAAGCGTCTTTGGTGTTTTAAATCCATTTGACTCATCGATTTCGCTGAGTATGTGAGTATAAATCAGAGCGTGGAAAAGGAGTCTCAAAACCGAATTTGGATAAGGAGGTGAACTATGAGATGGCTCCGGTTCATTTTATACGGGCTGGTATTTGTTTGGATATGGGTTTTAATAGGTGGTTTTTCGCTGTTTATGTAGTACTTAATAGGCGCACAAAGTCGTTCTCGTTATTTGCAAGAAGCCTTGAGTTTCTAGATTGGCTGAAGCCCTGCTGCCCCAGCACGACTTTCCGAAACCGAAATAAATTATTAGCATCTAAGTCCTATGCAGGTTCTTTTTTCAAAAATGAGGTTTATTTTGAGTCCAATTTATGTTCGAAATGTTTGGAAAAAGGGCCTACTGCATTCTCTGGTATCTGAAAAGAAATCAATGACCTAGAGATCGGGTACTTACCCTCCAGAATATTCCATGCAAATTTCGTTAGCCTAATTGACGCCATTCGGGGATTCTCAACCTTCGGTATCATTTTTGGGTTTCTGATCTTCAAGTAAAATGGTTAAGCAGATTGGACCTGGAAGAAGGTAAAGGACTACGACAGGATTGTCAGTATCTTAGATGTGAAATAAAAGGGAGCCAGTAGTTTCGTTCGAAGGTACGATGCTCCGACTGGTGAAAAGTCATTCTAGGCAGCCATATTGGCACAAATATCCTTTTGTTCACAATGGCAAGTAATTTCATCGTGTTGCGCTTCATTGTACAGTCCTTTCGTTGCTTCGGCGAGGGTGGGGAGGATCTAACTTAAATTTATGTCGGGCGACGATGGTTTCCTTGACTATAATGCCAGGAAAATTATCCAGCCTATTAAAGAGTAAGGAAGGTAGGAGGATTGTTATTTGGAGGGGTTCCGATTTGCTTACGGGCAATTCGCGCGCCCGCAGATAAGGCGGCGAGCTTGGCCCGCGCAACCTCCGGGCTGAGAGGGACGAGGCCGCAGTCGGGGGCCGCCTGAATTTTTTCGGGGGGATGGTGCTCGGCGGCGGCTAGAAGTTTGGAGGCCACGTGCTCAGGGGTTTCGGGCTCCGCGGTTCCGTTATCGATGCAGCCGAATAGTATAGTCTTCGAGGGGCAAAGCCGAAGCAATGCTGGATCGAGTCTGGATGCTTCGAATTCGAGGGCCAGTTGGTTGACTGCCGAGCGATTCAGTTCCTTAAGGATTATAGGATAACTGTCCTGGATGGGCCGGGGAATTCCCGGGATTGGATAGCTGTAGCAGACGTGGACAGTAGTTTTAGCGGCGAGTCCTTCTAAACAACAGTCAAGAGCTTCAATTCCCCAACTGGACACACGATCGGGATAGCGGCTGAAGACTGGTTCATCAAACTGGATAACCGCGGGGCCAAGAGCGTCTATTTCGCGGGCCTCTTCGTTTATTGCCGCTGCAAAGTCGAGAGCGAGGGCACGTTCATTCCCATAATGTTCGTCGGCCAAGGTGTCCCAGACAGTCATGGGCCCTGGTAGGGTCACTTTCACGGGGCGGCTGGTTTCGGCCATTAGGAAGCGTAAATCTTCCTTGAGAATAGAGCCTCTCCTTCGGATGGGACCGACAATTCGTCCTGCTTGGATGGTGC